>Ga0182018_10001313_pt1 | contig 28710 bp, 28 predicted proteins | sample 812P2MmetaG_FD_120490 | JGI IMG/M metagenome (GOLD analysis project Ga0182018, IMG submission 120490) | Permafrost microbial communities from Stordalen Mire, Sweden - 812P2M metaG | ecosystem: Environmental > Terrestrial > Soil > Wetlands > Permafrost | place: Sweden: Stordalen | collected...
CCACAATCCCCATCCCAGCATCGCGCAGATCCTTGCGCGTCTCCCCCAGCACCCACACGCCAGGGTTCTTCATCTCCACCAGCAAATCCACCCGCTCCGCCGGAGCCAGCCGCACCGCCTGCAGCTTCCCCGGCTGCGGCACCGGGTTCCCATCCATCGCCACCACCGTCATCTCGTGCCCAGCCAACGCCAGCCAGTGCATCAGCGTCGCGCTGGCATTCAGCACATGCAGCAGCACGCGCTGCCCTTCCCGCACGCGCAGTGGCTCGCCATGCCCCAGCATCTTTCCGTTGATCGTCGCGTAGTCGTACAGCGCGTCCATCGACGCGTCTCCTCCGCCGCCCATATATGCATTCCAGTCGTGCAGCGTCAGGAAAATTTCCTGATCGAACGCGCCCTGGTTCTCCCGCGGCTCTACATAGAAGCACCCAAATTGCCCCGTATACAATCCGCGATCCAGATGGTGTCCAGCAGAACTGTGCGTGTGGTACCACCGAAACCCAGCCGGCCGCGGCTCAAAGCTGTATCGCTGGGTCGCGCCCGGCGCAATCATCGGCGATCCCTCTTCCATCGCACCGTCTTCCACGGAAGGAATCCACTGCCCATGCCAGTGCACAATCTCCGCCAACTTGCTGTGGTTCGTCACATCGATCGCAATCGGCTTCCCCTCCGGCCACCGAATCAGCGGCCCCGGCACTTCCCCGTTATAAGCAACCGTGTCGATTACTTTCTTCGCCCCAATCTCCAGCTTCAGCGGCGCGATCTCCAGCTTTACGTCTGCAGGCCCCGGCGCTCCCTGCCCCGCGCCCCGCAATCTGCGCATCACCGGGGGCAATACTGCACCCCCCGCAACAATCGTCGCAGTACCAGTGACAAATTCCCTGCGATTCATCCGCCCCCTCACTGCATACTGTCCGAACTCCCCGCCCGCCGGTGCTTCCAGTCGAAGTGCCGCCCCAGAATCCCCTTCACAATCCACCGGTCCGTCCCCGCCGTCGGCCCAATCCCCGCGCCAAAATTGATCTCCCACTCCGGCGACACGTTCAGGTCGATCGCCGGAAAAAACTGCTGCTGCTGATTGTGCAGCGTATCCGGATTGAAGATCGTCCCATAATCCGCGTAGTACTCCAGCCCCCCTGACACCACCCGGTTAAAGTCGTAACTCACCTTCGCCGCCGGCGCGAACGTCACCCCCTGGTTCACGCTCTCCCCATGAAACGACCGGTCCATCGCCGGGTTGAACGCCATATACCAGCGCCCCTTTTGCTTGTCGATAATCGGCCGAATCTCCAGCGTCCACGTGTCTGTCGAAAACACCCGCCGCTGGTACCCAAACTCCAGCGACAGGCTCACTCCCACCGGCCAGTGCCAACTGTCCGGCGCGCGCACCCGCGGCCGAATATGATCCCCCACCCACTGCACGCCCTGCCCGCTGCGCTCTGCGGTAAAAATGTAAAAGCCCACCTCGGACCAGCTGTTAATCCCGTTCGTGATCTCCACCGTCTCATGCTCGGCATGATTCGTCGGGAACATCCGATCCGCCGCATACACCGACCCCGGCAGCGGCTTCGTCCCTTGCACAGTGAAGTTGCTGTGCAGCTCCACCATCGTCGATTGCGGCGCAACCGTGTCCGACCCATAGACCTGAATCTCGTAGTTGTTCTGCGCCACAGCGCTCGCCGCTGAAAAGCAAATCCAGCACGAAAACCCCAGCAGAATTCTCAGCATCGTCTTCAGCACTGTCTTCCTTGCTCGATCAAGACGCAATCTTCCGCCGCCTCTCCATCACCGCCCATTCTCAGGATGACCCAGCCGGCTCATCAGCAGCATACTTTCTGCGGATTAAGAGATTTTCATCAGCTCGCACGCTCCACCACCCTGACCCCGTAATCTGACTCCATGCCCCTAACGAACGGCGACGCCCAGCTCATCCAGATCGTCGATGCCGCTGTAGCCGACGCAGCCCGGCGCTCCGGCTCCTGGCTGAAATGCGCTCCGGGATGCACCCAGTGCTGCATCGGTGTCTTTCCTATCTCGCAACTGGACGCGACCCGTCTGCATGAAGGCCTGCTCAGCCTCGACTCCGCCGATCCCCCACGAGCCGCAGCCGTTCGAGCCCGCGCTCATCAGGCCATCGCTCGTCTCGCTCCCGGTTTCCCCGGCGACCCGAGCACAGGCATCCTCGACGAAGACCGAGCCGCCGACTTCGAAAACTTCGCCAACGAAGAACCCTGCCCCGCCCTCGATCCCGCCACCGGACTCTGCGACCTCTACGCCGCCCGGCCAATGACCTGCCGTACCTTCGGCCCGCCTCTGCGGATGGATGCTTCCGACCAGGATTCCGACAGCGCCGCCCTCGGAGTCTGCGAGCTCTGCTTTCAGGGCGCCAGCAGCGAAGACATCGCAGCCTGCGAAGTCCATCTCGAAACAGCCGCCGTGCTCGAATCTTCTCTCACCGAAGAAGCCGAACAAACCACCGGCCTCACCGGCAATACCATCATCGCCTTCGCGCTGGCGCGTCAACTGCGTTGCAGCGATCCGTCAGATTTCTAAGAACTGCCGCGGCGTTACGATTCGAATCCCTTCAAACGGATTCAACGCCAGCAAATCCGCATCTCCGGTCACGAGATGGGTCGCCCGCCCACAAACCGCCAAAGAGAGAAACTTGTCATCCTTCGGATCACGACACGCCACGACTTCCCGATCGGGATTTACCCATTCCGATTCAGCCGACACTTCCGAAAGGAACTCAAGGGCAAGGTCTTCGTCCGCGTAGCGTCGCAATTTCTCACGAACCAAAACGTCGCGCAGTTCGCCCAGCACGGCAGCCGACAGCAAAATCTTCCCGGCCTTGCGCGCACGCAGAAGCGCCTGCCTGGGCGTCGAACGCGGCATAAGAAACGCGCTTACGAGAACATTAGTATCGAGGACGCACCGCAAGGGCTAGCGGTCTTTCAAAATGGAGCCGAGGATCTCCTGCGTCAGCCCGCGAGCCTCAGCCTCGCGCCCAGCCTCTTCCATTATTTCGTCCAGCGAGCGCCGCTTCTCTGACAAAACCTCTCGTAGCCACAACCCGACCAGCACCTGGGCCTTTTGTCTCTCCTGCTCACCAGCGGCTTCCCATGCTTGTGCGACCTGCTGATCTACCGGGATCGTGATGGTGCTTTGCATACGAGGATGATACGGCAATCCGGACCCCGCCATCATGATAGATTCGTTCTCATTCTTCTCCGCCGGAGCCTTCCCATGTCTTCATCCCGCCGTCATTTCCTCACCGCCTGTACCGCTCTCTTCGCCCTCAGCCTCACCGCCTGCCAATCAACGCCTGCCCCAATCCCGCAACCCCTCAAGGTCATAGGCTTTCTCTCCGACTTCGACGTCAAAGACGACGCCATCGGCATCTGCAAAGCTGTCATGGATGGCGTCGCCCCAGGCGTGCGCGTCATCGACATCACCCACCAGGTCACGCCCTACGACATCGCTGAAGGCGCCCGCTTCCTCGCCGGCTCCGCGCCTTACTTCCCCAAAGACGCCGTCTTCGTCGGCGTCGTCGATCCCGGCGTAGGCTCGACACGCAAACCCATCATCGCCAAATCCAAAGTCGGCCAGTTCTTCGTCGTCCCCGACAACGGCCTGCTCACCTTGGTCCAGGACCGCGACGGCATCGAAGCCGCGCGCACAATCACCAACCCCGACTGGATGATCGGCTCGAAGCTATCCTCCACCTTCCATGGCCGCGACATCTTCTCTCCTGCCGGCGCCCACCTCGCCCGCGGCGATGACTGGACCCAGGCCGGTCCCGCCCTCGACGTCGCCCAGCTCGTTCGCCTCGACATCCACACCGCCGCCGTCGACGCAAAAGGCCTCCACGGCGAAGTCATCGGCACCGACGGCCCCTTCGGCAACCTCATCCTCGACATCCCGCAGCCCATCTTCGCTCAGCTCGGCTACCAGCTTGGCGACGCCGTCCCCCTCACCCTCAACGGCAAGCCCTACACGATCCCATTCCACAAAACCTTCAGCGACGTCCCCATCGGCAAACCTCTCTTCTACATCGACTCGCGCGGTCGCCTTTCCCTCGCCATCAACCAGGGCAACTTCGCCGAGACCTACAACCTGAATCCGCCCGCCCCGCTTTTCATCCCTCGCAAACCGTGAATACGCCGTTTGTGAGAAGATTTCTCCGCAACCCCCCGTCCCCCGCCGGGTTCCATCGGCTGTGCGGCAGCATGTAAAATTCCAGCCGCAAGTCGTGAGAATTTTCTCCAGAAAGGAAAAACCCACTCCTATGAAGAAGCTCCTCCTCGTCGCTACGGCGGCAATCCTGAGTATCCCCAGCATCCCCTCAGCCCTCGCGCAGCGTGTCTATGTCCAAATCGACCCTCCACACGTCATCGTCGAACATCACGGCCCGCGCCCTCACCGAGGCTGGATTTGGGTTGACGGACACCACCAATGGGACGGCCACCACTACGTCTGGGTGCACGGCTACTGGATTGCACCCCCTCACGAGCACGCGGTTTGGGTCCCGGGCGAGTGGCGTCATGAGCCCGGCGGCTGGTTCTGGGTCGACGGCCACTGGCGCGGCTGAGACAATTCCCGGTGCCCCATCCTGGACGCGCCCGCCTTTGGCGCGTGCAGGGTGGGGTTGTTCATTGAACAATCGCTGGGCCCGACTCTCTATTCTGAGACCAGGAACGCCTATCGCGACCTCTCGTCCTGACAGTTCCTTGCTCGCCTTTCTTTGCCGGTTTTTCGACCGCCTTTTGCTAATCGCTGTTCGCTAACTGCTCTTTGCTAACCGCTTTTTCCTCGCCTCTCACATTTCCTTGTGCCATAAATGCGAAAATGCTCTAAGATTCTGAGTCCTCCGCGAGAGAGCTCCCATGACTCACTACTCCACGCTGCACACCCATACCGACTCCGGCATTCACACCATCCTTCTCAACCGTCCTGAGAAGCGGAACGCCCTCAACCACCAGCTCATGGAGGACCTCACCCAGGCCCTCGAAGCCTTCGCCGCCAGTCAAACCTGCCGCGTCGTCATCATCACCGGCGCTGGATCCTCCTTCTGCGCCGGCCTCGATATCGAGCACCTCCGCGACATGGCAGCCGCGCCCGGCCATCTCTCCGCCACCGAGGACTACCACGCAGACGCCCAGCGCATCGCGACCCTCCTCAGCACGCTCTATTCCCTGCCCAAGCCCAGCATCGCCGCCGTCAACGGCCCCGCCATCGCCGGAGGCATGGGCATCGCCACCCTCTGCGACTTCACCCTCGCCGTCCCAGAAGCTAAATTCGGCTACACCGAAGTCCGCATCGGTTTCGTCCCCGCCATCGTCTCCGCCTTCCTCCGCACTCAGCTCGGCGAAAAATCCAGCCGCGACCTGCTCCTCACCGGCCGCCTCATCTCTGCGACTGAAGCTCTTTCGCTCGGCCTCGTCACACGCATCGTCGCCGAGCCCGACCTCCTGCGCGAGGCCCGTACCCTAGCCACACGCCTCATCCGCAACAGTCCCGCCGCGATGGAAGCCACCAAGCGCCTCCTCGGCAAGTTCTCCGATCACCATCTGCCCCACGACATCGAAGCCGCCATTCGCGCCAGCGTCGATGCCCGCTCTAATGCCGACTTCCACGAAGGCGTCAGTGCCTTCCTCGAAAAGCGCGAGCCCCATTGGCCCTCCGCGCACAATACCGTCAAAGAGCCAGTCGGCAAGTAGGCCCTGGCTCCGCCGATCGATGGCGAACTGGTGTACGATTGTCTGGAGAGTGGATCACCGCGTCCCGCGCGACGGCCGTGCGCCGTGCCGCCAATAGGGGATGGCGAATGGCGTCGCTAGTGACCGGTACTCATCCCAACCTGCGATCCGTGACGGCAGTTCGGCGGTGGCTTGCCATCCGAACCTCATTTGTCTGGACCTTTGCCCTGGCCTCCGCTGCACTGGGTGCGCAGGAAACCGCGAAACCCACCTTACCGCTGCGCACGCTCCTCACCGCACACGAAGCTCACAGCCTTCCTCCGGAAGAGGCGGCACGCGCCTATCCCGTTCACCTGCGGGCCGTGGTCACTTATTACGACCCCTACATCGACTCCAGGCACGCCGCTCTTTTTGTTCACGACGCAACCGGCAGCATTTTCATTGCTGTACCTTCCCTCCCGCTCCTCCCCATCTCCGCCGGCGCCGTCCTCGATATCAAAGGTCGTACCGACATCGGAGATTACGCGCCGATTGTGCGCCCCTCGCAAATCACCGTGGTCGGTCAGTCCCACGTTCCGGAGGAAGCCCCTCAGGTAACCATGGCGCAGCTCACCTCCGGTGCAGTGGACGGCCAATGGATCGAGGTCGAAGGCCTCATCCACGCGGTGCGCCTCACGCCGACCAACGTTACGTTCGAGCTTGCCACACTCGGCGGCCCCGTCAGCGCCACCACCCCACTACAAGCCGGACCGAATTACGAAAGCTTCGTCGATTCTCTGGTCACCATCCACGCCAACTCCGCGCCTGTATTCAACCGCACCAGCCAGATGGTTGGCGTTCACCTCTACTTCCCCGGCCTTGATCAGGTGAAGGTCATCCAGGCCGCCCCCGCCGATCCCTTTGCCCTGCCGGTTGTGTCGATCCACGATCTGCTCCGTTACACCCCCAATGTCCAGCTTCGCCACAGGATGCACCTCCAGGGCACAGTCACGTTGCAATGGCCCGGTCAGATCCTCTGCATCCAGCACGCGAGCGAAGGGCTCTGTATGCAGACCGCCCAATTCACTCCCGCAAAAACCGGCGATCGGGTGGATGTCGTCGGCTTTCCCATCCCCAGCGATTACAAGGCGACCCTGGAGAATGCGACGTTTCGGGTAGCTGCAAGTGGCGCGGCGCCATCGCCCGCTTCAATTACTGCCGTTCAGGCCTTTCAGGGCGATCATGACGGTGAGTTGGTGACCATCGATGGAGTCCTCGTTGACGAGGACCGAGCCACCGCCAACCCCACCCTCTTCCTCCGCAGCGGCAACTCTTTCATCGCCGTCCTTCTCCCAACTGCTGTCGCTGGCATTGAGAATCTTCCCTGGCAGGACGGTAGCCTGCTCCGTGTGACCGGAATCTGCTCGATAAAGATCGATGCACAGGGCTCGACGCAGTTAGAAGGTGCTGTCCGAACGCAGTCCGTCCGGCTCCTGCTCCGTTCGCCCGAGGATATAGCCGTCCTGCGCCAGCCCTCGTGGTGGACACCTCGCCACGCCTTGTTCACCGTGGCCATCGTCGTATTGTTCACCATCGCCGCGATCTTTTGGATCGTCCTGTTGCGCCGCCGCGTCCGGCAGCAAACCCAGGTCATTCGCAGCAATGAAGAACGCCTCCGTCACATGGCCGAACATGATCCGCTCACCGACCTGCCCAATCGCACCCTGTTCTACGACCGTCTGAATGTCGCTCTGGAACGCGTCAGGCGCTTCAAAACTACCCTCGCTGTGCTCATGGTGGATCTGGATCGCTTCAAAGAAGTCAATGATTCCCTGGGCCATCACGCCGGAGATCAGCTCCTTTGCCAGGTTGCCCAGAGGATTGGCGCCTCAGTGCGCAAAACCGATACTGTGGCCCGGATCGGCGGTGACGAATTCATCGTCCTTCTCCCCGATCTGCAAACCCGCAACGACGCCGAACAGATCGCGGCCATGGTCGTGTCCTCGCTCTCGAAGCCCTTCGATTTCGGCAACCTGCACGCTTCCGTCTCCGTCAGCGTGGGCGTCTGCACCTATCCCGACGGAGGCACCGACGCCACCACTCTGCTGCAGGGAGCCGATGCGGCCATGTACCAGGCCAAAGCCCAGGGCCGCAACGGCTACCGGGTTTTCACCCCGAACATGTCCTCTGCCGCCTGGCAATCCGCCCAGCACCACTTCTAGCTCGCGACGATTCTGAGACCCAGGATTCCGCTGCCCTTTCAACCCGGCTGTAAATCCCCCCCAATTCCCCCCTCACCACCGACCACTTTTCCCCGAAAAGTGGTAACCCTCCATGACAACTTGCAACCAATCCGGCCTAACCACTACTATGCCCTGCAAATGCCCGACGTCTCCGCAGGCCTGCTTCCCGTCATCCCCCTCGACCGCGAATCGGCGACGCCGCTCCATCGCCAGGTCTACGCCGGCTTTCGCGACGCAATCCTCCGCGGCGACCTGGCCGCAGGCCAACAGGTCCCTTCCAGCCGCGCACTCGCCGCCGAGCTCGAAATCTCCCGCTTCCCTGTCCTCGACGCCTACGCGCAACTCCTCGCCGAAGGCTACTTTGAAAGCCGCGTCGGCTCCGGCACCTACGTCTCCGCCTCGCTGCCTCACCGTCCCGGCCACACTCGTCCTTCCGCCCCAGCCTCTGGCTCCTCCCGCCAAACTTCGCGCCGCTCTATGTTGTTCCCGCCCTACGATCGCCTTCCCTGGCGTCACGGATGGGGCGCCTTCGGTGTCCATCAGCCCGCCCTCGATCAATTCCCCTTCGACATCTGGTCGAAGCTCGTCACCCGCCACAGCCGATCCCTGCGCATCCACTCCGCTCACAACCTCCATCCCCTTGGCCTTGAAGTCTTCCGCGACGCCGTTTGCTCCTACCTGCGCACCGCCCGCTCCGTCCGCTGCGATCCCGCCCAGATCATGATCGTCTCCGGCTCCCAGCAGGCCCTCGACATCACCGCCCGCGTTCTGCTCGACCCCGGCGATGAAGCCTGGATCGAAGAACCCTGCTACCCATTGGTCCGTTCCCTACTGCTCGGCTCCGGCGTCCGCCCCGTCCCTGTTCCCGTCGATGAAGAGGGCCTCGACGTCGAAGCAGGAATCCGCTTCGCCCCCCACGCCCGCGTCGCCTTCGTCACGCCCTCGCACCACTACGCGCTCGGCGTCACCATGAGCGCATCCCGCCGCTTCCAGCTCCTCGAGTGGTCCCGCCAGTCCTCCTCCTGGATCGTCGAAGACGACTACGACAGCGAATATCGTTTCGAGAGCATGCCCATCCCCTCTCTCCAGGGCCTCGATCCATGCGACCGCGTCATCTACATCGGAACCTTCAGCAAAGTCCTCCGCCCCTCGCTGCGTCTCGGCTACATCGTGATCCCCGCCGACCTCGTCGACCGCTTCGCCGCCGTCCGTTTCGCCATGGATATCTTCCCCTCCTACCTCTTTCAGGAAGTCCTCACCGACTTCATGCGGGCCGGCCACTTCGTCCGCCACATCCGCCGCATGCGCTCCCTCTACAAGGCCCGCCGCACCGCGCTCGTCAACTCCCTCCACACCGAATTCGGCGACCTCCTCCAGATTCACGGCTCCGAAGCCGGCATGCACCTCACCGTCACCCTCCCCGAAAACACCGGCTCAAGCGACGTAGAAATTGCCACCCGCGCCGCCAAAGAAAAACTCTGGCTCTGGCCCCTCTCCACCTGCTACTCCACCACCCCCGCGCGCCAGGGATTCATCCTCGGCTTCGGCAACACCCCCGAAGACCAGACACCCGCCGCCGTCCACCACCTCCGCCAGGTCCTCCGACTCTGACCCCGACTCCAGAACACAGGCGGGGCATTCTCTTCCGGAACAAAACGAAGGTCTAGAATCCGACGAAGGGAGCAAAAGACGATGACGACAAAGATGTCAACAAACAAGGAGAGAGACCGGAGCACAAGAAAGGTCATCTCGCGATGAATACACCCCCGATCGTCTCGCAGCCCGAGTGGGAGGCTGCGCGCCAGCAGCTCCTCGTGAAGGAGAAAGCATTGACCCGCTCCCGTGACGCGCTGGCCGCCGAACGCCGGCGCATGCCGTGGATGGCCGTCGAGAAGGCGTACGAATTCGAGGGGCCCCAGGGCAAGGTTAGCCTGCTCGACCTGTTCGAGGGTCGCCCACAGTTGATCGTCTATCGCGCCTTCTTCGAGCCCGGAGTCTTCGGCTGGCCCGAGCACGCCTGCCGCGGCTGCTCCCTGGGCGCCGATCAGGTCTCCCACCTGGCTCATCTGAACGCCCGCGACACCACCCTCGCCTGGGCCTCACGCGCACCACAGGCGGACATCGCGCGCCTGAAGGCGCGGATGGAATGGAAGATGCCCTGGTACACCATGACCGACAGCTTCGACATCGACTTCGGTGTCGATCAGTGGCACGGCCACAACGTGTTCTTCCGCGACGGCGACAAGGTGTTCCGGACATACTTCATCAACAGCCGCGGCGACGAGGCGATGGGGAGCACCTGGAGCTACCTCGACATCACGCCGCTCGGCCGTCAGGAGACCTGGGAGGACTCGCCACAGGGTTACCCACAGACCCCGCCCTACAAGTGGTGGAACTGGCACGACAACTACGACGCCGAAGCCTCGCCTCACCCACAGTGGGTCGATATACTCACCGACCCTGAAGGAGCCGCCACCCGAAGGCGCCAAGCAGAAGCCAAAGCATGACCGAGCCTCATCCCGCCCATCGACGGGCGGCTCTGCTATCGGACTGGCCGAGAACCAGCAATGAGAATATCCACCAGCCGCCGGGCGCTCTGCTTCCAGCCAGGATCGGACGCTACCAGGGAAACACCGATCAGCGCGCGAAGCAGGTCAAACGGCTCGACATCTTTTCGTATCTCGCCGCTCTTGATCGCGCATTTTACCAGCGCTTCAATCGCTCCCTGAATCAGCTCCCGAGAACCCTCATAGAGCTTCGAGGGGCCTCCCACCACACTATTCAGCGCGGGGGCAATGATCTGCTTTGCTGCAATGTGGTCCACGAACAGCAGCATCCAGCTCCGTAATGCGTCAATCGGGGGCATCGTTTCGGCGAACCTGGGCTCCGCCGCAGCCAGCTTTTCCACTTCACTCCGATAGACCGCTTCGATCAGCGCGTCTCGGGTCGGAAAGTGACGGTACAGAGTCCCGGCTCCCACCCCCGCCTGCCTGGCAATGTCATCCAGGCTGGCGCTCGCGCCAAAGCGGGTAAACGCCTCCTTCGCGACCTCCAAAATGCGCTCGCGGTTCCGCTGCGCATCGGTGCGGGGCTTCCGTGGGACGAGTTGTGACTGTTTCTTTGCCATGTGCAAAACATTTGCAACCGGAGACACTCTCCGATTATCTATACATTCGGAGGCTGTCTCCGTTTTATTGTATGCTGCAGCGATTCGTCAATGCGGATACAAACGAAGAGGCCGACAGAGCATTAAGGAGGAATGGAATGGTCCAGGGAGTCAATCTGGCCGGCAGCTTCACGCTGCCCGGCAGTTCACGCAGCGTGAACCGCATGGGCTATGGAGCCATGCAGCTTGCGGGGAGAGACGGCAGCAAGGTGGTGTGGGGACCGCCGCGCGATGTCGAAGGAGCGATTGATGTATTGCGGGAAGCCGTTGCGAGCGGTGTAAACCATATCGATACCGCCGATTTCTATGGTCCTCACGTCACCAACCAGATCATTCGAAAGGCGCTTTTCCCCTACCCTGGCGGCCTGGTCATTGGGACCAAGGTCGGCGCCCGGCGTGGCGAAGATGGGTCGTGGATTCCAGGTCTCTCCCGCGAGGAGCTGACTGGAGCGGTTCACGATAATCTCCGCAATCTCGATCTGGATGTGCTGGATGTAGTCAATCTGCGCAGCATGTTCAGCGTCCATCAACCGGCTGAGGGTTCGATCGAGGCACCGCTCACCGTCCTGGCCGAGCTTCAGCAAAAGGGCTTGATTCGCCATATCGGGCTGAGCAACGTGACGCCCGCACAGATCGCGGAGGCGCGGCGGATTGCCCCCATCGTCTGCGTCCAGAATCATTACAACCTGGCACACCGGGCCGACGATGCGCTCATCGCCGGCCTTGCCCGTGACGGCATCGCCTACGTTCCGTTCTTTCCACTTGGCGGGTTCAGTCCACTGCAGTCCGGGACCTTGTCGGAAGCGGCGTCGCGCCTCCATGCCACGCCGATGCAGGTTGCCCTTGCGTGGCTGCTCCGGCGCTCGCCAAACATCCTGGTGATCCCAGGAACATCTTCTATCAATCATCTTCGCGAAAATCTCCAGGCGGCGGCCCTGCAGGTTCCCGCTGAGGTGCTTGCCGATCTCGATGCAGTGTCCAGACAAGATGCCGCGATTCCAATCTCGCAGCATGAGTAGGGATCGCATTTTTCACAACCCAGGTTCAGGAAAAGGAGTATTCATATGCGTGTTTTCGTTACAGGCGCGACAGGATTTATCGGATCGGCTCTGGTCCCGGAGCTGATTAACGCAGGCCATCAGGTCCTGGGACTCGCTCGCTCCGACGCTGGCGCAGAGGCTCTGGCGAGAGCCGGCGCCGTGGCACACCGCGGCGATCTCGAAGATCTGGAAAGTCTGCGCAGCGGCGCGGCCAAGTCGGATGCCGTGATCCATCTGGCCTTCATCCACGACTTCTCGAAATTCCTGGAGAACTGCACAACCGATCGGCGCGCGATTGAAACGCTGGGCACGGTGCTGGCGGGCTCAGGCCGTCCGCTAATCGTGACCTCGGGAACCGGAATGGCGAATTCAGCGCCAGGTGTTCCGGCCACAGAGGACGTTAAGAAGGTGCCTGGGAACCCGAATCCTCGTGCCGCCTCGGAAGAGACAGCAGCTTTGGCCGCAGCGCAGGGCGTTCGCGTCAACATCGTGCGGCTTCCTCAGGTGCACGACACGGTGAAGCAGGGCCTTGTGACTTATGCGATCCGTATCGCGCGCGAAAAGGGAGTCGTTGCTTATGTCGGCGACGGAAAGAACCGCTGGCCCGCGGCGCACGTGAGCGATGTTGCCCGGCTCTACCGGCTCGCCCTCGAAAAGGGAGTTGCGGGAGCCACGTATCACGCAGTCGCTGAAGAAGGTATCCCGGCCAGGGAGATCTGCGAGGTTGTCGGCACGGGGTTAAATCTGCCGGTCGTCTCGCTCACTCCGGAAGAGGCCCAGGCGCATTTCGGCTGGCTCGCTATGTTTGCCGGTCTGGACCTTCCAGCCTCCAGCGCGAAAACCCGAAAGGAATTGGGATGGGAACCGACCGGGCCAGGACTGATCGCCGACTTAAGGAATATGCGCTACCCAGGACTGGAACTCGCCTTGTAAACCATAAGGCTCCATGACGCCCACCGGCCTGGCCAACGGCAAAGTTTTCGCCGACCACTTCGGTTTCGTGTCAGGGCACAGCCTGCCCGCGATTACCAACCCATCTGCCGCATCCGCTCGAGGATCAGCCCGCTGTAGCGATTCATCCGCTCCGGCCGCCGCCTCGGCGGAGCCGGCAGAATCGCGGCCAGCCGTGCCGCTGTTCCTGCCCGCCGTAATGACTCGGCCGCCACGGTGCCCTCGGGCCGGCCGAAACATCTCCACCCAGCCTGTGTAGCAAAAAAGAGAACGATCGAAGACACACCGGGCGAGGAAATTCGCGATCAACTCCGGCCGAATCCGACCCAAAGCGTCTTCTCCTTTTCCAGCAACAGCGCCGTCACCCCTGGCTTCTCGCCGTTTAGCTGGGGCGTGATAAAGGACTTCCACACCCCATTTCTCAGCTGTTGCAGACCAAGCCCTGAGGCGGCTTCAGCCCCGTGGGATAAATCGGGAAGCTAAGTCAGAGCTTCCCTAACGGCTACCGGCCCGCTCCTGGAACAGCTCTTCCTGCGCGGCATCCTTCGCCTTCTCCGCCACAACCACCTTCCGCTTAGCCGCCCCAATCACCGCCACAATCTCCAGCTCCTCCAGCGACCCTCGCGGAATCCACAGCCGCTGCGTGTTCGATCGCAAATCCGGCGGCGTCAAAAACACGCCCTCGCTCCCCACCAGGCTCACATCGTTGGCGGCCAGCCCTTCGATCAGGTCGCCATCCTTCATCCGCGCCCGCACAAACAGCCCATCCCCGCGGGGCCGCCCCGCAAACGTCTTCCGCACCAGCCGCTCAGGATTGTTGAGTTCCCCGGAATTGAAATCGCGCACGTAGCAGATCCACTTCAGATCCTCGACCGCCAGCGACAACACCTTGCCGTCCAGATCCAGCATCTCGACCATGCCCTCACGCACGAACCCGCTCAGCGGCAGATAGCCCGCCACCCAGTCACGTGTGAACTTACGGAAGATCGCCTTTTTGCGGCTGGAAGACATTCGTTTCAGACAACCCAGGAGGGAGAACAGGATTGTTGCACATTCCACTGTGAAGCATCAAAAATTGTGCAGAATACGTCCCCTCAAGTGCACACTTTTGTGTTACATTGGTAGTTTGGATTGCAGTTTGTCAGTCCTATAACCCTTTATTTTGTTATGAGTTAGGGACGGTTACCGGGGAGCAGAGGCGGGGCCCCACGGCCTCTCCAGAAGAATACACCAGCACATGCCCGATTACATCTACCTTCTTGAAAATCGCCTTTCCCCTACACAGCAGAATGCCCTTCGCAAGGTTCGAGACGCCGCCCGTGACGCGGGTATGACTCTCTTCCTCACCGGAGGCGCGGTTCGCGACCTCACCAGCGGCTTCCCTGTCCGCGACCTTGATTTTTCGGTTCAGGGAAATGCTCTCAAGCTGAAGAAATCGCTGGAGAAAGCCGGAGCCACCTTCTGGGGCGACCATGAGCCCTCCCGCACCCTCTTTTTCTGGTTTCCCGGCAGCGTCCGCGTCGAGGTCTCCAGCGCCCGCAGCGAGGAATATCCAAAACCCGGCAAGCCCGTCTACCACTGGGCGCCCATCCTCGAGGACCTTCGCCGCCGCGACTTCACCGCCAACGCCATGGCCATCTCCCTCAACGAGGGATCCTGGGGCTTGCTCCTCGACCCCCTCAACGGCTTTGCAGACATCGAGGCTCGCCACCTGCGCCTCGCCAGCAACTACGGCTTCATCGAAGATCCTTCCCGCATGATCCGCGCCGTCCGCTTCTCCGCCCGCACCGGCTGGCAGATGGACGAGCGCACCAAAACCCGCTACGACAATGCCAAAGCGGAAGGCCTCATGGAGCAACTCTCCGCCTACGCCCGCGGCTACGAGCTCGAGGAGATCGCCCACGAGGAAGACCCCCTCCGCACCATCCGCGCCCTCGAAGCCGAAGGCTGGATGAAGGACCTCGATCCCCCATGGACCTCCGCCAAAGCCGACACCAAAGACCTCGATGAGCTGAACAAAATCTTCATCCGCCTCCTCATGCTCGGCGTCAATCCCGATCCCTCCGCCGCCCATCTCGAGCTGCTCACCGCAAAAATGCAGCCCAAAGATGTAGCCAACCTCAAGCGCCTCTTTCCGCGCCGTGGGTTCGTTGAACAGTGGAACAACCTCGAGCAAAGCGCTAAAGACTTATCGAGAGAATTACTGTCAAAAGCCGCCGCAAACCCCTCCGCCGCATGGAAGCTCCTCGTCAGCCATCAGGCTGAAGCCGTTCTGTGGCTCGCCTTCAGTTCCAAAAACGCACAGGTCAAAGAGAAGTTCAACAACTTCTTTAACATCTGGCCGGAAGCCCGCCAAAAGATTCCCACTACCATCATGTCGGAAATGCGCATCACCCCCGACTTGCCCGACTACGGCAACATCGCCGAAGCCCTCTTCTTCCAGTTCATGGACGGCAAACTTCAGACCGAAGAGGAGATTCGCGCCTTCCTCGCGCCCTTCTCGCCACCCGCCCCGCCGCCGCCCGTCGTCATTCGTCGCCCCCGTGGCCGCCGTGCCGAAATCAAAATCGAGGAAGACGAGGAGATCGAGACTCCCGTTCGCAATGGCGACGACGAATCCGAAGACGAGCGCGAGCTCGTGCCTCGGGGCAGCTCACTGCTCGACGACTCAGTAGCACTCCCGCCGAAGAAAGGCGCTGTCCCCGCTCCTGCGAAAGCCGCGCCTGCAAAAGCCGCAATTGCACCCACCAAAGCAGCGCCCGTACCCGTAAAGACCGCCAAAGGCACAAAAGCCGCGCCCCCGCCAGCTCCCGCGAAAGCAGCCAAAGAAACTCAGAAGCCTGTGGTCGCGCTCAAAGCCCCTGAAAAAGCGCCAGCAGCGAAGACCGCCGAAAAACCCAAAGCGCCCGAGAAAGCTCCCGCAAAGGCCCCGGCCAAAACCGCCGCCAAGCCCGAGCCCAGGACAGCCGCCAAAGCAAAAGCTCCTGAAAAGAAGCCAGCACCGCAACCCGCGAAGCCCAGCGCGAAAAAGCCAGCGCCCAAACCCGCGCCGAAGCCCGCAGCCAAAGCGGCCGTGAAAGCCACAAAACCCCAGGCCAAAAAATCAGCGCCCAAGCCAAAGAACGCGCCAAAAAAGCAGGCCTCCGCCCCCGCGCGTAAACCCGGCGCCGCCAAAGTCGCCCCGAAATCCTCAGCGAAGAAAGCCGCAAAGAAGCCAGCAAAACCCACCAGGCCCGACAAGAAAAAGAAGAAGCGTTAGTTGCATTGATCGACAAAATGCAGCCTAAGTAAGCTCCGATTAAGCCGCTGTTCTGGAAGAGGCACGGAGCCGCTGTTTTGAATGGGGCACGGCTTCACAGCTTGCAGAAGAAAGCCCAAACCCAACACGGAGAAGGCCAGGTTCACCCCACAGCAAGAAGCAAACTCCCATGCGACCCGGACGTCAATGCGAATCCATTCGGGTTCACTCCGAAAGTACTGCCTTGCACCATTTTGAAAACGAACAGGGGTCGACTCCGCCCTTGCACTCCTTCCGCAGACTGGTCGCCTTTCTCCGGCTCATTGGCGCCCAGCTTTGACGGGCATAACTAGCCGTGCCGTAAGGAACACTGAAAAACGGGCCTTAGCCAGTACGAAACCAGCGCTAGCCCCGCAGCACTCCCTCCACCGCCCGCACCACGCGCTCCACATCCTCCTCCGTCGTTCGCCAGCTGCTCACGCTGATCCGCATCACGCGATGTCCCTTCCACGTGCTGCCCGTGAAAAACGCCTCGCCCGTCGCCGCGATCGCCGCAATCACCTCATCCGTCCGCTTCGCATGCTCGGCCTCACCAGCCCCGGGCCGCGAATCCAGGAACCGCACCAGAGCCTGGTTCAGCACCGGCTCGCGCATCAACTCCGCTCCCGGCAATGCCCCAATCCGCGTCCCCAGCGACTTCGCATGCACGCTGCATCGCTCCACCAGCGCGCTCACACCCTCGCGACCCAGCTGCCGCAGTGCCGCGTACGTCGCAAATCCGCGCGCCCTTCGTGACCACTCCGGATTCCACTCCATCTCGTTCCGCGCCTCGGCAACATACGTCACATACGAGGTGTTATTCGACATCGCGGCCCGATGCGCCTCCGGATGCGCAACAAACGTATACCCGCAGTCATGCGGAACGTTCAGCCATTTGTGCCCATCCGTCGCCCAGGAATCCGCTCCCTCCACTCCCCGCACCAGATTCCGATACTTCCCGCTCGCCGCCGCCCACAACCCGAACGCCCCATCCACATGCACCCACGCGCCGTGCGCCCGCGCCATCGGCACCAGCGTCTCGAAAGCATCGCACGCGCCTGTATTGATATCCCCCGCCTGCAACACCACAATCGTCGGAGCACCGGGCTTCTCCAGCAGGGCGCCCTCAAGCGCCTCCGGCTCCACGCGGCTCATCCCATCCGTCTGAATATCCACCACCTGAGCACGCCCAAAACCGAGCAGTCGTAGCGCCCGCGCCACCGAAGCGTGCCGTTGATCGCTGGCCAGGATGCGAATCTCCGGCGCGCCGCTCAACCCCTGTTGCTCCAGATCCCAGCCGCACTGTGCCAGCACAAAATGCCGCGCCGCCGCCAGCGCAGTCACGTGCGCCATCTGGCAACCGCTCACCAGCGCAAAGCTCGCGCCCGCGGGCAGCCCCAAAATCTCCTTCAGCCAGCCGCCCGCGACTTCTTCCACCACCGATGCCGCTGGAGAAGTCGCGTACACCGCCGCGTTCTGATCCCACGCCGCCGTCAGCCAGTCCGCCGCCACTGCCGCGGGAACCGCGCCTCCAATCACCCATCCGAAGAACCGTCCGCCGGCGCTACCTGTCAGACCACCTTCCACATCCGCGACCAAGTCGGCAATCACCTGCTCCGCCGCGATTCCCTGCTCAGCCAGCGGCCGCCCCAGCTGCCGCCGCAATGTCGACAAATCAGCCGTCGCCCCAACCGCCGCAGTATCGAGGCCAGCCAGATAAGCAATCGCTTTTTCGTAAGCCTGACGAAGTACGTCCTCGAACGGCGCAGCGTTATCAGAAGAAGAAACATCTTTCAACGGAGCATGAATCGTCGTCATTAATCTAAGCCTGCCACCGCCGCCAATTTCCATCAATCCGAAACTTGCCTCCAATGTCCCTGAACGCTGCACCCTGCACCCCACAACCTGTGCCCTGTACCCTCTACCCTGTACCCTGCTCAAAGTCCAAACGCCACCGTCTCCCCCACCGCCAACTTATGCTTCTTAATCGACCCCACCGGTAACTCGATCACATACTTAGAAGACTCATGCCCGCCATAGTTCGGACAAGTACTCGACTTACCCTTACACGGCGGCGTATCCGGAGACATCTCCACGATCCGGTGATCGGCATCCATCCACACAATGTCCAGCCCAATCTTGCAGTGATACATCCAGTATGGATGCGTCCCCACATCCTGATGCACAAACAGCATCCCCCGCCCCTCCGGCAGACTCGTCCGCCCCATCAGGCCGTATTCCATCTCAGCTGGAGTCGTCGCCAACTCCACATGCACCGTTGACCCATCCGGCAGCATCACCAGCGTGTCCGCAGGCCGCGGCGCAACATAAGGAACCACCACGTCCTGCGCCCAGACCGCCGCAGGCAACGGCGCCCACGTCGCAGCCAACGCCAACACCCACCAAAACCACTTCACACGCAACCGCATCTCTCCACTTTACCGCTGGACCCCCCGCACCCTGTATTCGCAAGTGCGCCCCGTTCAAATTCCGCGCTAAGTCAAGAAAACTGGGCGCCCACCGAGCGTAAAGCTGAACGGTCACGAAACGGATGATTTTTCCTTCTGAGAATCGAACCAGATGAGCCGCAGAAAATCCAACCAGCGAAGAGAGTGTATCTGTTCCCTGTTCCCTGTTCCCTGTTCCCTGTTCCCTGTTCCCTGTTCCCTGTTCCCCGTTCCCTGCTTTTTCAGACCGCCAACTCAGCCTCAGCCACTGTTCCCTTCATCGTCAGCAGAGCATCGACCTTCGTCATCTTGAACAGCTCCATCACCCGCCCATTCACGCCGGCCACGATCAGCTTCTTGCCGCCCCGCTGGCACGAAACGAAGTAGTTGATGATCGCCCCCATCCCCGCCGAGTCCATGTACGGCACCGCCGTCAGGTCCAGGATCAGGGTTGGCGGAGGATCGGCTCTCAGTGTGGTCTGAAAATCGAAAAGGCTGCTCAGTGTGAGCGGGCCCGTCAGGCGCAGGATCCTGCACCCCGGAGCCTGCCCTGCGACGCTCTCAAGCGTCAGGGGTTCGGCGGACATAGCTGAAAATATAAAGGTTGATGCGAACCGTGACCGTTACAATTCCATGAATTGCGCGGCTCTCAACTCCGCCGCACATTTTCCCCTCCACAACACGTCTATTCTCCAGCCTTTGATTTTTCTCCATAAGGCAGGAGAATAGCTGCAAGCCTTCGTGCACCCCCTGCTCCCATTGCTGAACCGTCGCCTCCGGCCGCCCATCCTCATCGCGGCCCTCCTCGTCGCGCTCCTGTCCACCCATCAAGCCATCGCTCAGGACAACCCTCAGGACACGACCGCCGCCCCAGGCTACTCCGTCCGCGGCACCGTTGTGAACGCCATCAGCGGCCAGCCCATCGCCCGCGCCCTCGTTTCTCTCGATCAGGATTACGCCATGCTCACCGGCAGCGGCGGCGAATTCTCCTTCGACAACGTCCCCGCCAACCAATATTCCGTCTCCGTCCAGAAACCCGGCTACCAGGGCTTCGGCGCGCCCATGGCAGGAATGGCGATGCATTTGGCCATGCGTCACGTGCAAACCGCCCCTCCTCGCCGAATCGAGGTCGGCCCGGACATGCCCGCCCTCACCTTCCGCATCGAGCCCCTCGCCATGATCTCCGGCCACGTCACCCTCTCCACCGCCGATCCCGCCGACGGTATCCGCGTCCAGGTCTTTTCCCGGCAATTCCAGAATGGCCGCGCCAGCTGGACCGTCGCTGGCGAAGCCACTACCCGCAGCGACGGCTCGTTCCGCATCCCCGATCTCCTGGCCGGCAGTTACATGGTCTCCACCCAGGCCTCGCTCGACCGCCCCGGCTCACCCACCAACGACCACGCTCCCGTCTGGGGCTATCCGGCTCTCTACTACCCCGGCGTCACCGAGCTTTCCGCCGCCGGAGTCATCGCGGTCACCGCCGGCCAGCAGGCCGAAGCCGACCTCACCGTCACCCGCCAGCAATTCTTCCCCGTCACTGCGCTCCTTCACAGCGACGATTCCCCCGCGAATTTCGACATCATCGACAGTGGTGGCCGCCCCACTGGCATCCCCGCTCGCTACGACCGCCGCGAGGGAGTCGTACACGCCAGCGTCCCCAGCGGCGCCTGGTCCATGGAAGCTCACGCCTACGGCCGAACCCAGCAGTGGGGCCGCACCGATTTCCAGGTCAACGGCGCTCCCGTCACCTTCGCCATCGGCATCCTGCCCATTCCAAGAATCCCGGTCGTCATCCATCGCGATTTCGTCACCAACACCGATGCCTCGCAGCCCGCGTCCACTGGCCCCGGCATGAACCTCTTTCTCGTCCCGGCCGACGGCCTCGGTCTAGGGCGAGCTGGCGGCGGACTGGACCAGGACGGCGATACAGAATGGCTCAACATCTCCCAGCCTGGCCGCTATTGGGTCGAAGCCCAGCCTTTTCCCCCCACCTACATCAGTTCCATCACCAGCGGCGGCACCGATCTGGGCAGTAACCCCCTCATCATTATTCCCGGCAGCGACTCCCCTCCGATCGAAGTGACCCTGCGCAACGACGCAGGCACCATCTCCGGCCAGATCGCCGGCCAGACAGCAACCACCCCCGACACCCCCGGCGCCTCCGGCGAACTGCCACGCGTCTGGATCTACGCCATTCCCCTTTTCTCCACCGCAGGCAATCTCCCCGAAGGATCGACGCAGTCCGCCGGCCAGTTCACCATTCCCAACCTTGCGCCCGGCTCCTATCGTGTCGTCGCCTGCGACTCACCCCAGGAAATCGACTTCCACTCCACCGAAGCCCTCGCCGCCTGGGCTGGCAAAGGCCAGACCATCACCGTCGACCCCGGCGGTACCGCCAGCGTCGAACTCGAAATCCTCCACACCACGGCGGCCGCCCAATGAACCACCTCCCGACTCGCATCCTGACCCGAGCCCTTACCCCAGCGTCCCTGTTCCTCTGCCTGTCCTCTCTCCTCGCCGCGCAAGTCCTCCCTCCTCCGCCGCCATCGCCTGCACCCCAGCCCTCAGCCACGCCCTCCGAAGACCAACCCGAAAAACCCCTCTCCGGCCCCGGCTTCTGGACCATCACCGGCACCGTCGTCAGCGCAACCGGCGGCACTCCTCTCGATCGCGCCGACGTCATCCTCTCCACCCCCGGCCCGCGCGGCTCCCAGATTGCTGAGTCCCTCACCTCTGAAAACGGCAGCTTCCGCTTCGACCATCTCCAGGCCGGCAAGTATCGACTCCAGGCCTCACGCCGCGGTTACATCCCCGCCGGCTATCAGGAACATGATGGCTTCTACACTGGCGTCATCGTCGGCCACAATCTCGAATCTCAGAATCTGCGCCTCGAGCTCTTCCCCACCGCCATCGTCGCCGGCGTCGTCACCGACGAATCCGGCGAGCCCATCGGTGGCGCTCAGGTTCATCTCTACCGCCTTGATGAGAACACCGGTGAAGGAAAGATTGTCGGCGCCGGCTCGCAGACGACCGACGACACCGGCACCTACGAGTTCGCCCGCCTCAAAGCCGGCGCCTATTACGTCGGCGTCTCCGCCTCGCCCTGGTACGCCGTCCATCCTCCTCGCAAGACCGACGCGAGCGGCGCACCACTGCCCGACGACCAGCAAACCCACTCGCCCCTCGATGTCGCCTACCCCATGACCTTCTATGCAAACGCCACCGACTCCGCCTCGGCCACGCCGATTGCCCTGAACGCCGGAGACCGCACCGAAGTCAACGTGTCGCTGCACGCAGTCCCCGCCATTCACATTCAGGTGCAGCTCCGCGTGGCGGACCAAAGTTCAGGCCGCGGCATGGCCATGCCCATGTTGTCCCAGGAGGTATTCGGCTCAGACCAGGTCCAACCTAACAGCGTCACCTGGATGAGTTCCCCCAATCACGGCCAGCCTGTCGGCGACCTCGTCGGCGTCGCGCCCGGCCAATACGTCCTTCGCCAGTACCCGCAGCAAGGCGAGTCCGGCCGTACCGCAAGCGTCGACCTCACCACCGATCAGGTCGTCGACTTCTCCTCAACCTCCGCCACTGGCGTCGACGTCTCCGGCAAGCTGGTCATGGCTTCGCGAGAGCCGCTCCCCGACCGCATCAGCGTCATACTCCTGCCCGCCAATGCAAGCCCTTCGCTCCCGCCCGCACGCGCAGACCGCAACGGCGCGTTCGGTCTTCACGGAGTGCCGCCTGGCAGCTATGAGGTCCAGGTTCACGCCCCGGGCGCCACACTCGCTGTCACCCAGATGGCCGCTTCCGGCGCCGACGTTCACGGCACTCACATCACGGTGGCAACCGATTCGGTCCTGCTCGCGGCCACCCTCGCCAGCGGATCGACCACCATCACCGGCTACGCCAAACGCGACGGTAAAGGCTTCGGCGGCGCAATGATCCTTCTCGTCCCCCAGTATCCCAACGGCAGTCACGAGCTCTTCCGCCGCGATCAAAGCAACTCCGACGGAAGCTTTACCCTGAATGGCGTAATTCCCGGCAGCTACACCCTGGTCGCCATTGAAGACGGCTGGACCCTCGACTGGGCTCGCCCCGAAGTGATCGCACCGTACCTCGCCAACGGCATCAAGGTCCAGATCACCGGCAAGCAAAAGGATCTGACTCTTCCCTCCTCGGTCGAAGTCCAACCGCGCTGAATCCGCGCTCGGCGGCGCGCGGTACCATAGGTGCAGATGCTCCCACGATTTGCATTGACGTCCAGGCTGGCCGCTAGGAAATGAAATCCATGAGCACGGTAGATGACGTCCGCAAGGCAATTCAGGATTTCCTGGCGCCCGAGCGCGCACCATCTCCGCCCGCCTCGACGCCATCGAGAAAATCATGTACGTCAAGTTCGAGGCCATCGAAGTCAAGCTCGACTCGCTGAGCAAGCAGATCCAGGCCGTCGACAACAAGCTCGACATCGACCGCCGCCTCACCAAACTCGAAGCCCGACAAGCCTCCGCCACGCAATAGTTTCCTCAGGCAACCCTGACCACAATCAGCGAAGCGTCATCCCGAAATTTCCCCCCCGAAAATTTCGCCACCGCCGTCACAATCTCCCGGCTTGTTTCGACAGCCCCCAGCACGCGAGCCTTTTCCACCGTTGCGATCAGCCGCTTATAACCAAATTCCTCACGCCGCCGGTTCTCCGCCGAAAGCAGCCCATCCGTCACCAGCACCAGGCAGTCGCCCGCCCGCAACTCAACCTCCTGATTCTGATACAGCCAGTGCGAAAAAATCCCAATCACACCACTGAAGCTGGCCGGAAATTCGACGCCGCCGTCGCCACGTACCAGCACAGGCAGGCAGTGTCCCGCGCTCTCGTAGCGCAACCGCCGCCCACCCCGTTCCAGCACCCCATAAAACATCGTGACGTATCGTGTCTGCGGACCAGGTCCGCTCAGCGTCTGGTTCACCTGCGTGCAAAGCTCGGCAGGCGACTCCGCGCCCGGAGCAAACTCCCGCACCGCCGCCTGCAAGCGCCCCGTCAGCAGCACCGCGCTCATCCCTTTGCCCGACACATCCGCGATGCAAACCGCCAGCCGGTCCGGACCCAGCTCAAACACGTCGATGTAATCGCCGCTCACTTCCGCGGACGGCTGCCACGCGCACGCGATATCGAAACCCTCCAGTTGGGGCGGTTGGCGCTGCAGCAAACGCGTCTGTATGTCGCGTGCCTGTTTCTCCTCGGCTATGCGGGCGCGGCGCCTCGCCAGTCCCGGGATTCTAAATCCGCGCAACCCCCGCCCCGCTTCCGCTTCGGCTTCCATTGGCATGATCAAGCCAGCGTATCAGCGGCAGCCGCTTCTCCATCCAAAATATTTGCCTCTCGCACCGCCTTCATCGGCAAAACAGAAAAAGGCGCACCCAATAAGGATGCGCCCTTCTCAAACCGCCTTTGACTCGCGTTTTCGCTAAACGCCTCCAGCTAAAAGTCGTCCGCCAAAAGCTCGTTGCTAAAAGCTCCTGGCTTAGAGTTTCCCGCTAAACGCTTCTCGCCGCCTAAGAAGCCTTCTCTTCCCCGCCCTCGGCCTTCTCGCTCTCCGCCATCGCCTTCTGCATTTCCTCGCGGCGTTTCGTCCGAGCCTCGGCGCGCTTCTGGCGCTTCTCATCGAGTACCTGCTCCGCGTCGACCAGCTCGATAAAGACCTTCTCCGCCCCATCGCCCCGCTGAAAACCGGCGCGCATAATCCGCAGATAACCGCCGTTGCGATCGCCGTACCGCGGCGCCACCGTGTCGAACAGCCGCGTCACCGCCTCGCCCGTCTGCAAAAACGCCAGCGCCTGCCGCCGCGCATGAAGGTCGCCCTTCTTGCCCAGCGTGATCAGCTTCTCCACGTGCGGACGAGCGGCCTTCGCCTTCGCCACCGTGGTCTGAACCCGATCCTCCAACAGAATGGACGTCACCAGGTTCCGCAGCATCGCGCGCCGATGGCTCGGGTTCCGTCCCAGTTTGTATCCTGCATTGCGATGACGCATCGTAGTCTCTCTATCTGAACAATCTGAATTTCGTCCCGTACTCTTCGGGAAAGTCGGGAACAGGTCTTCTATTGCCTGTTCCCTGTTGCCTATTCCCTGCCTTTAGGGCTCTTCTACTCCCTACTCCCTGTTGCCTACTGCCTGCTTTTAGAAGTTCTCAGTCTCGGGCTGAATCGGAAGTTCCGAATCCAGTCCTTCGTCTTCGTCGTCGTCGAACCGGCTGTAGCTCGCGGCAAGCTGCGCGGCCGGCAACACACTCGTCGGTCCCGGCACCGCATTGCCCTGCTCGTCGATCCGCATCCCCAGCGACAAACCCATCTGCGCCAGGATTTCCTTGATCTCGTTCAGCGACTTCCGCCCGAAATTCTTCGTCTTCAGCATCTCGGCTTCGGTCTTCTGCACCAGCTCCCCGATCGTCTGAATGTTCGCGTTCTTCAGGCAGTTGTAGCTGCGTACGCTCAGCTCCAGCTCTTCTACGCTCCGGTTCAGGTTCTCGTTCTTCAGCTGAACCCGTCCCTCTTCGGCCAGTCCCTCGGCTTCGATCTCTTCCTCGAAGTTGATGAAGATGCTCATGTGATCCTTCAGCAGCTTCGCCGCCAGGCCAATCGAATCCGCCGGCAACACCGAGCCGTTGGTCCACACTTCGAGCGTCAGCTTGTCGTAGTCCGTGATCTGTCCCAGACGCGCCGCATCCACCGTGAAGTTCACCTTCCGCACCGGCGAGTGCACCGAGTCCACCGGAATGAAACCAATCCCCAGATCGGAATCGAAGTTCTTATCGGCCGAAACATATCCGCGGCCACGCTTCAGCCGCATCTCCATGCTCAGCCGCCCGCCTTCGCTCACGGTCGCGATATAGACTTCTTTGTCGAGAATTTCCACGTCCCCATCGGCCTCAATCATGCCGGCGGTGACCACCCCAGGTTGTTCCGCGTTCAGGTAGAGCGCCTTCGGCCCGTCTCCGTTCAGCTTGAACGGAATCTGCTTCAGGTTCAGCAGAATGTCGGTCGCATCTTCCACCACGCCCGTGATCGACTGGAATTCGTGCAGAACCCCTTCGATCCGAACCGCAGTGACCGCAGCGCCCTCGATAGACGACAGCAGCGTCCGTCGCAGCGCGTTGCCAATCGTTGTGCCGAACCCGCGCTCAAACGGCTGCGCACTGAACTTGCCAAACTTCTCGGTAAGCGTGTCGGTGTCAACCGCCAGACGCTTCGGTTTTTGAAATCCTCTCCAAAGCATATCGATATCTCCGCACAGCGAGCGCCGCGATGCATTTTGCAGCGGCTGTGCCGTTTCACTCCATGATTAAAATGCAGCTTCTAGCCCTTAGCTCTTAGCCTCTAGCCCTTGGTACCGAGTTCGAGGTTATCGACTTTGAGCCAGCAGGCTGGTAATTCCCTTCTCCATTCAACCTTTTATTTTGCAATCTCCCGCTTCACGCACAAAGGAGCTAGAAGCTAAAAGCTAGGAGCTAGCAGCTATCACTTCGAATAAAGTTCCACAATCAGCTGCTCATTCACCGGCAGGTTGATATCTTCCCTCTTCGGCAACGACAGCACCTTGCCGCTCAAACTGTTCTGATCCGTCGACAGCCACGACGGCGACGGCTGATGGCTCGCGAACTCCCGCGAACTCTCCACCACCGTCAGCTTCACGCTGTTCGGACGAATCTTGATCTCGTCGCCCACGCCCACCTGGAACGAAGGAATGTTCACCTTCCGCCCATTCACTTCAATGTGTCCGTGGCGAACCAGTTGCCGAGCCTGGCGTCGCGAGCTGGCAAATCCCAGCCGAAACGTCACGTTGTCCAGACGCCGCTCCAGCTGCTGCAACAGCAACTCGCCGGTGACGCCGGGCGTCCGCGCAGCCTTCTCGTAATACGCGCGGAACTGCCCTTCCAGGGCAAAGTAGATGCGGCGCGCCTTCTGCTTCTCACGCAGCTGCAGACCGTAGCCCACGATCTTCGCCTTCGCCTTGCGATCGCGGCCGTGCTGGCCAGGGGCAAAATTGCGCTTCTCGATCGGGCACTTGTCCGTGAAACACTTCGCGCCCTTCAGGAACAACTTCATGCCTTCTCGCCGGCACAACCGGCAGACAGGCCCTGTATAACGTGCCAATGCATTCTCCTTAATTCAGAGGCCGACCGGTTTACGGATCAAAATCCTTCGTCCCGGTCCAGGAACAGCTCTTAGCTTTTAGCCATTAGCTGTTAGCCAATTTGTTGCAGGGCGAGCCTCTCGGCCCACCCCAATATTTTACCCCAGGAACAGCTTTAGCTTTTGGCCATTACCTGTTAGCCAGTTTTGTTACAGGGCAAGTCTTTCAGCCCACCCTATAGTTTACTCCACCGCAGCCCCAGCTAAAAGCTAACAGCTATACGCGTCTGCGCTTCGGCGGCCGGCACCCATTATGCGGAATCGGCGTAACGTCCCGAATCGACCGAACATCGATCCCCGCCGCAGCCAGTGCCCTCACTGCGGATTCACGGCCCGAACCCGGCCCGCTCACCCGCACATCCACCGAGCGCACGCCGTGATCCCGCGCCATGTTCGCCGCGTTCATCGCCGCCTGCTGCGCCGCGAACGGAGTGCCTTTACGCGACCCGCGAAACCCAAGCGAACCCGAGCTCTTCCACGACAGCGTGTTCCCCTGCTGGTCGGTGATGGTCACAATCGTGTTGTTGAACGACGCCTGAATGTGCACCAGACCAAACGGCACATTCTTGCGCTCGCGCTTCTTAAACTTCTTGTTCCGCGCGGCTTTGCCGGTCGCGGCTTTCGCTGGTTTCTGGTCTGCCATTAGGTTTTCGACGTCGCTTTCTTTTTGTTGGCCACCGTGCCCTTACGCGGTCCCTTGCGGGTGCGTGCATTGGTGTGCGTGCGCTGGCCCCGTACCGGGAGACCCCGGCGGTGCCGCTGCCCGCGATACGACTGGATATCGACGAGCCGCTTGATGTGCATGGTGGTGTCCTTGCGGAGATCGCCTTCCACATCGCCCTGCTCTTCAATGACCTGACGAATGCGATTGACCTCGTCCTCGCCCAGATCCTGGATCTTCTTGAACGGATCCACCTTCGCCGCCACCAGTATCTTCAGCGCCCGCGGATTCCCAATCCCGTAGATGTACGTCAGCCCGATCCTTGCCTGCTTATTGCGAGGAAGATCGACGCCTGCAATACGTGCCATACCGTGTCCTTCGTCATGCCCCGGAAAATCATCCCGCGGCGGTTATTCCGGCCGATTCCGAACCGGAGTGATGAGAGCCTGACCGCTCGCTGTTCTGAGCCTTTGAGTCCCGTGCTCGGTGCCCTGAGCCCGGTGCCCGTTCCTGTCGGGGTTCATCGCAAGCCATACCTTCGGCTAACTAGCCCCAGCTTCCCCCTAACTAACGTTCGAAGAAGCTCAGCCCCCTGTTTTCAGCGCCACATTTGGTTTCAAGCTACAGGCTACAGGCTACCGGCTTTTCTGCTCCCTGTACCCTGTACCCTGCCCTTCACCCCTGGCGCTGCTTATGCTTCGCGATCTCGCAGATCACCCGCACCACTCCCCGGCGATGGATGACCTTGCACTTATCGCAAATCTTCTTAACCGATGCCCGAACCTTCATAAAACCCTCAGCTCTCAGCTTCTAGCTCTTAGCTATTAGCTCGTTTCGTTTTGCGCCCCGGCGCGGAATCGAGCCCGTCGGAGCTAAAAGCTAGTAGCTAACAGCTAAAAGCTACTTGTACCTGTACACAATCCGTCCGCGATTCAAATCGTACGGACTCAACTCCACCGCCACGCGATCCCCCGGCAGAATGCGAATGAAATTCTTCCTCATACGCCCCGAGACGTGGGCCAGCACTTCATGCCCGCCGCTGCTCTCGAGCTTCACCTTGAACATCG
>Ga0182018_10001314_pt1 | contig 28697 bp, 24 predicted proteins | sample 812P2MmetaG_FD_120490 | JGI IMG/M metagenome (GOLD analysis project Ga0182018, IMG submission 120490) | Permafrost microbial communities from Stordalen Mire, Sweden - 812P2M metaG | ecosystem: Environmental > Terrestrial > Soil > Wetlands > Permafrost | place: Sweden: Stordalen | collected...
CCTATGGACACGACCACCTGCTAAAGGCGACTGATTACGCCAACACGGTCATCCGCAGCCGCAAGCGTCTGACCTACCGGCAAGCCTACGCCCTTCTTTTCGAAAACAACCTTGAAAAGATCCGCGCCCTGCCGGTTCCTCCGAAGCACCAGACCGGATCGACCGGCCGCGCGCTGCGCGACCTCGATGACCGAGAGCTAACCGACCTCCAGGGGTGGGTGCGCGCGCTGTGGCGGATCGCCAGCGCCCTTCGGCGGGATCGGATGGCGCACGGCAGCCTCGACCTCGACATGCCCGAGACAAAAATCTTCGTCGATCCTCACGGCTACGCCGATCGACTGGAGCGGATTGAGCAGGACGAGAGCCACCAGTTGATTGAGGAATTCATGCTGGCCGCCAATGAGGCCGTGGCTCGCTTGACCCGGACCCATCGGCTTCCGTCACTTTATCGGGTCCATGACGAGCCGGATGCCGAGAAACTGAACGATTACCGGCAGTTTGTGGGCACCTTCGGCATCAAGGTCGGAGACCTCTCTAGGAGAGAGGAGGTCGTGAAGTTGCTCAAGATCCTCAAGACTCACCCTCAGGGCTACACGCTCCGGACCCAGTTCCTGCGCAGCCTGAAGAAGGCCTGCTACCGCGCCACGCCCGACGGGCACTACGGACTCCACAAGAAGGATTATACCCATTTCACGTCGCCCATCCGCCGCTATTCCGATCTGGTCGTTCACCAAGTTCTCCAGTTCTACCTGGGCGGCAAGGACCACGGCGGCGCGGTGCGCCACGACATCCGGGGAATTCAGCAGCTCGCGGACCACCTCAGCCTCACCGAGATCAATTCATCCGAAGCCGAACGCGAAAGCGTGAAGATCAAGCTCCTCGAGTTCTTCGAGCGGGAGCTGTCAAAAAAGAAACGCACTGCCTTTGCCGCCATTATCACGGACGTCCGCAGGCACGGATTTTTCATCGAACTCGTTGAATCGATGACGTTTGGATTCGTCTCCTCGGATACCTTGGGAGACGACTACTACCAACTCAATCCCGAGGGGAATGCACTCGTGGGGCGTCGCAAGCACCGCTCATTTGAATTGAACGGCCGACTCGATGTCGTCGTCGACAAGGTCGACCGGTTTAAGCGGATCATCGATTTTCGACCGGCTTGAAGCTGGGCAGCGCCAACCGTTGCCGATCGGTTGGATCGCAGTTCCGGCCGGCTGGACTGCGATGCTTGAAAAACCTCGGGTGAACCAATCCGCTGGTCGTCGGTAACATCAATGTTACCGCTGCCATCTTCCCCAAATGTTTATTAACTCAACGATTTGCTGGAATTCGGACCTTCAAATGAGTAATCCCATTCGCAGGAGATGAATGGAGCCGAGTCCGTCGCAGTCGGGGGCACTGGGGAACGCGGGAGAGTGACCCGGTTTGCCGAGTTTGCCGGCCCGGCGGTCATATTTGCGCAGGTCGGGTTGATCGCCTTGATCCTGCGGTATGCGAGCATCGAAACGCTCGCTTTCCACCGCGTCTTCTACATCGCCGCGTTCGGGTTTGTCGTAAATCACCTGCTTCCGGCAAGAATTCGCCTAAGGTTTTTCTTGACGCTATCGATCATCAGCATGGTGGTCGCACTTGGGGGAAGCGCAGGCTCAAGAAACCCTGACGTGGCGCTCGGCATCGCCAGAACCAGCCTAATCCTCGGCGTGGGAGTCGCACTCATTGCGATCTGCCATTTTAGAATCGGATTTTGGAAGCGGGCGATCCTACTGCTCGGCGCGGGTCTGATCGCGGCAGTCAATCGTTCGGGTCAGTGGAACAACAGGGTACTGGCGGTCATATGGCCGGTGCTGGCGGCGCTCTTCATGTTCCGAATCATCGCCTATCTGTACGATATTTCCACGTCCTCACAGCGTCCGACGGCAACCCAATCGCTAACCTATTTCTTCCTGACGCCCAATTTCTGCGCGCTGCTGTTCCCGGTGATTGATTTCCGCACCTTCTGCCAAACCTACTACAGCGAGGAGGCCCTCGTGATCTACCAGAGGGGCGTCCGCTGGATGACGCGGGGAATCATCCAACTCCTAGTGTATCGACTCATCCATCAGCTGTTCGCGATCGACGTGTCCGACGTTGTCGATGGGACGGATCTCATTCGATTTGTTGTTACCAACGTATTTCTATACCTGAAGATCTCGGGAAGTTTTCATTTCTACGTCGGCCTGCTGCTGCTGTTCGGCTTCAACCTTCCTGAGACCAATCATCGTTATTTCCTAGCGGCCAGTTTCACGGATTATTGGCGTCGCGTGAACATCTATTGGAGGGCCTTCATCATGAAGGTGTTCTATTATCCGATGTTTTTTCGCTTTAAGAAATTCGGGCAGGCAAGGGCCCTCATCGTCGCGACACTCTGGTGCTTTCTGATCACCTGGGCATTTCACATCTATCAAACTTGGTGGATCACGGGCAGCGTCTCCTGGAGTTGGCCCGACGCCCTTTTCTGGGCGGCACTCGGACTCCTAGTCCTGGCCAACTCTCTCTTGGAATTGCGGCGTAGCAAGCGGCGAAAGTTGGTCAAGGGCGTCTTCACCGTGAAAGAGGCGATTGGCATCACCGTCCGGACAATAGCGACCTTCGCGGTGATCACTGTCCTCTGGTCCTTATGGAGCACGCCCACCCTGACGTTATGGTTTCACATCTGGAGCCTCGCCGACCTCCATACGCTTGCCTGGGGAGGCGCAATGCTTGCCTGCATCGGATTGGCTACGGTCTTTTTCGAGATCCTGCCCGCGAGCCCAGGAGGAGCCAGCGGCGCGCCAGGCGCCGCCGGATACCCGCGATCGGCGGTTTTCCTCCGAGATGCGCTGAAATGCTCCCTCCCTCTTTGCGCCATCTATATCGCAACCTACCTGCCGGCGAAAATACGGAGCGATCCGGACGAACATAGGCATCATCCCATCGCCACCCAGGTGGTTCAAAATTTGCTGGACGCGGACGTCAACGGGCATGGACGCGGATATTACGAAAACCTGACCTCGGTGGACGAAGGAAGCAGCCAGTTTTGGGAAACCATGACGACCAAATTCAATGGCTCGTTCGCTCTCAGCAAGTACACCTTCACAGACGAGTCCAACGTCCCTGAACTCATGCCGAACGTGCACGTTCAATCCAATGGCATTCGCATCGACACAAATCGTTGGGGAATGCGCGATCGCGACCGCGCCCCGTTGAAACCGCCCGACACGCTGCGAATTGCCATTCTCGGTTCGTCGCATGTCATGGGATACGGTTTGCCGTCAAAAGACATGTTCGAGCCATTGCTTGAAGCGCGATTGAATTTGGACCGCCAGCGGGACGCCACTTTCGAGGTCATGAATTTTGCCGTGACCGGACAGGGTCCCGCCGCACAAACGTGGATGCTTCAACACCGCGTCCCAGGCTTTCGGCCGGACTTGGTCATCTTCGTCGCACATCTTGTCGATTTCGAATGGGCGAACACCGACGTCCTATGGAACCTGCACAGGAACGTCGGCTTTCCCGCCGATTTTCCGACCGAGGTGTTCGCGCAAGCCGGTGTTACCGGACGGACCTTCGCCGAATTTGCGATCGACCGCCTAAAACCGTACGAGGGGCAGATCCTCTCGTACGACTATCGACAAATTGTACGCGAATGCCAGTCGATTGGCGCCCTGCCTATATGCGTCGTTCTGCCGGTGCCCACCGATCTTCCCGTCGACCCAGCAAAGGCTTCAAATCTCCTGCATATCGCCGCCAATGCGGGCTTTGTCACAATCGATTTCTCGGATATCTATGCGGGATACAAGCCCGAGGAATTGATGCTTGGCGACATCGGGAGACATTCAAACGCAAGAGCTCACGCCATCATCGCCAACGCGCTTTACGGACAATTGACCACCGATCCCCGGATCGATCTTTTGGGGCGCGCTTGTCGCATCCGCGGGATCTCTGCGAAAGTCCCTGTTGCCGCTAAGACGTCCGACTAGGAGAATTGCTCTCCTGTCCGGAAATTGGCCCGATCGGCTTGAATACTCGGGCGGCCGAGGCATCTTTTTGCGTCATTTGGTCAGATGCTAGCCGCCCGCCCTCATATTCCAGATCACCCAATTCCCATGAAAAATTACGATTTTCCCACCCAATTCCGTTCGCTCTACGACTACGCGGTTGCACTTTACGCCAAGGGCCAACGCGATGCCGCAAACTACTTCGATGCGAACGAGACGTCCTGGCTAGCGGCCAATGGGATCACGCCGCAGCACGTCTACGACTATGCCGAGGACGCGAACTCGGGTGGGGAACCGGGATTCGGCCATGCCCTTGAAATCGAAACCGTGCGCCGCGACTACTACCTGAACGCCCAAAAGGGGCAGCCGTCCTCCGCCGTGCTCGACGAATCCCGGATGCCGGCCAAGACCGACTCCGCCAAAGGAATCGAATGGCTGCCGAGGATCATCCCGAAGGCCAAGGCGAAGCTTCGCGGCGAGCTTCCGGCGAATCTCATGTACTGCTGCGGGGGAGATCGGCGGTTTTTCAAGACCCACGACATCCTTCCTTCGGAGTTCTTGGCCCTGGTCTGGCGCAACGGGGACAACGATGCTGCGACGGTGGATTGGGTTGTCGCCCGGAGCAAAGCGGCGAAATAGCTTTTCTACAGGAGCTCGCCCTGGAGGGGATCGGATTTGCTCGAAGGCGGCTCGATACCCAAAAACTTGCCAAAGCGCTCCAGCCAGTCGTCCAGCTTGCCGGCGTAGTACCCCGGGTCATAGGGCGACGCGAGCCGGTCGTAGAGGGCCAGCGGCCGCGCCCGCTGCCAATCGTTGGTGCGGCCCTTCTGCTTCGGCGTCACGTAGTAGGTGACCCGCTCGCCCATCCTGGGTCTCGGCGACAATTGGAGTGCGGCCTCCGCCGACGCGCGTCGGGGTTTGCCGCCGCCGGCGATAAAGCGTTCATAGGCCTCCGGATTCATTCCCAGGATCTCGCCCTTCGCGAGCTCGGCCACGGGGAGCGACCCATCGCGGAGCCCATTGCGGTACCGTTCGATGAGCCCGATCGGTGATTCCTCCGCGAGGCCCAGCAGGAACCGGATGAGGCTGTCAGTGAGGTTTTTCAGGTAGGGCTCGATGCCCCTCGAGCGGAGGGCGCTTCCCCTCAGAATGACGCGGCCCGACTCGAGGAGCGCATAGTTCTTCGCCTTGTAGCAGAACATCGCATCGTACCGGCCGTCGAATTCGAGCTCGATGCCCGCGGGGAGGATGGGCGCGACCCGGGCCAGCAATTCCTCGGGACGGTTAAAATAGGCATCGGCGGACAGGTAGATGCCGTCCGTGTCCGCCTCGAGCATCTTGCAGCCGTTGCGTCCGAATTCCTCAATCAGCTGCTGAAGCAGCTCGCGGCCCCGCCTCGTCACCTCGGCGGCGAGGTCCCCGTCGCCAAAACGCGCCCCCGAAAACCCAAGGTATCCGTAAAATGAATTGATCAGGATCTTGTAGGTGGCCTGCCGCGCCTGGGCCTCCGCCCTCTCGCCCTCCGAGGGTGCGGACTTTGCGAGCTGCTTGTACCTAAGCCGGTATTCCAGAAGGCGCCGCAGAAGCGGTATGAACACGCCGAGCGAATCGTTTGCAGGGTTCCGGCCGATGTTGAGCAGCAGGCTCGGGTAGAGCGAAGCGACGTCGAAATGGAGCACGCGGCGAAACACGCCCTCGTTGAAGCTCCGGGTGTAGCCGCCGTCGAACGGCCGAATTTCGGGGGGCTGGGGGCAGGACTGCCTGGCGTGGTAATACTCCTCCAGGAAAAGCAGGTCGATCTTGACCGTGGTCCCTCGCAGGGTCGCCTCCTGGAGCGGGATCGGGAACGTCCGCGCCTGCTCAAAGTAGGTGGGAAGCAGCAGGTCCCCAAGGCCCTGAGTCTCCCTCAGGTCGTCCGCCAGGTACGCGCAAAAACGCGGCCGGTCGTGCTCAAACGCCTCGGCGATGCGCGCGCCGTCGATGTAGGTCCTGCCGGGGCCCTCCTCCTCGGTGATCCCGAAGTGGATCGCCACGTCCTTCAGCCGGTAGGAATTGAGCTCGCGGGTGCTGATGTCGTTCAGGAGCGCGAGCAGGTAGGTATCGACCACGGCGCGCCCCGGCAGGTCGCACCGCGGGAAATCGATCCATCGCTCCGCGACCTTGAGGCGGCTGTTCCGGAAGGACGCTTTCTGGCCAAACCGACCCCAGGCGCACGGTATCCGGCGCTGCCGGCAGCGCTGCCTCAAGTAATCCAGGTCGAACTTGAAAATGTTGTGGCCCTCGATGACGTCGGGATCGAACTCCGCCATCCGGGCATTGAACGCCTGAAGAAGCCGGGTTTCCCCGGCGTCGGTCATTTCATCGAGCAGTAGGAGGTGGTTTTCCCCGGACACGCGCATGCCAATCGCCAGCACGCGGTCCCCCGGGTTCTCCGGATTGCTGAAACCGCCGTCCGCTGAACCCGTTTCGATGTCGACCTGGCACCGCCGCAACCCGGCGAATCCCATGTCCCCAAAAAGGCGCGCCCGGTGCTGCAGCAGGAATTGGCTCTCCAAGGGCCGAACTGCGTCGACCGCGACCGACTCGCGCGCGGCCTTCAGAAAGCCGTCGAACGTTTCAAGCGAACGCGCCCGGGCGATTGTGCCCAATGCAGCGTTTCCCGCCAGTCCCTCAAATGCCACCCCCGACACCGGTGTATCGAAAGGCGGCGAAGCGATCCACGCAAAAGGCTCGAAAGGAAGGGTTTCCTCACGTCTGCCCCCGTCACCCGTGACGACCGAGACCCGGGCCTTGCCGTCGCCGTCGATCCAGACGCCACAGAGCGTGCTGTCCATGGCGCCTCGCCGTCAGAACGGTCGAGCGTACACCATCGCAACCGCGGTGATGGCGAAGGCAAACGCCAGGATCATGAAGAAATCGGCCATGGCCCGCTTGCGGTAGGCGATGCCCGCGATCGCCGACAGGCCAAACCAGCACACGATCTTTACGATGATCCATCCCGGGAACCCGAGGTGCATCCTCTGGAGCATCCCAAAGCCGGTGACGGCCACAAGGACCGCGGCGATCCCCGTGACCATCAGCACCCGCTTGCGGGTCTCGGCCGGCGCCGCAAACGCGTAGAAGGTGTAGCCAAGCAGCACGATGATCGAGGCCAGGTGCAGCACAAGGTAGGTGGTGAGGGACATCGTGTTGGCTGAAAAAAGTAAGGACACCCCGCGTGTGCCGTATGCCCAAAGGCTCAAGACCTTTTCATGTCAAGGTGGGCGCCTCCGTCGCGATGTTTGCTTTCCGGTTTACGGCCTAGCAGCTCCCGCGCCGGTTTCGGCTCCCGTAATGTTTCCAAGGCAAAGAGCAGTTATTGAAAGCACCTCGAACACTGCAGGGTGTCTGTCCTTGAGTTTGGGAGATGTCGGCCCACCGTCAAGTATGCCCTTGCGGATACTGTTGCCAACGATCGGCAGCTCGGGCGACGTCCACCCGGTGATCGGCCTAGGCCGTGCGCTTAAGGCTCGCGGCCATAATGTTACGATCGTCACCAACGAGCTTTTTTCCGAGCAGGTCCGGGCAAACGGGCTCGACTTCATCGCTCTCGGGACGCGAGCCGAAGCCGGGGCGATCATGCTTGATCCCAGGCTCTGGCACATGACCCGGGGCTTCCGGTGCATTGCCGAGCGTGTCATCCTCCCGAATATCCGGCGCCTTTACGAGATCATCGCCGACCGTCGCGACCCTTCGACCGTCGTTGCCGCGACGACTCTATGCCTCGGGGCACGAGTGGCGCAGGACAAGCTCGGCGTACCCACGGCCACGCTTCATCTCCAGCCGACCGCATTTCGGAGCCTGGTCGATCAGGGCAGGCTCTCCTACTTCGACCTTGGCCCGCGCGTGCCGCGGTTCCTGAAGCGCGCGCTGTTCGGGTTGATCGACACCGGTCACGTCGACCGGATCGTCGGGCCCGGGCTGAATGCGTTTCGGGCGACCCTCGATCTTACCCCGGTCCGAGGCATCTTCCGGGACTATCTCCACTCCCCCCAGATGGTGCTGGGCCTTTTTCCGGATTGGTTTGCGCCGCCCCAGGTCGATTGGCCAAAAAACACCCACCTGACCGGTTTCATCCTGCACGACGACGACGGGCATCCCGTGCTTGCGCCGGAGGCCGAGCGGTTTCTGCAGGAAGGACCCCCACCCCTTTTGGTCACGCCGGGCTCGGCCGCCACGGACCGAACCCCGTTTTTTCGCCAAACCGTCGAGGCGTGCCGCAGGGCGGGCGTCCGGGCAATGCTGGTCACCAACCACCCCGACCAGTTGCCATCGGGACTGCCCGATGGTATCCGGTCGTTCTCGTATCTGCCCTTCAGCCTTATCCTACCCCATTGCGCCGCAATTGCTTACCATGGCGGCATCGGCACGCTGGCGCAGACCGTGAAGGCGGGCGTGCCCCATCTTGTCGTACCGAACGCCCACGACCAGCCGGACAATGGGCAACGGGTCGACCGCCTGGGCCTTGGCTACCGAGTGGATCGGTGGCGATATCGGGCCCCACGGGCCGCCCTCATCATCACCGAGCTTTTCCAATCGCCGACGATCCGCCAGCGCTGCCGGGAATTTGCGCCGCGGATCGACAGCTCCGCATCGGCTGAACGTGCCTGCGCCCTGATCGAACGATTGGGCTAAGGGGAGGAGTCCGGAGGTCGCGGGGCGCCCCGCACGCGCCAGGTTCACCTGGGCCAGGTGGTGGGATGCCGGTGGGCCGGGCGCTCGCGGCGAGAAGGGCTCCCCGGGGGAGCCGGTTCCGTTCGAGTTCAAGATCCAATAATGCTCGAATCAAGATGCTCGATGATCAGCTCCTGGACCGTCGCAAGGAAAAGATAGCACATGAAGGCCTTCCGGACCGGCTCTTCCAGGCCCTCCATGTCGATGTCGCCGGTCTCGAGCGCGTCGTCGTCCAGGGACTTCATCCGGCGCTCGCGCAGCTGCAGCCTGACGGCCGTGCAGGCGCGAACGATGTGCTCGGCATTGGCTTCGTCGAATGCGACGACCCCCTCGGAGAAAAAATCGGCTCCAAAGAGCGACAAGAGGGAGCGCAGGTCCTCATTCTGGCCCTCGAGGAGCTCGCCGATCCAGGCGCCGCGGAATTCCTGATCCAGGTCGTGGAGCGCCTGGGGCGCGGCAAGGGATTTCTCGAGCTCAATCGACAGCTCCCGGATCATGTCCAGGAGTGGGGCCACCACCGGCAGGCTCAGCTTGACTTCAACGCGTTTCATCTGGCTCGACCACGGCCGTGAGGTGCCACTGGTGAAGGGTAAAGACATGGGCCTCGGCCGTTTCCCGCACCCCGATCCACACCACCGAACGCCCCTGCTCGTGGACCTCGAGCATGTGCTTTCGCGCCTTTGCCTCGCTGAAGCCCAGCACCTTCTTGAACACCATCACGACATAGGACATCAGATTGACGGGGTCATTGAGCACGACGACCCTCCAGCCGGCATCCAGCTGGAGGTCCGGCGAGGATCGCGTTTCAGTACGGGTGGAAGTGCGGGACTCGGCCACGGAAATTCAAACGCTAGAACCGATGTTCAGGCCTTCTCCCTGATGGCCGCTTCAATCCGAGCTTCCGATTCATCAAGGGGTATCTTGAGCAATTCCGTGGTTCCACGCCACCTCATTTCGACGATTCCCTCCTTAATTCCCCGTCCGCCCACCGTGATCCGCAGCGGGATCCCCACGAGGTCGGCATCCTTGAACTTGACCCCCGGCCTCTCGGCCCGGTCGTCGACGAGGACATCGGCGCCCGCGCGTTCCGCCGCGGACGCAAGCCTTCCCGCGATGACCGTGACCTCCGCGTCCTGCGGATCGAGCAGGCAGACGAGGACCTGGAACGGGGCGATGGCCCAAGGCCAGATGATCCCGTCCGCGTCGTGACTGTGCTCGATCACGGCCTGGAGCGTTCGGCTGATGCCGATGCCGTAGCTGCCCATGACAAAGAGGTGCTTCTCCTTCTTGTCGTCGGTGTAGCCGGCATCGATTCGCTCCGAGTATTTCGTGCCGAGCTTGAAGATGTGGCCCACCTCGATCCCGCGGCGCATCTTGAGGGGGCGCCCACCCACGGGATCGGGCTCGCCCGCGCGCACGCGTCGGAAGTCGCCGTAGCGCGTGATCTCGAGGTCGCGCGCCACGTTGACGTGCCGCAGGTGGCTTCCATCCCGATTCGCGCCGGTGGTCCCGTTGCCGACTAGGCGGATGGCGTGGTCCGCGAAGATGCCCGCCAGGGCCGCAGCGTTCCTGATCGTTCCCCTGACGGCCCCAAGGCTGCCCGGCTTTGCGCCTAGGACCGGCTCGATTTCCTCCGGCGTGGCCGCCCGCACGAGCGCAAAGCCGAGCGAACCGAGCTTCGCCTCCTCAAGCTCGTCATTGCCGCGCAGGATGATCGCGAAGGGCCGGCCGTCGCCCATGTAGACCAGCGTCTTGAACTGGCGGTCCGCCGGCACGCAATAGGGAGCCGCTTCGAGGGCGGCGATGGTCGCGACACCCGGGGTCGGGAAATCCTCGACAGGGCCGTCCGCCGCGGCGTCCTCGTGGTTCTCCGCGACGAGGGAGCTCCTCGCCTTTTCACGGTTCGCTGCGTATCCGCTGTCCTCGTTGTAAAAAAGGTCGTTGTCCCCCACCTCCGCCGGCACCATGAATTCATGGGAGAAACTGCCGCCCATGACACCCGTGTCGGCCTCGACGCTGATCGCGTGCGCGCCGATCCTGGTGAAGAAGGCCTCGTAGGCCGCCTTCATCCCGAGGTAGCTCCGGACGGCGCCCTCGTCATCCGCATCGAACGAATAGGCGTCCATCATGACAAACTCCCGAGCCCGCATGAGGCCGTACCGCGGGCGGATCTCGTTGCGAAACTTCGTCCCGATCTGGAAGAACATCTTGGGGAGGTCGCGGTAGCTCGTCATCTCCGCCTTGACGAGCGGCGTGATGATCTCCTCATGCGTCGGGCCGAGCACGAACTCCGGATCCCTTGGGCCGCGTTTGCCGTCGCCCGCGCTGTCCGCCCGGAACATGATCTCGCGCACGGGTCCCCACCGCGGCCCGTCCGCCCAGAATTCGGCGGGATGGATGTGCGGCATCAAAAGCTCGATCGCCCCCGAACGCTCCATCTCCTCGCGGCAGATCCGCGTGATCTTCTGCATGACGCGCAGGCCAAGGGGGAGATACGTGTAGAGGCCGCCGCCAAGCCGACGCACCAGGCCCGCCCTGATGAGCAGCTTGTGAGACGCGATTTCCGCGTCGGCGGGGCTTTCCTTGAGCGTGGGGATGAAATAGCGCGACCAAAACTTCATGGCAATGGGACAGCCAAGAAAAGGGCCGGGCCGATGGCAACACACGAAAACGTTTGTTGCCAAGTTCGCTTCATCCTTTTGGCCTTCCATCCCCATGACCGTTGCGCGCAAAGAACGAAAACCCTGGCCGATGAAGTGGATTGTCCTGGCGATCGCCGTGTTCATCCCGGTGTACACGTGGCTGACGCTCCACTATCGGCGGCCGGGTCCGGCGTTCATGCCCTATCAGGACATGCGGGATCGGGCCGACGTGATCCGGCTTCTCAAGGCGGGCTACCAGCGGGTCGCTGTCGACGCCAGCCGGCCCGCCGAATCGGTCCAGGAAGGCAATGCCGCAGCGTCCCCGGCCCCGGGCGGCCTGCCGGAGGCGCTTAAGACCACGCTCATCGAGTCGCCCCTTTTGCCGCTCGAGGTCAAATCAGTGTCGGCGCCCGCCACGGCCGTCTCCGCGATCGATTACCCCATTGGGCTCACCTACACGCTTTCCGACAACAAAAGGCAGCTCTCGGGTGCGCATCTTTACGAGCGTGACGGCGAAATCATAATCGTGACCGACTTCGAGCGGCTCGGCGGGGACCTGCTCGCGCGGACCCGCGAGGGGTATGCTCTCCTGACCGTTCCCCCCGGCTCGATGAAGCCGGGCACCTATCACGTGATCCTCGTCGGGGAGGTCGCCTCCAAGGCATGGACCCTGACGGTCCGATGACGCGGATGGACCTGCGCGGGCGGCCAGAGGGATCGAAAACGCCGTCCGTCCGGCTGAGAGGTCCCTTGACGTGCGGCGCCACTTCCATGAGAACGCGAGCCTGCCAATGACCAACGGAAACGGTCAGCCTTCTCCCTCGACGCCCTCGACTGCCCAGGCGACGACGATAAAACCCACGGATCTGCGCGGGATTCTTCAGTACGTCCCGAGATTCCAGGGCCAGATCTTTGTGATCGCGATCGACGGTTCGATCGTGGCTGATGAGAATTTCGGCAACCTCCTGGTCGACATCGCGGTGCTTCGCAGCCTTGGAATCAAGGTCGTCCTCGTGCATGGGATCGGCCACCAGCTTCAGGAGCTGGCCGCGCTCCGGGGGGTTCCGATCACCAACAGCGACGGCACGGGCGTCACCGACGCGGCCACGCTGGACCTCGCGATCCGAGCCTCTTCCCGGGTGTCCCACCAGATACTTGAGGGGCTCACCCAGAGTTCGCTCAAGGCCGTGATCACGAATGCCGTGCGCGCCGTTCCCGTCGGGATCATCAAGGGCGTGGACCAGCAACTGACCGGCAAGGTTGACCGGATCGACAAGGAGCTCATCGCTGCGCTGATCGAGCGGCATGTCGTGCCCCTGATCTCGCCCATTGCATTCGGGCCCGACGGAAAGTCCCTGAGGGTAAACTCCGACCTGCTCGCCGCCGAAATGGCCGAGGCCCTCAAGGCGACGAAGATCATCTACCTTGCACCCAACCCCGGCCTCGAGATTGAGGGCGACGTGAGGCATGAGATTTCGGTCGATGCGTTGCGCGCGATGCTGAGCGAGCACCCGGAGCAGATCGCGGAATCGAGCCGCAGCAAGGCGACCTACGCCGTCCGGGCGATCGAGACGGGCACGCCCCGCGTTCACATCGTCGACGGCCGCGTTTTCGACGCCCTCCTGAACGAGATCTTTTCCAATGAAGGCGTCGGCTCTCTGGTGTACGGAAACGACTACCAGCAGATCAGGAAGGCGACGCGCCGCGACGCGCGGCTGCTCTATAACCTGACCCGCAACGCCGTCCGGCGCGAGGAGCTGATCCACCGCACGCAGCAGGCGATCGAGAAAAACATCGATCAATTCTTTGTTTTCGAGGTGGATGAGGCCGTCATTGCCTGCGTCACGCTGCTCACCTATCCCGACCGGCCGGACACCGCCGAGATCGGATCCCTTTACGTGCTGCCCTTCTACCACAATCGAGGAATCGGAAAAAAGATGGTTGAGTACGCGTGTCTCCAGGCAAAGGAGCGGGGCGCGAAGAACATTATCGCGCTCTCGACGCAAAGCTTTGGGTTTTTTACAAACGTGTGCGGGTTTGAGGAGAGCACGAAGGACATCCTTCCCGAGGCCCGCCTCAAGCTGTACGACGACAGCGGGCGAAACGCGCGGGTGCTGGCCAAATCATTGGTGTAACTGAAACGCGGATGGGGCGTCTAAGGAGTCGAACACCACGCATCCAATGAAACCCCATACGTCAGCAACTATTCCCTCTCACAAACATTCCCCCCTGCTGCAGGCGGCACGGGTGGCCTTCGGCGCCGCGGCGCTCACGTCGGTGCTCGCCCTCACGGGCGGTTGCGTCGTCGCGGTCCGCCCCGCCCCGGTCGCCGTCGAATATTCCGAGCCCGGCGAGGTCGTTGTCGACACAGCCCCTCCGGCGCCCCTGTATGAAACGGTCGGAATCGCACCGGGGCCCGGCTATTTTTGGATCGGCGGCTTCTACCACTGGTCGGGCGCCCGTTGGGTCTGGAACCGGGGCCGCTACGCGCTCCCGCCCCACCCCGGCGCCGCCTGGATCGGACCCCGCTACGCAGTGCGCGGTGGCCGCAACGTCTATATCCGCGGCTTTTGGCGCTGAGCCGGGCCGGCAAGCCGCCGGCCAAGCTCAGTCCCTGATTTCCACGACCGCCTGAATTTCCGCGGTCGCCCCGCGGGGCAGCCCGTTCACAGCAACGGCTGCCCTCGCGTGCCGGCCCGCGTCCCCGAACACTTTCACGAACAGGTCGCTCGCCCCGTTGATGACCGCGGGGCTCTCCGCGAATCCGTCGACGGCATTGACAAAGCCGCTGACGAAAACGATCCGGACCACCCGGTCGAGCGAACCCAGGGCGGCCTTGATATTGGCGAGCGTGTTGAGGGCGCATCCCTCGGCCGCCTTCGCTCCCGTTTGGACCGTCTGCTCCCGGCCGACCTGGCCCACATGGGTCAGCTTTCCCTCGGCCATGGGCAGCGTGCCCGCGCAGTAGAGGAGGTTGCCCGTGCGCACGGAAGGCACGTAGCTTCCCGCGGCGGCGGGCGGTGAAGGCAGCGCAAGGCCGAGCTCGGCTAGGCGGGATTCTGGATTCATGGGCCGCCTTTATCGTCCTAATCGCGGAAATATAGAATCAAAAACTGGCGTTGCGGGGCGCGTTCAAATCGGCCACACCACTTCGGCCCATGCTATCTCGCATCTTCAAGCTCGAAAGTCGCGGCACGACTCCGCTCCGTGAGTTTCAGGCGGGGCTGACCACCTTCGCCGCGATGGCCTACATCCTCGCGGTCAACCCCTCCATCCTGGCGAACACCGGGATGGACAAGGGGGCGCTCGTCACCGTCACCGCGATCACCGCCGCGGTGGCGACGACATTGATGGCGCTCTTCACCAACTATCCGATCGCCCTCGCCCCCGGGATGGGGATCAACGCCTTCTTCACCTACACCATCTGCCTCGCAAAAGGGATCCCGTGGAACGAGGCATTGGGAATGGTGTTCATCAACGGGATCATCTTCCTCTCCCTCTCCGTATCCGGCGTGCGGGAAAAAATCATCGCCTCGATTCCAATCGGCCTGAAGATCGCGGTCACGTGTGGGGTCGGGCTCTTCATCGCCTTTATCGGCCTAAAGAACGGGGGCGTGATCGTGGCAAATCCCGAGACGTTTGTCGCCCACGGCGATTTCACGGGCGGGTCGGCGGCCCTCACGCTCGCCGGGATCGTCCTCACCGCGCTCCTCGTCGCCCGAAAGGTACCCGGGGCGATCGTCCTAGGGATCCTCGCGATCACCCTCGCCGGACTGTTCACGTCCAACGGGGCCGGCGGCCGGCTGACCGACCTCAGCGCCGGGGTGTTCTCGTACCCGCACACGGCGTCGCCGGTCTTCCTTAAGCTCACCTTCGGTTTCCTGACGAGCTGGGCCAAGTTCCAGACCGCGCTGCCGCTCATCTTCACGCTCCTCCTCGTCGACATGTTCGACAACATCGGGACCCTGATCGGCGTCAGCAAGCGCGCCGGTCTCCTCGACGCCGACGGCAGGCTGCCGCAGGCCGGGCGCGCGCTGCTCGCGGACTCGATCGCGACGATCCTCTCGGCGTTGTGCGGGACCTCCACGGTCGTGAGCTACATCGAGTCGGCCTCCGGGGTCGAGGCCGGGGGTCGGACCGGCCTGACGGCGATCACGGTCGCCGTCTTCATGCTGCTGGCCCTCTTTCTGACGCCCCTGATTCTGGCGATTCCGCCGTGCGCGACGGCCCCCGCCCTCGTGATCGTCGGCATCTTCATGATGCAATCGGTGGTGGAGATCGACATGGCCGATTTCCAGACCGCGGCCCCGGCGGTCCTGACAATCTTCGCGATCCCGCTCATGTTCAGCATCGCGCAGGGAATCGGGCTCGGGCTCATCTGCTCCGTCCTCTTGAGCGTCGGTCTCGGGAGGGGCCGCGAGGTTCCTCCGATCGGCTACGCGGTGGCGGCCATGTTTTTCCTTTCGTTTTTCAGGATCTGGCCGTTCAGCTGACCGAGGGAATCCGCGCCATGTCGAGGACCACGGCCCGGATGGTGTTCGTCGTCACGGCCGCCTTTTTCGCGGTCTTCTTCCTCTGGCCGATTCTGCAGATCATCCGGGGCGGATTCATCGACGCCAATGGGCGGGTCACCTTTGCCTTCCTCGGCGCCTTGCTCAGCGATCCGACCTACGTCGTCGGGCTCCGCAACTCGTTTCTCCTGGCCTGCGCGGGCACGACGCTTGCGCTGATGATCGCCGTGCCCCTGGCGTACGTTTCGGACCGGTTTCTTTATCCCCTCAAGGGGATCCTCAATTCCGCCGTGCTCATTCCGATGATCCTGCCCCCCTTTGTCGGCGCGATCGGGATCAAGCAGATCTTCGGGCAATACGGGGCCGTCAACGCGCTCATCATCGACCTGGGACTCCGGCCGCAGGGCTGGACCTTCGACTGGTTTGCCGCCAACCGGTTTTGGGGCGTCGCGATCGTGGAGGCGCTCTCCCTCTACCCCATCATTTACCTGAACGCCGTCGCGGCCTTCGCCAACATCGACCCCGCCATGGAGGAGGCGGCTCAGAACCTCGGCTGCACGGGGCTGCGCCGCTTCCGGAAGATCACCCTTCCCCTCATCCAACCGGGGTTGTTCGCGGGCGCGACGATCGTTTTCATCTGGGTGTTCACCGAGCTCGGCACGCCGCTCGTCTTTGACTATTCGCAGGTCGCCAGCGTGCAGATCTTCTCGGGATTGAAGGATATTGGCGGCAACCCGTTCCCGTATGCGCTCGTCGCCGTGATGGTCGCGAGCTCGATCCTCATTTATGCGGTGGGAAAGGGGATTTTTGGCCGCACCGGCCACGCCATGATGGCCAAGGCGACCACGGCGGGCGGCGCGCGCGCGCTTCCGGCCAAGCAGGCGTGGCTCTGCACGGCCCTGTTCTGCGGCGTCACGTTCGTCGCGGTCCTGCCCCACCTTGGGGTGGTCCTGATCGCTTCATCCAAGGACTGGTACCGAACGGTGCTGCCGACGGCGTTCACGCTCGACAACTACCGCGCGGCACTGGGCCACGAGCTCACGGTTCCGGCGATCGCGAACAGCCTCAAGTACGCCAGCATCTCCACGGTGATCGACGTGGTCCTCGGCATCGCCATCGCCTACGTTGTCGTCCGCTCGAGGATCGCCGGCCGAACGGTCCTCGATTTCCTGTCCATGCTGCCGCTTGCGGTGCCCGGGATCGTTCTGGCTTTCGGCTACCTCGCCATGTCCCAGGATGGGCGTTTCTTTTCCTTCATCAATCCGGTGCGAAACCCGACGGTACTCCTCATCGTCGCCTACGCGATCCGGCGCCTTCCCTATGTCGTCCGCTCCGCCGCCGCCGGTTTCCAGCAGACCAGCGTCACCCTCGAGGAGGCCGCCGAGAACCTCGGATGCCCCCCGCTGAAGGCGATGATCAAGGTCACGCTTCCCCTGATCGCCGCGAACCTCATGGCGGGCGCCCTCCTCGCCTTTGCGTTTGCGATGCTTGAAGTGAGCGACTCCATCATCCTGGCGCAGAAGATGGTCTACTTCCCCATCACCAAGGCCATTCTTGAGCTCTTTCAGCTTCTCGGGGATGGCAAATTCCTGGCGTGCGCCCTCGGCGTGTGGGCAATGGTGTTCCTAGGGACGATGGTCGCCGGGGTCAGCCTGCTTCTCGGCAAGCGCCTCGGGGCCCTCTTCAGGGTGTGAGCTTCGGCCCCTTGCCGAGGGGTATCGGCCATGCCGCCCCGTCCCTAGCCGGTTGGAGACCCCAGGTCGACCGCCACCGGCCCCGGAAAACGCAGTCAGGTTGACGGGTGAAACGGCCTCCATTACCCCATCAAGGAATGGCGCCAGCCCCAGCTACCCCGGTAGATGTCGTCCCGTCTTCCGGCCGCATACCCTCGTTGGACGGCTGGAGAGCGATAGCGATTCTGCTCGTGCTGATTGACCACGCGACGCTGACGAGCGGGTTCCCAAAATCGATCTTGGGCCACTATGCTTTGTTCGTCGACGGCAACCTGGGCGTGCGAATATTTTTCGTGCTCAGTGGATTCCTGATCAGTCTCCTCCTGCTGAAGGAAACCGATAGGACCGGGGGCGTCAGCCTCCGGCACTTCTATCTGCGCCGGATCTTCCGCATCTTCCCTGTTTACTTTGCCTACTTGGGCGTTCTCGCCGCGCTCACCCTAGCGGGACTCTACGCGGACAGCGCGGCCTCTTGGATTGGATGCCTCACCTTCACTCGAAACGTGGTCGGAAGCATAAGGAGCGGCACCAGCCATTTCTGGAGTCTGGCGGTGGAGGAGCAGTTCTACATCCTCTGGCCCATCCTGCTCGGCAGGCTCCAGCTTTGGAAGCGCAGCATTCCGTACGTCGGTATCCTGCTGCTCCCGATCGTGATCTGTCCGGTCATCCGCGGATGCTTTTCCCCGGACACCCTCGGCGGTACTTTCGCGAACAAAATCCTGGGCTACCGTTCGATCCTGGTCTATGCCGATTCGCTCGCGATCGGCTGTCTCGGAGCTTGGATGTTTTGGAAATCCGCTCCGATCGCAAGCTGGCGAACCTTCCACACGGCGCTCCTCCTGGCCTGCCTGGCGGTGCTTCTCGAAGGCCACCTGCTCCAACTGGCATCGGCCAGCCGGACCCTGAAAGCGATCGTGCCGGCGGCCGAGGGCTGGGCCGTCCTCGGCTGCATCTGGCTCGGCACCCATGAGCGGTCCCCCGGCTTTGGGATCCTGAACTCAAAACCCATGGTCACTCTCGGCGTCCTGTCCTACTCGATCTACGTCTGGCATTTTCTGTTTGTTAGCTTCCACATGGGCCCGCAATTTGCCCGTTGGCCGACGCACGACTGGAAATTTTGGGTTATTCCTACCGTCGCCGTCTCGGCCGTCTCCTATTACTTTCTCGAAGTGCCCTTCATGAATCTGCGCAGGAGATTCCAAAACTGACCGGCGCCAGGGCGCCCTTCGAGGCGCCCCGAGCCTGATCGCAAAACCCTCCCTCATGTACTCAGGCGAAATTCAAGGCGGTCCTGACCCCCACCACGAAATGAGCGTTCGATCCGCATGATTCTCCTGATTATCGTCTCCTTTGTCTGGGCGTTCTCGTTCGGGCTCATCAAGAAGCTCGCGGGGATTGACCCAACGGCCGTGGCCGTGCTGCGGCTCGCGATCTCGTTCGCCGTTTTCGCGGCCTTTTTCAGGCCTTCGCGGCTAGGGGCGTCCGCAATGATCCGCCTCGCCCTTGTCGGCGCGGTCCAGTTCGGCGCCATGTATCTCCTCTATCAGCGATCGTATGTGAATCTCAGCGGCTACGAGGTCGCGCTGTTCACGATCACGACCCCGCTCCTCGTGACGTTGATCGACTCGGCGGCCGATCGCCGGATGCGAATCCGTCACCTCGCGGCGGCGGCGCTCTCAGTCGCGGGCGCCGGCGTGGTCCTGTGGAATTCGATCCACGATACCGGGATCCTCGGCGGCTTTGTCCTCGTCCAGCTTGCGAACCTCTGCTTCGCCGCCGGTCAGGTGGCCTGGCGGCGCGAGCGGGCGCGCCTGCCCGCGGACCTGCGGGACGCATCGGTGTTCGCCCTGCCCTTGGCCGGCGCGCTTGCGGTCACACTCGTTGTGTCTCTCTTTGCGACGGACTGGCATGCCTTTACCGCGACGCGGGTCCAATGGGCCACGCTCTTCTACCTCGGCGCGATCGCCTCGGGGCTTTGTTTCTTCCTCTGGAATCTCGGCGCGACGCGTGTCAACGCCGGGGTCCTCGCGGCGTTTAACAACGTCAAAATTCCGCTCGGAATTGCCTGTTCCCTGGTGGTGTTCGGGGAGAAGGCCGACCTTGGCCGCCTGCTGGCCGGCGGCGGCATGATGGCCGTGGGCGTCTGGATCGCCGGCCGGAAACCCGAGGGAACCGGGCCGATCAGTTGAAATCGAAGCCCCAGGTCCGCTTCGCGTAGCCGTAGGCCACGGGCCTCACCGACGAGAGCGCCTCGACAGCGGCCTCCGGCGTGCCGGCGAGGTACTTCGCCTCAAAGGCCGCAATCCGTCCATCGTAGCCCGCGCGAAGCGTCGCCTTGACGTCGGACTGGACGAACGCGTGGTCGATTGAGTCGCGCCCCATCCCCACGATTTCGGCCCATGAAAGGTGATACAAGGTGACTGCGGTATAATATTCGTCGGTCAGGTCGGAGTCCCACATGCCCCGGTCGTCGGTGTTGAGGCACACCGGGACGCCCGTCCTCAAGTACTCCGGGAACGGATGGTTCGCGAGGTCGGGCACGTAGCCCAGCATGTGATTGGAGATGAGGTTGACCTCGATCAGGACGCGGCGCGTCTGCTGCAGGAGCAGCAAGGTGTCCGGGTCCTTGATCAGGTTCAGTCCATGACCGATCCTCGACGCGCCGAGGAGAAGCGTGTCATGGACGTGGCGGTCCGGACCGTCCATCTCCCCGGCATGGATGGAAAGCGCGAGCGTCGGATAGCGGGCCCGCAGCATCCGGAAGGTCTCAAGAAACCGCAATGGGTAGCCGTCCCCGTTGGACTCGATTCCCGCGAGGTTGAGGCCGACCCAAAGGTCGCGGTGGGCATCGACGAACGCGTAGGCCTGGGCGAGCTTGAGCTCGGCGTCCGGGGCGAATCGCAGGATGGTCCGCTGGAAGCGGACGGTGACGCCGGTCGCGGCCACGTCCGGCCTCGCCAGGCGCTCCTTCACGAAAGCGACGGCCTCCTCGTCGGGGATCACCCGCCCCTCATTGTCCACCATTCCCTCCGCGGAGAACTGCGTCTCCAGGTAGGCGAGGTGCTCGGCGCCGAAAGCCTTCAAGTTTTCAACAAGGAGCTCGGTCGCGATGGGAAGGGACTGGTTGAGCGCCGCCAGCCTCGGCCAGATATAGGAAAAAAACTTGGTCCGGCCGTCCCCGGTGCCGTCCAGGCGCAGGCCGCTCATCCATGCCTCGCGTTCCACGGGACTTAATGCGGTGAGGGGCACGTACTGCGCCTTGGCCGGGTCCGAATCCGGGATCAGTTCGAAGGCCTTGCGGCGGATCGTCCGATACTGGGCCGCGGGATCCAGGGCATCCGGCGCGTCCTTGAACCGCGCGCGCGTGTAGATTGTGTCCCCTCCATTTCGGACCGGGTCGGTGCAGACCGCATAAATCCACTCCGCCCGGTTCGAACCCCCGGAGTGGTTGTGGAGATCCCCTCCCTTCGGCAGGTCGTAGAGGAGCGCGTAAAGCTCAGCCGGCTTCGCCCGCGCCACAATCTCCTCAAAGCGCCCGCCGAATTCCGCTGCCGACGCGTTCCACGCCAGAACCATCGCAAAGAGGACGGTTCCGCTGCGGGCCAGGATTCGTGGGACCACACGCCACGCAAACCGGGCCGGCTGGACCGCGCAAGCCATCTAAGCAAAACGAGGTTCGTTTCCGCCCGTGGTAATCCCCTAAGTCATTTTTTCCCATCACCTTAGCCGCTGCCGTGGGTTGCCGGTCGTCGTGGGCAACCTCAAGTCGTTTTGAAAACCGGAATCTAGCGGTCTCATTTCGAGTCGCCGGCGGCGAATCCTGGAATGACAGCCAACGACAATGCGAGGATCCCTTTTCACAAGCCGCGCTAAGGACGGCGCAGCTCCTGCCCGGCACGAGACGTGCCTGAAAAAAAAGTCGGGCCCGACGATTGGTCACGCGACGCAAGTCTCATTTACCATCTCCGTTTTGCGTTTTCGACTCGGCCATTATTTTCCAGGAGATGCCAAAGCGATCGACTACGATTCCGTATCGCTCAGCAAAAAATGTTTTCAGCAATGGAATCTGAATCCGACCGCCATCGCTCAGGGCCACGAAGTACCGTTCGGCTTTCTCCGGGCTTTCCACGCGCAGGGCAAGTGAGAAGCCGGAAAAAGTCATTTCAGCTGGAGGGATCCCGCAACCGCAGTCCGACGCCATCACCTCCGTTAAACCGATCCGAAAGGTGGCGTGAAAGACTTTTCCCTCAAACCCAGGCTTCGATTGCGATGGGTCCGGACAGTCGCGAAACCGCATCAGGAAGAGGTTCTCCGCGTCGATCGCCTTGCCATAAAACGTAACCGCTTCTTCGGTGCGCCCATAGAAGTTTAAAGTGGTTTGAACGTCCATGAATTGTCGAAAGCGCTGAATCGCCTAACGTTTTGTTGACCCGCGTTAACGATGGCGCGGCTCGTGCCCTGCACGAGACGTGCCTGAGGCAAACGTCGGGTCCGACAAATTGTTAGAATGGCTAGCGTCGCTATATTTCCAGGTCATCGCCTTTTGTTCTCTCCTCCCGCGACAAGATCATTTTCGTCAAGATGAGGAGGTCCGGCGCCTTTGTCCGGGCGACATCGAATACAATATGATAATCGACGCCAAAATAATCATGGATCAACCTATCCCGCATCCCAGCCATCTTCTTCCATTCGATCTCGGGATGCGCAGCCTTAAAATCATCCGGTACCTTCTTTGCAGCCTCACCGATCACCTCAATAGCGCGAACACACGCGCGTTTCAAAACGTCATTTTCAACAAACGCTTCAACTGTTATGCCAACAGTGGATTCGCTGAGGAATTCAGCCTCGTCCCTTATGTGGCGCAGAATCTCAACCGACGAGATCGACATACTTGACCTCTTTGCGGATCTTTGGTCCCAAATATGGACTTAGAGAATCCTCGGTCACTAAGTCGATCTTTCGGCGAAACACTTCCTCCAACGCCTCCCCTACTTCATAAAGGTTATCGAACGTACGGAACTCAGGTTTGAAGGAAACCAGCACGTCCACATCGCTATTAATGCCCGCAGTTCCATTAGCATAAGAGCCAAATAACCCCAACCGCCTGACGCCGGCGGCGATCAGTCGGTCTCGAACTGGAGCTATAGATGATTCGAACATGATCACGCTAGATTGAGCGAAGGCCCTCGAGGGTCAAGGGCGAGCCTTCTAACGTTGAGGTCATCCGCACCGACGAAGGCGCGAACCCTGCTCCGCAGGGGGCGTGCCTGAGGCAGGTGTCGGATGCGACGATTGGTTAGCCGCCGTCATGATTGCAGCGTCTTTTTGAAATGGACGATTGTAACTACCTGCATGCGATCGGATGAGAGCTGATAAATGATTCTGTACGGAGCCTCATGGATCTCCCTGAGCGGTTGCTCTGGGTATTCGTGAACAGGATGACCTTGCGTGGGGTGTTCGGCGGCCTTCTCAACTCGTTCGACTATGCTGGCAATTACTCGAGCAGCGTAATACTCCGAATCCCTCGCGATGAATCGCCTAATCGCGCGGAGTTCCTTGCGCGCTTCGGCCGACCAGACGATTTTCACGCAACTCCAAATTCCCGTCGAATCGCTTCATGGGAATGAATCTGTCCGGCGGCCACATCCGCCAAACCAGCCTCGATCTTCTGGCGAACGTAGATTCGATACATAACGTCGTCCCAGGACGAGCTTTTGGGTAAATCACGCATCATACGGAGCGCCCGCTTCTTAACGTTTCCTTTTTGTGCGCTGATTGTCGGCATTGGACGAGAAATTGAGCCGAATTTGTTGGAAGGCAAGGGGCTCTTTGCGGCTAACGTTGAATATACCGCTGCGCTTGTAACTTTCAGTTATACAGATCGCAGCGACCTATTGTTTTGTGAAATTCAGAGGACAAGTTTCCCGTATGCCACTACGTCACCCAATAAAGCGCGTTTCAAAATATTCGCGAAGGAAAACCTAATCGGCAGGACGACTTGGCTTCATTGGGCCTCTAAGCTTCGTTGCCCCGCCGAAAAATGCCCTATCAGGAACCCGGTGGTCCCTTGACGGCGGTGTATTCGCTGAAGAGGCCCAGCAGGGGGTCCCGCTTGACCTCGGTGAAGCCCACCGAACGAAGGGCCCCAAGAACCGATTCCGGCCTCACGCAGGCGTCCATCGTCTCCCAGAAATACACCATCATGGCCTGAGCCTCCCGGCTCCGCGTGAACACGCGGGTCAAGAATGGATAGATGCGGCCGAAATAAAGCCTGAAAAGCCACGTGCCCACCCGCCCCGAGGGCTTTGTGACTTCGAGAATGAGAACCTTGCCGCCGGGCTTTAGAACCCGGTGGTATTCGCGGAATGCCTCCTCGAGATCGGTCACGTGGCGGAGGGCATACCCCATGGTGAGAAAATCGAATGAATTGTCCGCGAGCGGAATCTGCTCGGCCCGGCCCAGCACGAAATGGGCGCCGAGCTTCTTTCTCGCAACCGAGAGCATGCCCTCGCTCGGATCCAGGCACGTGATTGCGTCGGCGGATCCCAGGATATTCGCCGCCGCGACCGCGACCTGGCCCGTCCCGCAGGCCACATCCAGGAGCGACTGTCCCTCGCGCAAACCGTTGCGTCTAAGAGTCCAGCGGCAGTAGATCGAACCGCTGTGGAAGAAGCCCCATTCGGAGACCCGATCATAATGCTTGGAACCCGCGTCAAAGAGTTGGTTAACGAAGGCCGGTTTTCCGTCATTGCCGGAATAGTGTTCGGTCAGTGGAGGATGGGGGTTCATCGGTGGGGTTGTGGGGAACAAGTCCGCAGGCCACCCCAATTCTTCTCCTAATAATCGGTTCTGTTCAACTGAATCGTTCCGACCGGGAAAAATCCGCCTAAAGGAGCTCCAGTTCGGCCGCAGCGGCCGTACGGAGCCGGTCGATCCCCGAGGCGACGATCGCCTCCGTCGGCCCCTCCACAAGCAGGCGCAATTTGGGCTCCGTCCCGGAATAGCGCACAAGGACGCGACCCCTTCCCGCCAGCTCGCGCTCCAGGTCGCCGATCGCTGCGGTGAGCTTCGTCAGGGATTCGAGGAGCTTTTTTTCCCTAACCTTAAGTCCGGCCGATAGCTGAGGAAATTTCTTGAGGACCTTGCGCAGTTCGGAAAGCGGCCGTCCCGTCCGCAGCATGACCTCCACGACCTTGAGGGCCGCTGTCAGCCCGTCACCGGTCGGTCCGATGTCGAAACACACAATGTGGCCCGAGGACTCTCCGCCGAGCGTCGCACCCTCCGCCCGCATCCGTTCCGTCACGTAGCGGTCTCCGACAGCCGTCCGGATGACCCTTCCGCCAGCCTCCGCGACGGCAAAATCTACCGCCAGGTTGCTTTGCACGGTCACCACCAACGTCTTTTTTGCCAGCGTCCCACGCTCCAAGGCATGGGTGGCGAGGATCACCAGCAACTCGTCCCCGTCGAGGATCCCGCCCAATTCGTCGCAGAGAAGGCACCGGTCGCCGTCGCCGTCATGGGCGATGCCGAGCCGGGCATGGGTCTTTCGAACGAGCTCGATGAGCGCCTCCGGATGTTCGCTTCCGACCCCCGCGTTGATATTGAGTCCGTCCGGACTCCCTCCGATCACCGAGAGCTCGGCGCCGAGCGCCTTGAGCACCGCAGGGCTTGAAACGCAGGTTGCCCCGTTGGCCGTATCGAGCGCGATCTTCCAGCCGCGAAGCGATTCGGCGGGAAGGATCCGCGAAGCGGCCGCAATGTAGCCACCGAGGACCGTCTCGGAGGAAGCTGCGGCCGCCCGCGTCCCGGAAACACCCCGATCGGCCGCCTGCGGGCCCAGGTGGGATTCAATGGCCGCCTCATCGGCGTCGGACAGTTTGGTGCCGTCGGGACCGAAAAATTTGACGCCATTGTCGGCTGCGGGATTGTGCGACGCGGTGACGACCGCCCCGAGCGCCGCGCCCTGCATCCGGACGGCGCCCGAAACCGCAGGAGTCGGGAGGACTCCGAGTTCGATGGGACGGGCTCCCGCCCGGGCAAAACCCTCGCCGAGGGCCGCCGCAAGCATTGCTCCGGACGCCCTCGTATCCCTGCCGATCAGGATCAGGCCGGAATGGACGCCCCTGGACTCAAGCCAACGTCCGGCAGCCTCGCCGATTTTCGCGAAAAAGGCGTCGTTGACCACGGGTCCCCCGTAGGCCCCCCGCACCCCGTCCGTACCAAAATAGCGCCGTTCCATGGATCGGGTGTTATCGAGAGTAGAAATCGCGGGTGTAGGCGATCTTTTGCCCGACCGCGCCGCCAAGAAGAAGGTCCCGAGTCTCGTCGATCGATCCAAGCACGTCCGGCCTGGCCCCCGCCACCCAGAGGGCCACCGCTGCGTTGAGCGCGATGGTATCGGCAAGACCGCGGGGTCCCCTGCCGCCGGCCAGGGCGCTTGTGATCGCCAGATTGGCCTCGAGGTCGCCGCCCGCGATGTCCGAAAAGGGCGCTTCCGGCAGCCCGAAGGACGCTGCGGTCCATTCGGCTCGAAACCCCTTGAATCGGCCGGTCCCCCGCACCTGGTTAACGGTCGCGGTGGTCAGTTCATCGATTCCCCGTCCCGGGGAGATCACGCCATGGACCGCGACACCGGCCCGTGTGCCGAGGGCGTCGAGCGCACCGGCAAGCTTCTCAAGCCATTCGGGCGAGGCCGCGCCTAGGACGACGTTCGCGGGTCGTCCGGGATTAAGGAGGGGCCCGAGGACGTTGAAGATCGTGCGCTCTCCTCGGGAGGCGAGCAGCTTTCTCACCGGCCCGATGCGCTTGAACGCCGGATGCCATGCCGGCGCGAAAAAGAAAACGTAGCCGAGCGCGATCATCGCGGCCCCCAGCTTTGCCGGTGACGCATTCAGATCGACTCCGAGCGCGGCCATCAGGTCCGCGCTCCCGCATTTCGAGGTGATACCCCGGTTGCCATGCTTCATGACCGGGACCCCCGCACAGGCGACGACCAGGGTGACGAGGCTCGACACGTTGAAGCCCCCGGCGTGATCGCCTCCGGTTCCCACAATGTCGACCGCCCTCGGCGACCAGGCATCCATTCCCGGGTCGAGGGCCAGCGCGCGAAACGCCTTCGCAAACGCCGCGATCTCGGCGGAGGTCTCCCCCTTTTTCGCCAGCGCGGACAGGAATCCGGCTTTCACGTCGTCGGAAGGCTGCTCGGCGGCGAGGGCGGCCGCGGCCCTCGCGACCTCGGCCTCGGTGAGGTCGTTTCCCGCGGCCAGCGAGGTTGTGAATGAAAAAAGGTCCTCCATCGGCTTTAGTAGCCCATGAGCGCGAGCGCCCATACCCCAGCAGCGGCCGCAAAACAGTAGATTCCAAAATAGTGCCAGCGGCCATTTTCAAGCCAGCCCGAGAGCCATTTGAGGGCGACCAGCCCCGCGACGAAACTGCAGACCATCCCGAGTAGCCCCGGCCGGGCCAGGGCCGCCCAGTCGATCATCGCTGCGCCCGGGGCCCGGTGCCGGTAGAGGCGGAGCACCTCGCGCAGGATCACCGGGGGCGTGATCACAATCGCCAGCGCAAAGCTGAACTCCTCGGACACGCGCCTCGGGACTCCCAGCAACATGCCCGTTGAAATGGTCGTTCCCGAACGCGACAGGCCGCGAAACGGCAGGCAGAGGCCCTGAGCCACGCCAATGCCCAATGCCGGCCCCGCTCGAAGCGTTTTTCCATAGGGCTCGCCTTCGGCCAGGGGCTTTGCCTTGGAACGGGACCCAAGGCCAGCCGCGACGATGACCAGGCCGCCCATGGCGAGGGCGGCCGCGACCAGGGAAAGGTTGCCGAACAGCTCCTCGATCTGCGCGCCCGGGTGCGCGCGCAGCCCGAACTTCTCAATGGCCAGGACGATCGGGCCGCCCACGGCCAGGGTTGCGACCGTGGCCAGGGCGATGCGAAAGAAGGCGTCCCGGAATTGCGCCGGGCTCGCGAAAAAGCTGCGCTTCCACGAATTCCAGAAATAGACGATCATCGCGAACATCGTCCCGGTGTGAAGCATGGCCAAAAGGAAGGTCAATTCGGGGCTTGAGGCATCCAGCCGCATGAGCTTTTCGACGACGATGACGTGGGCCGAACTCGACACGGGAAGCAGTTCCGCGAGCCCCTGGACAATGGCGAGGATCACGATTTGAATGAGGGAAGGTGACATGGAGTCGCTCCTTGCTACGCAACCCTGAGAACGGCACAAGTCTAGTGTGCGCTTGACGGAAAGCCCTCGCGGCCTTTAAACGGTCATCTTTTAACCCCCTTCCAAATGGCCAATCCAAAACGCAAGCAGTCCAAACGGCGCAGTGCAAACAGGCGTGCAGCCAATGCTTTCAAGGCGCCGGAGTTCGCCCGGGATCCCGCGGATGGAAGCCTTTTCCGGCCCCACAGGGTCAATCCGAAGACCGGCATCTACCGAGGCCGGCAGGTCCTCGACGTCGAGGTCTAAGCCCAACCGTTCGCTTTAGGTCGCTATCCCGACGGTCATGGCCCCCGGCTCTCCCGGTCGGATTGCGGTTGACGCGATGGGTGGCGACCTGGGTCCCGGCGAGGTGGTCGCCGCGGTCAAGCTGGCGCTCCACCAGAACGCCAACCTGAACCCGATCACGCTCGTGGGCGACTCGGCGGTCCTCCGGCCGATTGTCTCCCACTTCGGCCTGCAACGCAGCGAGAGGCTTTCCGTCGTCCATGCCTCCGAGGTCATCACAATGGACGACAAGCCCCTCGTCGCCCTGAAGCGCAAGAAGGACTCGTCGATGGTGCGCGCCATCGAGCTCGTGAAAGCCGGCGAAGCCAACGTGGTCGTGAGCTGCGGCAATACCGGGGCCCTGATGGCCTGCGGGACCCTCCGCCTGAGGACCATGGAAGGGGTGGCCCGTCCGGCCCTCGCCGCGGTCGTTCCGCGCGAAGGAGGGCATTTCGTGCTGATTGACGCGGGCGCCAACCCCGAGGCGAAACCCGAGCACCTCGTCCACAACTCGATCCTGGGAAGCCATTATTGCCGAGTGATGCTGGGGATCCCCTCCCCCCGCGTCGGGCTCATGTCGATCGGCACCG
>Ga0182018_10001315_pt1 | contig 28693 bp, 21 predicted proteins | sample 812P2MmetaG_FD_120490 | JGI IMG/M metagenome (GOLD analysis project Ga0182018, IMG submission 120490) | Permafrost microbial communities from Stordalen Mire, Sweden - 812P2M metaG | ecosystem: Environmental > Terrestrial > Soil > Wetlands > Permafrost | place: Sweden: Stordalen | collected...
GCTGCGCACTTCAAGCTGAGCCGGCGCTGGTTGACCGTGGTTGCGCCGGCGCTGGTGCTCAGCGGCCTGGGTATCTGGGCGACGTCGCACTTCCGGCAGACGCCCGCTGACGAACGTGCCTTCAGTCTCCAGATCGCTTCGCCCGATGTCTCCGACTTTGCGTTTGGAGCCAACGCCTCCGGCATCTCTTTGTCGCCGGACGGAAAAACCGCGGCCTATATCGCCAAGGACAAAGGGAGTACCGCTCTTTGGGTCCGGCCGCTTGACGACACTGCTGCCCGGCGGATGGCTGGTACCGAAGGCGCCGGATTGCCATTCTGGTCCCCGAACAGCCAATCCATAGCGTTCTTCGCGCAAGACAAGTTGCAGCGCGTGGATCTGGCAGGGGGAGCGCCGCAGATTATCTGCGATGTGGGCCTGGCGCCCGGCGGATCCTGGGGCAGCGACGGTCAGATCCTTTTCGGCGCCTGGGGCTCCAGTCTGTTTCAGGTGTCCGCTTCAGGCGGACAGCCCAAGCCGCTGACCACCCTGGATGCTTCTCGCGGGGAAGTCTTCCATTATTGGCCGCAGATACTGCCCGGTGGCCGCTTCTTGTACTTTGTCCGGAGCCACAGGAGGGAGAATACCGGCGTTTATGCTGCCTCGCTAGCCAATCCCAATAAGCCGGCACAGTTGTTGGCCACCGACGCCAATGCATTGTACGCCCCTGGATCCCACGACGACCGGAAAGGACATCTGCTATGGCTACGCGGCGCAACATTGGTGGCACAGGACTTTGACGTCGACAAGCTCAAGCTTTCCGGAGTACCTCATCCGGTGGCCGATCCGGTGGCCAGGATGGCGGTACATGGCCAGATGCAAGTCGCGGTATCGGCCACGGGGCTTTTGATGTACAGCCCGTCTGCACCCTTGCGCCAGCTTACCTGGGTCGACCGTACGGGGAAGCCGATAGGCACGGCGGGCGAACCGGCCTTGAGCGCTCACCTCCAACTATCCCCGGATGGACGGCGGGCCGTGGTGACTCGTGTCAATCCCGATGGAGGCGATCTCTGGATCTTGGACCTGGAACGCGGCGTTTGGAACCGGTTCACTTCCAAGCCTGGCATTAATATTTACCCCATTTGGTCCCCTGACGGCCGAACCATCCTATACGCTTCCGACGCGCCGTTCAACTTGTTTCGCAAAGACGCCACCGGAGCAACCGGGGAACAACGCCTCACTCAGTCGCCGAATCCTCAATTCCCCATGGACTGGTCGCGCGATGGGCGATTCATCCTCTACGAAGAAGATAACGCCTCCGGCGATCGGCGTTCCCTGTGGGTTCTCCCGGTGGCGCCGGGTAACAGCAAGGCGAGACCCTACCTGCCGGCGCGGTTCAACCAATACATGGGCCGGTTCTCGCCCGACACCCGCTGGGTGGCCTTTCAATCGGACGAATCCGGGAGGTACGAGGTCTACATCGACGCATTTCCGGAGCCGCGAGGCAAGGTGCGGATCTCCACGGGCGGAGGCGTGCTTCCGCAATGGGCTCCCGGAGGGCGCGAATTGTACTATGTGTCGCCGGATTCCATGCTCATGTCGGTCAGTCTCAAGCTGGGAACTGGCTCCGTCGAGCCCGCGACGGCACGGGCGTTGTTCCGCTTGCCTGTGCAGGACGCCGACATCAGCCCCTATCAGCCCGTCCCCGATGGGCAGCGCTTCCTGGTAGTCGCTCCGGAGCATGCCGCGCCGCTGACGGTGATCGTCAACTGGCCGGCGCTGCTGAGTAAGGCGCCCAACTCCCAATAATCCGTCCTGCCAGATTGGTCTAGTCTAATGCAATGGAACGAAGCATATTTCTCGCCGCAGAAGCGCTATTTGGAAACGCCCCGAGAATCCAAACCCGGCAGGTCTGCATCTGCGGGGGTTGAACGTCGGCTCACGAGAAGTGATCCGCTTGTGCTCGGTTAGAGGGACCCACGCGAAGAACAGGACTTGCCCTGGAATGCTTACCTCCATTGGACCGCGGCAACGCGCTATTCTTACGGTGTAAGGAACTGCCGCGAGTCTGGTCCTATGCTGCTGAGAAAACGGACATTCAACCCAAAGCGACGGCTTTACCCGGCGGAAGCGCTTCAAGCCCGGCAAGAGGCTTTGGCCGCGCATATGGAAAAAGTCCGGTACAGTGGAAATCCTGAACATAAGCGCAACCCGGGCGATTACGGTCTGAATCCTCCGAGCGTGCCGAGGCCAGGCAAGACATTGTGCGATCAAGTAGAAATCTACACTCGTACCGAGGCTCTCACTCTGCTAAGGTCCGGCCTCCTGCGAGGCACATTCAGCCTGCAGGAGCGCGACGGCTGGCCCCAGAACGTGTGGGCGGTAACCGAAAAAGGAGAGGCCCTGGAAGCACAACTCGAAGCCCAGGGAGTCTACCACGGCTACCCGATGGCCGAGGCTGATCCATTCCGGGAGAAGGTTCTCGAGCGATGGACGTGTTCATGAGCTCCGCTATGGCTATCGAGCTCGAATGGTTGCCTCCGTTTGAAGGAACGGAGGAGGTCAGACGGACCTCGGCAACACTTCAAATTCGTTTCGGGTCCGAGAACGCGACGCGTTTTGAAGACGCTTGGTCCCAATCCGTTCAGCACGGCGCGCGGGTCTCCGCGTATCCCCTTGCTCTCTGGCTGGCGTCGTCATGGTGGCGAATCCGCTGGGAACCGCCGCCTTCCCGGATCCGTCTGGCGCAGGATGGGATTCCAGCAGATGCCGACTGGCGTATGAGTCACGACCTTTCGGCCGCCGGCAACGGTTTCATTTGGCCCCAGGTGGCTTTCGCGAGCGACGGACAGGTGATTGGTGTGACTTGCCGCCGTTCTCCCGCGTTGTCGAGTGAGCCCGTTCGGTATCTCTCCGAGTTTGAAGTGTTCGTGCCGGCACGAGAGTTCGAAAGAGAGACGGACAAGTTCATGGATCTCGTGCTTCGCAGGTTAGACAGCTTGGGAGAAACGGATTTGCACATCCTCTGGCGGGAAGTGTTGGCCGAACGAGCGGACCCCACTCAATCGGCTGCCAGAAGGCTCGAGGCGCGTCTTGGGTACGAACCGGACGATGCACCACTTACCCTTCTGGACCGTCTCCTTGAACTGGCGTCTCAAGCAGGCCTGGGTGCGGCTGATGAGATCGCCCCTGTGTGTGCGGGCAGCAATCCGGCCGGCACACTCAACGAAGTAATAAACCTCGCTTCGCAGCCTGGTGTTCGGGGAAGAGTCTCAGTACCGGCCGAGGCGAGCGTTGAGGACGGGCGCATGCCGCCCTGGCATCGGGCGCGCAGACTTGCAACCGCCGTTCGCGAATCGGTCGGCATAGGGACTGAGCCACTGAAAGATGAGACCCTAGCCGAACTCCTCCAGATCCGCCCCGATCACCTGAATCGACCTGCGGAGTCATTGCCGAATGCCCCGATGGGACTGGCGGTTCGCACCGGAGACGGCGAAGAATTGAAGTTGCTGTTTCGCAAGAGGAATCGGCCGGCGCGCAGGTTCGAGGCTGCCAGGTTCATTGCCGACCATCTATGTGCGGGACGGCGAGACCGCTGGCTTCCGATTACCGATGCGGCCACGGGAAGGCAGAAATTGCAGCGGGCATTCGCCGCCGAGTTTTTGTGCCCCATTCAATCCCTCCGCAAATATCTTGGTGACGAGTTTCTTCCGGAAGCGTTCGAAGACGCAGCAGAGCACTTTGGGATATCGGAGATGGCAGTCAAGAGCCATCTGGCCAACCACCACTTGATACCGCGCATCCTTGTAGAGTCGCAAAGTTTAGCGTAATGCCGCGTTCAATGGAACAGACATTAGTGGGGGCGTATTGGCACCCGGACTATTCCTGCCATGGCTGTTTTTGCGCGCCTGGTCTGGGATGTACGCCCCCCTGCTTCCGTCCAAAAACAGGCGGGCACTCGGAAAATGGCCAAACGGCGATCATCGCTCCTGATATTTCCTCATCGCGTCCGCTTGACGGAAAACGCATCCCGCGTAGGAACGCGAGCCCCGGCCCCGGTCGGGCTTTTTGGACGGCCATGCTGGACCCGCCCCTGTCCGGGCGCCACACGGGTTGCCCCGTTGGCGGGTCGTCGCCTCCTTCCGCGGCAACACAGCAGGGCGTCCGCCAGCCGAGTGTAGACAGCTTAGGCATCCTGTTGTAGACTCATTAGGGGTGCCAGGCCAATGAGCAAACCATCCGATCTCATCCATGGAACACTCGACCTGCTGATTCTCAACACCATCTCGCTGGAGCCGCAACATGGGTGGGCCATCGCCAAACGAATCCAGCAGGCCTCCAAAGAAGTGCTGCAGGTGAGCCAGGGAGCGCTCTACCCCGCCCTGCATCGCCTCGAACAACAGGCCTGGATCCGCGCCGAGTGGCGCGTCACCGAGGGCGGACGCGACGCCAAGGTCTGCACCCTCACCAAAGCCGGCCGCGCGCAATTGCGGAAAGAGCTGCAACGGTGGGAGCGCCTCTCGAACGCCGTGGGCCTCGTGATTCGCATGGCGCCGGAGACATCCTTATGAATCCGCGGCGCCGCTATGACATTCTGCTTGCGCCCGCGCTCGCTGCCGCTACGACGTGCGGTTCTCCGGGTCGGGCGAACCCGTCACGCTCGGCCTGAGCCCTGCCCGCGGCCGCGAGTTCTCGGACGATGACGAAATGCACCGCCGCGACCGCTCCGTCATCTTGACCGACCGCCTCTGGCACACCCGCTCTTCCGCCGACTCCGGCATCCCCGGCAGCACCATCGTTCTCGACCACCGGCCATTTAACGGGGCCGGCATCATGCCGCCCGGCCCAAACCACCCCGGCCCGCTGCTGGCGCTCGCCGCCACGACGTTCGACTGTTACCTGCCCGCGCGACGCGCCACCGGCGCCGATCTAATGCGCTCTCTACGCTCGGAATGAGCCTCAACCCCGCCGCGGGCTGCGGTATACTATCTGAAAACCAGGGTCTCAAAGCCGAGTTCGGAACAAAACCGTAATTCAGCCGTAATTCCAGTTTGCTATGCTTGCTCATCCTTTTCAATGGGTGGGATGAACGATGCGCCGTGTCGCGCAACCGCAGTCTCAAAAATAACGGGAGATGATATGCGCACATCGAATTTGCTTCGAGGATTTCTAACGGCCGCCGGATTCCTGTTCGTGATGTTGACAACCGCGCCCGATCGCGCCTGGGCTCAACTTGCCGGTTCGGGCACCATTAACGGCAGCGTAACGGACGCCACCGGCGCGGTGGTTCCCGCCGCCGAAGTCACCATTCGCAACACCGATACCGGCCTGGAACGCAAGACGCAGACCACCGACGCCGGCGACTACACCGCGGCATTTCTGCCGCCAGGCCACTACCAGATTCAGACCGGCAAGGCGGGATTTGCCACCGTGCTCCGCAAAGAGTTGCTGCTGCAGGTAGGGCAGACTCTCACCATCAACGTCGGACTCACCGTGCAGGCCGCGCAACAGGAAGTCACGGTTACCGGCGTATCGCCCGTGGTCGATACCGAAAAGACCGAAGTCTCGCAGGTGGTCAGCGCGGACGCCGTCGGCAACCTGCCGATCTCGGGCCGGCGCTGGGACAGCTTCGTGCTGCTCACCCCCAACGTCACCACCGACGGCACCAGCGGAATGGTTTCCTACCGCGGCATCTCGGGCCTCTACAACAGCAACACCGTGGATGGCGCCAACAACAACCAGGCGCTGTTTTCCGAAGCCCGCGGCCGCGCCCTCAGCGGCGCTTATGTCTTCAGCCTGGATTCCATCCGCGAGTATCAGGTGAGTTCCAGCAATTACAGCGCGGAACTGGGCCAGGCGGCCGGCGGCGTGGTCAACGCCGTGACTAAGTCGGGCGCCAACGAAATGCACGGCGACCTCTTCTACTATTTGCGCTATCCCACCTGGAACGCGCTCGACCCATTTCCTAAGTCGCAGGGCAACTATAATCAGCCCATCCATCAGTGGCAGCAGTTCGGCGGCAGCGTGGGCGGCCCCATTCTCAAGGACAAGCTCTTCTTCTTCGGCACTTACGATGGTTCGCGCAAGGTCAATCCGGTCACTTACACCAGCAGCACCTATAACTCCACCGTGAGAGCCCTCACCTGCCCGGCGCAAGTGACGGTCGCGCAGTGCGCCAACGCCAACGCCTTTCTGGCCGGACAACTGGGCAGTTTCGGGCGCGACACCAATCAGGACGTCGGTTTCGGCAAATTGGATTCCCAGTTGACGCAGCGCAACCACGTGGCGGCGTCGTTCGACTTCATGAACTACCGCGCGCCCAACGCCTATTCCACCGCGCCTAGTTACAATAACAGCTCGCTAAGCACCAACGGAAGCTACGTCTTCCACGAGCGCATTTTCGTGGCGAACTGGGATTCCACCATTACTCCGACCATCGTCAACAACGTGCGCTTCCAATGGGGCCGCGACCTGGAAGTGGCCGGGTCGAATGCGCCCGCGCCCTATGTCAGCATCGCCAGCGTCATGACCTACGGCGAAAATTATGCTCTGCCGCGCACCGCCGAGCCCGATGAACACCGCATCCAGATTGCGGATACGCTCTCGCTCAGCCGCGGCCGCCACACCTTCAAAACCGGCTTCGATCTCAACGTGATTCACGAAGTGATGATCAACCTGTTCAACGGCCCCGCGCAGTACAGCTACACCGGCGCCGCGCAGACGGCCTTCAATAACTGGGTGCTGGACGTCTATGGCATCAACACCGGCGACGGCCTCACCGGCCGCCATTTCAACACCTTTGTCCAGGTCAACGATCCCGTCACGCACGTCGGCAAAGACGATTTTTACGATAACGACGTCGCGGGCTTCTTCGAGGATAGCTGGAAGGCCAGTTCCAGGCTGACCATCAATGCGGGCATCCGCTACGACATCTTCGAGATTCCCCAGCCGACGCAGCCCAACACCCTCACTCCGTTGACCACGCTCTACACGTCCACCATCAACATTCCCAAGAAGCAGTTCGCACCGCGCATCGGAGCCGCCTTGCAACTGGGCCCGAAGACGGTGTTGCGCACCGGTTATGGTATGTTTTACGCCAAGACCACTAATACCACTTACTACGCCACCCGTGTGGAGAACGGCGTCATCCAGCAAAGCTTCAATTGCACACCTACAAGCTGCCCGGCGCTCACGTATCCCAACGTGATCTTCACTCCCCCGGGACCCACGCCCGTCGCTCCCTTCCCCGGCGCGTTGACTCCTGAAGTAACTCCCTTCACACCGCCCTCCGGCACGCAGTTGGCTCGCGGACAAGATCCTAACTTCGTCAACCCGGTAGCGCATGAAGGCGAAGTAACGGTGGAGCACCAGTTACCCGGCCAAATGAGCGCCTCCATCGGTTACGTGGTGAGCCGCAGCTTGCATCTGCCCATCTTCGTGGATGCCAACCTGGCGCCCTCCACTACCACTAAGAGCTACGACATTCTCAGCGCCGGCGGCCAAAACACCGAGACCGTCACGTTCCCCTTCTACACCCAGCGCGCCAATCCGTCCACCGGCGCCGTCTATGTGGGCTATAGCGATGTGAACGCCTGGTATAACTCCATGGTGATCACCGTCCGCCGGCCCATGCGGCACGGTTTTGAGTTCACCGCCAATTACACTCTAAGCAAGGCCATCGACGGAGCCCAAGTGGCCGGCAGCGGCGGAACGTTCAACGGCAGCGACATTTCGCTCGATCCCATGAATCGCAAGTTGGAGTACGGCCTTTCCGATCTCGATCAGCGCCAGCGTTTCGTCGCCAACGCCGTCTGGATGCCGACACTGGGTTCGAACATAAGCAAGACCGGCAGGTTGCTGGTGAATGGCTGGGCTTTGTCCACCATCGTGACCCAGTCAACCGGCCAGCCGATCACCCCCTACATCACCGGCACGCCCAGTCCGCTCGATGGCGGTCTGACGGGCGGTGAAGCTTCCAACGGCAGCCCCACCGCCGGGCGCGCCGGCTGGCTGGCGCGGAACGCCTACGAAGGCCCGGCATACCACAACGTGGATTTCCGCATCGGCCGGCAGTTTTCGCTCGGCGAGCGTGTCAAGCTGTCGCTTCTCGGCGAAGCCTTCAACCTGTTCAACCACACGAATATCTCCAGCGTGAACACCACCGCGTTCAATTACGCCGCCGCCGGTTCGGGTCTCTGTGCGGGCCACACCAACGCCTGCTTCACCCCGAACGCGGCCTTTATGGCTCCCACCGCCACCAGCAATTTATTGTGGGGGCCGCGGCAGTTACAAATTTCCGGTAAGTTGTACTTCTAAGTGGGCATGCTCTAGCTTGCCCGCCGCTCCCTGGCGCGCTGCTCCTCACCGGGCAGCACACGCCAGGGAGCGATTTTCATTTTCATACCGGCATTCTGCCTTGATGCCTGCCCTTCGAGGATCACCTAAGTCAATTGCTCGTTGAACCGCGCGATCGTCAATCACGCATGCGCGACAACTGGCGATGCGTTAAGGTCGATTAAAGGTCGATAATCCGGGCGCCGGCTTCACACCCCAATTCTTCCAAATGCCTATGATGGGTGAAAAACAGCACCTGCGTGCGTCTTGCCAGATCGGCCAATACCTTTAGCGTGGCTGATGCTCTTGCATCGTCTGCATTAATAAGGATGTCATCGAGGATCACCGGGCACGATGATACGGTTTCAACATGGTGCTCGATGGCGGCCAGTCGCAACGCAAGATACAGTTGATCGCGGGTACCGTCGCTCAATCCGTCGATTTCCACGTTTTCCCTGTTCCCGCGAATCGCGACCAGCACGGATCTGTCGTTGTCGCCAAAGCCGGTTGTCAACCCGCGGTAGGCGCCAAGCGTAAGGTTGGAAAAGAGTTCGCCCGCGCGATTCAAAACCGGACCCTGATGTTTCTCGCGATAACTTTCGATGGCGCGCTGAAGCACCTCCGATGCCAGTTGCAACCGCAGGTAGTGGGCGACGGCCGGACGAACACGCGCCAGGGCGTCTTCGGCCTTCTGGGACTGAAGCGTGGATTCGTCGCTCGCCTGCATCCGCTCATATTCCCGCAGCAACGTGGCGTGCTCACCGCCCGTCTTGAAAACCTCGTCCTGAAGATCTTTCTGGCGATTCTCGCCGGAGACGATTGCCGAGTGAAGAGAATCCAGTTGATGCTCCGAGGCTTCCGCTTCGATCTGTCTTAGATCGGGAGCCGCATTGCGCTCGATTAAGCCCTGAGCGATTCTCTCGTACTCCTCTCGTTTCTCCGCCTTCTGTTCAGAGGCGGCAATCGTTGCTTCAAGCTGCGGACCGGAATTGCAATGCGCAAGCTCCATCAGCTTGTCCCGGATGGCTTCAGCACGTTTCGCTTTACCAAGATAGCCGGCAATTACCCTTTCATCGTGTAAGTTCTGCTCCTCCAGAGTTTCCCGTTCCGTCTCTGCCTTGCCGGCCTTTACCAACCGCGAGTGCAACTCCGTGACAGCAACGTCCGGGGAGAGCGACTGGAGCGAAGGATCGGTGGCCGCCATAAGTCGCGAAACCCGCTTTTCAAACAGATCGATGTTTTCCCCGATTCGGTTCACCCGGTGCTGCAGGTTCTCCCCGTCCTTGAGGTGGCCAAATACCTTTTCAAGAACGGCCATGGCCTCTGCTGCCTGCTCGGGAGTACAACCTCCAGGCAACAGCAACTCGCTCACAACCGCGGACCACTTTGTTGCCCAGCCGGCCAGCAGATTCCTGGATTCATCGAGCTTGGACTGGAGCTTCTCGGGCGTGATCAACTGCAACTGCCGACGGGTGTTATCAATAACGCGTCTCCGCTCCTGAACATCACGGGGCGTAGTTCGCATGGTCCGCCATGCCCGCAAGGTTCGTGTGCAGCACTCCGATATTGAAGAATCCCGCAGCCGGATTCGGGTATTTGGCGGCTAGATCCTCAGTTACGTCGGGAGTCGAGAAACTCTGGCCGTGTATCGCGACCCGCAGTTTGTCGTTCAAAAACGTGTGTGGTTCGGTCGCACGAAAAACATGGACGTTTTTGGGCGGACGGAGCTGCTTGATTAGTTTGCTGGCGGCGTCGTGATTCCCATAGATCAGATAGGCTTCGATGCCGGCATCCGCAGGCGGGCCATCTGTTTGTTAAAAAATAGCGCTGATTCAAAGCTCTTGAGCCCGGTGTCGTAAAGATCCCCCGCGATGATCAGAAAGTCCACTTCTTCGGAAATCGCGGCATCGAGTACTTTCTCGAACGCGCGCCGTGTGGCATTCCGAATCTCGGCCGTGGGAGCGCCTGGGTACTCGGCGAGCCCCTGAAGCGGCGTATCAAGGTGAACATCTGCGCAGTGGATAAACTTCATGGCTCGTGGGCGCTCTTTCAATGCATTCCCCAGTGTAGCCGATCTGGCCTATCGCCTCCGGCCCGTGGTGTAGGACGACTTGGGAGGGTTCTGTCAACTGGTATCGCCGGCAACTCGGATACGTGGTCTCCAAAGCGGCATTTTGTGAAGAATCCGCGTTACGCGCTACGTAACGCGGATACCATCGACCGACTTGGCCGGCAACGACGGCTCCCAATATTGCTCTGAAACTCCTGGAGAAACGCTCTGCGCTATCCTATGGGTATGACTGGCCAGCTAGAAGAGGCGATCAGGCGCGTCGAGTCCCTCTCACCCGAGGAACAGAATTCGATCGCTTCCCAGATCATTGCGGCTTTGGATGACGAGGAAGCATGGGCACGCAGTTTTCGGGAGCGGCCTGACAGGTTGCGATCCCTTGCTCGCGAGGCCCTTGAGGAGCATAGGCGGGGTGAGACGCGCCCTCTGGACGAGCTCATCGGATGAAATCGTTCACATCGCGGCGGTTTCGCGAGATGTATGGCGACCTTCCCGATCATGTGCAACGGCAGGCCCAGCGCGCTTACCAACTGTTCCGGAGAAATCCCGCGCATCCAGGACTGAACTTCAAGAAGGTGGATGAAGAGCGGAATATCTATTCCGCCCGCATCGGGCTTGGCTACCGAGTCCTCGGCCAGCTCGACGGCTCGGATATCGTCTGGTTCTGGATCGGTCCTCATAACGACTATAACAAGCTCCTTTGATGCCGCGCGCTTAACACTTGGCCGCGCCCACCTTTACTTCAAATTCTTGTTGAACCAGGCCACATTCCTCGGCAGCACATCTTTCTGGTGCGCCGGCGTGTGGAACGAGTGGCCTTTGTTGGGATACATACGGTCTCCGTCCTCACCCCCAGTGTCTTCCGCGCATGCCAGAACTCGCACGACTGTGGCGCTGGGCATTCGTCATCGCGGTCGCCCACCACATTCAGATTGGGAGTCTTCATCTACTTAATGAGTTTGATGGCCGACATCTTCGCATACACCGCCTCGTCGTCTACGGACGCGCCGAAATACCGCATCGTCTACGTGTCGATACCGCCGCCTTCGGCGCGCTGCTCATCACCGGACAGCGACCGCCGGGGAGCGGTTTCTATTGGACCGGGCAAACTTCCTCGCCAGCCAGCCGAAGTCCCCGGCGCCTGCCGGGTCGAGACGGAACAGGCCCGGTGAGTTGAGCTAGAATACCACCTTGGTGCCGCTGCCGCTCATGCTAGCGGACAATTCGGGCTACTCCAACTCCATGGCCCAATTCGAGAAGCCGGCGGGCGCACCCGCGGCACGCAATGGAATGCGGCCGATACAAAAAGCGAATCGCCAGGACGGATGACCACTATGAGCCTTGAGGATAAACCGGGAAGGACGGCGCCCGATAGGCGCTGGACCGTTGCTGCGTCAGTGCTCTTCCTAGTGGTCTATTTCGTCAGATCGGCATCCCGAGGATTGAACGCCTACTTTACCCAGGACGACGGCGGCAATCTACTCAACATGCACCAATACTGGTCTCACTCGATGGCGTATGTGCTCGGCTCCGCCCTCCGCGTGATAACCGGCGCCTATCGGCCGCTGGGAGGAGTCTACTACTTTGCGCTCTACAAACTTGCCGGTTTCAACCCGCTGCCATTCCGCGCCGTCTGCCTTGCTCTGATGCTCGCAAATGTCCTTCTGGCATTTGCGCTCCTGCGCCGTTTATCCGACTCCCTCACGGCGGCGCTGTTCGGAGCCGTGCTGATCGTGAACCATCCCACGGTGCTCGAACTGCTCTACAGCAGCGGCACGATCTATGAGATCCTCTGCTTCCTTTTCTACTTCCTGACGATGCGCTGTTATTTCGTTTGGCGGCAGGCAGGCCGGCATGCCGGCGAGACCACTCTCTCATGGCGTCGATTGGCCGTCATCCTGGTCCTTACTGGCTGCGCCCTGGATTCCAAGGAAATGGCGATGACGCTCCCGGCCGCACTGCTGCTGATCGAGCTGATTTATTTTCCGCCGGAATCCTGGTCGTGGCGGGAGATCGGCGGCTTTGTGGCTCGCCAATGCCGCGGGCCTTTGGCCACCGCGGCGCTGGTCGCCCCCACCATCGCCATCAAGGTTCTCACCCCTAACCCGCTCAGTGACGACCGGCGTTACGCCAGCCACTCCCTGCGCGCTACCGTCGAAGGCATGCGCGCCTATCATCACTTCCTGCTCTATGGCCTGCTTTCTCCGATCGGGCTATCCACTCTGGGACTGGCGGCCCTGTGGATTGTGATGGGCCTCGCGGCCTTCGCCTTGCGCTCCCGGCCGATGAAATTCGGCCTCTGTTTTCTGATTGTGGCGCTCCTGCCCGTCTGTCTCATCCCGCCGCGAGGCGGCTACATGCTCTATATCCCTTTGATGGGCTGGGCGCTCTACTTCGGGTCTTTCTTCCAGCGGCTGTGCGACGACCTGATCCGCGGCTTGCGCCTGGTCCGCTTCGACGGTGCCGTGCGATTCGCCGCCTTGACGGCGGCCGCGGTGCTGATCGTCAACACGCATGCCGCCCACCTCGCTCCGTATGCCGCCGGGTTTGAGAGCCATCAGGGCGAAACGCGCCGCATCGTCGAACGTTTTCGGAAAGTTCACCCTCAACTGCCCCTCGGCTCGTCCCTGCTCTTAGTGGACGATCCGGCCCCGACCGGTTATGAGCTGTTGTTTCTTGCGCGATTGGCCTATGGCGATCCGACCCTGGAACTCGACCGGCTCAAGATGTTGCGCGCCACGCCGGCGGGCTCGGAACTGACCCGTTACGACCTGGTCCTCGCCGGCGGTTGGGAACTCCACGACGTGCGCGGCGTTTCCGACCCGCGTCCGCCTGTGGAAGTCCGATTCCGGGGCGGCTACAACGTGGAGATCCCCGAGTTCGCGGGACAGACCGTGGACCTCGCCACCCGGACGATCCTCGGTAATTGTTCCGCCCGCGCAATTACCGAACAACGTGTAACGCTGGGCGCGTCGGGGAGCGGAACGTTGCTTGCTCCTCCGGATTCTCCGCCGGCGAGGATCGAGGTTCGTTGGGTTCGCCCCCCCGGCGAAGACTGGCTCTCGGCCGCCGGCGGACTGAATCCGGAACGCTAAGCATAGTTCCATGGCGAGCCCACGGCGGCTCCCACCGAGCCGCGACTGTCGCTCCCAGCGGGCCGCGACTGTCAAGGAGCGGAGTGCCGGGCTGCAAGGATGTACGAGCGCTACGCCCGGCCTCGACATGACTTCGTTCTCGTTCGAGAATAATTTCCGGCCCCTCAATCCAATTCTTCGTTGGCCCCGTATAATCCTGGTGAAGGAGGACACATGTCCGATCTAATCGACAAAATCAAAGATATCTATGCCGCGTTTGGACGCGGGAGCGGCCTGAGAGCTTACGATCCCTGGCGCGCGAGACCCTTGAGGAGCAGGCGAAGTGAGACGCGCGCTCCCGACGAACTCATCGGATGAAATCGTTCCCATCGCGGCGGTTTCGCGAGCCGATGGCGGCCTTCCCGATCATGTGCAACAGCCGGCCCCGCGGGCTTGGCGCGCCATTTCGCAGTTACGGTAACGTATTTGCGCGCCGGTCGCGGCTCGATGTGGACGCCTCTCACCGAGCCGCGGCTGTCAAGGAGCGGAGTGCCGGAATACGTGGCCGTATTTGCGAAATGGCGCACTCACCAACTGTTCCAGCGAAACCCCGCGCATCCAGGGCTGAACTTCACTTCGCCCATCGCTCCCGGATACCGAGTTCCCGGCCAGGTCGACGGGTCGGATCTCGTCTGGTTCCGGATTGGTCCTCATGGCGACTATCACAGCGCCTTTGATGCCCCCTGGATCCGCGGCCACCGCCAATTCGCCTACTTCAAATTCTCGTTGAACCACGCGATCATCCTCAGCAGCACATCCTTCTGATGCGCCGGCGTATGGAACGAGTGGCCCTCGTTGGGATACACCACCATCTCCGTCTTCACCCCCAGCGTCTTCAGCGCATGCCAGAACTCGTACGACTGTGGCGCCGGGCATTCGCCGTCGCGATCGCCCACCACTATCAGCGTGGCCGTCTTCACCTGCTTGATGAAGTTGATCGCCGACATCTTCGCGTACACCGCCGGGTCGTCGTATACCGACGCGCCGAAATACGGCATCATCCACGTGTCGATGGAGTTCTCGCCATAGTAGCTCTGCCAGTTGGAAATGCCGGCGCCGGCCACCGCCGCGCGGAAGCGGTTGGTCTGCGTCACCGCGAACATGGTCATGAAGCCGCCATAGCTCCAGCCGGTGATGCCTACGCGCTGCGCGTCCACCGGCGCGGTGCGGATCGCCTCGTCCACGCCCGCCAGAATATCGCGCAGATCGCCGCCGCCGAAATCTTTCACGTTGGCCATGGCGAACTTCTCGCCTTGCCCGTAGCTGCCGCGCGGATTGGGCATCAGCACGAAGTAGCCCTGCTGCGAGAGCAGCGTCGGATTGAAGCCCGGGCGCGGCCATGCCGGCTTCAGGCTCGACGCCGGTCCGCCGTGGACCGCTACTACCATGGGATATTTCTTGCCGGGGTCGAACTGGCTGGGATACAGCAGCCAGCCCTGCACGCGGAAACCGTCGCTCGACCAATGCAGGCTCTTGGCCTCGCCCCAGAGCGGCTTGCGCTGGCTGTTTTCGTGCGTCACGGCCTTCCAATCGCCGATGCGGCCGGCCCAAATTTCCGGCGGTTTCCGCCACGAGTGGAGGATCACCACGCTCGATTTGCCGTCGGCCGTCATGGAGATTCCGTTGTCGTCGAAAGGCGGGTTAATGCTCTCGTCGCCCTGCCAGAGCCGCTCCACCTGGCCGCTTGCGGGGTCGATCTGCGAGATCGCGCTGCCGCCGTCGAAGTGCTCCGTGAAGTAAAGCTGCTTGCTGTTCCGCGGCCAGGTAAGATTGCTGGCCGAAGACGCCATCCCCGGAGTCAGATTGCGCGGCGTGCCACCGCTCGCGGCGATTTGGAAGACGTCGCCGCCGGTCGAGCCCTCGTCGCTCATCAGGCCGCCGACGAACGCGATCGATTTCCCGTCCGGCGACCAGCGCGGCACGGCGATCTGCCGCTCCACGGGCGGCTGGTAGATGCTTTTCATCTCGCCGCCCCCGGCCGGCATAGTGTAGAGTTGCGCGATCCACCAGTTGTCGTCGCCGGCGCCGTGGGCCGCGCTGGCGGCGAAGCTGCGGCCGTCGGGCGACCAATCATACTCGTAGACGTACATGTCTTTGGGCGATAGTTGGCGCGCGGCGCCGCCAGCCACGTCGATCACGGTCAGCCGCTGTTCGTAGATCTGCGACCCCAACACGCCGGAATCCGGCGGCACCGGGTCGAGTGGCCCGGCCGCATGCGGCAAGGTCTCGGTATAAAGGATCGCGATGTGCGCCCCATCGGGCGACCAGCGCGGCTCGGCCAGCAGCCCTTTGAGATGCGTCAACTGGCGCGCCGGACCGCCTGCCGCGCCCGCCACATAGAGCTGGAGCTGCTCTTTCTTCTCGTGATCGGAGAGAAAGGCGATCTGTTTGCCGTCGGGCGACCAGGCGATGGCCGCTTCGTCGCACGCTGCCTTCCCGTCGCCCGCCGTGACTCGCGTGTGCGGCGCGATATAAATGGCGGACTGGCCCGGCGCCGCGAGCGCTTCCACGTACGCGACGTGCGCTCCGTCGGGCGAAATCGCCGTCTGCAGAAAGCGATGGGTGGCGGCGATCTCGGCGAGGGCCGGTTCCACCGGCGCCACGGGTTGTGCGCTCGCCACCGCGGCAACCAGAAGAAGGGCAAATCTCATAAGTTTGTGAGCTTATCAGAAACCCGAAGGCGGTTCGAATTCCGCGTAGATCGGCGAACATTCTGCTGGTGGCTTGAACTAACTAGCCGGCCTGTCTCACGCTGCGCTGTCCGATGTGGCGCAGGCGCCCTCTGGAACCTCCGGGTAAGCCGTGGATCCCGGCGCTCCGCTCCCTTGCGGTTCCCTTGCGGTCGCGGCTCGGTGAGAGGCGTCCGCACTGAGCCGCGACTGTGAAGGAGCGGAGGGCCTCGGGAATCTCCCCTCCGAGCCGCGAGCGTGAAGGAGCGGAGGGCCTCGCGAATCTCCTACCGAGCCACGAGCGTAAGGGAGCAGCGGGTAGGGGGAATCTCCCACGGAGCCGCGACTGTGAAGGAGCGGAGGGCATCGGGAATCTCCCCCCGAGCCGCGACCGTGAAGGAGCGGAGGGCCTCGGGAATCTCCCCCCGAGCCGCGACCGTGAAGGAGCGGAGGGCCTCGCGAATCTCCCACCGAGCCACGACCGTGAAGAGTGGAGGGCCTCGGGAGCAAGAAGAGGCTTCTGCCGCCAGAGCCGTTCCCGGCAAGGACCGTCCGCCGCTCGGTTCGACCCTCCTCGCGTGCGCCGGCAAGAGTGCCTGCGCGCACATCTCAGCCGCACTCTTGTGACAAATGCGGGAATAAAGGTCCGCCTGCGCGGGGTAAACTGAAATCACGCCATGCCTGCCGAAGAAGAGTTGATTCCCCCACCTGTTGCCACGCCCGCGGAAACGCTGGAGGAGATGCCGATCCTGACGGTGCGCGATACCGTAATTTTTCCGGGCGCCATGCTGCCCATCACGGTAGGGCGGCCCAGTTCGGTGGCGTTGGTGAATTCGCTCGGTGAGAACCGGCTGCTGGCGGTGGTCTCGCAGCTCGACCCGCGCATCGATACGCCCGGTGCGGACGACCTCTACCAGGTGGGCTCGGTGTGCGTGATGCACAAGGCCATCCGCGTTCCCAAGGACAACCTGCTGCTCTTCTGCGAAGGCCTCGGGCGGCTGCGCACACGCGAGTTCACGTCCACGGATCCGTTCCTGAAGGCGCGCATCGAACGCATCCCGGACGTGGAGCCGGAAATCACGGCCGAGGTGGAAGCGTTGCGGCAGAACGTGGTCAGCCTCTTCCAGCAGATCGTCACCGCGACGCCGAATCTCTCCGACGACCTTTCTTCCACCGCCGAAGGCATTACCGCGGCGGGCGCGCTGGCCGATTTCGTGGCCGGCAATCTGCCTTCGCTGAGCCCGACGGATCGACAGGGCCTCCTCGAACAGCCGGATGGGCGGATCCGCCTCAACGAACTTCACCGCCAGCTCACGCGCGAATTGGAACTGGTGGAACTGCGCGGGCGGATCCAATCGCAAGTGCAGGGACAGCTCTCCCAAAATCAGCGCGAGTTCTACTTGCGCGAGCAATTGAAAGCCATCCAGAAGGAATTGGGCGACGGCGACGACGCCGGGCGCGACGTGGAAGGTCTGCGCCAGAAACTGGAAGCCGCCGGACTGCCGGAAGATGTGAAGCCGGAGACCATGCGGGAATTGGACCGGCTGGCGCGCATCTCTCCCAATTCGCCCGAGTACGGAGTGTCGCGCACGTATCTGGAATGGATGGCTTCCCTGCCCTGGAGTCTTTCCTCGGGCTCGCAGGTGGACGTGAAACGCGCGGCGGAAATCCTCGACGAGGATCATTATGACCTCGAAAAGGTGAAGGACCGGATTCTCGACTACCTGGCCGTCTTGCAGTTGCGGCCGGTGCTGAAGGGGCCGATTCTGTGCTTCGTGGGTCCGCCCGGAGTGGGCAAGACGTCGCTGGGCAAGTCGATCGCGCGCTCCCTGGGCCGCAAGTTCGCTCGCGTGTCGATGGGCGGGATGCATGATGAGGCCGAGATCCGCGGGCATCGGCGCACCTACATCGGCGCGCTGCCCGGACAGATCATCCAGGCGTTGCGGCGGGCGGGCGTCAACGATCCCGTCTTCATGCTCGACGAAGTGGACAAGCTGGGGCGCGACTTTCGCGGCGACCCGGCGTCGGCGCTGCTGGAAGTGCTCGACCCCGAACAGAATTCCACCTTCCGCGACAATTACCTGGACGCGCCGTTCGACCTCTCGAAGGTGCTGTTCATCACCACCGCCAACGTGCTCGATCCCGTGCCCGACGCGCTGCGCGACCGGATGGAAATTATCCCGCTCGAAGGCTACACCGAGCAGGAAAAGGTGATCATCGGGTTCCGCTATCTGATCCCACGGCAGACTCGCGAAAACGGACTGGAGGCGGAGACCGACATCCATTTCGGCGACGACGCGGTGCGCTTTCTCATCCGCCGCTACACCAGGGAAGCCGGCGTGCGGAGCCTGGAACGCGAGATCGGCGCCATTTGCCGCAAGCAGGCGCGGCGCATCGCCGAAGGCACGCGCGAAAGAGTGGAGGTAACGCCCGAACTGGTGGAGAAAGACCTGGGCGCGCCGCGCTTCCGCACCGATACCGAAGTGGCCGAGCGCACCAGCCGTCCGGGTGTGGTGGTGGGGCTCGCGTGGACCCCGGTGGGCGGCGACGTGCTTTTCATTGAAGCCGGCCGCATGCCCGGCGGCAGCAAAGGGCTGATCATGACGGGCCAACTGGGCCCGGTGATGCAGGAATCGGTGCAGGCCGCACTTACATGGGTGCGTGGCAATGCGACTAAGTACGGGATCGACCCCGAGTTATTCAAGACTATCGATATCCATATCCACGTGCCGGCCGGCGCGATCCCGAAAGACGGCCCCTCGGCTGGCATCACGATGGGAGCGGCGTTAGTCTCTATGCTGACCGAGCGGCGCGTGCGACCGAACCTGGCGATGACCGGCGAGATCACTCTTGTAGGACAGGTATTGCCGGTGGGCGGCATCAAGGAGAAAGTACTGGCCGCCAAACGCAGCGGCGTGCGCGAAGTGATCATGCCCTTCGAAAACGAGGTCAACGTGCGCGAGGATCTGAAGAGCGAACAGATCGGCGAGATGCGCATCTACTACGTCAAGACCATGGAAGAAGTGGTGGATCTGGCGCTGGAGAAATCACAATAACCGCGGCAGTAGCTCGCCCGCCGGTCCGCGCAAGGCGCAATCGACCATGGCGCTGGCCGCGGTCTCCCCGGTATTGATCTCGATGACTTTGGCGCCGGCTTTCCTGGCGTAAGGAATCAGGTTGGCGGCGGGCAATACCACCGCGGACGTGCCGATTACCAGCAAGACTTGTGCCGATGTGGCGGCGTGTTCGGCTTCTTTCATCATGCCGTCGGCCAGCGGTTCGCCGAACCAGACCACGTTGGGACGCGCCAGTCCGCCGCACTGGCAATGCGGCGGAAGCTTGGGCAGGATTGCCCGCCGGTCGGGCCAGTTGGAGCCGCACTCGATGCACTTCATACGCCAGATGTCGCCGTGGAGTTTGAGAATCTTGCCGCTGCCGGCGCGGTCGTGGAGGCCATCGACATTCTGCGTGATGAGGGTGAAGCGCGGCTTGCGCTTTTCGAACTCCACCAGGGCACGGTGCCCCGCGTTGGGCTGCGCCTTGGCGATGAGTTCGCGCCGCCAGTTGTACCATTCCCACACCAATTTCGGATTCTTGGCGAAGGCTTCGGCATTGGCCAGTTCCTCGGGCTTGTAATTTTTCCAAAGTCCGCCGGCGCTGCGGAAGGTGGGCACGCCGCTTTCCGCCGAAATGCCGGCACCCGTTAAGACTGCCAGCGAGGTGGCCTGCGCGAGCCACTCGCGAGCTTGTTGCAGATCTCCCATTGTGCTCAGTTTACAATTGCCGGCCCGCATTTTCAAAAATACGCGAGGCGCCGGGTTTCGGAACCGTGGTTCCGGAAATGACGTGATCATTTGTTGCAGCGAAAAGGGGTTAGCGGTTTTCCACAGGAAGCGTCGTTCCGGTTTGGCTCTTCTTGCCCAGGAGCGCGGTGGGCGCTCTGTTTCGATTGTGGCACACGAGGTCAAGGGTCGAGGGATTTGCTTGAGGGTAAGTGGTGTGGATTGAATGAGATCAAAATTGAAAAAAACTGTGAACGTAAATCGGGTTCACCGCGGAGGCGCAGAGACGCAGAGGAAAGAAAAACAAGAGGGAGAGCGCAGAGGGGGCAGAGGGCGCGAGGGAAGCATTCCCCACAGTGCCAAGCGGAGGGTAATGATGCCGGTCACTGTCACTGCCGAGCAGCCGGTGAGCGGCTGAGGCCAGGATAATTGGCTCGAATTGGCCGGACTTGTGAACGCAAATCGGACGACTTTTCCGGACCCCGTTGAAGAGCAGCGGGGCGTCCGCGGACCCGGGAAGGGCTGAAAGAATTCAGCGTTGCAGGCTTAAGCGGCATTCAGTGGTTTGGGCGTTACGGCTAAGTGGCGTCGTTATCGTCTAGCCGTTGGACGGATTCGAGCTTGCCTGCGGCGCATCCTGTGGATAGACTGGAGTTGTGACCGCAGCGGAAGCGTACGAATTGACAACCCAGGGAGGTTCGACCGACTTTGCATTGCTGATCGGTGCGTGCGAATCGTTCGGACCCTATTGTCTGATCGGTGGTTTGGCCGTCAATTGTTATGTCGAGCCAGTGTACACGCTGGATGCCGACCTCGTCGCGATCGCGGCGCGTCTGCCCGAACTGACGGCGCACCTCGAAGCGCAAGGCTTCAAAACCGATGTACACAAGCACTCGGTGAATGCACTGGCGCCCGGAAGCGAGCTTCGGATTCAGTTCACCACCGACGAACGGTACCAAGCGTTCCCGGCCCGATCGGTGGATGCTACTGTCCTGGGGATCCGAGTGAAGGTCGCCTGTCGAGAGGATGTGACTCAGGGCAAGCTCTGGGCGTACGCGGATCCCCACCGACGGCTGAGCAAACGCAAAAAGGACGAACTGGACCTGATCCGGCTCGCCGAGGCCTATCCCGAGCTGAAATCCACGTACCCCAGTGAGCTGCGGGAGCAACTGGACCGCGGATCAGAGGACTGCGTTGGCTGACCGGCATCCGGAACATCCGGAAGTGATTTGTTCCTGATTTTGAGCCAGCCGCTGTATAATTGCCGCAATGCCAGCCCTTCGCGCCCTGCCCCTCGCTCTGGTGTTGACCAAGCTGGTCGCCGCACAGCAAACCATCTCATTCCCCACTCAGGATGGCGGACGAATATACGCCGATCTCTATGGCAAAGGCAACCGCGCCGTTGTGCTCGCTCACGGCGGCAGATTCAACAAGGAGAGCTGGCGGGATCAGGCCGGTGCGCTGGTATCCGGTGGATTCCGAGTCCTGGCTATCGACTTCCGCGGATTCGGCCGCTCAAGCGGTCCGGGCCAGGCTGATTTCGATAACGCCCCGTTTGAGAACGATGTGCTCGCGGCGGTTCGCTACTTGAAAACGCTTGGCGTCAAAACGGTGTCGGTGGTGGGAGGCAGCTTCGGAGGCGGAGCTGCCGGCGATGCGTCGATCAAATCCGTGCCAGGTGAGATCGATCGCATCGTATTTCTGGGTGCGGCGCCGAACCTCCCGGCAGAGAAGCTGAAGTCGCGAGCCCTGTTCATCGTCGCCCGCGATGACAGCAACGACGGCGGCCCACGGCTTCCGGGCATTCGTGCGCAGTACGAAAAAGCTCCTCAGCCGAAGGAACTGATCGTTGTGGATGGTTCGGCGCACGCTCAGTTTCTTTTCCAAACCGATCAAAGCGGTCGCGTCATGCGCGAGATCCTGCGATTCCTCTCGATGCCATGATCGTCTACCGCTCGGAAAGTCCGCCGGGACGTGTAGTCGACGCTTCCTGGTGCCTGGCCGGCAGGAATGTAGCAGAGCCAAGACGGTGCGGCAGGCGTAGTCCCGTGCGTTCACGACCTCATTTAAACTTTCGGAATTCGTCAAGACTGATCCCGGGATGAGCAAGGATTTTGTTGAAAAGAGGCGGTCCGATCTCATCGCCGCCGTGGATCCGGATGGTAACGCCCATCTTGATGAATCCAGCGCTCATGGCTTCCAGTCTGCCGGCGCCGTTCAAAACCAAGTAGCGCGGCGGCGCGAGGGAACTCCTCTGCGCGGGCGCTAGGCATTCACGATCGCGGTGCTGTCTGCCGGCAGCGATAGCCCTTTTTCGCGGTATTCGGCCGCAATCATTTCAAACACACTTCCGAGTTCGGCTAGGGCCTCTTCTCGCGTCGGCATGAGCGCATAACACCCGCCAATCGCGGGGATTTCCGCTACCCAGCCGTCGGGCTGGTTCCGATACAAGACTACCTTGTAATCGTCAAGATTCATCCAATCCCATTCTACGCGCCACTTGGCCGATTTGGAAACGGCAAGGTTACAGCCAGGGGCAGCGGAAAGGCCTGGCAACCCGGGGGTGTCCGCGATGATGCATTATGCCGGCACGCCGGCGAGCTGCATGGCCGGCACTGCGGGGGCTCGCACGAGTTGAACGCCGAAGCTAGCCAAAGACCGGCGCTGGAACCGGGATAACATGCGCCAGCTTTGGATTCTCCAGCGGTGGCCAGCTGGTAGGGCCGGGGGCGGTGGGCGCCGCAGCCCCACCCAACCGATCGCGGCAGCGCGCGCGGACTCCACCCGCCTAACCGTGACTAACCGCAGTACCCAAACCGCGGTTGACACCATCCCGCGCCACATTCTACCATCCAAGCAACCGCGGATCCTCGGAACTTTTGACGGGGTATCGCCGATGCGGGTTCTTGCCCGCACTGGGAGACGAGACGAGATGGGCGTGGTCCTGTTTAAGGTTGCGCGGCAACGATATCGCCAGGGAGATCCGGCTGCCGGATGGCGCCGGGATACTGAACCCCAGTGCCGGCTTCGGCGGCAGACGTGGCGGCCGGGCGGTCTTATTTGATTCGGGCCCTCGTCGATTTCGCACTTAGCAACCGTTTTGTGATTCTCACGGCCGCGGTTCTGCTGTCGATCTGGGGAGCGATTTCTTTCCACAATCTGCCCGTGGAGGCCTACCCCGACGTCGCCAACAACTACGTCACGGTGATTACGCAGTGGCCGGGGCGCGCCGCGGAAGAAGTGGAACAGCAGGTGTCGATCCCCATTGAGATCGTCATGAACGGGATTCCGCATCTGCAGAATCTGCGCTCCGTCTCGCTGGCCGGGCTTTCGAGCGTCACCATGATTTTCGACGATGAATCCGCGAACGATTGGAATCGCGTGAAAGTGGTCGAGCGTCTTACGCAAGTGTCGTTGCCGCAAGGCTTGCAACCGCAAATCGGAACGGACTGGAGCCCCGTCGGCCAGATTTACTTCTTCACGTTGCACAGCACCAATCCCCAGTACGACGTCATGGACCTGAAGACGCTCGAGGATTGGGTGGTCGAGAAGGCATTCAAGTCCGTGCCCGATGTGGTGGACGTGGCCAGCTTCGGGGGCCCCACGCGCGAGTATCAGGTCCGCATCGATCCAGCCAAGCTGATCGCCTACGGACTAAGCATCGGCCAGGTGGAGCAGCAACTCACCAATAACAACGTCAACGGAGGCGGCAATTTCATCCAAGCCGGCGCGCAGCAGATTAACGTGCGCGAGGTCGGTTTGGTCGCCAACGTTCACGATATCGCCAATACGGTGCTCACCACCAAGAACGGAGCGTCTCTGCGGGTTCACGACATCGCCGTGGTGCAGCAGGGGCCCAAAGTCCGGTTGGGCCAGTTCGCGCGCGCGCGTCATCTGGCCAATGGAAAGATCGTCGACAACGACGACGTTGTCTCCGGGATCGTGTTGCTCCGGAAGGGCGCCGAGTCCGACGCCACGCTGGTAGGGGTCCATAAAAAAGTGGACGAGTTGAATCACGGCATTCTTCCGCCAGGCGTTCAAGTGATCCCTTTTCTCGATCGCAGCGATCTGGTCCATCTGACCACCCACACGGTGCTGCACAACCTGACCGAGGGAATCGTTCTGGTGGCGGTCATCCTGCTCGTATTTCTTGGCAATATCCGCGGGGCAATGATCGTCACCCTGACGATTCCCTTCGCGCTCCTATTCGCTTCGATCTGCCTCAAGGCGAGCGGAATCCCCGCGAATCTCCTGTCTTTGGGAGCGCTCGACTTTGGAATGATTGTCGAAGGCGCGGTGGTCATGATCGAGAATATCGTGCGTCTGTTATCCCACACGGAATCGCATCCGGAAGAGACCGTCGACGAAAAGATCCGAAGGGCGGCGCACGAAGTCCAACGTCCCGTGTTCTATTCCATCGCCATCATTATTACCGCCTATTTGCCGATTTTCACCTTGCAGAGGGTGGAAGGGCGCTTATTCAAACCGATGGCCTGGACCGTGGCATTCGCACTATTGGGAGCGCTCATTTTCTCGATGCTGATCGGCCCGGTGATCGCCGCGGTGGTGTTTCCCAACGGTACCAAGGAGTGGCGCAACCCGGGCATGGTCCTCCTCACGCGCATGTACGAGCGCACCTTGGAAGTTGCCATCCGTTGGCGTTGGGTAACGGCAAGCCTCGCGGTGCTGACTCTTGCCGGAACCCTGGTGCTGAGCCGCGGGATCGGATCCGAGTTTCTCCCTCACTTGGACGAAGGGGCTATTTGGGTGCGCGGCACTCTGGCGCCTTCGACCGGCCAAAACGAGGGAGTCGCTCTGGCGAACCGCGCGCGAATCTTGCTATGCTCCTTTCCGGAAGTGCCCCAATGCACCAGCCAAACCGGGCGCCCGGACGACGGAACCGACACCACCGGATTTTTCAATACGGAGTTTTTTGTCGATCTGAAACCGAAAGAGGAATGGCGGCCGGGGTTTCACCGGAATAAAGAAGAGCTGATCGCGGCGATGAACCGGGAGCTGCAGAAAATCCCCGGTGTGATCTGGAACTTTTCTCAGCCGATCGCGGACAACATGGAGGAAGCCGTCAGCGGAGTGAAAGGGGAACTGGCGGTGAAGCTCTACGGGACCGACCTGCGGACTCTCGAAAGCACGGCGCAAGAGATCATCAACGTCATGCGCAAGATTCCCGGTGTCCAGGATCTGGGCCTGTTCCGCGTGATCGGGCAGCCAAATCTGAATCTCACGCTGAACCGCGACAAAGCCGCGCGCTACCAGATCAACGCCACCGACGTGCAGGATGCCATCCAGACCGCGGTGGGAGGAAACGCGCTCACCCAGGTTCTGCAGGGCGAGCAGCGCTACGACCTGGTATTGCGGTATCTTCCGCAGTACCGCGATACCAAAGAGGCGATCGAGAATATCCGGCTGCTGTCGCCCAGCGGGGAGCGTGTCTCGCTGGCCCAGCTCACCGATGCGCGGACGGAAGACGGCGCGGCCGAAATCTATAGGGAAGGCAGCCAGCGCTACGTCGCCATCAAGTATGGGGTGCGCGGACGCGACCTCGGCAGCACCGTGGAAGAGGCCATCAGAAAGGTGGGCGCGCAGGTCAAGCTGCCCACGGGATACAGCATCGACTGGGCCGGAGAATATGAAAGCCAGCAGCGCGCGCAGCGCCGGCTCATGCTCATCATCCCTATGACGCTGCTGCTGATTTTTTTCATCCTCTACACCATGTTCACTTCGGCGAAGTGGGCCGGCCTGGTGCTCATGAACGTCGCCATGGCTCCGGTGGGAGGGCTGTTGGCGCTGCTTTGGACCGGGACCAATTTCAGCGTATCGTCCGGAGTGGGTTTCCTGGCGCTGTTCGGCGTATCGGTGCAGACCGGCGTCATCATGGTGGAGTACATGAATCAGTTGCGTTCCCGCGGCTACCCAGTCCTGGAAGCGGCTAAGGAAGGCGCGGTGCGGCGCTTCCGGCCGATCCTGATGACCATGCTGGTGGCGTCGCTGGGGCTGGTGCCGGCGGCCACATCGCACGGAATCGGTTCGGATTCGCAGCGGCCGTTTGCGATCGTCATCGTAGGCGGTCTCATGGCGGTGCTGGTGATGAGCATTTTTCTGCTTCCCACCCTCTACGTTTGGTTTGCCGGCGAAGACGAACGCATTCTTGGGCCCAGCGATGTGGTCGCCGACGGGGAGTAGGGCTCGCCGTCAAGGCAGGCATTCCCGCACGCGCAATCCCTTCGGCGGGATCCGGATGGTCCACGCGGATTACGGCGGCGTGCGCTCCCGTGGGACGCCGGAGATCGAACATGCGAGGGGCGGGGAAGCCGGCGGCGCGAAAAGCCGGCACGCCGCTTTCCGGCGAGATGCCCGCACCCGTTAGGACCACATGGGGCTTCCCGTGATTTCTAGCGGCAAAAGCCCTACAATCCAACAGCCTGTTTCCTCCCGCGATACGCCGCTCACGTCAGGTGGAGCGCCGTTTCGTTCAGAATTACAAGGCCGCTTGCAGCGCTCACAGCACGGTGGGCAGATACTTGCGCACCCGTACGATGGTTTCCACGGGGTCGGGGTGGTCTACGCGAATCACGATGGCGCGGGCTCCCGTGGGACGCCATCGATCGAACATGCGAGGGGACGGGAAGCCGGCGAAGATGCTGATTAGCGGGACTCCGGCGGCGGCGGCGACGTGTTGGCCGGCGGAGTCGTAACCTACGTAGAGACGGGCGGCGGCGACGATCGCGGCGAAGCCCGCGAAAGAGCCTTCCCAGAATGCCGCGCGGATGCCTGAGCGGGCCACGGCGCGTTCCACGCGGGCGGCTTCTTCTCCACCGGCGCCTTTGTCGATGCAGATTTCGAGGCCGGATTCGGCGAGGAGCGCGAGCAGATTCTCTTCAAATGGATCGGGCAGGCGCTTGGCGGGATTCTCGCCGACACCAAGGCTGACCGCGATGACGCCGTGGTGTGCCGGTGCGTCGGCGAGCGCGACGTAGGGCTTGGCGCCGGGAATGCCGAAGGTCTCTTCAGCCCAGGCGGCGGCGAGTTGCGGCAAGGAGAGATCGGTCGAGCCGCCATACGCGCGGCTCTCGAAGAGGTGGTAGCGATCTTCGGGACAGACGGGCAACAGGCCGAGCTGCGTCAGGCGCGAATCGGAATCGATGGTGACGGAATCTGGCGTGGCTAGCAGCGTTTCGAGATCGTGACGCACGGCAAGGCGCTCCGGTAGAGTGCCGCGGCGGTAGGCCACCGGAGCGTGACTGATGCGCGGGTCGGCGGCGAAGAGCTGGTAATTTTTGGAGGGGCCCACGAAGACGATTTGCGCTTGCGGGAAACGCTGCTTGGCGGCGTCGAGCAGCACGCTGGTGACGGCCACGTCAGCGCCCAGGGTGATGCGCGAGAGCATGAAGACGGTTTGCGGTTCGCCTTTCACGGGGCGCGGTTGGCGGACACGGCGGTAGCGGGCGGGGTCTGCGCCGGGGATGGCTTGCGCGAAGAGGTCGGCGTAGACATCGCACAATGCCGGCTCGAAGCGGTCGGCCAGGCCTTCGGCCAGAATGCCGAAGAGCGCCTGGCCGCAGGCTTCTTCGAGCAGCGCGGACGGCAATTCGGTTGGGCTCTCACCGGCGACGGCGCGTGCCAGCACGTCGCTCGCGATCTGCCTACACGAAGTACTTGTCAATCAGGATCCCCAACTTCTGTCGAGTGGTGGCCGGCACGGTGGCGCGGTCGGTGAGGATGGCGTGGGCGAGCGCCGAGCCGCATTTGCAGGTGCGGCCGGCGGGAATGGCGGCGACTGCGGCGGCCACTACGCTGCATGCGTTGGCGGCATTCTTCACCAAGTTGGCGATGATGTCGTTGACGGTGACGGCGTCGTGCGCGGGATGCCAGCAATCGTAATCGGTAACCATGGCAACGGTGACGTAGCAGATCTCGGCTTCGCGCGCCAGCTTGGCTTCCTGCAGGTTGGTCATGCCGATGACGTCCATGCCCCAGCTTCGATAGACGTTGGACTCGGCTTTGGTGGAGAAGGCCGGGCCCTCCATGCACAGATAGGTGCCGCCCGGCTTGGCGTTGACGCCGGCGGTGGCGCAGGCACCGGCCAGCACTTCGGCCAGTTGCGGACAGATGGGGTCGGCGAAGCTGATGTGGGCCACCAGTCCCTCGCCGAAGAAGGTGGAAATGCGGCCGCGAGTGCGGTCGAAGAACTGGTCGGGGATGACGAAATCGAGCGGGCGATGCTCCTCTTTGAGCGAGCCTACGGCGCTGAGCGAGATGATGCGCTCGACGCCCAGCGATTTCATGCCGTAGATGTTCGCCCGGTAATTCAGATCGGAGGGCGAGATGCGATGGCCGCGGCCATGGCGGGTGAGGAAGGCTACGCGCTTGCCGGCCAGTGTGCCCAGGACGTAATTGTCCGAGGGATCGCCGAATGGGGTTTGGATGAGGACTTCCTCCGCCGCTTCGAATCCGGGCATGGAGTAGAGGCCGCTGCCTCCGATGATTCCGATTTCCGCTTTCAAGTTATATTCTCCTGAATAAGAATTTGTTCACCACAGAGACGCAGAGACGCAGAGGAAAAAACAAGAAAAGCTGAGATAAAGAGGGAGGCTGTTTCGTCCTTGGGGTAGAGGAGGCAGAGGGCGCAGAGATTTTCTTTTGAAGTGTGTGTGGGGTTTTCTCTGCGTCTCTGCGTCTCTGCGTCTCCGCGGTAAACCCTGGGGTAGA
>Ga0182018_10001317_pt1 | contig 28689 bp, 26 predicted proteins | sample 812P2MmetaG_FD_120490 | JGI IMG/M metagenome (GOLD analysis project Ga0182018, IMG submission 120490) | Permafrost microbial communities from Stordalen Mire, Sweden - 812P2M metaG | ecosystem: Environmental > Terrestrial > Soil > Wetlands > Permafrost | place: Sweden: Stordalen | collected...
ACGTTGCGAGAAGGGAACGTTCGTCTCCCCCGTCTAACGCCCTCGCTCGAGGAGGTTTACCGTGACGAGAATCTCTCGCCGTCGTGTCGCGCTGTTAGCCGGGGGCCTCGTCGTCGCCTTTGGATGGCTCTCCACGCGGGCGCCTGCGGCGCTCGACGTGAACGTGGGCGCTGCCAAGATCGTCCAGAGTCAGCCGGTAAGCGCCTGTAATAACGCCGCAAAGAGCGCGCTGAACGCCGTCCTTCAAAACGCCGTCGAACTCGGCGGCGATACCGGCGAGTGGCTAGCATTCGCCGCGCCCGATTCGGCGAACGGCTCGACGGCGGCTGCCGCCATTAACTGCTATCCGCTCGCGGGCGCCTACCTCGCAACCTTTACGTGTGCGGCTCAGGTGCCTCCCAGTGTTGATAGTGCCACTGCACTTTGCACGAAACTGGCGACGGCGTTTGACGCAGGAGCGCGATAGTTTTGAACGTTAAGCGTGGACTCTGGCTATTCGCCGTAGCGCTCTTCCTCGGGTCGCTGTCGCATACCCCAGCGATTGCCTCCGTCGATCTTTCGGCGGGAATTCGACACGTCAGCGACACCGGCTCGTTGAGTGAGTGCAGCGCAAAGGCCAAGGCCGCGTTGGAGACTTACTTGCCCGGCGCGACCGAATCGTCACCGGGCAGCGGCGAGTGGTTCGCCATGGGACAAAACCTTGCGACCGGCGCCGCCTCATCCGGTGCGACCGTGCGTTGCTATCCGCTCGCTAAGGGCTACGTGGTGACGTTTGTTTGCGCCGTCCAACTGCCGGCGAACCCGTACGGCGCAAATGCGCTCTGCTTGGACATCGCACACAAATTTTATGGAGGTGCGATAACACCATTAGCCGCGATGCCAACCGCAACGCCGGTCCCGACGGGGTGCGCCACCACCAATCTCGTCGGCAACTGGGTTTCGGACAACGATCCGAAGCTGACGTTCAATATGCAGCTTAACGGCGACCTTACCGACAACGGAGGCGTCTCGGGCAACTGGATCATCGACGGATCGACCGTGACGCTCACGTATTACGGCAATCACACGCTGAAACTCTCGCCTGACGGAAAGCACCTGTCGGGCCCAGGCTACAACCTCACGCGCAAGTGCTAGGGGAAACTCCTAGCCGCCAGCGCAGAGCAGGGTTATCGATGAAATGCCGACGCCAAAGTAGCAAGCGGCGGGATGCAACCTTTTCGAGCCCACGGCTGTCTAGTACCTGACATGCCGAGCATTCTTTCACCCGTCGCCGTCCTCTCAATCAGCGCCAATGGCACCGGCCGCAACCTTTCGGAGCTTTCCGAGCCGGTCTTCGGAGGCTATGCCAATGCGCGAGGGGAGGTCGTGCTGTTTGGAAAAGAGCTGGCTTATCGCGTCAATTTCAAGAAGCAGACGGTACAACAGCGTCCGCAGCTAAATCCCGGTGCGCAAGCTCGCTACGACGCGACCAACGCCGGCGAGCCATTCGAGTACGCCACGAAGACGTTCCAACGGCTGAGCAACGAGCAGATCATCGAGATCTGCACGTTGGGCCGGTTTAAGCTTTCGTCGAGATACTAGGGCAGCTGTCCGGATCTTTGCGGGATCCGGCGCTCTTCTCCGGCGCGATAGCGGTAGACGATCCGGCCTTTGGTTAAGTCGTAGGGCGAAACTTCAATCTCCACGCGGTCTCCGGGGAGAATCTTGATACGGTGACGGCGCAGGCGTCCGGCTATGTGTGCCAGGATCACGTGGCCGTTATCGAGTTCGACCGAGAACGTCGTGCTCGGAAAAACCTGTTTGATGCTGCCGAACACCTCGAGCGGAGCTTCCTTGGTATTTTGGGGAGCGCTCGGTTTGGGTACGCGAGGGCCGGTCCTACGGGTTCTATTGCGAATAGCGATTGGACATTACTCTTTTCAGGAGCGCCAAGTCTCTCCAACGAGGGAGCGAGGCGCTCGACGGAAGGGATTAAAAAAACTCGGATTCGTGCCGACTTGAAGACAGGCAGGATTGTCTCATAAATCCTCCCTGCGTGCAACCGCCGCCCTCGCGTCATTCGCTGGAGCCGATCTCCTGGGATTGATCGCCTCGAAGATCGCGCCGGCTGCCACAATGATAACCATCACTGCGAGCGTGACCCAGCCGTAGTTGAAGATCGCGCGACCGCTAGAAAGCGAGCTCGGCCAGACGATGTTAATCAGCATGAGTAACAAGTAAAGAGCGCCCGCAATTGTGATCGGCATGCCCCAGCGACCCAGCCTGAAGACTCCACTCGGCCGCCATCCACGGCGGCGTGCAATGAGCGCGCCGAACACCGTCAGGAAAAAGGCGAGGTAGATACCCGAGGTGGCGAACGAGACTAACGCGTAGAGCGCGTTGACGTTGGCCGGGTAGTCGAACCAGAGAATATGAACCGGCTTACTGGGGTTTATCAGCACGAGCAGTAAGAAAAGGAAAGGAACGATCGTTCCGACCAAGATCGCGTTGACCGGAGTGTGATGACGTGGTGAGATCGTTCGTATCTTGTCGCTTAGAGGCAGCGCTCCGTCGCGGGCGAGCGCGAAGGCGACGCGGGCACCGGCGCCCTGAACGGCCGTCCCGCAACTAAAGAACGCAATGACGATCATGACCAGGAAGAAGTCCGCAAGCCAACTCGGCAGAACGGCGAGAACGCTGCTGACGCCACCCGATACGGCGCTCCCGATGCCGCTGGCCGGCGTCGCGAGCAGCAGGCCGAGTACTAAGACGAACGACGCAATGCCGCCATAGAGGAGCGCGTTGCGCATGGCCTTGGGAACCTGGCGCCCCGCGTCGAGCGTCTCTTCGGAGATGTCACCGGCGGATTCGAAGCCGAAAAAGATATAGACGTTGGCAAGAACGGCGACCACCGCGGCGCCGGTCCACCAATGGCCGCCGAAGTTAAGGTTCAGCGGGTTGCTCTTTAAGTGTTCGACGTTCTGTGTTGAGAAAATAAAGCTCCAGTGCTGCGCAAAGCCGTAAATGGCGAGTGCGGCGAAGACGCCAAACGTACCAATGGTCTCGACGTAAACGCCAAAACGCGCAACGCGCCCCATGATTTTGGCTCCGACGGAGTTGGCGGTAGCCGACAACACGATGATTGTGCCGGTGATAACGAAGATCGTCACGTGACTAGCGGGATCGAGATGCGTTCGAAACCAGATATTCGCCAGCGACGTGACGTAGCCGACGGCGCCGGAATCGACGGAAGCTACCGTCGCAAGAAGCGCGAAACCGTAGATCCAGCCCACGAACCACCCGTAGCGCGGTCCCACGTTGTACTTGCCGTATTGGTAGAGCGCACCGGAGAGCGGGTACTCGCTGGCGAGTTCGCCAAAAACCAGCGCGACGGGCATCATCAGACCGACAACGATTGGAATCGTCCAGATGTAACGCGGGCCGCCGGTGCCCAGACCCAGCGTATAGAGCGAGTATACGCCGACCATCGGGCTTAAGTAACTGAATGCTACCGCGAAATTATCGAAGAGTGAAAGGACTCTCGAAAGTTCCTGACGGTAGCCAAGTGCGGCGAGGCGACTGCTCTCATTCATGTCTACGCGGCCCCCGTCGCGGTTCGCCCGGCGCCAGGCACTCGCCTTTACGGCCGTCGAATAGCGGAAGCATGGTATTTCGCGTGCTGTTTGCTGCGTTTATTCTTGGCGTCGTTCTCCCAAGTCCGATCGGGGGTTCCGCGGAGGAGGGAAGCTCGGCGGCGAGCCGTTCCGTGCAATCGGCAATCGTTGCAGCCGTCGAAAAGGATCGCCGGCGTTTCGGGGGACGCACGCCCGTACCAGCGACTCTTATCGGCGTCTGGGACGGCAAGGGAGGCAGTTTCATACGCGCGTTTGGCTACGCCGATCTCGAAAAGAAAGTGCCTCTTACGCCGGCCGATCATTTCCGCATCGGCAGCAATACCAAGACGTTTGTCATCAGCGTTCTGCTCCAATTGGTAGCCGAAAAGAAGCTCGGTCTCGACGACCCGCTAAGCCGCTTCTCGTTGGGCGTCAACATCCCCAACGCCAAGAATATCACCGTGCGGGAGCTGTGCGATATGCGGAGCGGTCTTTTTGAGGCCTATGCCACGCCGCAGTTCGTGCGGCTGGATATGAAGGTCCCGAAAAATTTCGACCCGCGCGTGCTGGTCGCATGGGCAGTGCGGCAGAAGCCTTACTTCGCGCCCGGCAGAGGCTACCGATACAGTAATACCAACTACTTGCTTCGCGGACTCATCATCGAAAATATAACCAAAGATAGCGTAGGAGACCAGATCCAAAAGCGGCTGCTCGAGCCGTTCGGATTAACGCAGACGATATATCCGCAAACCCAGGACATGCGCAACCCTTGGGCACGCGGCTATGAACTCGACAAACAACGTGACTGGGTGGACGTCAGCAACACCATCCCCGTTGCGTTCATGGGATCGGCCGGCGCGATGATCTCCAATATGAACGACATCCGGCGTTGGGTCAAGTTGTACGCCACCGGAAAAGCGAGCGGACCGAAAACCTACCGCGATCTCATCGATTGCATACCGTTCTTGGGCAACACGTCCTTTGGTCTGGGCATCACTTGCAGCGCAGGCTGGTATGGCTACACCGGCGCGCTTCCCGGTTACAACACGGCAGACTACTACTCGCCGGCGACCGGCATCACGATCGTAGCGTGGATAAACTATCAAGCCCCCGAACCCGTCGAGGGCGTAGCGAGCGTCATGGTCCGCGATATCGCGCGAATCATGACGCCCGATCACGTTCCGTTCGTGTATGCCGTCCGCTAGGCTTTATTGGTGATTTTGAGCTTGGCCGTGCCGATTTTCTTGCCTTTGGAATTCTTATCGGTAAAGACTGCGGTGCAGGATCCTGATTTCGAGCCCCAATCCGCGTTGTAGCTGTTACCCGAGCCGCTAATCGTTGCGATATCGCCCTTCACGCACGTCGTGTCGTTGAAGCTGAAGGTGCCTCCCTTCGGGCCCTTCGTCGTTACGGTTTCGTCGGGATTGGAAAGCGACAGGTTGATCGAGCAGGGATTCACCGATACACCGTGATCGGATTTGCATTTAGCGGGTTGAATCGACAGAGCGTTCGTCGATGCCGCAGGCATAGATGCGCCGCCCGCACATCCGGCCAGCATGCCGGCGACGGCGATCGCTGCAAGGGATCGAAGTGACCATTTGGCAGACTTCATGTTACTCCTTAACGATGTTGAACGGATTGCGCCACTCTCTGAGGTGGCCGGTGGACGTTGCGACTCTAGCCTCAATGTGTTAAGAAAGTATGAAGCTGGGCTTACGTCGGCGGAGGGCGAAGCGCCCGCGTTCGCCAGTTGTAGCGCACCGCTAACATGCGAATCACAAACGTCAAAGCGATGGTGCTGCGCATCGGGGCCGACCTGCGCTAACACCTCATCCAGGGCGCCGACCTCCAAAAAGATCCCCGGCGCAATGTGAACAACTCATCTAGCAAGACCTCAATTCGATTAGGTGCCGCGTGCGAGGGTCGAACAAGCGGGGTGTGCATCAGCACACCCCGCTTCCGATCGTGACCGTCCGAGAGCTCTAGAGAGCGTTGGCCAAGGCCCAGGCCTTTGGAGCTCCGATTCCGGCGGCTTGGTTATACTGCGTGGCGCTGCACGAGTACGCACCATTGCTGCCGGACGTGCACGGCGTGTAGTAATCGCTGTAACCGGTCGAACCGAACAAGCTATAGATCGTCGGGTCGATCCAGCCCAGCTTCGTGGAGTGGAGTTGGTTGGCTTCGATGACCATTGCAACCGAAGCCGGCGAAGACCACGACGTTCCTAGGTACTCGCCCCAACTGCCGCCGGTATAGACTGCTACAGGAAAGAACGGCAGCGAGATGTCGGGCTGGTTGCGACCCGACGTTATCATCCCCGTAATGCCGCTCTGATAACTGGGAAGTGCGAAGACCGTTGAGACGCCGCCGCCGCCCGAGTCCCCGTCGACGCTGCCCATCGTAACCGTCTCGAGAACGCCGCCGCTGGTGTCGGTGAAGTCGATCCCGCCGATCGACGAGAAGTATGGGCCGCCGGCCGGTGCGCTAACGCCCTTGCTCCCGCACTCGTTGCTTCCTGAGTCGCCGCTCGAGGCGGAGAACTCAACGCCTTCGGCAGCTCCTTGTTCCGCAATCGAGTTCGTGGAATCGGCAAACGGTACGTCGCTCGATTCGCAGCCGCCGAACGACGAGTTAACGGCTGTCGCCTTCCCGTCGGTCAGCACCTGATTGTACGTGTCCTCGATCTGCTGATCGCCGAGCGAACCCATATCGTAGACGATGATGTTCGCGCCCGGCGCTAATCCAGAGATCGTCTGTACGTCCAGATCCGTTTCAGCGTCGTCACCGCTGCCGCCGCCGTCGACGGCTTCGTTCGTCACCGTACCGGTTTGCGTGACACCCGCAGCCGACAGATACGTTGCTAGGTAGCTCGTGTTTACGGGATCGTCGATGGCAATGGCTGCCGTGTAGCCTGCGCCGTTGCAACCGTGTTGAACCGGGAAATCGAACGGTTTAGCGACGCCGGTTGCGAGCGTTCCAGAGGAGTTGGTAAGCGGCCCATTATCCGGCGACGCGTTGTTGCAGCCGCTGCTCGGAGTTGGTGACGCCGTCGGCTGCGTGGTGGGCGTAGCCGTCGGGCCGGCCGTCGGCGTGGCCGTCGGCTTTGCCGTTGGAGTGGCCGTCGGCGCTGCCGTCGGTGTCGCTGTCGGCGCTGCCGTCGGTGTCGGCGACGGCGAAGGCGTCGCACCTAGCCAAGCAACGTCGTCGACGTATTGGTAAACGTACGTTTGCGAATAGCCGTCACCGTAAGAACCGAAGTAGATATAGTCCTTCTGACCCGCGTATGCGCTGAGATTGATTTGATAGTTCACCCAACCGTTGGTATTGTTTACGGTCTTATAGAAGGTGGTGAGAATCGATCCGCGCGAGTTGAGAAGATAACCGGCCTGCCACGCGTACTTGGTTCCGTACCCCAGCTGGCCTTCGTTCGAGCCTTGATAGACCCAGAAACTAAGAACGCCGCCGGAGGGGACGGTCACTTCTTGAGCGATCGAAGCCCACCCGCTGATCTCGGGCGGCGACAACGTACCCATGAAGGCCGAATACGTACTTTGATAGGATTGCGCCGTCGTGACTTGCACGTAGTTGCCCCGCGTGGTGCTTTCGTTTATCCAGCCGGGGGTGAGCGAACCGCTGGCAAAGTTTCCGTTGACCAGCTTGCCGGTGGAGTCCTGAGGCGCAACTCCTCCAATCGGAATCATCGCGCGCCCCTGGCCGTCGGTTTGGAACTGCGGGGCGCTCCGTTGACCTTCCGCGCCGCTTTGGTCGGTTACGGTCCGGACCACGACAAGATTATTGAGCGAAACGTCGCGTACGAGTTTGGAAATTGACGAAGGCACGGTCGCGGTGGTGATGTTCGTGAAACGGTCGCCGTGCTTTCCTTGATGTACGGTGTGAATTTGCGTTGCGAAGAATTGCTCGACGGTTGAAGTACGAGCCGTCGCATCCACGATCGTTCGGTTTGGATAACGTTTTCCGATTGTGAATCCGGCGCGTTCCAACTCGTGAACGACCCGCTTTTCCTGAGCCTCTGTTGGCGCGAAGCGATCGTTGAACTGTTTCGCCGTTAAGAACTGACGATGCGTGCTCGAGTGCGGGTCGCTGATAGTCGCAACGACCCGGTCGAGTTCGGCTTGATGATTGTAACGAAGCGTCAGAGAGACTCTGACCGGCGCGGTGGCAGCTCGCCTTCCCGCATCGGTATATGCCAAATCTCCGTACAGCTTCGGAATGGAAATCAAAGGTTTCCCCGGCGTCGCCGTACGCACGGAGGACTCCATCGGTCCGCCGTTGTTGCTCGAGAGCATCGACGGAAGCGAGGAGTTCTGTCCTCCGCATGCAGTGAGGGTTAACGTGAGCCCCAACGTTGACGCAATCACGCGTGATGATGGTCGCATGTGCCTCCCAATAGATAAAGTAGCAAGAGTTCGGCCAAAGCGGGCCTTAAAAAATCGGTTCGGCAGCCCCTCGCGGCAACCCGCCCGAGGCGCCCCCGTTCACGCGTCAACGAAATTGCTAAAGGCGGGCGCGACCGCGCCCGCCTTCCATGGATTCGGCGTCGTGCGGGTTTTTAGTACGCTTTGATGCCGTTCGGGCTACCCCAGCCGGCAGGACCGGAGTAGGTCTTGTAGCCGAGTGAGCCCTTGGCGCCCGCGGTGCAGAGATATTCGCCGCCGCAGGAACCGTCGGAGCCCGACTTGATGTCGTGCAGCTCCTTCTTGAGTTTCTTGCCCTTGAGTTTCCAGAAGGTCTCGCCAGCGTTCAGTTTAGAGGCGTTGCCTGCTAGTGCGATGATGCCAGCGGTAAACGGCGACGCGACGCTGGTGCCGTAAACTTCGACCCAGCCGGTATACTGGGTCGTGATGTACTCGGCAACGCCCGGACTGGGCCCGGACTCTGACGATACGTCGCCATCGGTGCGGTAGGTGCAATCGGGGTCGTGCTGCCACGAGGGCTTCGGAACGCCGGGACTCCCGACGACGGTAGGACTCGCGCAACCGGCCGCAGCGCCATTCCAGACGGTTTCGGAGTACTTCGAGCCGCTGAGGGAGAGTTGGGTGCCGCCCACGCCAATGACGGTCGCGAGATCCGACGGGCCGCCGATCGTATCATAAGCATCATCGCCGGTGGAGGCGAGATACGCGATGCCCTTCGTGTTGAAGAAGTTCGGGAAGTTCGTATCTTCGCAATCCCAGTCTTCGGGGCAGCTCCAGCTATTGCTGAGGATCGTCGCGCCGAGCGTAACGGCCTCCGCTTCGGCTGCTTCGAAGTCGCTGATCTGGCCGCCGGCCTCCATGAGATAGATCGTGCACTTCGGGCACGAGGCGGAGACCATGTCGATGTCGAGGTCGGTCTCGAGGCACCAGCCGTAGTTCTCGCACGTGGGGGGATAGTTAGACTTTTGTCCGGTCTCGTTGTATTTAACGAGCTTGGCAGTCCCGAGGCCGTACTCGGTGCGGTACACTGCGAGATCCGAAGCGGCGGTAGCCAAATCGCCGGCCTCAATGACCGCGACCTTCTGTCCCGATCCTTTTCCTAAGGAACTGGTAAGCTTGTAGGCCGTCTCGAGTTGGGTCGCCGTAAAACCGCAGCTAGACGAAGGCGAGCAGGGCGGGTTCACGCCTGGGTGCACGAGCCGCACCTGACAGACCGGCTTGCCCACGGCTTGCGGGCAGACGGCACGCGTGAGTTCTCTACCTTGCCATTGCGGGATGTGAGTGGTTGCCGATCCCATTTGGGATGAGCCTGCACTGCTGGGCATATTCGACGAGCCGCCTGTGCTACATGCGGCGATCGCCAGTGCCGCCGAGAGCGGCACGAGCAGCTTAAAGGTTCGTTTCACTGTACTCCTTACGTTGGTTTCGGGAAGTTGGTTTGGGGACGGTACTCTTTCACGATTCGACCCATGAATCGCCTGCTAGTCGGCCCTCCGGAAGGAAGGTTTTCGGGCGCGGGGCACTTGACATTCATGAGAAGGGGGCTTTTCAATGCCGTGGCTTTTGGGGCCGCCGTCGCCACGTTTTCGGCATGTTCATCCCCTCAGGCGTCGCCGGTCCCCTTCGTCGCGGGCTACCCGCTACTACGATCGCTCGACGGAAGCGGTGCCGGAAAAATTCGTCACGTCGTCTATGTTGTTCAGGAGAACCGCAGCTTCAACGACATGTTTGAGGGATATCCCGGGGCCGATACCACGCCGATCGGGAGGGATTCTTCCGGTGGCAAAGTGCGATTGAAGCCCATTTCCTTGAAAACGATTTACGAGATCGATCACTCCGCGTTCGCAATGTTCTTCGCTTGCAACGGAACGGGGAAGCTTCCCGGCACCAAGTGCCGGATGAACGGTTTCAACAACGAACAAGTCTACGGAAGCCCCAACGATGGCCCCTATGCCTACGTGCCCCACGCGGAGAGCAAACCGTATTGGGATATGGCGCACGAATTCGTCTTGGCCGACCGGATGTTTGCGTCGCAGCTCGACGAGAGTTTCGTCGCGCATCAATATATCATTGCCGCTCAGGCACAATCGAGCGTCGACGTACCGTTCTTTTTTTGGGGCTGCGGTGGCGGCAAGACCGACGAGGTCGCGACGATCACGGAGACGCGCAGATTCGGACCTTCGCAACGGGCCTGCTTCAACTACGAAACGCTCGGGGACGAACTCGATAAGGCCGGTTTGCCGTGGCGCTTCTACACAAACCAATACCGGGTGCCGCTTGGCGGCCTTTGGTCGGGATATCAAGCGGTCAGACACATTTTTCGCGGCCCCGACTGGAAAAAGGACGTGATTACGCCACAGCGCCGATTTCTCAGGGACGTCAGCGCGGGAAAACTGGCCAGCTTTACGTGGATCACGCCGCTTTGCGAGAACTCCGATCACCCGCTCTGCGGCGGCGGCGGTGGGCCGTCGTGGGTCGCATCAATCGTGAACACTGTGGGTGAGAGCAAGTTTTGGGATTCGACCGTCATCTTCGTCCAATGGGACGATTGGGGCGGCTTTTACGACCCCGTTCCTCCGCCGCACAGAGGTTACGACGGCTTAGGTTTTCGCGTTCCGTTGATCGTCATCTCGCCCTACGCGAGGAAGAACTATGTCTCGCACGTTCAGTATGAGACGGCGAGCGTGCTACGGTTTGCGGAAGATCTCTTCGGGCTAGAGCAGCTATCGGTGGCCGATGCGCGCGCTACTTCACCGGCAGGCGATTGTCTCGACTTCAACCAGACGCCGCGCAAGTTCGTGCCGATCGGGGCCCCCCAAAACGCGGCGTTTTTCTTGCATCAGCCGCTCGACCTCCGAATTCCCGACGAGCAATGATTGCCGAATTTATAAAAGGCGGGCGCGTTTGCGCCCGCCTTTCTTGGGATTAGGTCTCGTACGGGTCTTTAGTACGCTTTAATGCCGTTTGCGGTGCCCCAGCCGCCCGGGCCAGAGTAGGTCTTGTAGCCCAGTGAGCCCTTGGCGCCCGCGGTGCAGAGGTATTCGCCGGCGGAGCCTGACGCGATGTCGTGAAGCTCTTTCTTGAGTTTGTTGCTCTTGAGTTTCCAGAAGGTCTCACCGCCATTGAGTTTAGAGGCGTTGCCTTCGAGTGCGATGATGCCCGCGGTAAGCGGCGATGCTACGCTCGTGCCGCCAACGTCGACCCAACCGCCATACTGGCTCGAATACTCGGCAACGTCCGGCGCGAGACCGGCCTGTGCCGATACGTCGCCATCGGCGCGGTAGGTGCAATCGGGATCGTGCTGCCACGAGGGTTTCGGAACGCCGGGCTCCCGACGACGGAAGGACTCGAGCAACCGGCGCTCGCGTCGTTCCAGACGGTTTCAGAGTATTTCGAGCCGCTGAGGACGAGCTGGGTGCCGCCTACCCCAATGACAGTCTGGAGATCCGACGGGGCGCCGATGGTATTGTAGGCATCATCGCCGGTGGAGGCGAGATGCGCAATGCCCTTCGTGTTGAAGTAATTCGGGAAGTTCGGATCTTGGCAATCCCAGTCTTCGGGGCAGCTCCAGCTATTGCTAAAATCGTCGCGCCGAGCGTGACGGCCTCCGCTTCGGCTGTTTCGGGGTCGCTGATCTGGCCGCCGGCTTCCATGAGATAGATCGTGCACTTCGGCCACGCAGCGGAGACCATCTCGATGTCGAGGTCGCTCTCTACACACCAGCCCCCCCCTAATTCTGGCACGAGGAGGGACAGTTAGACTGTTGTCCGGGATAGATACCGTATTTCGCGTCAAGCGTAATTCGCGTCGAATGGCACCCGATCTGAGAATGCCAAAGGCGAGGACCAAGAGTTTACGCATAACCACCCGATGACGAGTCGCTTGTGCTTGCCAGCTGCAACGAGTCGCTCAGCAAAGGTCCGCAGAATCGGATTGAAGCGGAGCGCGACCATCGCGGGCATGTAAAGCGCCTTGCGAATGCGAGCGTTGCCGGTTTTGCAAAGCCGAGGACGCCCGTGAATGGACGTCCCGGAGCGACGCTCGCGGGGAGATAGTCCGGCAAATGCAGCGACCGCCTTGGCGGACTGGAAGCGATCGAGATGCGGGATCTCCGATCGGATGGATCCAGCGGTTGTCTCACCGATTCCGGGAATCGACGTCAGCAAATCGCGCCGTCGCTTGAGGTCCGGATGGTCGTCGAAGTACTGGCGAATCTTCCGCTCAACCTGCGCGATCTGTTCGTCAAGCGTGGCGATGACTTCTCGAATCGAGGCCGTAACGATGGCCGCGTCCGACGATTGTGCGTACACCGATTGCTGCGCTCGGGTTGTCTTGAGGTGGTCGTAATGGCGCATTATCGCTTGCAGCACACGGATTGCGGGCGGAGGCGGAACCCACAGCTCCGGGCTCTGTCTTTTACAGAAGCGAGCACTGAGCGCAGCGTCAACGGCGTCAGTCTTCGTACGCAATAGCTCGCTCTGCGCAAACGCCTTGATGCGAGCTGGGTTGGTGACGCTGACGTGCTGCTCGAGGCCATGAAGGTGCAACGCGAGCGCTTCCCAATACGAGCCGGTCGCCTTCATGCAGATGTGCACGTCGCCGGCGTGACGATTCTTAAGCCACGTGGTTAGCCTGCTCGAATCCCTTTGGGGTGTTCGGAAACACTTTCCTTGCGTCAGCGGGATCGCTTAAGAGAAACGCGTGAATCTTTCCCGGTAATAGTGGCGCCCCGGTGATTGCGGTGCCATCCGGGCTGTCAAGAAGCGGAGGCTTGCAGCTCGGTGCCGGCGGCGCGTTGCTTGGGATTGTCACATGGAACTTCCGAGCTCCATCTGAAGCCGTCGCAAGACTGGAAGGGTCGAGCACGTTAACAAAAGAGGGGATCGCGGTTAATGGGCTAGGCGCTCTAGGTGTTGTCGAAACCAGCTTCCAAAATTCGTGAACTGTTCGTGAACTGATCGAGAGTATGAAATAACTGCCGCTTTTTTCGCGCCGCGGATCGCCGATCTCGGGCCAGCACCGCCGGCACCGGTCAGTTTAAGACCTACTCTGGGCCGACGGGGTGGGGCTCTCAACGGCATTGGCGCTTTCTGAGCAGGCAAGCCCGCGGCGTGGGAACTTTGCCCCGAGTTCAAACGTTTCCATGATGGGAGGTGCTCACACCACCCACGCGTAACCGGTTCATTTCCAGACCTCAACAAGCAGAAGGAGCATTTGTGAACGGAACCTTTAAACTTGTGGCGCCGCTCCTTGTAGCGCTCACAATAGCCGCCTGTAACGGCGGTTCTTCCAACGTGCCCGCATCGCCGGGCCAATCCACCGCGCAGACACGATTCCACTCCGTGGTGCCCGATTGGCTGGCGAAGGGCCTGGCCCGGCCGGTCTGCCCGCAACTCACCGGCAAACCGGCGTGCATGGCCTTAACCGAGAAGGGCATTCAGCCGGCGTGCACCGGCTCGTCGTGCGGCATCGCGCCAAGCGAACTTCAGGCGCGCTACAACCTGCCGATTACGAAAGGCTCGGGAGAGATCGTCGCGATCGTTGATGCCGGCGACAATCCGGACGTCGCCAGCAGCTTAGCGACGTACCGCACCGAGTTCGGCCTCGGCACGGCGAATTTCTTTAAGTACAACCAAACAGGTCAACAGAGCAACTATCCGCCGCCGTGCTGTGGCTTTCCGGTCGAGATCGCTCTCGACGTCGAAATGGTCTCGGCATCCTGCCCGCTTTGCACGATCTATCTCGTCGAAGCGAACAGCGCCTCCTCAAGCGACTTATCCGCGGCCGAAATGGAAGCGCAGACGCTCGGCGCGAAGATCATCAGCAACAGCTACAGCTGCCAGACGACGAGCGGCAGCTGCGGGCTGACCGGCTTCGATACGCCGGGCATCATGTATCTCGCAGCGTCGGGCGACAGCGGCTACGATCACTATGGCCCTCCGAGCACGTTCCCGACGGTCGTCGCAGTCGGCGGCACGCAGATCACCGGGGGCGGCACCGGTGAGACGGTATGGGATGGCGCGGGCGCCGGCTGCGTCTCGGGCATGACCAAGCCCAGCTGGCAGCATGATCCAGACTGCACCGGGCGTACGGACTCCGATATCTCCGCCCAAGCTGGAGTTAGCCCAGGCGTGTCTGTGTACGACGAGTACGACGGCGGCTGGTTCGGCGTCGGCGGCACCAGCGCCGCAACGCCCTTGGTCGCGGGCGTCTTTGCCCTAGCTGGAAACGCCAGTCACCTAGACGCTGCGAAGAAGTTCTGGACGCTCAAGAAGAAGAAACTGAAACACGACCTTCATGCCATCACAACCGGTAATGACGGCTCGTGCGGAGGCGAGTATCTCTGCACGGCAGGAACGGGACAATACAAGACCTATTCCGGACCCGGCGGGTGGGGAACGCCCAACGGCATCAAGGCCTTCTAAGCCGACCCCAATCCGAACCTAGCTGCGAGGCGGGCGCGAAAGCGCTCGCCTCGTGTTATTCGGAACCTCGCTTCGCCGCGCGGGTGCGCAAGCAACCGCCAGAAGGAAGGAAACCCGCCTCCCAGGGTTCTTAAACCTGCGTACCCCCCAACGCAACCTACTCATAAGGCGCTTCCCTTTTGAAGGCACACTTTAAACTGGTGGCGCCGCTTGTTGCGGCGCTGGCCGGGCCAATCCACCGCGCAGGCGCACTCCACGATGCCCGGGTGGCAGGCGAAGGACCAAGCCGTGCCCGTCTGTCCGCAAGTCGTCGGAAAACCGACGTGCTTGGCGCTGCGGGTAAAGGGCATTATCAGCAATTCTAGCCCCAGCGGCTTGTATTCCGATCGATCTCCAAACTGCCTATAACTTGCCGACTTCGAACGGATCGGGACAGATCGTCGCGATCGTCGATGCCTACGATAATCCAAACGTGGGGTCGGACCTCGCGACATATCGCAGCGAGTTCGGTCTGGGAAGCGCAAACTTCACGAAGTACAACCAGGAAGGCCAGCAAAGTAACTATCCCGCCGGCAGCGCCGACTGGGGTATCGAGATCGACCTAGACGTGGACATGGTCTCGGCGGCTTGCCCGAAGTGCACGATCATCCTAGTCGAGGCAAACTCCAGTAACTTCAGCGATCTAGGCACGGCCGAAGTCGAGGCCGTCAAATTGGGCGCCCACATCGTCAGTAACAGCTACAGCGGTACTGGTTGTACCGGCACCTGCGGCTACGGCACCGACTATGATACCAAAGGCGTGGAGTATCTTGCCTCCGCCGGCGATGACGGCTTCGGCATCGGCGCCCCAGCGCAGGTCGACACGGTTGTGTCGGTCGGCGGCACGAGCCTCACCAAGGATACGGGCACGAAACGCGGTTGGACTGAAACCGCGTGGAGCGGCACCGGCGCGGGCTGCTCGAGCGTGACGAAGCCTTCATGGCAACACGATCCTGGCTGCACGTTCCGTACCGCCAATGACGTTGCGGCGGACGCCAATCCGGACACCGGTGTCGCGGAATACGACAGCTACGATTACCGCGGATGGTTTGTAGTAGGCGGCACGAGCGTCTCGTCGCCGCTGTTGGGCGGTGCCTACGGGCTTGCCGGCAATGCGAAGTCGGAAATCGGCGGCAAGGCATTCTGGACGCTGTCGAGTCGCAAGCGCAAACGGGATCTCTGCAAGATCACCAGCGGCAGCGACGGCTCGTGCAGCCCAACCTATCTCTGCACCGCCCAACCTATCTCTGCACCGAAGGAACGGGCGAGTACAAGACCTACGGCGGCCCGGACGGCTGGGGAACGCCCCACGGCATCGGCGCGTTCTAGGACGCTCGAAGTCAACGCTAAGAGGAGGCGGGCGCGAGAGCGACCGTCTCCCTTAATTATCGCGCTACACTTGAGGGCTGTGCCTGCCCAAGTACAGCGACGGGACTGCCTTCATAGGTGGGTCAACCCAATGCCCATCGCCTTCCGGAACGGCTGGTTGTGGAACGGTTTTAAAATATCCCCTTGATCAACCGCTGGGGCTGAGAGCGCCGAGACCGAAGGCGTCGCGAGGCTTCATGGCATCAACGGCGCGGGAGGTACGAAGATCGTGAGACCGTCGTTGCGTTCCGCTGCATCGCGCATGGGTCTGCGTCGGCGATGCATAGCGAAAAATTGTTATCACTATATAGCGTTTTCGACGTGTAGCGATTTTTGCAAACGCGCGTTGCAAAATGCACGACGCAGCGACGCCGGATCGCGGGACTCGAAAAACCCCATTTTACAGGTTTTTTCCGCACCACGCGCGGGGAGCGCCGGCTCGCGGTTTGTGACATTTTTGACGCGTAGCGTATAGCCCCCAAGGCTGCGGCACGTCCGGGTCATCGCCCACCTCGATGACGGCGACGATCTGTCCGGATCCTTTTCCTAACGACCGGTAATGTTATAGGCCGCCTCGAGTTGGCTCGGCGCCCAGCCGCAACTGGACGACGGATTGCAGCCAGAGAGAGGGGACACGCCGTCTTGTTAGAGATGAGCGCCAGGCACGTCGGCTTGCCGACGACTTGCGGGCATGCGGGATGCGCGAGATGCTCTGCCTGCCACTGTGGGATGTGGGTGAATGCCGACCGACCCATTAAGGCTGTGCCGGCACTGGCGGGTGCGTTCGAAGATCCGCCTGCATTACAAGCGGCGATCGCCAGCATCGCGACGAGAGTGCGGCAAATTTCAGGAATTTCACATGTGCTCCTTAATAAAGTTCATCAGGGAGCGGCAGTACGCGGAAGCCAGCGCAAGCGTTGCCTCCAAAGGGGGGTTGAGCCACGACATTAATAATGCCGGCTCGGCGATCGACGCTTCCTTCGGAAGGAAGGTTCGCAAGGGTATGGCATTCGTTATGTATGGGCAAGCGACTTTTCGAACTAGTGGCACCCCTCGTTGTCGTTCTCACGATTTCGTCGTGCTCGGCGTCGTCGAATCTAACGCCGAAGCCCTTCGTCGCGGACAATGCGCTCCTGCAATCCCTCAACGCAAGCAGCTCGGGAAAAATTCGCCACATCGTGTATGTCATTCAGGAGAACCGAAGCTTCAACGATATGTTTGAGGGCTATCCCGGGGCCCGCACCACGCCGACGGGGAAAGACTCGTCCGGGAAAAAGATTACGCTGGTGCCGATGTCGCTGAAGGTGACGTACGATATGGATCACTCGGCGCATGCCATGTTTGAGGACTGCAACGGAACCGGTACGATTCCCGGCACGCACTGCCGGATGAATGGCTTCAACAACGAACAGGTGTACGGATCGCCCGGCGGCCAGTACTCGTACGTGCCGCACTCGGAAAGTAAGCCCTATTGGGATATGGCGCACGAATTCGTGTTGGCCGATCACATGTTTGCATCGCAGCTCGACGAGAGCTTTGTCGCGCACCAGTACATTATCGCGGCTCAGGCGCAATCGAGCGTCGACGTACCCATTTTCTATTGGGGATGCGGCGGCGGCAAGACCGACGAGGTACAGATAATCAAGCCACGCCGTATCTACGGAGGCGTGCAGCGGCCCTGCTTCAACTACGAAACGCTAGGCGACGAACTCGACAAGGCCGGTTTACCCTGGCGGTTCTACACGAACCAATACCGTGTGCCGCTTGGCGGCCTTTGGTCGGGATATCAAGCCGTCCGGCATATCTTCCGTGGACCGGATTGGAAAACGGACGTACTTACGCCGCAGAAGAGATTTCTAACCGACGTTAAGGCCGGAAAACTTGCCAGCTTTACATGGATCACGCCGCTCTGCGCAAACTCCGATCATCCTGACTGCGGCGGAGGCGGTGGGCCGTCGTGGGTCTCGTCGGTGGTGAACGCAGTGGGCGAGAGCAAGTTTTGGGATTCGACGGTCATCTTCGTCCAGTGGGATGACTGGGGCGGGTTTTACGATCCCGTTCCTCCGCCGCACAAAGGTTACGACGGCTTGGGCTTCCGCGTTGGGTTGATCGTAATTTCGCCGTACGCGAAGAAAGATTACGTTTCGCACGTTCAGTACGAGACGGCCAGCGTGCTGCGTTTTGCAGAAGACACCTTCGGGCTCGCACAGCTATCGGATGCCGACACACGCGCGACCTCTCCAGCCGGCGATTGTCTCGACTTCAACCAGCCGCCGCGCAAGTTCGTGCCGATTAAAGCGCCCCTAGATGCGGCATTTTTCTTGCGCCAGCCGCTCGACCCCCGAATTCCCGACAAAGGGTGATCTCGCCGGCTCGCATGTGCACATCAATCATCGTCCGCCCATTGTTTGCCGCCGGCACCCTGGCGGCGGTGCTGGCTGGTTGCGCCTCAACAAACCCTACGATCGGGCCTGCGACGCAGTATCCGCAGAGTAACCCCGCAAGTCAACGCGTGTTGCCCACATTACCGACGCAAGGCCCGATTCTGGTGCAGCCGCTCCCGGTGGCCCCGGGCGCCGGCCGCACGACGCTGGCCCCTACCGGTCCGCATCTCGTCCAGTACTTTTCGATTCCCGGTACCACGCCATTTTATATCACGTTGGGTCCCGGCCAGGCTTTCTGGTTCACGACCGGCGACACACCGGGCAGCATCGGCCGGATCAAGCCGAGTAAGCCTTACACCCTGTTTCCATTGCCTCCGTCTGTCTGGAACGTGTCGCTGCGAATCGTAACCGGACCGGACGGGAATCTCTGGGCGACGGTCGATGCGTATCCCGGGCGAGGCGGGATTGCTAAGATAACGCCATCCGGCCACGTCACCGTGTATCCGATACCCACGTACGGAGCGGATCTGGGATACATCGCCGTCGGCTCGGACGGAAACTTGTGGTTCACCGAGCACTCTCCAAATAAGTTCGGACGGATCACTCCGAGCGGAACGATTACGGAGTTTCCGTTCGAGGACATCGGTGCTCCCAACGGCATCGTAAGCGGCCCGGATGGGCGCCTATGGATCTGCGAGCAGGGAGCGCTCGATGCGAGCACCGGCCATCAAACATATGGACGGATCGAGCGCGTCAATACCGATGGGACAATCTATGCGACGTACGACATCGCACCGAACAACTGGCAAAATGTTCCCGAAGACATTACGGTCGGGGCCGACGGCAAGCTCTGGTTCACGCAGTTCAATGCAATCTCGCAAACCATCTACGAGATCTCGAACGTGACAGTCAACGGGGCGATCACGCAGTATGACACGCCAAATACCAACGCGGGACCCGGCTCGCCGGTTCTGGCCGGCGACGGAAACGTGTGGTTCTCCGAAGCGTACGCGGCCCAGCTTGCGCGCGTCAAACCCTCGGGGCACATCAAGGAGTTTCCGCTGCCGCAGGATGGGGCGCCACTTCCCACCGCACCGTACGGGCTGACGACGAATGGCGGCAAACGCCTCCAGATTTGGTTCGCCGACTATCAAAACAGCCGGATCGGGCGGTTCTCGATTTAGACAAAGCTCACAATCGCGGCAATCATGCAGTTGCCTGTTCGCTTCCCGATGGCGATGAGACCTCGCGCGAAGTGGGATCGCTGCATCCGGGCTCGAAAACAGCACAACCCGAGGGAGAAATAGATTACGAAACGAGGCATGCGCAGCCGCGCCGAGGTTGTGGCACATTTGCTGCGGCATCTGCATGACGGCGCGGCGCTGTGCACAAACCCGATCGCAACGCGATGCCTACCCTTTGGCGCCGCTCACGGCGCTGGATCAGACGATGCGCAGGCCGACGCCGCGGCGTGCGTCCAGGCGATGGTCAGCGGCGCGCTCGAGCAGGTATTCGCACCAACCGGTGATGAGCAAGCCGCGGCACATATTGGGCGTCAGCGAGCGATCATCGAACGCTGCGACCTGCAGCGCGAGGCACGCGCGCGAGTCGCGGCCGACTTGGGCATCTCACGACGCGAGTTTTATCGCGAGCGGAAGCGCGCATGCGAACGGCTTGCGCAGCACTTCGGCGCGATCGAGCAGAGGGAGGCTATTCAGACGCTTCCCGACGAGTTTGACTGCGGCATTGCTCTGGCTGACGGCCTCTGCTGGCTCGGGCAGCACGCCGGCGCCATCGATGCGATCCAGACGCTACGCGCGCGCGCCTACGGCGCGTCGCAGCAAATACGAACGGAGGTCGCGTTAGCCCACGCATATTGCGACATCGGACGCATCGAATCGGCGGATCACGCGCTGCGCCGAGCCCGCGAAATCTACGCCGTGCACGGCCCCGACGAAACCCAACCGCTGCTGCCGCTCGAAATCGAAACCGCAGTGGCGAGGACGCTGTGGCTCTCGGGGAAGCCAGTCGACGCAGAGGCCAAGCACCGGCATATCCTGGCGCAGTTGCACGCTGCGCCGGCCACGCGAACGGTGCGCGCGTTCGAACTCGAGGCGCTCGCCTGGATTCGACTCGCGATGCTTCGCCGCGACGTCGGCGACACGAACACCTCGCTCGCGTTTCTGCGGCGGGCCCGCAGCGTCGTGCGTTCGCTGCACGCGCCGCGCCCGCCAATCGCGGCGGAGTTGCTGGGCAACCTGAGCCTCACGCTGATGGTCGGCCCAGGCGGTTTGCAGGCGGCGACGGAAGCAATGGAGGCGTACTTGGCATTTTCGCGCGAGCACAATCTGCTATGCGATGTGGCGGACGCCTTGGCTAGCCTGGCAACGGTGCATCTGCAGCGGGGCGATCTGGCACGCTCGCGCGCGTTCGCGCGTAGCGGCCTCGCCCTCGCCGGCTGGCTCGCGGCAAAGCCGCAGAAAGCTGACATTTGCGTCGTCGCGGCGCTGGCCGAGGCGGAAGCCGGCGACTTTCGCGCTTCGTTCGGGCTCATCGCTCGAGCTCGCGCCGACGCGGTGCCCGGCAGCTCGAGCTGGGCGCTCACAAAACTCGCCGAGGCCCAAGCATTGCTCTCTGCCGGTGCGTACGGGCAAGCCTGGCGCACGGCGAGTGAGGGCGCCGAGCTGATGACGGCGCTCGGGCTCTTGCGGTACGCCGGCAGCGCGTTGCGCATGGCCGCGGAAGCCGCCGAGGGCGCGAATCGCCCAGGCGAGGCCGTGTCGACCATTCGCGAAGCGTTGCGCTTACTCGAAGCGCGGGGACACGCGTCGTCGCTCGCGCGCGCCTATGCGTGCTCGGCACGCTTGACGCACAACACGCGCGACGCCGACCGCGCGCGCGACCTGTTCGAGCAGCTGCGCGAGCCCGCAGGCTCAAAAGTGCCGCGATTAGTGCCCGCGCGAGGAGGTTTCGTCCAGTCCGGGTGAAGCGCAGAAATTCTAAAGAGGAGGTTTTCGATGCGATATAACGGTGTGGCGGTCGCGGGGTCCTGGGTCTTGGCGGTTGCATTGAGTGCGTGTGCGTCCGCTGGAAATCCCGCGCAAGTTGGCGGCGCGACTTCGGCGCTGCCCCTGCCCGCGGGCCTGGGGAAGGCGCGTGGGCCCGGTTGGATGTCGAAGGCTGCGCGAAACCCGAACGCACACCTTATCTACGTTTCGGATTTCGTCGCCGGCGTCGTGCGAATCTATCCCGAGAAGGGCTCGAATCCGGCGCCGATCGGAGAGATTACCGACGGCATCTCCGGGCCATTTGGGCTCTCGGTCGATGGGTCCGGGAATCTCTACGTTTGCAACGTCGGGAACTTTACGGTGACCGAATACCCGCGCGGAAGCACTACCTACAGCTTTCAGTACACCGGCATCGGCTATCCATATAGCGTTTCCGCGCTTCCAGGGGGGCAGATCGACGTCGTGGACGAGGATCCGGGGCAAATCATGGAGTTTCCAAAAGGAAGCTCGCGCCCGCGCCTGAGAATTCCGATCGAGCACCCCAGCGGGGTCACGCTCGATCCGGAGCACAACGTGTACGTCGCGTACAACACGGGCGCGCATGGCGGCGGCCCGGGCTACGTGAACGAGTACGCGCCCCACTCGAAAACGGGAACGAAGCTGGCGTTTACGCTCGGCTGGGCAACAAACGACGCGTTCGACGGCGACGGAAACCTTCTCGTGGCCGACCAGCAAGGACCGCCCGTAGCGATCGATGTTTTTCCGCCAGGGGCTTCGGAGCCGTCGCAGCAGATCACCCAAGGGCTCGTCGATCCGGTTTACCTCGCCTTTAGCAAACAGCGCAATCGGCTGTTCGTCGCCGATCCCGGCGCCAGCGCCGTTCTGGTGTACGATTATCCCAGCGGCACGCTCGTCGAAACCCTGAATAACAGCCTTACATCGGTTTATGGCGTTGCCGTGAGCCCGGAGGGACTCTAAATGCGTATCACGCTCGTTGCCGGCGCAATCGGCGCCATCGCGCTCACCGCCGGCTGCGGTGGAGCGGCATCGCAAAATGCAGCCCCCACTATGCCGGGCCTAAGTTCGGCGGCCGCGCAGGGCTACGCGCCCGTGGGCAGGCTCCCGGCGGTAGTCGCGCCCTTCGCCGCCACGCGGCGTGCGCTCGCACCGCACCCGATGCTCCGCGGAGGCGGCTGGCTCTCTCCGGCGGCATCCCGTTGCAAGAATAAACTATTCGTCTCGACGTTCCGGTTGAACTACGTTTCGATCTACTGCGAGCGAGGGCACAACCAGGCGCCGATCGGGCAAATCACCGACGGCATCGATGGGCCCGAGGGCGAAATTACCGACGCAAACGAGAATCTCTACGTCGCGAATGCCGACGGCGTCGCCGAGTACGCCCCAGGTACGATTGACCCGAGCTTCACGTACTCGACCGGTCTCGGAGCGCCGACCGACGTCGCCGTCGACAGCAAGGGTAACGTCTACGTCTCGAACGTGAGCCCGTCCGGCTCGGTTGTCGTTTTCCCTCAGGGAAGCAACACCCCGTCGCTGACGATCACCGGCGTCTACTACCCGATCGGAGTCGCGCTCGATGCGGGTAACAATCTCTATGTCACCTACGAGACCTCCGGCTTTTTGGAGGGGCAAATCAACGAGTACGCACCGGGGACCACGACGGGCACCAACCTGGGCATCACCATCGGTTTCGCGGGTATGATTACGATCGATTCGAGCGGCGACATCGTCACCACCGACCAGAAGGCGGACGACGTCGCCGTCTATCCGCCCGGGGCGACGCAGCCGTCGGCGACCTTCGGCAACTCGTTAGACCCCGTGGCGATTGCGCTGTCGCATGACGAAAGGAGCGTCTACGTCGGCGACTCGATCGCAAGCGCCGTGTACGTGTATCACTATCCGAGCGGCAAGCGCATGGATACCATTAGCGACGGCGTCGATCAGGCCGTTGGAGTTGCCCTCTCAAAGCCCGCGCCCCTTTAGGTGCGTGCGCCGCGTCGTGCGCGAGTTCGACGTCCCGCGCTAAACCTGCGTTAGATGTTTTCGCAGTGCGCTCGGCCAAAAAAGCGCTAATGAGCAAGGTCGAGATCGAGACCAAAGATGGGACCTGCCCGAGCTACGTGTATCGTCTGGCCGGCAGCGGTCCTTGGCCAGCCGTTCTCATCTTCATGGATGGACTCGGCATCCGGCCTGCAATGCTCGAAATCGGCGAGCGCCTTGCAACCTATGGATATTTCGTGCTACTACCCGATCTGTTTTACCGATCCGGTCAATACGAGCCGATGAACCCGCACGTCGTGTTCGGTGATCCCGACAAACGCAAGACCCTGATGGAGAAATTCTTTGCCCTCGCGACTCCGGCGAATATCATGTCGGACACGCGCGCGTTCTTGGACTACCTTGCGGCGCAGCCTGACGTAAAACCGTGGGGCATCGGTACGACGGGCTACTGTTTGGGGGGCTTGATGTCGTTAACCGCGGCGGGCACCTATCCGGACCGAATCGTAGCAACGGCCTCGTATCACGGTGGCCGGCTCGCGACGGATGCGCCGGATAGTCCGCACCTGCTCGCGCCGAAGATCGAGTCGCGAGTCTACGTTGCAGGTGCGATCGAAGATCAGTCGTTTCCGGACGAGATGAAAGAGCGACTAGAGGAAGCGCTTACTAGGGCCGGCGTCGACCACGTAATCGAAACCTACCAGGCCAAACATGGTTGGGTGTTGCGCGATACGCCCGCCTACGACGCCGCTGCTGCCGAGCGTCATTGGCAGACGCTGATCGAGCTGTTGGATGCCAAGTTGAAGCGCTAGCTCCCAGGTTAGTTCCAGGACTTCCGAGCTAACAAAATGGTATGCTTCGGCCCTCAACGAGAGGAAGCCATGCGCGACAAAAATGAACCGTTCTAATAATACCGTACCGGCGATCTATGGCTACACCGTTTGCTTGATCGCCGTGCTCCTGTTTGTTGCGGCCAGCGTCGGCTTCGTCAACGGCGTATTCCGAACCGTAAACCCAGGTTTCGAAGGCTTGCATCATCGCACGAGCATGCTGTGGTCGCGCCCGCATGGATTCCAGGGCGCAGTACCTAGTGTCGCGCATACGGGTTCCGCGACCGGTTCCATGGACCGGCGTCGCAACACGTTTCGGGGTGCGATGATTGCGCAAGCGCGGCTGAACGCCGTAGGCGGACTAGTGGTCAGCCTCGTGTTGTTGGTCATCTCGATTGCGCTCTTCGGTGGGCACTGGAGATGGCTAAATGCCCCGCCGACTGGCTTAACCGCCATCAACGCGGGCGAGAGCGATTAAAGATGCGATTCGTACCTATCCGCCCACACGTTTACGCGTTGCTTGCGGCGTTTGCAATCGCGACGATTTCAACGGCAAGTGCAAAAGGTGTGACGCTCGTTCAACAAGCGGACGGCTCGGTGCACACGTATATCGATGTCAACATCCGGCTGTCCGGGCAGACGCTCTGGCTTCGCACCGCCGATAGAAAAGGCGTGCTCAAAATCGGTAATGGCGCATGTTCGTTCGTAGGAGCGATTCAACGCTGCCTTCCCTATTCGGTTGCGCTGATACAGGATGGCAAGACCCGTCAGATCGCGATTTTACACGGGACGGTCTTCCTGAATCTATCGAGAACGGCAGCGCGCTTGCCGCTCTCGTCCGAGGATTTGGCCCCACGAACGATACTCGCCTTATGGCGCACGGTTCGCGGAACGTACGTCACGATAAAGGGCAGCCTTGACGAGGTGACCCCATGAGAGGCTCTTTACGAAGTGCGATTGCACTCGTGCTGATGGTAAGCGCGCCTGCCGGTGCGCTGGCGCAGAGTCATGCAGGCAGTCATGTCTCGGGCGGCGGCGGTGGGCATCCCTCGGGCGGCAGCGGGCGGGTTTCCACGCCATCAGCGCCGGCCGCGCCGCCGGCACAGAGCCAACACGGCTTCAGCTTCCCGAACGAATCCAACGTGCGGCCTATAACGCCGCCGCGGCCGGTCGCGCAACCGGTTTCAAACGGAACTGGCGTAAATCACACGCCTGCCAAATACATGCATTCGCCCGTTAACGGGAACGTTACCGGTGGCCCATATCGCGGACAGTTTCATGGTCGTGTGATTTACAACCCGCGCCGTTGGGGAGGCTGGGGATGGAATCGTGGCATCCATTGGTATCCGGCTCCGATCTATTGGGGCGGCGGATTCTGGGGCCCGTTCGCATTTAGCGGACTAAGCGCGGGACTACTTTTTGGATCGATCATCGATTATCAAGACCAGGCCATTTATCCATCGTATCAGCTCGAGCCGACCAGCCCCGGAGCGGAGCTTCTGCAGAACTACGGGCTTCAGCAGACCGAATGCGGACCGCCGAATCTCGTGGTCATCTGGGGTCCCGAAAACAGTGTGATTTGCGCCTACCCGAACGATCTGGTGGGAGCGGGCAACTACGAGCTCGATCCCACGACGTTAACGATCGTATCGCAGTCCTAACCAGTGGCTTTCAAAAGGGATTTCAGTAACTGCCGGAGGAGATCGATGTTTTCACTTTCACATTCACACTTGCCGCACTTGCGCGCCGCGATAACGCGCGCGGTGTTGCTGGCAGCCTTTGCCTCGACCGTCGCTTGTGGTCACACGACCCAGGTCGCACCCTCTGCACTCGCCGCCAATCCGGCCGACTATGACGGACAGAGCGTCACCGTCTCGGGGACGGTAAAGAACCCCACGGCCATGCAGATGCGCCGCGGGACGGCGACGACCTATCAGCTCTGCGACAACGCGTGCATCACCGTTATTGCATTTGGTGACACGAACATTAGCGACGGGAGCCAGGTGACAGCGAGCGGTCGTTTCCGCGCCTCTTTTGGCCGTAAGCAAATGATGACGAACGTCCTGATCGTTGGCGGCCACATGCGTGGTTCCGGCGGCGCGGCAGCGTTTTCACCGTCGCCGTAACGGCCGGGATGCCCTTAGCTATGCCGACGGCTGCGCTTTCGCCGGACGAGATCTTTCGACAAGCGCAACGCGTCTGGCAGGTGCGAGTGGTTCCACCATATGAATCGTTCCGCGTTTTGTGCGATCGTACTTTCCTTGCCGCGCGTTGCGACTCTGGCGACATCGTCGAGTTCACCGTGCGCATGACCGACGGGCGTACCTTCGCTCGGGCATTCTCTACGAAAGGAAATGCCCCGAAGGTGTTGATGCAAGGTGGGTATATTTCCGGACCGGTAGAGACGCCGCTTGGATTCTATCGGGCACTTCCGAACGACGAATCGTCGCCGGTGCCCTCGCCGCCGAACCTCGCGCAAGACCCGCTGCAAACCATTGCGACGGTAACGGCGACCGGCCACGTCTACGACATCGAGCTCGCCGGCCAAGAGCGTATTGACGCGCGCCTTTGCTATCACCTTACACTGCGCCCGGAGATCGACCCCGATCGCTACCCGTTGCGTGAGCTCTGGATCGCCGAAGCGAGCTTTGAAGTCGTGCAACTCGCCTACGAGCGCCCATACGGCGAGAAACACACGCGCGCCCTCGTTCTGTATCGCTTCGCGCCGGTCGGGCCCGAGCATGTTTGGAGCATCGTCCACATCGAAGCGCAGGCTTCGGTTCGCGGACTCTTTTCGACGAGAATCGAACGGGTCGCCGACGATTTGAGCGACCTGAGCTTCCCAACATCGGCGCCCGACTGGTATTTTGGGCAGCCTCCGTCGCCGGTCGAACCGTGATCGCAACCAAGACGGCGGCGGTCCTTCATACGCCGGGTCCGATGACGGCCGACCGGCTTCACATCGAGCGGCGCGATATTCCGCCGTTGCAAGCGGGTCAGGTTCTCGTCACGATTCGAGCGTGCGGTGTTTGCCGCACCGATCTCAACATCGTCGAAGGCGACCTTAAGCCCCACCACCCGGCGATCGTGCCCGGTCATCAAATCGTCGGCATCGTCGCGGCCGTCGCGCCTAACGTTACCGTCGCCGTCGGAACCCGTGTCGGTATTTCGTGGCTCGGCGGCACCGATGGCAGGTGCCGATTCTGCCTCGACGGTCACGAGAACCTCTGCGACAATCCGATCTATACCGGTTACGATGTCGATGGGGGATATGCAACGGCCGTCGTCGCCCGCGCAGACTTTGTCTACCCGCTCAGCGATCGGCTCGACGACCTGCATGCCGCACCACTTCTGTGTGCTGGAATCATTGGTTTTCGGGCCTTGCGCGTTGCGGGCGTTGCGCGCGGCGAACGCGTCGGGTTATACGGCTTCGGCTCATCGGCCCATCTGGCACTTCCGATTCTCAAAGAGTGGGGATGTTCCGTGTTCGTAGTGACGCGGGGTGCCAATCATCGGGAGCTCGCCGAGAAGCTCGGCGCAGACTGGGTCGGGAGGGAAGCCGATCGGCCACCAAAGCCTCTCGACCGTGCGATAACGTTTGCGCCGACAGGCGCGGTCGTCGTGGCGGCGCTGGGAGCGCTGCGCAAAGGCGGAGTCGTGGCGATCAACGCGATCCACCTCGATTGCATCCCGCAGTTCGACTATGATTCGCTGCTCTGGGGCGAGCGAGAGATTCGCAGCGTGACGAACATGACGCGGAAGGACGCACGAGATTTCCTCGAGCTCGCCGCGCAGATCGGAATCAAACCCACAACGACCTCTTTTCCGCTCGAGCGCGTGAACGACGCCCTCCGGGCCCTCGAAAATGACTCGATTGACGGATCGGCGGTCGTCACAATGCCACCGTCCTAATCGCGACCGAAAGCCGGCGCGTTCCGCGCTTTCATATGAGCGAGAGGTTGCGCGCTAGTGCGGCGGTCGCGCCGGCAGCCTTCTCGTGGCCGAAGCGAGCGGGAGCCTGTCGTTCGCAACATCCAGCGGGTGTGCCACAATGCGATAGTCGAAGTCGAGTCTTGAACGGCCGCCTTCGATTTCGCGAACTTGGAACGCGGAAGGTGTCTTGACGCTCACGTAGAGCCCGCGCGTATCGGCCAGCGGCGTCAGGAACACATAATACTGGCTGTTGCGACTCATGACGGAAGCAAAGGCGGAGTCTATCGGGACGTTCGCAACACCGCCGAACATGCGCGCGGTTCCGACATCTTCGATGGTTGGCGAAGCCGACTCCGATGCGTAAGCAAGAACTTGCTGGCCAGCGCTGTTTCGGTGCTGCACGCGCAGAGATTTCTTACCCGTGATCTTTCCCGTGCATTTTAGGTTGGCCTTTGGATCGATAATGCAAGAATCGTCGTTCGCCGAGTCTGATCCCGCGAAGATATCCGTCGATGTGTCGTCCGAAAAGGCGACCAGAGCGACTCCGCCGTTACTGGATTCCCCCGTAACGCCCATGGCGCCGCCATCACCGTAAACGCCGGTTTCCGCGAGCCCCGAATCGCCATCACCGTAGCCCGCGACGCCCGCGAAGTCCAT
>Ga0182018_10001318_pt1 | contig 28645 bp, 25 predicted proteins | sample 812P2MmetaG_FD_120490 | JGI IMG/M metagenome (GOLD analysis project Ga0182018, IMG submission 120490) | Permafrost microbial communities from Stordalen Mire, Sweden - 812P2M metaG | ecosystem: Environmental > Terrestrial > Soil > Wetlands > Permafrost | place: Sweden: Stordalen | collected...
CCGTGTCCGGAGTCGCCAGCCCAGGGGTCGGGCGGCAGGGTGGGTCCGTGGAGCGCGGCGAATCCAGCCCAGGGGTCGGGCGGCAGGGTGGGTCCGTGGAGCGCGGCGAATCCAGCCCAGGGGTCAGGCGGCAGAGTGGGACCGTGTCCGGAGTCGCCGGCCCAGGGATCGGGCGGCAGAGTGGGTCCGTGGAGCGCGGCGAATCCAGCCCAGGGGTCGGGCGGCAACGTGGGACCGTGCCCGGAGTCGCCAGCCCAAGGGTCGGGCGGCAGGGTGGGTCCGTGGAGCGCGGCGAATCCAGCCCAGGGGTCGGGCGGCAGAGTGGGACCGTGTCCGGAGTCGCCAGCCCAAGGGTCGGGCGGCAGGGTGGGTCCGTGGAGCGCGGCGAATCCAGCCCAGGGGTCGGGCGGCAGAGTGGGACCATGTCCGGAGTCGCCAGCCCAGGGATCGGGCGGCAGGGTGGGTCCGTGGAGGGCGGCGAATCCAGCCCCAGGGTCGGGTGGCAACGTGGAGCCGTGTCCTGCAAGCGCAAAAGTCAGCGCGAACAGGGATAGAGCTGCGGTAAACGTGAACGTGTTTTCGAAAAGCCGACGCATTTTGAAGACTCCTTGTCTCTTGGGGAGGCGCACAGCGCCCTCTTATTGGTATTGGCCTCTTCGACCAGTTCTCGTATTTTCGCTAGTACAAGCGCACCAAAACTGGGGGCCTACCTAGTACTTTGATCGGAAAACACCTGATTAGAGTATAGGGTATATACCCTATAAGCGGGGTAAGGCATACAATATGCTTCGCTCCACACGGTCGCGACTCGGTGCGCGGCATTATATGCGTAGGGGTTAGTTAGTCGGCTTGGAAGCGAACCCGAGACTGTTGGATAACGGTCTCCGGGAAGTTGGGGGTGATTTGCAGAGAACCGGCGACCGGGTAATCGAGGCGCATATCGGCTGACACCTCGTCCAACATCGTCATCGTGGCGATTCTGGTTTCCAGCGCGAAACAATTCAGGAGAATATTGTCGCAGACGGCGTTGATGAGGCGGGGAATTCCCTGCGTCCGAAAGCGGATCTCGTCCATTAATTCCGCGGAAAAGACCGTCTGATTCCGCAGACCGGCGCGAGCCATGCGCGAGTTGATGTAGGCCACCGCATCGCTCCCGTCGAAACCGCGCAAGGTGCATCGCAGGGCGATACGCTGCTTGAGTTGACGGAATTCCGGGGCTTCCAACTTTCGGTCCAGCTCCTGCTGTCCGGCGAGAATGATCTGCAACAACTTGCCGCGGCGGTTTTCCAGGTTGCCCAACAAACGGATCTCTTCGAGGACGTCCCATTCCAGGTTGTGGGCTTCGTCGATGATGAGGACCGTGGTGCGGCCAACCCCGGCTCGTTCCAGCAACATGTTGTTCAGCGCCAGCAAGACTTCGGTCTTGGAGTGACGATTACACTGCAACTCCAGGTCATAAGAGAGGAGTTCGAAAAACTGCTCCACGGTGAGCCGGGAATTGAACAGGGACGCGAAAGCGATCTGTTGGGAATGGAGAAAGTCCCGCAGGCATTCCAGCATGGTGGTCTTGCCGGTGCCCACCTCGCCGGTCAGTACCACAAATCCTTTGCGGCTTTGCACGCCATAGATGAGGTTGGCCAACGCTTCTTCATGTTGCGAGCTGCGGAACAGGAACGACGGGTCCGGACTCATGTTGAACGGGTTTTGGGTAAAGCCGAAGAAAGCGTTATACATAACTCGGGTCGACGGTAATTCTCAGCTTATCATGCGGTTCGAGGCCGGCCAAGTTCCTGTGGTACCGGGACGTGTGGAATCCACCTGAGTTGGCGGGCGGCGGCGCCTCGCCACCAGAGCATCGCGATGTTTTTTTCACGGCTGCTTTAGGGTCGCGGCTCAGTGCCAACCCTCTTAGCGAGTGCCCGGGTATTTTCAGACGGCGTGGGACAGGACTTCGCGCGGCGAGGGCACGCCGCGTTGAGCGAAGCGGATGCGGCCATCGGGGCCGATCAGATAGACCGTCCGCTTCACGATCAAGCCGTTGGTATGATACAGCGCTCCCACCTTCTGGCCGCGGTCCACTAACAACGGGAAAGGGAAGCTGAATTTCCGGCGGAATTCGCGGTGTTTCCCGGCGCTTTGCGGATTCACGCCGAAGACGTCGACGCCGCGCGCCTGGGCGTCCTTCCAATCGTCGCGGAACTGGCAGAGCTGTCTGGTGCAGACGGAGGTGTCGTCACCAGGGTAGAAGACCAGCACCACATTCCGGCCGCGCAGGCCGGCAAGGCGGACGATGCGGCCGGATTCGTCGGGCAGCGAAAAGTCCGGCGCCGCAGTGCCGGCGGGAAGAGGATCGGACCAGAGCCAGGAAAACATGATCGTCCCACGCTATTGAACCACAATGTCGACGATGTTGCCGCGGCCCGGGCGGAGTTAGCCGAGGGTTAGCCGCACTCATTCCCCCGCCGCTGGGACCGGCGCAGTGCCGGTTGCCAGTTTTCCGGGCGCCATGGGCAAAGTCCGGAGCCGCTGGCCAGTGGCGTCGAAGATGGCGTTTCCGATGGCCGGCGCCAGGCCCATGATCGGCGTTTCACCCGCGCCCGCCGACGGGATGTCTTTCCGGTCCAGCAGTACGGACTCGATCACCGGCATGTCGGCGAAGCGCGGCACGCGGTAGCGCGCCAGCCGGTTGGTGACGATCTTGTTATCGGCGAAATCGATCTGCTCGAAGATCGCACCGCCGATTCCCATGGCTACCGCGCCCTCCACCTGGTTCTTCAGGTGCTCCGGGTTCACCACCGCGCCGCACTCGAACGCTTCCACTACGCGAACCACTTTCACCGTGCCGTCGACCACGCTGACCTCCGCGCAATTGGCCACGTAGGAGCCCTTCTCGAAGCCGCCCGAGATGCCGAAACCGTGGCCCGCGGTCTTCTTGCGGTCCTTCCAGCCGAACCTGCCGGCCGCCGCCTGGATCACCGCGCGCAGGCGCTCGTTGCGGGTATTCTTTAGGCGGAATTCCAGCGGGTCGATGCCGGCCGAGTACGCCAGTTCGTCCATGTAGGATTCGCGCACAAAGTGGTTGGCCGTTCCCGCCAGTCCGCGGTAGGAGCCCTGTCGCAAGGGAGTCTTGGTCTGATGCATCTGCTCCTTCTTGCGGGGAACGTCGTAAGGAGTTTGCAGCGCCGAAGGGCCGGAGTTGTAGTTGTGGAACTCCCACTCGGCGAGGGTGCCATCGGGATTCAGCTTGCCGCCCACTTCGATCAGTCCGCCGGGCCGGAAGTAGGCCCACGTCATTTCCTCCTCGCGGGTCCAGTTGCGCTTCACCGGTCTGCCGGTAGCCTTCGCCAGCCGTGCCGCCTCGTAGGCGGCTTCTCCGTTGTGCTTGCCGCCGTAGCCCGACCCGGTATCCGGCACGATCACGCGCACGCGCTCTTCGGGCACGCTGAAATGCTGCGCCAACTCGCTGCGCACGCCGAACGGGCGCTGGGAGCCGGTCCACACCGTCAGCGCGTCGTCCTTCCACTGAGCCAGCGCCGACCGCGGCTCCAGCGGCACGTGCGCGATGTAGGCCACGGTGTACGCGGTCAAGCCCCCATCGTCCGCGGTGGGATCGCGGCTGTTTTTCTTGAAATAGGAGTAGACATCCTTGGAGGAAGCTTCCGCGACGACCGGCTTCCACTCCGCCTGCAGCGCGGCCACGGCTTTTTCCGCGGTGAAAGGGTCGGGCGCCGTGACGCCCACGAAATCGCCGTCGCGCACTACCTTCACGCCCGGCATGGCTTCCGCCGACGCGCTATCGAGCGACACCAGCGTGGCCCCGAACGAGGCCGGATGCAGCACCTTCCCGTAGAGCATTTCGGGGAGCTTGGTGTCATACGTATATTTGTGCGCGCCGGTGACGATCTCGCGCCCGTTGACTTTGGGCACCGATGTCCCGGCCACCTTCCATTCCGCCGCCGGGGCCAGCGCTACGCTCGCGGGAATCGTGCGGGTCAGCTTTTGCCCGTTGGTCAACTCGCCGAAGCCGGCCGACCGGTCGCCCGCCGTCACTCTGCCGTCGGCGACCTGGATGGAGGCGCGTTCCACCATCCACTTCTGCGAGGCCAGGTCCACCAGCGTTTCGCGCGCCGCCGCCGCGGCTCTGCGGATCACCGGCCACATTTGCGGAGTGGTCTGGCTGCCGACCGTGCCGTTGTCGTAAGGCGTGAGATCGGTATCGGCCATCACCATGCGGATGGACGCCACGGGCGCGCGCAACTCTTCGGCCACCGCCTGGGTCAGAGAGGTGCGCGCGTTTTGCCCCACTTCCACCTTGCCGGAATACACCGTCACGATGCCGGTCTCGCCGATGTGCAGCCAGGCGCTCAAATCCCGCGGAGCCTGGCGCGATCCGCCGCGTCCGCCGCCGGTCTCCTGCGCGTAGAGGTCATCATCTACAAGCATCACCACCACGCCGCCGCCCATCACCGCAAAGAAATCGCGCCGCTTCATGCCCGGCCTCCTTTCTTCGCCGCCATCTGGACGGCTTCGACCACGCGCGAATAAGTTCCGCAACGGCAGATGTGCCCGTTCAGACTGCTGACGATGTCGGCCTCGCTGGGGTGCGGAGTGTGCCGCAGCAGCCCGACGGCGCCCAAAATCATTCCCGGCGTGCACCAGCCGCACTGCATGGCGTCGGCCTCCAGGAAGGCTTCCTGCACGGGATGCAGCGTGCCGGCGGGCGCCAGGCCTTCGATGGTGACGACGCGTTTGCCGGCCACCGTGCTCACTTTGGTGAGGCAAGACTTGGTGGGCATGCCATCGATCAGCACCGTGCAGGCGGAGCATTGGCCCTCGCCGCAGCCGTACTTGGTGCCGGTGAGGTCGAGATCGTCCCTGAGGACGCTCAACAGTGTGCGGTCGGGATCGGCATCGATCCGGAGCCGCGTTCCATTCACATCGAGTTCGGTGACCCTCGCCATATGTCTATTGTGGCTCAAATCCACCAGGCCGGATGAAGTCTTCGTAACATTAACTTACTTTTAGACCCGCAACTGTGGGGCTCGGTGCCGCGTTCAATTCGGTAGGAGGTTGCTTGATATGAAACGGCAACTGTTAGCAGCAGGATTTGTGATCGCCGGTACTCTTTTGAGCGGGTGTGCCGCGAACGGCGCGGTAGTAGTGCGATTTGCGCCGCCGCCCCCGCGCTACGCCGTGGTGGGAGTCGCCCCGGGTCCCGGTTACGTATGGACCGAAGGCTTCTACGATTACCGCGGCGGCAACTACGTTTGGTCGGCCGGACGTTGGATGCACCCGCCGCGTCCGCACGCCGTATGGGTGCCGGGATCGTGGTCGCAGGGACGCCGCGGGTACGAATTCCGGCGGGGATATTGGCGGTAGGGGCGGGGGTGTTGGGCTGCGTGCCGGCCGGGATCGGCCGGCACGCGACTACCCGGATGTATATTCGAAGTAGATACACTCAACTTGATACCATGGAATGAGGAAACGCAATGAATCTGACCGTGCATATTCCCGACGATCTCGCCGGCCGTCTCAACGCCGCGGGCGGCGATCTATCGCGGCGCGCGCTGGAGGCTTTAGGGCTTGAGGAATACAAAAGCGGCCACATCACGAAGGCGGAATTGCGCCGCCTTCTTGGGATCGGCACTCGCTATGAGCTCGACGGTTTCCTGAAGGCCCATGATGTCTGGATCGATTACTCCATTGAGGACTTGCACCGGGAAGTCGCCACGCTTCAGCGGTTGGGATTCTGACGAGCGCGGATCGTCATCGCCGACACCAGCCCAATCAATTACCTTATGCCCATCGGGTATATCGACATCCTTCCGGCATTGTTTGAGAAGGTGATCCTACCCGTCGCGGTAAGGGACGAACTGGGGCACCCGAAGGCTCCGTTTACGGTGAGAAACTGGGTCGCCGCTCTTCCACCTTGGGTGGACGTGCGCCAAACCAGCCATCCCCACGATGCTTCTTTGGAGACCCTGGATGCCGGTGAAGAAGCCGCTATTGCTCTTGCGGTAGAACTGCATGCCGATTTGATGCTGATGGATGATGAGGAGGGTGTTATCGCCGCCCGCGCAAAGGGACTCGAGGTTACGGGAACCCTGGGTGTTTTAAGCCGCGCGGCGCAGCGTCAGCTTCTCAATCTCGCCGAGGCATTCGACCGCGTCAAACGCACTAATTTCCGTTACCGGCGGGAAATCATGGATCAGTTCCTCGCCGAACAGGCGAAAGAGCAAGCTTGAACGATGAGATGCTCACTGTCATCGTGCCAAAGAAACATGGGGTTCCTGTCGGCGCCTTATGCAGTATTCTCAGCCAAGCCCACATCAGTCCCGACGAATGGGGACGATCTCGGCTAAACCATTCGCCATATCGTCCCAGACGCGGACTCTTAGAACCGCTGTGGCGGCCCTGGTTAGATGGCCAGTTGACCCATAGGGGATTCGGCGGGATGTGCTGTACCGTGTCGAACACCGGGCCAGATGCCAAACGGGGGCGCAAGCGTCCGAGGTGAGAGCTATGATGGTCCCGACCGGAAAAAGCTGGCGTTTCGACCGGCTTGACACCCGCCCCGTTGGGCTCCTAGCATAGGAGTAGAGGCCGCAGGCTGATATGACCATCGAAAAAAACCCCGGATACTAGGCGGCGAGAGCATTCAATGCCTTGCTGCGCGGGCGGCCCACGCCTCCCGGAATTTCTTGCGGATAGCCGCCATTAAAGGGGAATGCGCCGGGCTATCGGCCAGCGCTTTCAAATCCCCCCTCTTCAAATCATCTTCAAGAGTTTCTTCTTTGGTGCCACCGTTCGCCGCTGCGGCGTCCAGCGCCCCGGCCGCCAAGTCCAGGAGCGCCGATTCCTTCGCGGGGTCACCTTCATGCTGAGCTAACCTCGAATAGGTGCATGAGAGGTTATAGCTCACGTGGCCGGAGAATTCTTCATTGGGCGCTTTTTCCCAGTTCGCAACGCTCAGGGCTTTCTCTAGATATTTCCGCGCCTCGGCGAGTTTGACGGGATCGCCGGGATCGAAGATCATAGTTCCGAGATTGTAGTTCGGCCGCTGTTGATTGGGATTGATGCGCAGGCTTTCGATGTCCAATGCCCGCGCTCGATCCGGATCCTTCGTGGCGGCAACCTCCATATATAGCCACCCCAGATCGTTGAGCGCGCAGGTGTCGCGGTTGGATTTATCGCACTCCAGGGTGAAGTAGTACAAGGCCCGCTCGAAATCGGATTCCACCGTCCGCTTTCCGCTCACGAATTTGTCGGCGTAAAACTTTCCCAGCAGGCGCAAGTTGGCGATGACTTCCTTCTCGCGGCCGGGCGAAGCCAGGAACTGGGTGGCCGCGAAACTCTCCAGAGCGAGAATCTCCTGGCGTGTGATGGGGTCCGACTCCTGGTACAGGTTCTGATCGAGATTGAGCCGGTCCGCCAGCCGCGCCAGGCGGCCGAAGGCGGCTTCGCGGGCGTCTTCGATCTGCGAGAACATCGGATACTTCCGGCGGACTTCGTCAGCCAGGGTCTCAATCCTGGCCAGGGCGTCATCGGCCTGTTTCACATAACTCTGGGCGCTGAAGAACGCAAACACTCCCTGCGCCAAGGTAAACAGGCCCGCGAACCCAAGCAGCAGGGAAAGCAGCAATTGATTGTGAGCCGCCTGTTGGGAGATTGCATCCAGTTTGTCTTTGAGCGAGTCGCGCTGCTGGGCCAACGCCGCGGTCTTCTGTTCGAGTGTATCGAGTTGCCGCTGCAGTTCCTGGGGATCCTTGGCCGCCGAAGCCGCCGCCGGTTCCCGGGGCGTTGTAGCGCTCCGAGAGTTTGCGCGCTGGATCAGCCCCAGTGAGAGACAACCGAGCCCCATCATAGACAGGAGGGCCGGCACAAGATTCAACCACGTAAGTGCGATCAGGGGCCGATGTCTCATCTCGCTGCCCGGGCAAATCCCAGTCTAACGAGAAAGTCTATCACGGGTCATTCCCGGACGCGGCCGCCCGGCCCTCATTCGGCCATTCGCTTTAGTTCTTCTTCGGCGAGGTCCGAGACTGCCCACCAATTCATGCCCCTACGAATCCAGTGGAGGATGTGGAATCCCTGCATGGTTTCCGACGCCGGCGCCTCGTCGGCCTCACCTGTCGGCCAAGTGAAAAGGTTGATAGTGTGTTGCCGGTAGTGGTAGATCAACGCCGCCACGCCGCGGCCGTCCAGGTAGTCCAATCTCCCGCCCGCCAGTTCGAATCCCGCCGGCGGAGTCACGTCGGGCGCGAAATCCAGCTTCCCGGTAAACCAGAGCTTCACGGAGTGCCAGTCCGGCGAAGGAATGTCCAACAGGTGGCCTGCCTGGAGCGAACGGACGTGGGCGGACACCACTTCCTTTGCCAGGCCGGTGTCTTGCCCGCCGGAACGCGAGTTCGTCGTTCCCAGCACCACGAACGCCGCCACGCAGGCGGCAGCGGCCAGCAATACCAGCGGCCAGCGCCCCGCCCTCGGTGCGATTGGTCCGGCCAGCCCAAGGCTCGCCTGCTTTACCACCGCGCTCACGGCCCGCAATCCGCGCAATGCCGCGGTGCAGGACGGACAGCTACTTACATGCGCCTCCACCTCCAGGCGGCACGCCGGATCGAGTTCTCCCTGGTGATAGGCGCCGAGCAATTCTTCCGTCTCGCGGCAGTTCACCCCAGTTCTCCTTCCATCCGGACCCGACGCCCCAGGTTCTCAACAACTCGTAACATGTATCGGCGCCAATGATCGACAGTTTCTTGCATCCACCGTTAGCCTTTTTACATCCCCTCGTTCGATACCGTGCTTTGATTGGTCTTTGGGATTACCGATCGAACCACCATTCCATTTCCGGACGTGGTAAATTGTTTGACCAGTAGCGGGAGGGTCGGCATGAAGCTGTTTTCGGCTTTTGTCATAGTGTCGCTGACGTTCGCATCCTCGGGTGTCCAGGGCCAAGACCTCGACCAAGCCGGGAAAATGGAGGCGTCCGGCGACGTCGCAGGCGCCCGCGCCGCGCTGTCCCACGCGGTGGATACCAACCCCGGCAACGTGACCGCGCTCACCAACTATGCGGAGTTCCTCCAGCGTTATGGCGACGCGGCCTGCCGCGAGGTCTACACCAGGCTGATCGCCGCGCTACGGCAGTCCGGCGATACCGCACGGGCGGCGCTGATTGCCAAGAGGCTGGCTCTGTTCGATCTGCTGGCGGGCGATGTCCATCACCCCGTCCCACCCCCCGGCGAAGCTTCGCCGACCATTCCGATTCCCGGACCGTTGCGTTCCTTCGCGCGCATGACCGCCATCGCCGGCGACGCCAATCCCGACGATGTTCTTCCGGCGCTGGCCCGCAATGTGGTGACCAATGGCTACCAGGCATCCCACAACAACGAGGCCCTCGAGCAGACCGAGTATCTTAAGCTGGTCCACCGCTATCTTTCCCAGGCGCATGAGCTGGAGAAGCTGGCCGGCGAATCGAAGATCCTCAGGATCGAGAATTGCGAATCGCCCTCCGTGGGCGAGCTGCTGCGAATTCTGGGCTTCCGGATTCGCGGCGGCTGCGGCTCCGAGGTAGTGCTGGAAACGGTCAACGCCGCGCGCGCCTTTCTCACCACCGACTCCGGCTTCCCCATCAATCAACTGGAAGAAGCGCTCCGCACCAACCGGCCCTTCACCTACGACTACCATCCCACCGCCGCCGGCGTGCTGTTCGGCCAGGAGTATTGGGCGAGCGGATCCAAGGACAAAGACATCGGCGATTTTGCGGACTACTTCATCTCCGATCCGTCGCTCTGCCGCCTGTACCTGGGCCTTTCCAAGCTGGACCGCGAAACCGCCGAGGAGCTGCGCAAGGCCATTCCCTTCGCCCGCCTCAAAGCCTACTCCCACGTGCTCGATTTCTTCGGCGGCATGTTCGAGATCCGCGGCGGCAAGGCAGTGCTTCCGGGTGTGGCCCACTCCGGCGCCGTCTGGGCCGATCTGGTGGGCGCCTCACCTGATCGCGGAACCGATTTCTTCGACAAGCTGATGGCCAAAGACGACGGTTGGCTCGCCAGCCTCTATGACTCCGTGGCACGCATCAATGGCCCCGTACAGGAGTACCTGCTCCAGCCCGAGCGGATGAAGCGCTTTTACTCCGCGGTGCGCGGGCGCATCACCAGTCCCGGACCGGCGCGGCCCGTCTTTCGCGCCAACACCGACATGATGCTGCTCACCACGCGTCTGCACCTGGATGCCGACGGCAAGCCCCATGTGCCCGGCAATCTCGATGTATGGAAGAACCTCTTCACCAATCATCCCCAGGGCAAGTACGACGGCAAACTGACTCGTCTCGCCACCACCTGGAAGGAGCCGGACGACGTCATCGAGGCGCTTTTCGCGCTGTCACGGAAGACCGTGGAGAACGAGCCGCTGAAGATTTTCATGGCCATCAGCGACTTGGATCGCAACCGCGCGCAGCCCCTGCTGCCCGCCACCGTGGACCGCCTGGCGCGGGACTACCACGAATTCGGCGCACAGTACCCCATCTTCAGCGAGTCGCGCACCATCGGCGACAAGACCGTCATGCAGTTCCTCGACACGGTGGAAGCCCTCAACAAGATTCACGAGCCGGCTTTCCGTTCCGACGCCACCGGCTCGTTCCAATCGCTGGTGAGCCTGTGGCAGATCCTCGTCCGCCAACAGTCCCTTGCGGAGAACCAGGCCGACGCCGTACTTTCCGCCATCGCCGGCTCGTTTGGCGCTATTCACAACAACCGCGAGCTGTTCGATGCCGGCCGCGACGGTTCCAAACGGCTGCTGGCGGCCGCGTCCGGCGAACCCAAGGGCCCGGCGCAGGATCGCCTGGTGAGCCTGCTGAGCGGTGGGGCCTCCGCCGATTCGGGCGATAGCGAAGTGCATCAAGAGATTTTGCAGGAGATCCAGAGAATACTGGAATCCCAGCGCATCCTCTCCCTCGACACCCTCTTCGATCTGGCCGACAACCTGGAGGGCGTGTCCAAAGGAGAGAAGCTGAACGTCGCGCTGGTGAACAAACTGGCCAGCCGCATCGGCGAAATCCAGCTCCCGCGCGCCGCGCTCACGGCCACCGAGCAGAACGCCATGGGCTTTGGCTACTGGACCGACAAACACATCGAGGCCGAGCGAAAGCTCAACTTGCGCGCGGCCATCGAGAAGGCCGGGACCGATGCCGAAAAGCTCAAAGAGATTCGCGGACTGCTGGCGCCGCTTCTGCGCGACACGCTGCTGAGCTTCAGTTACGCGTATTACGCACCGCCCGGAGCCCAGATTCTCTATACCAACCCGGTCTTCGTGCGCGGCCACGATTTCCTGGGCGCGCAGGGAAGCAACGGCACCTGGCGTGCCACCGAAGTGTACGGAACCGGCTGGCCGTCGAACGCCGGCGGACGGCTGGTGGGCTCGCTAGCCACTCTGCCGTATGCCTTGGCGGATGCCGAGCAGAACTTCCTCGTACCCACGCAAACCCAGGCTCTGATCTGGGGCGACCTGGTTCCGCAAATGATGCTCAGCGCCAAAACGCCCCGCTGGTGGAACGTCACCCCCTCGCAGATTCACTGGGTGGGTCTGCACCTGCTTTATGGGCGCGAACTAATGGCCGAGGCCGCGTCGGATCCGGCCGTGCGCGCGCAGGTAGTCGACTCCTTGTCGATGTTGGCCGCGCCCGTGCGGTCGAGCGAAATCCAGAGGCTTCTGTCGCAGGGAGCCGCCAAGGAAGCGGTGGAACATGTCACTCCTTCGGAGCTGTTCTCCCTGGCGCGGAACCTGGCGAACAAGCGTACCGGCGACGACTCCTGCCTGCTGGCGGAACTGCGGCGACTGGCTGGCGCCGCGCCGCGGGAGATCAATTACACCGCCATCTCGCGCGCCTTCGGCACTCCCAAACCGACTCTCGCCAACTCCTATGAGCCCGAGCTGCTCAATCTCCGCACCTTCCCCACTTTGATGGGCTACTCCAGCCGCATCATGGCGGAGAGCTGGGAATCCAACACGCTCTATTGGGTGGCGCTGGCCGACGAACTGAGCCTCTCCCCCGCCCAGCTCAATGTGAGGATTCCCGAGTGGACCCGCAAACTGGTGGAGGACATTTTCGCCTCCCACCTGGAAGACTGGCCCGCCGTGCTGCGCTCGCTGCGCCAGGTGGGCGACGAGGTGCGTGCGCACAACCGTGCCGCCGTCATCGGAGATTCGAGAGCCGAAGCCCAAGTGGGTCCCATCCGGTAAAACCACCATGACCATTTCGCGACGAGAACTATTCGGAATCACGGCGGGCGGCCTTTTGCTCCGCGCCCAGAATCCGCAACGGCCCGTTTTTCGGGTCAAAGTGGATATGGTGGTGCTCAGCTATCAGGTGACCGACAGTAAGAACCACTACATCAAGGGTCTCAAGCCGGGCGACTTCCGCATCTACGAAGACGGCATCCTGCAGAAGATCTCCACCTTCGCCGAGGGCTCCAACACCCCCGTTGCGGTGGCCGTGGACGGCACCACCCGCCCGCTGCTCGAAGCGCGCGAGGAGACCCTTCCGGGCATGGAGAAGCCGGACGCTTTTGTGGGCACCAACGTATTCGTTCTGTTCGACACCAGCAACTTCATGTACAAGGGCTTCGTCTACGCCGAGGACGCCATCACCGATTTCGTGCGCGGCCTGGACGGAGCCGATTCGGTAGCGGTCTACACCTTCAGCCGGAACCTCTCTCGCGCGGCCGTCCTGACACGCGAAAAAAGCGAAGCCATCGCCGGACTGCGCAAGTCCGTGGCGGGCGACGATACGGCGCTGTACAATGCGCTGCTGCTGACCTTGCGCGATGCCGCCAAGGTGCCGGGACGCAAGGTAGTGATCGTATTCTCCAACGGTCCGGACAACGCCAGCATGGTGGCTCCCGACGACGTGCGCGCCGTGGCGGAAGACGAGGGCATTCCCATCTACGTCATCTCCACCAGCGAAGTGAACAAGGATCCCATTTCGAGCAGCGTCTTCCGCCGCCTGGCATCGCGAACCGGCGGAAAGGCCTATTGGGCGCGGACCTGGCAGAAGCAGGTGGAAGCGCTCGAAGACGTCCGCGAGGAAATGAGCAACGCGTACACCGTGACGTACTACCCCGCGGCCAACCCCAACGAGGGATTCCGCAAGCTATTGGTGGAAATCGTCAACGATCCGGGCAAGAAGCTGCGTGTAAAATACCGCCCCGGATACCGCCCGACTAAGGTTCTGTAGGGATTCGATGCCGCCGTTTTGGCGAGAGCATCTTACCGTTTTCGAGCCCTCCGCTCGGTTGAAGACACGGGGAAGAAACAGCGAAAATGGCCTCGCACCGACCGCGTCCTCTACGCCTTTGGTGGCCCGCAGGGCCATGGTGCACTCCTTTACAGTCGCGGCTCGGTGAGTTACAGCAGTCGCGGCTGGGTGACTGGCTTCCGCATTTGAGCCGCGACCTCTTCTCACTGAGCCACGACATCTTCTCACTGAGCCGTGACTGTAAAGGAGCGGAAGGTCGTAACTGGCCCCTGACCCTTTACTTCCCGCCTAACTTCGACAGCATCTCCTGAATCTGCTGCTGCTCGTCTTTTGGCGGACTGTGTTTCAGGGCTTCCCTCAACTCCTCGGCCTCTTTCGTGACGTCGGCTTTTTGGGAGTAGGCCTTTGCCAGGTGAAAATGATAGGAGGAATCCGCCGGTACCCGGCTCACCAGATCCTTGAACACCGGGATGGCTTGTTCGGCGAGACCCTTCTTCAGCAGGATCCAGCCGTAGGTGTCGGAGATGTCGGCCGAATTGGGCTGCAGTCCTTTGGCCTTCTGGACGAAGTTGAGCGCGACGTCCAGATCGGCATTGCTCTCCGCCATCAGCCACGCCAGATTGTTTAATATGACGGCGTTGTTCGGGTTCACCCGCAAACAGGCCTCGTACGCTTGCCGGGCCTCGGCTTTTCGGCCGGCCTGGTCCATCGTCAGACCCAGATCGGCCAACACCGTCTCGTTCTCGGGCAGAATCTCCCGCGCCTTTTGGAGATTGCCAATGGCGGCGTCCCGGTCGCCCGCGAGCCGATAGGTGTCGGCAATCTGCAGGTATAGATCGGCGCGCACTTTGGCCTTCTTGTCCAGTCCGTTGAGCACCTTATTGAAGGAATTCAAAGCGTCGTTGTATTTGCCTTGATTCCGCGCGGTAGTGCCCATCAGCAGAGGGATATCGAGGCGGTTGGGCGACTTCTTGCTTTCCGCCTCCAGTACCGCCATGGCGTCTTCCGGCTTGCCTTGCCGGATGTCCGCTTCGACCACGCCCAGCAGGCCTCTCGGATTCGCCGGGTTCAACTGATACGACCGCATGAAGTCCGTCCCGGCTTCCTTCAGCTTGCCCTGGGCCATGGCGGATACTCCGGCCTGGTAGAGGACATCCGGCGAATTGGGATTGCTTTTCAACATGCCCGCCAGCAAGGTGTCCGATTCCCCAAACTTCTTCAATCCCAGCAGGGCTTGCGATTGAATGATTCTCGCATGGCCGTTGCCCGGATCGCGCTTCAGGATCTCCTGGACGGAGTCCAAGGCAGCCTGGTACTCGCCATGCATCACCTGCAGCTCCGCCAACCCAAGCCTCGGACTGAGCATATCCTGTCGCAGGGAGATGGCTCTCTCGAACTGCTGGCGGGCCGCTTCCCGCGCCTCCGGCTTGCCGCTGGCCAGATACGCCCGGCCCAATTGATAATGCGCCGCGGCGTTATCGGGCGCACTGGTCACGAGCGCCTGCAACTGGGTCAGCGCGCTGGCCACGTCGCCCTGGTCGATCAGAAAGGTCGCTGCCAGACTCTTGGCGTCCGCGTCTTTCGGGTTTTCCTTCAGGACTTGAGAGTTCATTTCGGCGGCTTCGGCCCGTTTGCCTTGCCGCAGCAGCACCTCGATGACGGCATGCTGGTAGGTGGCCTTGCGCTTGACATCCTTCACAATGCCTTCCCGGTATTCGCGTAGCGCCGAATCGGCATCGCCAATCCGCAGGTAAAAATTGCCCACCACCTGATAAACCGCGTCGAAATCCTTGGCATGCGCCTTGATCTGCTCCAGCACGTTTAACATGTCGTCCCGCCGGCCCAATGCGCCGTAGTGATACGCCAGTCTCTCCAGGTATTCTGGGCTCTTGGGGTTATTCTGTACGGCCTCTTTCAGCAACTGCTCCGCTTCCGCGGTCTTCTGCTCCACCATGTACAAGCGGTACAGCGCTATATAACCCGGATAGAAAGTCTTATCGTTGTCGATCGTCTTGCGAATAAACGGCTCGGCTTCCGCGTAGTGCTTCTGCTGCCACAGGATCGTCCCCATCTCCATGGAAACACCGGAATCGCCTGGCTTGATGGCATTGGCCTTGCGGTAATTTTCCATCGCGGTGTCAAACTTTGCGTCGGCCTCGGTTGCCTTGCCATCGTGCAGATCTTGCTGACCGAGCCTAAAGTTGAGCCCGCCGGTCAACCGGAATCCGTCGAAAGAATTGGGATCTTTCTTGAACAGTTCATCGATACAATCTACCTGCACCTCCTTCATGGCCTGCTCGTCTTTGGAGAGATACCCTAGCAGGAGCTCGGAGAGCCGGATCATCGACTGCTTGTACTCTTCCTGGTACGCCTGGTTTCCCTTCAACAACTCGACCGCAATCCGATACTCCTTGACGGCCAGCGAGACTGCGGCCGGCTTGACCTTCATATACACCCCGCCAAGCTTGTAGTGCGCCGGTCCGTATTTGGGGTCGATCTTGATCGCGTTCTGGTACTGAATCGCCGCCTCCCTAAAACGGCCCTTATCAAGATACGAATTGCCGCTCTCCAGGTACCGTCTCTTGGCGGTGGCGGGATCGCGCCGGCAGGATACCAGGGTCAGGGCAATCAGTAAAACGATCGTTACTTGGCGAACAGATGGCATTGCTTCCTCACTCGACCGATTCTCTTAACACTCTAAGCTACACGGGGTTCCCGGCGCCACCCCCCAAGACTACCAAAACCGGGGACCTGCCGTTCCGGTACTATCAGAACCAATTATGGCACTGGTAGGGCCTTTCCGGACTGCCGCACCCGGACCAACGGCACATGGGCGTGCGGCATCCACCGGTTTCGTGCTGGAGATCGACGGCGTGCCGGGCAGGGGCCAAGCCCACAGGTTGAAGACCGGAAAAGCCCGTACCGCGGTCATGGGTAAACCACTATAACCCAAAGCGGCGGCCTGGGGGAGACATGCTTTCTTAGTACGTCGACTCCGCTCCTCGACAGTCGCACTCCGCGAGAGGCTTCCACACTGAGCCGCGACCGTCAGGGAACGGAGGGTCTCGGTCCCGCAAATACGTTGCCGTATTTGCGAAATGGTGTACTGGGCTTGCCCGCCTTCGCGGCGGCACTTGTGCCGAGGTCCCACCGGAGTTCCGCCGTACTCGACCACCCGACCTTCAGTGGGAAACCTTGGCGCCGATTTGCGATACTTGTTGACAAGTGCGATCCGGGTTCGGGGCCTCGAATGAACAGGGGAAAACGGCTAGGTGGCTTACTGCTTTTGGCGTCGGCATTCGCAGCCAGGGCCGATGGCGCCCCACCGGGGTATGCCGACCCATCCGCTTGCGCCGGATGTCATCGGCGGATTGCGGAAGACTATGCGAAGACCGGCATGGGCCGATCCTTCCGGTCCGCGAGCGCGGACAGCAGTCTGAAGGAACTGGAGTCCGCCAGTTACGATCACGCGGCCTCCCGGGAAAACTTCTCCTCGATGCGGCGCGACGACCGGTACTATATCCGGCGCACCACCGCGGGCGCGGACGGAAAGCCGGCCAACGCCTTCGAGGAACCGGTGGACTATGCGATCGGCTCCGGCCAACGCGCCGTCAGTTATTTGCATCGTACCCGGGACAACCAGTTAGTCGAAATTCCCGTCTCCTGGTACCCGCGGAATGGCGGCCGTTGGGGAATGAGCCCGGCATACGACCGGCCCGAGCATCCGGGATTCAGCCGCACGATTTCGTATCGCTGCATGTTCTGCCACAACGCCTATCCGGACGTGGCCGCCGGGCCGGGAAATTGGGACGGCGCGACTGTATTCCCGCCGAAATTGCCCGAAGGGATCGATTGCCAGAGGTGTCATGGACCCGCCGCCGGCCATGTGGAGGCCGCTCGCCGGGGCAGGCCCGCGAGCGAGATCCGCTCCGCCATCGTGAATCCCGCCCGTCTCACGCCGGAACGCCGGATGGAGGTCTGCATGCAATGCCATCTGGAAACCACCAGCGCGCAACTTCCCGGCGCCGTGATGCGCTTTGGACGAGACGTGTTTTCCTACCGGCCCGGAGAACCGCTTGCCAGTTACATGCTCTACTTCGATTACGCGCCGGGGACCGGCCATGACGATCGATTCGAATTCGTCAGCACGGTCTACCGGCTGCGAAAATCGGCGTGCTTCAACTTGACCCAAGGGCGATTGACTTGCGCCAATTGCCACGATCCGCACCAGGCGTTGTCGAGGGACGCCGAGCTGCGGAAGACCAATCGAGCTTGCGTGACTTGCCATGAGTCCGCTATCGATACCTTGGTGAGCAAGGGCCGGCACACGGCGGCGACGGACTGCGCATCCTGCCACATGCCCGTACGGCAGGGAGTGGATGCGATCCGCATTACCATCACGGACCATTGGATTCAGCGGCCGGGGAAGTCGCCGGCACCCGCTCCGGCGATCGAGGAGCATGACGGGAACACTCTTCCCTATGCCGGGGAAGTGGCGCCCTACTATCCGAAAGTTGTCGAGCCTGTGTATGCCGCCGTCGCTCAGGTGAAGGGCCTCGCCAACTTGCCCGGGGGGCTGACGCGGCTGGAGAAGTTGCTTGCCGAGGCGCGCCCCAAGGACGGCGCTCCGTATTTCGAAATGGGAGCGGCTTTCTTCGGAACCGCGCAAGCCGCACGGTCGATTCCTTTTTATGAGGCCGCGGTCAAGCTCGACCCCGGCAATTGGCGATACCTGTACGGCCTTGCGCAAGCGCTACAGGCCACCGGCAAAGTGGACCAGGCTGTGGTTGCGCTGGAGCGGGCGGCGGCGCTGGCGCCGTATCAGACCAACGTGCTTCATGGGCTGGGGGTGGTTTACGCGCTCGCGGGCCGCACCCGGGACGCGGTGCGGACCCTTCGCGAGGTGGTAAACCGGAATCCCGAAGACCCCGCGGCGCAGAGTAATCTCGGCCATGCGCTGGTGCAGGCGGACGATCTGGGTAACGCCGAGACGGCGTTTCGCGAGGCGGTGAGACTGCGGCCGGAAGCCGCCGCCCCGCGGATGAATCTCGCCGGCGCGCTGACGCAATACGGCCGGCTGCGCGAGGCCCGGTTTCAACTCGAGGAGGCCATTCGCGGCGGACCTTCCACCGACGTCGCGCGCTCCGCGTGGTTTCGCTCGCTCGCCGCTACCGGGAGCGTGCCGCAAGCCCGGCTGCGCTATGACGAATCGCTGGGCAAGCAGCTTTCGGAAGTCCACAACGAGCTCGGAACGGTCATGATTTCTCTCGGCGATGCCCCGGCAGCCATCCGGGAATATCGCCTGGCGGCCGGCTCCGATCCGCGGTCCTCGATTGCAGCGTTGAACCTGGGGCTCACACTGGCCGGCCACGACCAACCCGCCGAGGCACGGCGGTGGCTGGAGGAGGCTTTGCGGTTGGATCCGGCGCAGCCGGCGGCTCACCTGAAGCTGGGCACGCTGCTGATCGCCGCGGGTCTTCGCAGTGAAGGTGTCGCCCAATTGAAAATAGCGGCTGGATCCGCCGACCCGCGCATTCGAAGCGCGGCGCAAGAACTACTGGAATCCGCGAAGTAATTGCCGGAGGTCCGCCATCCCGCCGGGCTGATTTTGCGGCTGACCAGCCGGGTGCTTAATACGTCGTTTCAGGAGTTCGCTACCGTATTCTTGCCCCCGAGGCATTCCGCTCCTTGACAGTCGCGGCTTAGTCCGGAAGCCTCTCACCGAGCCGCGACTGTCAAGGAGCGGAGTGCCCGAATACGTTACCGTACTTGCGAAATGGTGTACTTATTTTAGTTGGGGATCGTCAAGGATTAAAGGTGGCGTTCGCGGGCGACCACTCCCTTTGGTCGCGGCTCAGTATCGGCATCTCGCGCTTCCGAGCCGCGACCAAAGGGCGCGGTTATTTCCCGACAAGCCCTTAGCCGCTTTGGGGGATTTCGTATCCAGTATGGAGACAATGCCTGCAAGCAGGCGAGGGAGGCCCCGCAACCGAGTTCCCCAAGAATGGTGAAGCACCCCGACCCGCCTCTTTTACGGATAATCGGGTTCGATTAGAGTTACAGTATCAGGGAACAACCAAAGAGAGCAACACCACGGGGGAAGAAGAAGCCAATACCTGATAGTTTTTCACGTTAGAGATTCTTTCTCGCCCTGCTCTGTAATTAAGCGACGAGAAGTGTCCCAACTATATTGGCACGGAGGGCGCACATGAAGCGGGTCAGTCCGTCGGCATCCTGCGCGAAGGAATCTGGAAGCACTTGATCGCGGCGGCGCGGCTGAGCTTGGTATCGTCCGAGAACCTAATCCTCGTCTGTATGGCCCGCGGCGTGCTCATGATCTGTCATGTCCTCCACGATCACAGAACCACTTGCGAGCACTATGGAAGAGCCTCTCGCACGGCTCGTGGCTTTCGAGCCCACCACGTTTCCGGTGTTGAGCGTCTACCTGAACACTCAGCCGGATCAGCACGGACGCACACCCGACGCGGCGCCGTATCTTCATCGCGAATTCAAGGCTCTCGCGAGGACCTGGGCGCCGAGTTCCCTCGAGCGTCACAGTTTTGACCGAGACGTGGAGCGAATCGTATCCTATGCCACTGACAGAATCGACCCAGCGGCGAACGGAGTCGCCATATTCGCGTGTTGGGGCGCGGAAGAATTCTTCGAGGCAATCCAGTTAACTGCACCCGTCAGCGATAACCGCGTCTACGCCTACAACCAGCCTCATTTGTATCATTTGGCCCACCTCGATGAGCAATACCCACGGTACGCGGCGGTGCTTACGGATACGAATACCGCGCGTATCTTCGTCTTCGGGCTTGGCCAAGCGATTGGCGCGGAGCAGGTGAAAGGCAGTAAGGTTCACCGAGTCAAGGTCGGTGGATGGTCGCAGGCTCGCTACCAGCGGCGTGTGGGGAACGCGCACCACGAGCACGCCAAAGAGGTCATTGAACGCTTGGCTCAGATCGTCCATGAAGACAAAATAAGTCACATCATCCTTGCCGGAGATCAGGTTGTGATTCCTCTTCTTCAAGAACAACTGCCTCAGGAAATGGTCTCGATGGTGCAGGTAATGAAACTCGATCTTCACGCTTCCGACCAGGATGTGTTGACCGCCACTCTCGCGAGGCTCCAAGAGCAGGAAGCCAGAACTGCCGCGGAAAAGGTGGACCGGCTCATGCAGCAATATCGTGCTCGCGGATTGGCCGTCGTCGGGCCGCAAGAGACGCTCGAAGCCCTGGCCAACGGACAAGTCGAAGAATTGCTCATCAGCGCCGCGCTCGAGGAGACCCATCCCCAGCCGGAGGAAGTGCAAGCCATCCTCGCGCCGGAGATTCCCGATTCAGAGGGGGGAACGAAGAGCGAAGAGCCAAGGCAAGCGTCCGTGCCCGATCTACTAGTGACGAAAGCCAAGCAAACCGGCGCAACCGTGACGTTCATTGAAGACGGAGCTTTACTCGAATCGATCGGTGGAGTCGGTGGGTTCCTGCGGTGGCGCGAGTAAATCGGCCATTGGTCGCCTATCGAGAAGCATGTCCAAGATCACTGAAACGCGACGCCGCCCCTGGCAGGCGGGTTCGACTGGGCCTACGATCTGACGCCCCTGCGCGTGGCGCCCATCAACGCTCCGGGCATTGGCTACGCAACGCATCCTTACGACAACAAGCGGCCGCGGCCCTGGGCTCCGAAATGGGAAGAGGACTTTGGTTTTGCGGCTGCCACGTACCCCGTGGTGGCCACCGAGTTCGGCGGTTTTCAAGCGCCCGGCGCCACCGCCCCTGCCAATGCCACGGGCCGCGGGCTGGATTCCTACGCTTTACGGACCGGAGATTTTCGGATACCTGGAAAAGAAGGGTATCAGTTGGATTGTCTGGTGCTTCGACCCGGAATGGGGACCGACGTTGATGAGGGACTGGAACTACGCGCTCACACCGTCCGGTCAGTACGCCAAGGAAGCCATGAAGGGCCCGGCGAAGTAGCGATCCTGCCCGCCGTCGCGTCCCGGTAAGAGGCCCCCGCACGGTTGCCGTCATCGGCTCCGGTTGTTCCGCCCATGCTGGGCACACCGGCGCGGGTGGCGCCCCCCGCCCATCCGCCCTCGCGACAGGTGCCAGGCACCCGCACACCGGGCCGCTGTTACACTGGTTGCACGGCATGGCGGCAAACGCGGCGGCTGGATTCAATATCGGGGAGTTGGCTGACGACCGCGGCGTCCGCGAGTGTCTCCAGTGGTTCACGCGCGAGAAACAGTGGATCAACGAAACTCACCTGCAACTGTGCCGCGTCCCCGCCCCTACCTTCATGGAGCAGGAGCGCGCCGCTTGGTTCCAGGAGCAGTTCAAGTCCCTGGGATGGCCCGCCTCCATCGACCGCGCGGGCAACGTCGTCGCGGCCCAGGGCGATGGACCCTACGTGGCGCTCAGCGCCCACCTCGACACCGTGATCGCCCCGCGCAATAAGGACGATATCTCAGTCGATAACGACGGCCGCTTTTGCGGACCCGGCGTCTCCGACAACGGCGCGGGATTGGCCGCCCTGCTGGCCGTGGCGCGCGTCTGGAAAAACGGCGCCAAGCTCCCCGAGTTCCCTTTGAACCTCGTGCTGGTGGCTAACGTGGGCGAGGAGGGCGAGGGCAACCTGCTGGGCATGCGCCACCTCTGTAAACAGTCGCCGCTGGCTCGCAAAATCGAAGCCATGGTGGTGGTGGATGGCGCCAATACCGACCACATCACCACTCGCGCGCTGGGCAGCCGGCGCTTCGAAATCGCCTTCTCCGGCCCCGGCGGCCACAGTTGGAGCGATTACGGCGTGGGCAATCCGGTGCATGCGCTGTGCCGCGCGGTGGCTTTGTTTGCCGAAACCCGCATTGAGGGCACGCCCAAATCGGCCGTCAACGTGGGACTGATCGAAGGCGGCTCCAGCGTCAACGCCATCGCTCAACTGGCGCGCGCCAAGGTGGATATCCGCTCGGAAAGCAATCCCAGAATCGACGACCTGGTGGACCTGCTGTCCGCCGCGGTGGAGCGCGCCCGCGAAATCGAAAACCAGCGCGCCACCGGCGGAAAGGTGACTTCCAAACTGAAGGAGATCGGGTCGCGCCCCGCCGCCGCGCTGCCGGAAAACGCCCCCATTCTGCAGTGCGTGCGCGCCGTGGATGCCCACCTGGGCATTCGTTCCCACCTGGATTGCTCGTCGACAGACGCCAATATTCCGCTGTCGCTGGGGATTCCGGCCATCGCCATCGGCGCCGGCGGATTGGGCGGCGGCGCCCATACCACGCAGGAATGGTTCCGTCCCGAAGGGCGCGACCTCGGCCTGAAGCGTATCTTTCTCACCATTCTCCAACTGCTGCGCGGCACGCCCGCCGGGAGCCTGGGGAGCGCGGGCAAGTGAACCGCCGCCGCGCGGCCGAAGCGGCGCTGATATTCAATACCCTCATCTGGGGGACGACGTTTGTCCTGGTCAAGGCGGCGCTGGCCGATATCTCGCCGGTCCTATTTATAGCGCTGCGTTTTTCCCTGGCGGCGGGAGCCTTACTGGCGGTATTCCGGCGCGCGGCGTTGCCCACCGGCGAGCCCTCCCGGTCCTGGAAAGCGGTAGGGGGCGGAGCCCTCGCCGGGACTTTCCTCTTCTCCGGTTATCTCTTTCAAACCATGGGGTTACGGCTGACCACCGCGCCCCGGTCGGCGTTTATTACAGGATTAACCTCGATCGCGGTACCTTTGCTCGCCGCCCTCGTCTATCGGGTTAGACCCCGGATTTCCGAATTGGCTGGGGTGCTGGTTGCTACCGCCGGACTTGTGCTGATGACGCTGCCAGGCGTCCTTGGTCCGATGAGGCTGGGCGATCTGTTGACGGTGTTTTGCGCGCTCGGTTTTGCGGCATATATCGTCACGCTGGGCCACTTTACGGAGAAAATGAGTTATGAGTTGCTGGCGGTCACCCAGATTGGTGTCGCCGCGATCCTGGGTTGGGCGCTGTTCTGGTGGGTGGAAATACCCCATGTGGCATGGCGTCCGGCGGTAGTCTGGGCGATACTGGTAACAGGACTGCTGGCTACGGCTCTGGCTTTTGCTGTGCAGTCCTGGGCGCAACGGTACACGTCCCCAACAAGGACAGCTCTGATTTTCATGCTGGAACCGGTAGTGGCGTGGCTCACGTCGTATTGTATGGTGGGTGAGGGCCTTTCGGGGCGCGCCGCCGCGGGCGCGGCACTCATCCTGGGCGGGGTTGCGATGGTGGAATTGAAACCCCTGAATCCGCGGCAACATCAGTTTCAATAGGAGTAAGAAGGTCCATGAGTTTCGTCGACAGAATCCGCACACAGAAGTTGCTTTCGTTCACGCTGATGCTTTTCACGTTGTCCATCGGGATCGTGCTGGGCACGCTGATCGGCTCGGGGGTGAAGGCGGCCAAGGACAACAGCCAGGCGCCCGGCGCGACACCGCTGGTGATCCCCAACCCGGTGGAATTGTCCAACGCGTTTACGCAGATTGCCAAGCAGGTGGAACCGTCGGTAGTCAATATTTCCGTCACCTACAATGCCAGGCCTTCGCGGGCACGCGCCTCGCAACGGCGCCCGGTGAACCCGGATGACGGCGATAACGGCGGTGTGGACGATTTTTTCCGCCGCTTTATCAACCCGTTCGGCGGTGACGGACCGGAAATGCAAAACAACCAGGGCAAAGCCCTCGGCTCCGGCGTAGTGGTGGACGCCGCCGGCTATATTCTGACGAACAACCATGTGGTCGATAAAGCCGACCGCCTCCAGGTGAAGTTCCCGGGCGACGCCAACCAATACGATGCCAAGGTAGTGGGGACGGACCCCGCCACCGATCTCGCGGTGATTCGCGTGGAAGGCAAGCAAAACCTCACGCCAGTCAAGATCGGCAATTCCGACGCCGTCCAGGTGGGCGACTGGGCCATGGCGATCGGTTCGCCGTTCGGCTTCGACGCCACCGTCACCGCCGGCATCATCAGCGCCAAAGAGCGCACGATGAACGACGACAATTCCATGCAGTTCCAGCATTTTCTGCAGACCGATGCGGCCATCAACCCTGGAAACAGCGGCGGACCGCTGCTGAACATGCGCGGCGAAGTGATCGGCATCAACACCGCCATCGCCTCGCACACGGGCGGCTATCAGGGCATCGGCTTCGCGCTTCCCATCAACACGGCGGCCGCCGTTTACAACGAGATCATCAAGAACGGTAAAGTGACCCGCGGCTCCATCGGCGTCACCTTCATCCCTTCGGACGAACCTCGGGCGCAAGCGGCGTTGAAGGCCAGCGGCACCAACGATGGCGTATTCATCATCGAGGCGACCCCCGGCGGTCCCGCGGAGAAAGCGGGGCTCCAGAAGGGCGATATCATCGTCGGCGTCAACGGCAAGACGATTCACGTGGGCGACGACCTGCTCAATGTAGTGACCACTACTCCGGTGGGCAACACCCTGAATATCACCGTGCTCCGCGACGGCAAGCGCGACAACTATAAGATAGTGGTCGGCAATATGGCGCAGATCTTCCCCGACCAGTTCGGCGGAGGCGAGCAGAACGAGCAGGCCAAGCCCGAAGGCGCCAGCGTGAGTTTCGGCATGACCATCGTGCCGCTCACCGATCGCCAGCGTGAAAACATGGATCTCAAGGAAAAGGGAGGGGTTCGAGTGGCGGAAGTGGAGCCCAACTCTTTTGCGGACGACCTTCATTTGGCAGCCGGCGATGTCATCCTTTCCATCGGCTACGTGGTGAAAGGCACCCCGGTGACTCAGCCAGTGAGCTCGGTGGAGGACGTCAAGCGGGTCCAGGCACTGCTCAAACCGGGCGATTCCGTGAAGCTCCACATCCTGCATCGCGACAATCCCCGGAGCGGTACCTGGGTTTCGGACTACCGGGCAGGGGTTGTGCCCAATTCGGCCCGGTAACCCCCCAGAACGCGAACGGCGGCCGGATTAATTTCCGGCCGCTATTGTTTTGTCCGCGCAGCCTGATACACTATTACCCTAATCATGCGGAAGTTTCTGACCTTTGCGGCTGCCATGGCCATGGCGGCGCTCGCTTGGGCTGGTGGCCCCACTACCACTCCCACCACGAAAAAGGCGCCCGCCAAGAAGCCGGCGACCACGGCGGTAACCGTGAAGACGCCCGCCAAGCCGGCTGCGGCCAAGCCAGTGGTGGCCAAGAAGCCGGTAGCCGGCCCGGCCGCCGCGGCAGCCCGGCGCGGCAAGCAAGCCCCGGTGGCCCGCACCACCTGGCGCAATCGTCAGACTGCCCCCACGGCGGATCGCTACAAAGAGATCCAGGAGGCGCTGGCGGCCAAAGGCTATCTGCCCATGGAAGAGGCCACGGGCACTTGGAGCCCGGCGTCCGAGGACGCCCTTAAGAAGTTTCAAGCCGAGCAAACCTTGGAATCCACCGGCAAGATCAATTCTCTGTCGCTGATCGCACTGGGCTTGGGCCCGCACCACGATTCTTCCGTCCCGAGACTGGTAGACGGCAACTTCTTGCAGCCCGAATCCGGCCGCAATTAGCGGCGCGGTTCCCGAACGAATACCATCGTTGGTTGCCCTTTGTACGCCGTAAGCTGAAGCTCCCGATATCCGCATTTTCCCGCCACGCGAATCGATTTCAAGTTCTCCGGGCTGATGATGCAGGTAGTCCGCGACGATCCGAAATGCTCGTCGCCCCACGCGATAGCGCGCCGCGCGGCTTCCGTCGCATAGCCCTTACCATGGACTCGGGGCGAGAGCACCCAGCCGATTTCCGGCGCTTCCTTGGCCGGCGACTGCATGTCCCGCTTGTAATCGGCGAATCCCACCTCGCCGGCGAAGGCGCCCGACGCCTTCTCCTCCACCACCCAATAGCCGAAGCCGAGCAAGGCCCAATGGCCCACGTAACGCAGCAACCGGGTCCAGGACTCCTCTTCGGTAAACGGCTTGTGGCCGAGTTGGCGGCTCACGGCGGGGTCCGCCCACATGGCGGCACAAGCCGCGAAATCGTCCAGGCGATGGCCGCGGAGCTTCAGCCGCTCGGTTTCGAGGACCGGCGCCGCGGTGGCTGGATGGAGAGGAGTCTGCATGAAGACATTTTGCTATACTCCCGAGCAGGAGTCATTCCCATGCTCTCTTGCCGCTCGCTGGCCGCACCTTTGCTGGTTGCCAGCCTGGCATTCGCCGCCGACCCCGCCGCCGTCAATCTGGCGGCCAGCCTGGTGGAACAAAAGGCCGCTCAGACACCCAAAGGGCAGGACCTGGAGTTCCGCTTGCTCGCCGCCCAGGCGTTGCAGCCGCGGTATCCCGCGATGGCGCAGAAGTTCACCGACGCAGTTCTGGCGGAGTTGCGCGCCAATCAAGATCTGACGGCCAGTCCAGCGGTAAGGCGGGCACTCACTGCGCTCGCTCCCGCCGATGCCGCCGCCATGTTTCCGCCGGCTCCCGGCGGAGCCCGGCCCGCGCCCGGTCCGCGGCCCACTCCGGCGCCCGAACTCGCCGCCATTCAGAAAAGCACGGGACAAATGCGCGGACTGCCCACCGATGCCGACCGCGCCAAACTGGTGTTGCAGATCGTCGCGGACATCCGCGCGCTACCGCCTTCGATCGCCAAGCTCGGCCCCATTTCCAGCGTGGCCAACCTGGCAACCGAGGGAGACCTGGGCAAGGAAGCGCTGAATGCGGTGGCGTCGACGCTCGCATTGGCACTGAAAGAGACGCCGGGGACCGCGGCCAACTATGTGGAACTTGCCAGGCTGGTGCGCTACGAGCACCTGACGCCGCTCGCCGCCGACCCGTCGCTGGACGCAGCCACCGCGGTGCTCGCACTGCATGACCAGGTTGTGCAGGAGAGCGGATTTACGTTGGCCTCGCTCGACGGCAAAACCTACAACCTCGACGCCCTCCGCGGCAAGGTGGTGTTGCTCAACTTCTGGGCCACCTGGTGCCCTCCGTGCCGCCGCGAAATGCCCGACATGGAAAAGCTCTATCGACGCTTCTCCGCGAAGGGACTGGTGGTGCTGGCGGTTTCCGACGAAAAGCGCGAGACGGTGGAGGATTTCCTGAAGAAACAGACCTACACCTTCCCGGTGCTGCTCGACCCCGAGCGCAAAGTGAACACCGCCTTCGGCATCGAAGGAATACCGAATAGTTTCCTCTTCGATCGCCAGGGTAAGCTGGCCGCGCAATCCATCGATATGCGCACCGAACGTCAGTTCCTGGAGATGTTCAAAGCGGCTGGGCTGGAGTAGCGCTCAGTAGTGGTATCTCGCCTGCAAGAACTCGATTCGGGTTTCGGTGACGCAATATACCATACGGTGTTCCTGGTTGATCCGCCTCGACCAGTATCCGGCCAGGGAGTTCCTCAATGGTTCCGGTTTTCCAACGCCCTGAAAAGGATCGCGGCGCGTGGCTTCGACTAGTTCGAGCAGTCGAAGCGCGACCTTCCGATCGGTCTTCACCCAAAACGCAAGATCGGCCACGAAATCGCGATCGAAGAGCGCCTCACGCTCCGCGATCCGCATCAAGGCCGACCTCCCGGCGCAACTGTTCGACCGTCATTGCGCGGAGTTCCCCGCGTTTTGCACGTCGTATAGCGCCCATCAGCCGCTTGGCGTTCTTAGGAGAGCGCAGCAGATAGGCCGTTTCCATCAGGCCAGCCAGTTCCGCGGCCGGCACCAGCGCGACGTCTTTCCCGCCTTTGCGGCGCACGATGACGGCTTCCTGGTCGTCGACTACGCGGTCCAGCACGCTGGCCAAGTTGTCGCGCAAAGTCGTATAGGTCGTTTCCGTAGCCATGGATGCACTCCTTTTATCAGCGTACAGGAATCCTGTACGTTTGGCAACCCCCTACTTCTCGCCCGTCCCCAGCAGCGTCTCGAAGTACGGCGCTTCCTGCTCCTTGTACACCACGGCCGTCTCCACATTCTTAAATCCGCCGCTCTTCAAATACCGTTCGAGTTCCAATTCCGTGAAGCCCAGCCACACGTCGGCGTACAGTTCGCGCGCCTCTTCAAAGTGATGCCGGTTCAAGTCGAGGACCGCGATGCGTCCCCCGGGCTTCAGAATGCGGCGGGCTTCCTCCACGGCGCGATTCGGATGACGCGCATGGTGCAGCGCCTGGCTCAGGAATGCCAGATCCACCGTGCCGCCGGCGATCACCTTCTTGGCCCGTGTTTGCGCGCCAATTCCGTGCCAAACGCCCCCATTTTTTCGGAATTGTCGAAAAACCAACGGGCGGAAGACGCTCGGCTTAGTTCCCGTTATAGGGTCCCAAACGAGAATTTTGTTCTCGTTGTGTTGGCAAGTCCATCCGATTCAATCGCCCGCCGCGCCTTCTGGCTTCTGGCTCCTGACTTCCTCGACTCCCATATCCCGCAGGGATATCAAGGCGCAGCCTTGGCTAG
>Ga0182018_10001321_pt1 | contig 28546 bp, 29 predicted proteins | sample 812P2MmetaG_FD_120490 | JGI IMG/M metagenome (GOLD analysis project Ga0182018, IMG submission 120490) | Permafrost microbial communities from Stordalen Mire, Sweden - 812P2M metaG | ecosystem: Environmental > Terrestrial > Soil > Wetlands > Permafrost | place: Sweden: Stordalen | collected...
CGGCGTTTCCCGTGATCTGGAAGAGGAGCACTCCGGCACCGACCATCGTGCCCTGGTTGTAGCTCCAGATGGTGGTATTCACGCTCCCGTCAGGGTTGACATGGTCGTAGTAGAGACCGCCGGGCGACTTGAGACATTTGTTGACCCACTGGTACATCCCTGCTGCCCACCACAGGTCGGTGGGATCCTTGGTCAGCTGGTAGAGCTGCAAGCCGACCTCGGCATTCGCGGCGTTCGCCGTCGCGTTGCGCTGGCTCCCGGCGACGTCCTCCCAGAACACGCCGCCCGGACAGTCGGTCTGACTCGTGTCCCAACCGGTCAAGACGAAGTTGAACAGGTCTTGAGCAACGATGAGGTCTATAGGACTCCCCGTGAGCCGATACGCGGCGATCAGGTCGAGTGCGGCCCAGGCATTGTCGTCGTAGTACGTGTTGCCCCCAGGTCCTTTCGGCGGAGCGACCGCGGATTGGAACGCTGGCGGCTGGCTCGTACCGCTCGGACTGGTCTCATGGAGATCGGCATACGACAACAGGCCGAACAACCTTGTCGAGACGTCGGGGGTGTAGCCCCGACCACCAGGGCTCGCGGCCAAGTACACGGTTCCGGCCATCGCGTTCGTGAACGGCCAAAGGCACGAATAGGGGTCACAGGAATTCGAGGGCAGCCCCTGGTACAGCACCGCCGGAGCCTCGTAGAGGTTCTTTTGGAGGGCCTGATAGCTCGCCACAGCCTCCTGTTGGTCGGTCGACGACGCGCTGCTCAAAGCCGTGGTGCGAGCTTGTGCTGACACTGAGGCAGCCGCGCTCGTGGTGCCCGAAGCCAAGGATCCCATAGCCATCGCGCAAAACGCAAAGACAAGACCAACCGACCGCAGTCGAATTCGCGGTCCGCTGATTACCGGCGTCGACAATCGTGTCCGATGCATGGCCGCTTCCCTCCCAGGGCGTAGTCTGTGGCGGACCAGCGCTGCAGTCAACTCGCAATGATGACGACGGCTTAGCCGGTGTTTGTGTCCATCATTGAGGTTCGAGGCACGCACCGGAAGGATGGGGTTCCCCTCCATCGCGAGAAGTGCAGGCTGACGTTGCCAAAGAATTCAATTGATCCCTACAGAATCCCTACAACGGGCCCATTCCGTTTCGAGACGGCATAGCTGGTCAGCGGGCTGCAAGCTGAAAAGTCCCAGTTCAGCAGCAATTCCGAAGGACGTAATGGGACCGGCTCGGAGGCTCTAGACAGGTCGGAAGGGGCTCATAACAATCCCGAAGGTCGCAGGTTGGCACGGCCTTCGATCCCGAGAACATCGCGAAGCGCTATTGGGAGGTCGTCCATGCCGACGGTCCCTGGCAGGCGGAGTTTCGCTAGACCGGCGAATAGGGCTCGAGATGCGGACGGTTCGATCATCGAGTTCGTCGAGCGACTGGACCGCCCCCTGTCACGGTGCAGGTGGCGCGGGTAGCGGGGAACGCCATGGCGCGGCTCGCCGAGGTGCTGGTGGCCACCTTCCGGTTGCAGATCGAGTTGCCGCGTCGAGCAGGTGGCAGCACGGACTACGAGATCGTCCGCGAGTACTCCGATGTCGCCCAGCGGCTGCCGCCCGCGTTCGTCGGGACTCTCGATGCACTCCTACGACGTCAGATGGTGGCCGCGGCCGAGCGCATGTGGTCTACGGACGACGAGAAGGTGGCGGTCACCTAGCCTCGCACCGTCGGGTTTGCCGACTTGGTTGGCTTCACCGAGGCGTCCGCGTCCATGTCCGTCGGCGAGCTCTCCTCGGTACTGGCCGAGTTCGATGAACGCGTCGCCAACGTGGTCCAAAACGGAAATGGCCAGGTGGAAAACGATCGGCGACGAGGCAATGTTTGTGGCCGAGGGGGCCCTCGGTGCGTGCCGGATTGCTCTCACGCTTGTGGAGGAGTTCGGCCGGGGCCAGCTGCCCCCTGTGCGGGTCGGGCTGGCGGCCGGCGACGTCCTCTCCGTCTTCGGTGACGTGTACGGGCCGGTCGTCCGCCTGGCCGCCCGTCTGGTGGCTGCGACCGACCCTTCCACCGTGCTTGTGTCGGAACAGGTGCACGCGGATGCCACAGGTCTGTTCCGGTTCGAAGCACTTCTTCCGCTCACTGAAGGGCTTTCCCGGCCCGGTCACCGCTTTTCGTCTCTGCGGATGAAGAGCCGGCTGACTCGAGATCGACTTCCCGTCGAGCAATCTCACTAACATCCTCCCGCGTGAGGGCGAGTCCACGGTTGTGGTCGCATCGCTGGTCGGTGAAATATCGCGGGTGGATGCCAATCGCATCACTCGCGGCCTGCTGGATCCTCACGTTGACCCTGACGCCTGGTTCGGGTGTCGCCGCGGCTTCCTTGAATCCATCCGGCATTGCCTGGTCGGCATGCCCCAAGGCGACGGGGTACCTCTGCGGATCGCTCCAGGTACCGATTGACTATGGGCACCCTTCCCGTGGGTCGCTGCCCCTGGCCGTAATTGAGCACCCTGTGCCCGAGAGCAAGGGGGTAATCGTGTTCAATCCGGGAGGGCCAGGTGAGAGTGGGGTCCTCATCCTTCCCATTCTGGCGTCGTTCGTTCCGACATCTGTACTGAGCCAGTTCACCCTGGTGAGCTTCGATGAACGGGGAACCGGGTCGAGCAACCCGCTTCTCTGCGGGCCCTCCCCTTCAGCAGCGAGCAGCGCCGTGGCCGGGACCGTGGCTGCGGCCCATACGTTTTCCGGCCTGGATCGATCATGTCGTTCCCGTTATCCCAAGCTGTTCCCGACCGTGAACACCACGACGTCCGCTCGGGATATGAACAGGCTCCGCTTGGCCCTCGGGGTCGACCGGATCAACTACTACGGACTGTCCTACGGCACGGTCCTTGGGTCCATCTACCGGCAGCTGTTCCCGAGTCACCTACGTTCGATGGTGCTCGACGGGGCGGTCGACGCCAATTTGAGCCTCCCCACAGATGCCACGCTCGAAGCGCCGGCCATCCAGACGGCGCTCGAGCATGCGCTTTCCAATTGCCCGGCCACACCAGGTTGCGCCCTCGGGTCTAACCCGATCGGCTCTTATGAACGACTCGCAGCGCGGCTCACCCGGACTCCGTTGCCAGCACCCGGCGATGGCGACAAAACTCGGGTAACTGTTGGTGACTTGATGACCGCAACCTTGCTGTATCTCTCAGCACCGACTCTGACCCCTGGCTACTTTCCTGCCCTGTCAGCGGCGGCTGCCGGTAACGGCGCGCCGCTGCGTTCAGTAGCCCTGGGACTAGAGACCGATTTGAACGGCAACTCGCTAGTCGGTGCCCTCTGGAGCATCACCTGCAATGATGCCGCAGCCCACCCGAACGGCGCCTCCACTGCTTCCCTGGCTCGGACGTTGGCGGCGCGCTTTCCGCTCGGTGGTGCTGAAGCCGTTGCCAATAACCTCATCGGCTGCCCGGGATGGACCGGCTCGAATGGGGCCATCGCCCACCTCACTCCAATTCGGAGCCAAGCGCCGCTCGTTATCGCCAATACCTTTGATCCCAACACTCCCTATGCCGTGGCACGCCGCCTTGCTCCCGCAGTCGGTGGCCGGCTGGTCACGTACGTCGGGTACGGGCACAGCTGGCTGCTCAATGGATCCGCGAATATCTGCATGCAAGATGTCGTGAGTAGCTACCTCATCGACAGCGTGTTGCCCGCCCCGGGCACCCGCTGCACCGCCTCAGGCGGTCACTGAGGCGGTTACATCCCTGCACGCGAGGCCACACGGGTCGCGTGATGGGCATCAACTCTGGACGACAGGCCTCACTTCGGCGGACACCCAGGGCTGTCGAACCTTCACAAGATCTGCCGGCGTTCTTGCATCTGGCCGGCGATCGTGTCGGCGTGGATCTCGCCGTCATCATCGCCCTCTTCGGAAGGGCGGTCACGACGGTCAAGCCCTTCGTAACAAACTTCACCCTTCTCCTGACCGCCGGTTTGGAGGGTAACCGGTGTCAGCGAGAACTCCTTGTTGCGGACCCCCCGTTCGACCGCCAGGCCGCGATGAAGAGCGCGGCCGCGAGCGCATGGCCGGATGTCGACAGATCGAAGTCATCGTTGCTGAAGAGGGACCCGGCGTCGCCTGAGACGGGTCTCGTCATAGCGTGGTTCACGTCGACCAACACGGCGCCGGTGGAGCGAGCCACTTCGGCCACCTCGACGTTGTAGGCGGCGACCGCTGCCGTGGTCACGGCGACGGGCGGGATCGAGTTCTGGGGGAAAAAGTGGTCGACGAAGCAATGGAAGCTCCTGGAATCCGGCGAGGGTGGGGGGTGTCCCAGGCATGTCTGATAGGCCGGGGCGAGCGTGATCGGTTCGAGGTTGGCGACTAGCACCGTGGCTCGCTCCTTCCGCAGCGGAGCGATGATCTGCCGAAGCTGCGACCCGAACAGCTCGGTGCTTGCGCCCTCTTCGAGATCGCGCAATCCCACCCACACCGTGACGAGATTGGGATGCAAAGATCGCGCCGCGCCCACCTGGTGCGTCAGCACATCTGTGGCGGTGGCGCCCGTCGCGCCGAGGTCGTAAAAGACTGTCTGCGGGGGAAGCTCGTGTTCGAGCAGCACGGTGAACGCCTGTCGCACCGGGTCATTGGCGTCGTTGCCGACGGACTCACTCCCACCGATGGCTACGTACGTGTACGGCTTGCCCGGAGCTTGGGCCGGGGGCGTCACTGTGGACGCCGCCGTCGAGCAACCCGCCAGTACCAACCCGAGGGCGATACCAACGACTCCCACGGTGGCCCCCTTCGGGCGTGCTTGTGTCGCACGGGCGCCCCTCACGACTCCACCGCCTCACGGGCTGACAGGTGTGCCGCGCGCCGGGCGGGGATCAGCCCAGCGATCACGGCCACGATGGTCGAGCCTGCCACGGCGCCGAGAGGCAGGACAAAGGGCACGTCGAGCTGCACTCCGGCCAATCCTTGGGATTGCAGGTAGTGGTTGGCCAGTCCGCCGATCGTCAGGGCGATGGCCGCCCCCACTGCGGTGCCGAGTACGCCCCCAACCAAGCCGAGCGTTGCCGCCTCGACCAGGAATGTCCGCATGATGTCGCTGTCCCGTGCCCCGATGGCCTTCATCACCCCGATCTCACGACGGCGCTCGCGTACGGCGGCGAGGAGGGCGTTAGCGATGCCCAGTGCCGCGATGGCCAGAGCCACCACTCCGATGCCCGAGAGCACGATCTCCACCACATGGAGATAGTGGCCTACTGCGGTGATGATGCTCTCCTGCGCGCTGCTCGTATAGCCGATCTCGGCGATCGCCGTGCGTACCGACTCGACGTTGCCGAGTTGATCGGCCACTACGAGGGCTTGCACGTAGGGTGAGGTGGGGGCGTCGGTGTCGCCCAGCGCTCGACCGGACCGCACCCAATTGAAGTCCGCTGTCACGAGCGGGGGCCAGGCGATCACATCGCCGGGCGCCGCCTCTTGCTGGACCACCCCGACGATGGTGGCTGACGTCCACCGGTAGCCGAGCACGGCTTCGCGGAAAGAATGATTGTTGGCGGTCTCGGTGCCGGCGAACCTTCGAGAGCCCAGCTGAAAGCGCGTGCCCACCACGGCGGTTGCCTGCGTTTTGGCCAGGCCGAGGTGGGTCAGGTAGTCCTGGGTGACGTCGACCTGGTTGGTGGCGTTCACGGCGGGGAACCGGCCGGCCAACAGTGAGATCGGCAGGTCGCCGATCTGATGGAGGTCGACTCCCACGATCTGCGTGTTGACTATGGCCACTGGGTGCGCGGGTTCGCCGCCATTGCCGGCGATCGGTGTGCAGTGTCCGGGCTGGCGGCACAACAGTGAACTGGCTGGCGGCAGCGCAGCGGGCACGAGCTCTACATCGGTGGCAATAACGGGCACCACGGATCGCACGTGGGGCAGGGCGCCAATCTGCGCCAGTGCCTGCGCCGTAAGGTCGCGTGGCGGTCCTGACCGGGGATTGTCGAGCCCTGCTTGTGTCGGGTCGGGAGCGGCCGGAGCCACCGAGATGCTGGCCAAGGGACCCCCATCGGCGATCTGGGACAGCACCCGGGTCTGTGCTGTGCCCGCCACCGCCAAGAGCGCCGAGAGGAGGGCTGTTGCCAGCGTGATGGCCACGAGGGTGAGGGCGGCGCGGCCGGGTCTGCGGCTGAGTTCGCGCCGGGCCAGCCGGATGGCGTCGGACCAGGTCATTGCCGCATCAACGCACCGGCCCGGCGGGGCGAGCCCAGTGGCGCCCGCTCACCTCCGTTGAGGTGTCGGTTTGAACCTGACCGTCGACGAGGGTCAGTCGGGTGCGCGCCCGAGCGGCGAGGGCCCGATTGTGCGTCACGACTAGGAGCGTGCAGCCGTGCTCGGCCGGAAGCGACTCGAGGAGATCGATGACCGAGGCGGCGGTGTCGTCGTCGAGGTTGCCGGTAGGCTCGTCGGCCAGTACCAGCTCAGGACCGTTGGCCAGCGCCCGCGCAATGGCCACCCGTTGGCGCTCGCCTCCCGACAGCTCGAAGGGGCGGTGATCGAGACGGTCGGACAGGCCGACCCGTGCGAGAAGCTCGTGCGCCCGCAGTCGCCTCCTCGCGGCCGGAGTGCCGGAGAGCGTGAGTGCCAGCTCGAGATTCTCGAAGGCAGTGAGTGCTTCGAGGAGGCCAAAATGCTGGAAGACGAAGCCCACCGTTTTCTGGCGGTACTCGGCCAGTCGATCACCGGCCATTGTCGCGAGGTCGTGACCGGCCACGACCACGCGACCGGACTGCGGCTGTTCCAGGCCCCCCAGGATGGACAGCAAGGTCGTCTTCCCGGAACCCGAAGGCCCCACCAAGGAGAGGTAGGACGCCTTGTTTGCACTGAAGGTCACCCCCCTGAGGATCTCGAGCGTCTGCGCACGCCGCACATAGGCGTGGGAGAGGTTCTCGACCTCGATGGAGGGGTTCACGACCACGGCTTCCCGTTCATGAGGGTGGACGCTGCTGGACGGTAGACCACGCGCCGAGGGATCGGGCATCAGGTCCCGCGGCTCACGATCTGAGGGGGTCCGGCGTTCCCCCGGGCGGCGGAGCCCACGTCAGGCGGAGCGCGCGAAGCAGTCGGCCAGTTCGGCCAGGCCCTCACCGAAAGGCACCCTGGCCTCGAAGCCGACGGTGGTCGCGGCGCGTCGCGGGGAGGCGAAAACGTGGCGAACGTCCCCCAGGCGCCACTGGCCCGTGACGATGGGCTCGGGCCCACCTCGTCCCGCCACTTCCCACAGTCCGGCGGCGAGTTCTCCGATGGTACGCGGGGTGCCGCTCGCCACGTTGAAGGCCTGGTCGCGCGTCAGCGGCGCAGTGAGTGCGGCCAGGTTGGCCCGGGCAACGTCGCGGACGTGGACGAAGTCACGTCGCTGCCCACCGTCCTCGAAGACGCGCGGGGCCTCTTCCCGGTGGAGCGCGCCGAGAAAGATGCTTGCCACGCCGGCGTAGGGAGTGTCGAGCGGGGCGCGGGGTCCGTAGACGTTGTGGTATCTGAGAGCGACCACCCGGGCGCCGGATTCGCGGCCGAAGGCAGCGCAGAGGTGTTCCTGGTGCACCTTGGTGGCTGCGTAGACGTTGCGCGGGTCGCACGGCGCCTCTTCTTCGACGGCCACCGGCTGCAGATCGTCTCCGCATGCCGGGCATAGGGGTTCGAACAAGCCGGCGGCCAACCGCTCTGCTGTGCGCGGAGCCGGCCTAACGGGACCACAGCGCGGGCAGTCGTAGGCGCCCTCGCCGTAGACGACCATGCTGCTCGCGAGGACGAGACGACCGGCGAAGCGCGCCTGGTCGAGCACCCGCAGCAGCATGGCCGTTCCCAGATCGTTGTCCCGCACGTAGTCGGCCACCTCGGCGAAGTGCACACCGAGCCCCACACGCGCCGCCTGGTGACTGACCGCCTCGATCCCGTCGACGACATGCGCCCACGACTCCGGCTCGACGAGGTCCGCCCGGGTGTAGCGGGCGCCATTGTTGGGATGACTCGGCGGTTGCCTGTCGAGCACGCGGACGTCGTGCCCCTGCTCGACGAGGGCATCGACGATGTGGGAGCCCACGAAGCCACATCCACCGGTGACGAGGACCTTCACCGCGATGCCGGAAGCGGACGGGACCTTGGCGCCAATTGGTCGACTGGTTTTAGCCGTTTCATCTGACTGACGGTATCGGCGTCTATGACCTGTGGGGGTCTGATGGGCGGCGAAGTTAGACATTCTTAAGAGCATTTCGCCGCGGACGCGATCAGGTGATCACTACGGTGCCACGTGATGCCCGACGTCGTGTTGCCCGTTCTCAATGAGTCCCAGGCTTTGCCCTGGGTGCTGGGCCGGCTGCCGGCCGGCTACAGGGCCTTGGTGGTCGACAACGGTTCCGACGACGGATCGGCGGAGATCGCGCGGGATCTCGGCGTAGAAGTCATCTTCGAGTCTCAGCGCGGGTTTGGTGCAGCGTGCGCCGCCGGCTTGGCGCAGGCGCGGGACGAAATCGTCTGCTTCCTCGATGCGGACGGCTCGCTGGACCCGTTAGAGCTGCCGAAGGTGGCCGGTCCGGTGCTGCGCGGCGAGTCCGATCTCATGCTCGGCGCACGAATGGCGGGTCGGGGAGCATGGCCCGTCCACGCGCGCCTTGCCAATCGCGTGCTCATGGCCGAGGTGAGACGGAGGACCACCTTGGCCCTGCGCGACCTCGGTCCTATGCGGGCGGCGCGACGGCAAGACCTTCTCGCGCTCGGCATCGAGGACCGCCGTTCGGGATGGCCCCTCGAGATGGTCCTGCGGGCCCACCAGTCCGGTTGGAGGGTGCACGAGGTGGGTGTCGTCTACGGCGCCCGCGCAGGGCGCTCAAAGGTGACCGGGACCGTCCGTGGCACGTTCCAGGCGGTAGGCGACATGGCTGCGCTGTTGCGGTGAGCCAACTGGCGAGAGAGCGTGAGGATCTCGGAGTGCAGATCGTGGTGGTGGCCAAAGAGCCGCGCCCCGGAGCCGTAAAGACTCGTCTTTGTCCGCCTCTGTCGCCACACGAGGCGGCGATCGTGGCCGAAGCGGCGCTGATCGACACGATGCAGGTCGTCGCCCGCTGCCGGGTGCGGCGACGCCTGGTGGCCCTCGACGGCGCGCCCGGCCCGTGGCTCCCGTCCAATTGTGAAGTGATGCCGCAACGCCCGGGGCCCTTCGCTGGTCGCCTCGAGGGAGCTATTGAAGACGCGTGGGCCCGCAATGGGCTGCCCGTCCTGCTGATCGGGATGGACACTCCTCAGTTGGAGGTCGCCCTGCTCGAGTCAGCGGCGCAGGCGCTCCTGACCCCTGGTGTGGATGCCAGTCTCGGACCGGCAGAGGATGGCGGATACTGGCTTCTCGGTACGCGCAGGCCGGTGTCCGGCATGTTCGCCGGGGTGCCGATGAGCACTGACCGCACGGCACAGGTACAGCTCGCCCGGCTCGGGGCGCTCGCACTTCGCTGCTCGCTGTTACCCATGTTGCGAGATGTGGACACGTATGCCGATGCGCTTGCTGTGGCTCGGTCCGCCCCTCATTCCGTCTTTGCCAGTGCCATTCGGGCCCTCGGCGCCGCAGTGGAGACTCATGCCTGAGACTTTGGTCCGGACTTCGTTCCTCCGCACGGAGGACGGGCGCATCCTCGAGTTGGACGTGCGGCGCTGGATGGCTCCGGCCGACCCGGTTGACGAATCGCTCCTCGACCGGGCGCGCGGGGCGGTGCTCGACGTGGGTTGTGGGCCCGGGCGCCATGTGCAGTCCCTGATGCGTCGCGGCATCCCAGCGTTGGGGATCGACACATCACCCAGCGCTGTCGCGCTGGCTCGTCGGCGTGGTGCCAACGTAGATGAGTGCTCCATCTTCGATGAGGTGCCTGCGGTAGGAACCTGGGGCAGCGCCCTCCTGCTCGACGGCAGCATCGGGATCGGCGGTGATCCCGAAGCACTGCTCAAGCGGGTGGGCCAGGTAGTGGCCGCGCGCGCTCGCCTGCTAGTGGAGACCGGTCACCCGAACGAGCCGACCGAGACGCTCGACGTGTGCGTCGAGACGGCGACCAAGTCCGGGCCATGGTTCCGCTGGTCCCTGGTGAGCCATGTCGACATGGGCCGCTTGGCCCGAACGAGTGGCTTCCGCCTCACTAGTGCCTGGGAAAAGGACGACCGGTACTTCGCCCAGTTGGACCGCTAGGTGGTGTCAGCGGCGGTCGAAGCGCAAGTAGGGCCGACGGGGGACGTCGGTGACCGGGAAGAAGCACCTGGCACAGCGGAAGACCGGTGGGCCCAGCGTGAAGTACCGGTGGAAATCGGGTCCGATGGTGTCGCCGGGGTCGTCCGCGAATACGGTCGTGACGGAGGCCGACCGCAATGTCGCGGCGATGCTGGCGAGGAGATCGGTCCGGGCCACGCTCGGACCGGCCCGCAAGACGTCGTGCACGGCTTCGGATTGGGCCCATGATGGCTTGCCGGCCAGCGTGTCGTACCAGGGGTGGTCGGCCACGATCACCTGGCCGGGGATCGAGGCCACGAGGGCGATGAACTGGCGCCCGGCGGCCTCGCTGCTGGCGGAAGGGATCTCGTGTAGCGGCCTGTGGCTCAGCTGGACGACCTGGACGACCAGGATTCCCGCAACCAACGCGCCCACCAGTCCCGGGCGGCGCACGTCGGCGCGACGGATCGCGTCGTAGCCGAGACCGGTGCAGATGGCGACGCCAGCGTAAGCGGGTATCAGGACATTGCTCGATCCGCCGGCGTGGACGAGGGAGAGCCACGACGCACCCACAAGCCCGGCGGACACCACGATCCAAAAGGGCCAGATCCCGCGGGACCTCTGGCGCCAGCAGCTGAGCACAATCCCAGCCAGCGCGATTGCAATCGCCCAGCCGGTCGGGCGCAACAGGCTGGTGGGAATGAAAGTCCGCAGCGCCTTGGCATTGATCCCTTGGTTCGGGAGTTCGTGGAAGACGAAATAGGAGTACCAGCCGTGTGACGTCCAGTCGAGCGCGGTGGTGGAGACGACCAGGAACAGGGCCAGGGTGACCACCGCCCCAACGGCGACGCGCCATCGAACGAAGCCGAGGTAGACGAGCAGTGGCACCGCGGCGAGCAACGCCGTCTGTTTCGTGAAGAAGGCGAGGAACAGCAGGAGCCCGACCGTCATCCCTCCTCGCCAATTCCGCGCCACGCGGGCAGCGGAGACGGCAAGCAGGAGGAGGAGGATGAAGAGTGAGTCCACCCGGGCCAGGTCGAACCAAGCCCCGCTGACCTCGAAGGCGGCGGCGAAGATCCCTGCTGCCACGAGACCGGCCACGGGGTCTCGTGTCTCCTTCTGCACCATGCGCCACAGGACCACGAAGGATCCGAGCGAAGAGATGAAGGAGACGATCCGCGGCGCCAGGAAGCCGACGCCGATGAGTTTGGCTAGCCCCGCCGAGATCCAGAAATAGAGGGGCGGGTAGGGGTAGGCGACGTAGTGGAGGGTGGGTGCCACGTAGATGCCCTGTCCGTGGACCACCCGGTTCACGATCTCGACCGCTCCGCCTTCGAGCCATTCGAGCTCGAAGGGGTAGGCGATACGCCGCAAGGCGACGTACACGTAGACCGCGAGGGGGACGGCGGATGTGACGGAGATGGCAGCGCGGGTTGCTCGGGCCGTCGGGGCGGTGGAGGGCGTGGAGCGGTCAGTCGGCGTTGCGCCGCGCCGCTTCAGTACCCGGCCGAGCGTCGTCGCCACTGCCAGACCGCAAGTACACCGCACACGAGCCAAATGGCCCCCAGAACCCACCAGACGTTGTGGGCGTAGTCGTACGGCAGGCGCGAGAAGCCCGCACGCGCCGTCCGGCCCCAGTCACCGAGAAGCGGGTAGGCGTAAAGGACGACGATGGCCGAGGTGAAGAGGCCTACCTGGGCCGCCACCACCGCCCACGACGGCAGGAGACGCCTGACTAACAGGGACACCCCGAGCACCACGGGAATGACGAGCGCATCGTTGACGACATTGAGGCTGATGAGGAGGCGCAACAGATGGGGTGGATTGCTCGAACGGTTACGCACCATCCCGTGCAGTGCGAACACGATGATCGCCCACCCGACAATCAGGCTTATCAATTGGAAGGGTCGAACGCGCGCCGTGGACACGGGTCCCGCATCGGGAGGGGAGGACCGCTCATCTGTACTCACAGCACGATCACCTTGCAGATCCACTTGGTCTGGAGCACTCCCGGTCGGTCGGGGGCGATGAGCCGCACGGGATAGCCGTGGTCGATGTCGAGGGTCTCACCGTTCAGTTCGAGTGCCAACAAGGTGTCGGGGTCGCGTGCGTGCTCGGCGTCGACGACTGACATCGAATAGAGCCGGTCGGCGCCCTCGAGGGACTCGACTCTGATGGAGGCACCCTTGGGCGCTTCCACGAGGTCCAGGAATGACGCCAGGGGAACCCCCCGCCACACGGCATCGGCGCTCCAGCCCTCGACGCAGGTGATTGGCAGCGCAGAGACCTGCTGGGGCAGGGCGCGGAGATCAAACACGGAAAAGGAACGGGGCCGCCGGCAACGACCGGACACGACGAGCCGGTAATTGGGATCCACCGCGCTCCTCGTCACCCCTGCTTGGAGGGCCGTCTCGTTGACCGGCACCCCCTGCGGGCCGACGCCCACGCCCCGAGGGGCCAGGATCGCGAGCCGACGGAGTGGCGCCACCGTCTCGCCGACCGAAACGGCGACGAGCAACCCACCGGCGCCCATCACCGTGCCCAAAAAGCCCCGTCGGTTCAGCCCCCCGAGGGGGTCCAGCCGTCGGGTACCGGTCAAGGATCGGGGACTAGGATGCGCCGATGACGCGGCCCCTGCGTCGAGGGCCTCCGGTCTATGGGACTTCCTGCCCAACTCGGTGCGGACGGTGGCCGCCTTGGCGCCGATGTGTACGACCAATGCCCCCACAACCAGCCACGCAGTCCAAAAGTGGGCAGAGGTGAACGTGAAGCCCATGGGGCTGTACCAATAGTCGATGTTGGCTACCCCGGTGAAGAGCAGGAAGAGCGATCCGCCGACCAGGGGGACCAGGCTCAGGCGTTCCAGCGCGTGCAACAGGTTGTGGACGGGAGGCCACTGCAACAACTCCGGCCAGACCACCCAGAGCTTGGCCAGGAGCAAGGGAATAGTGGCAATGCCCGTGAAGACGTGCACGCCTTCGTTTATGCGATAGAGGTCCGCCGGGTGCGCCGGCAGGTGGAACCATCCCGGCGGATGCTGCGAGAGGTAGTCCACCAAACCCGTTACGAAGCACAGGGTGAAGGCCACGCCGAGCACGATCCCCAAGACCGCGCCCAGCCAGGTGCTGTGCAGCGGGCTGGTCACCTTCCCTTGCAGCGAAGCTGAGGTTCCTTCGGCCTTCGCCCGCGCCGTCGCGATCGTGGTGCGCCGAGTCCCGGATGCGGGCTCTGGGGGGCTGGCCACGATTGGCAAAGCTATCGGTGGCCTGCCCGATCCGGCTCCGCTTTCTTCTTACAAAACGACAACTTCCGCGGCGGTGATCCCGGGACCACGAGCGCCCCCCGCCGGCGATGGCGCGCTTCCTAACGGCCGTAAGTCTTTTGTAATGACCCCGACGAATCTTCAGGCCACCCAGTCAGTACGGTCTTGGCTGTGACCCTTGCCACCAGCTCCGGGGCTCCCGACGGGGGCTACGCCTCAGACCGGCGTTCGAAGGTACTGGTCGTCGACGACGAGGACGTGGTGAGGGACGTCATCGTGCGCTACCTGCGCCATGACGGCTTCGCAACACTCGAAGCTTCCGATGGTTCCACGGCTAGATCGTTGATCGAAGCGCATGCCCCCGATCTGGTCGTACTCGACGTCATGCTGCCCGAGACAAACGGCCTAGACCTGTGTCGTTGGATCCGCAACCAGGGCGGTATGCCCGTGATCCTCGTTACCGCCCGAGGTGAGGAGTCGGATCGGATCACCGGCCTCGAACTGGGCGCCGACGACTACGTCGTCAAGCCGTTCTCTCCCCGCGAGCTCGTGGTGCGGGTGAAGGCGATCTTGCGCCGTGCCACCCCGGACGCCACAGCGGTGCGCCGGCGGGTCGATGCCGGGGGGCTGTCGCTCGACGCCGAGACGCGCGACGTCTCGCTCCATGGCCGTCCGGTCAATCTGACGGCCACCGAGTTCGACATCTTGTGGTGCCTAGCTAGTCACCCGCGGGTCGTTTTCTCTCGAGAACAACTCCTTGCCCAGGTATGGGGCTACGAGGCGGCCCTCGATGCGGGCACCAGCACTGTCACCGTCCACGTTCGCCGTCTCCGCGAGAAGATCGAACAGGACCCCTCCGACCCGCGCATCATCGGGACGGTATGGGGCGTCGGGTACCGGTTCACGCCATGATCGTCTTGGCGGTCGTTGTCGGCGCGTCCACCCTGGTGGTGGGCATCGCAATTGCGGTGCTGTTGCGCGCGCTTCCCTCGGTCCGTCTCCAGTTGACCGGCCTGGCACTCGTCGCGGTCGTACTGCCCCTCTCCTCGGTCACGCTGTCGGGGCTCGTGATGTTCCACATGGGTGCCCAGGCCGAGGTCCTCGTGGTGTCGGCCGCCGCGGCGGCCACGAGCATCGTCGGGGCGATCATCTTGACCCGAAATATCGTGTTCCATCTGGAGCAGGTGCGCGCGGCCTCCCACGATCTGGCTGCAGGGGATCTGGGGGCACGCGCCCCTGAGGAAGGGCCGTCGGAGCTGGCGGAACTTGCCGCCTCGTTCAACGCGATGGCCCAGCACCTCGAAGAGGTCTTTGACGCCCGCCGGGAGCTGGTGGCCTGGGCTAGCCACGATCTACGGGCGCCCATCGCCTCGTTGCAGGCAATGCTCGAAGCCATGGAGGACGGCGTCGTGGAGCCTCACCACTATCTTGAGACCCTGCAGGGCCAAGTGCGCCTCTTGAGCTCCTTGGTCGACGACCTCTTCGAGATGGCCTGTATCGACTCCGGGGCAATCTCCATTTCGCTCGAACCCGCCGACATGGGAAAGCTGGTCAGCGCGTGCGTCGGACGCCACGAGATCGAGGCACGCGCACGAGGCATTCGCCTGCGCACCGTCGTGCGTGACGATGCCACTTGGGTGGCGTGCGCGCCAGACAAGGTCGAGCGGGTTCTCACCAATCTCATCACCAATGCGTTGCGGTACACGCCCGTGGGCGGCCTCATCTCGGCGTCGGTGACCTCTGGCGGTGGAGCTGTCTTCGTTTCATTGGAGGACACCGGCCCTGGGATCGCCCCTGATGAGATGGAGCGGGTCTTCGAGCCGTTCTGGCGTTCGGATGCAGCACGAACTCCCTCGACGGGGGCAGCGGGACTGGGACTAGCCATCGCTCGCGGTCTCATCGCAGCGCACAAGGGCCGCATCTGGGCCGAGCCGCCCAGCCGGGGAGGCACCAGGATCTGTTTCGCCCTCCCGGCCCTGCCGGGTGCGATGGCACCCCGCGGCCTCTCGGATGCCGGGTGCCTGGAATCCCCTCCATCGTTCCAGCGACACGCAACTTGAGCTGGCTTCAATTGCTACCGCGTTGCTACTCAAATGGTCGGACTCAACGATCCTGAGCTGCACCCGCCCTCGGGAGAACGTCGCCCCAGTCAGGCGGCAAAGTCAGCATCCAGCCGCAGTAGGGCCCTTACCGGCACCGTCACTGGGTCGGTCGTAGCGAGCGCGTAAATCAGGCTTCCGCCGCTGTTGGACCGCCACTCCGCAACTCCGCAACTCCGTCACGGACGTCGACGAGTCACGGTCCGACGTCGACGGTGGGCCGTTGCCCCTGGCCTTCGATCATCGTCGGGTCCCGAACCCGAAGCTCCAAGGCAAGGTCGTCGAGACCGAGGGCGAATGAAGCATGCTCGACGATGCTGTCTAAGAGGGTGAAGGCGCGCAAAGGCCGCTTCAAGAAGTCCGCTCGCCGTCCTATTTCAGGTCGGCCAGTGCGGCGATGATGTCAGTCACTTCAGTGCGCGAGGTGTAGTCGGGCTGGACGTCGACGAAGCGTACGGCGCGATCCTGATCGACGATGAGCACGGTGGGTCGTGGCAAGCGGACCGCACCCTCGGCGTTGACCTTCGCGAGGTCGAGGCCGAGCTTGCTCTGGGCGGCGAGGACGTCGTCAGCCTGCTCGAACGCGATGCCGAGCCGATCGGCCAGACGACTGCCCGGGTCGGAGAGGACGGTGAACTCCAGCCCGGCCTTTTCCACAGTGGAGAGTGACTCATCCGGTGGCTGCGGGCTGATGGCGACCAGCCGGGCACCGAACGCATCCAACTGTGGGAGGAGTTCCTGCTGGTAGGTGCGCAGGGCAAGGTTGCAGTAGGGGCACCAGCCGCCCCGGTAGAACACGATGACAGCCGGGCCACTCTCGACGAGCTGATCGAGACTCACCTGCGTACCAGTGGCATCGTCGAGGGTGAACGGTTCGAGCACGTCGCCGGCCTTGATGCTGTTGGTCGGGATACCTTGGTCGAGGAAGTCCTGGATATTCCGATCGAACACCTCAAGAACCTCAGCGGGTAGAGCCTCGGCTGCGGCGGCCTTGACTTGTTCGGACTGCTCACGGATGGTCAGGGGCATTTGGTCCTCCAAAGTCAGTTGCGTCGGGTCATGAGTGGACTGTGTAGTCCAGTAAGTATCGAAGCACGAGATGGCTGGACTGTCAAGTCCAATTGCCGGAATACTGGGGGCTATGGGAACGCAGCCGAGTACCGATAGGGGACGCCTGACTCGCCAGCGCATCGTCGCAGCGGCGGCCGAGGTTGTGGCCGAGAAGGGGGCGCTCGGGGCGAGTCTGGACGAGGTCGGCGCCCGGGCGCCTGCCTCGCGTAGCCAGCTCTACCACTATTTCGACGATAAGAACGACCTCTTGTTGGCGGTCGCCGAAGCCACTAACGACACCGTGCTCGACGGCCAACAGGATCTCTTTGACCACCTCGGCACTTGGGACGGACTGGTCCGATGGTCCGATGCGCTCGTTGCTTTCCTAGAGGAGCGTGGGGGCAAGGGAGGCTGCCCGATCGCCAACCTCCTCGGTCAGCTCGGTGAGCGTGACGACGCCATCCGCGCCGTGCTGGCCTCTGGGTTCGACCGCTGGGAGGCCGACATCCGCGCTGGCCTCGCGGCCATGGTTTCCTCCGGCGAGCTCCGACCCGATGCCGACGTCGCCTGGCTGGCCTCCTCAACGCTGGCCAGTGTCCAAGGCGGCCTCGTTCTTTCCCAGGCGCGGCGCGACCCGCTCGCCTTGCGCCGCGCACTCGACGGTGCACTCGAATTGATCGCGAGCTACCGTCCGATCTAGCTGAGGGTCCGAGCGTCACCAGTTCCAGGACCGACACTCGCCGAGGATCGCGCAGCGGCCATCACCTCGTGACGGTCGAACCGCTGCGAAGACCAGTCCTTCAAGGCTCGCGTGGATGCAGGATCGTGCGTGGCAGGCCGAAGCAGGCGAAGAGGCCCTTGTCGCCGAACCGCGTCATCGAAGAGATCTGGTCTTCTGAGATTGTCAGCACGAAGATCCCACTCGCTCGATAGACGTCGGCGTTGGGGTCCTTGCGGTAGTAGCCGAAAGCTGGTTCGTTGTTGGCTCTCGTCTGGACCATCTTGAGGTCTTCGCGCCAGAACGCAACCTGCTGAAGGAATTCGGCGATGGGGCGCGGACCGTGGAACTCGAAGGGCTCGGGCGGCATCTTGAGCCTTGCGTCGTCGGTGAGCAGTGCGACGACGCGATCGAGATCGCCCTTCTGGATGGCGTCGATGAATCGATCAACGACGTCTGCTTCGTGGGGGGATCGGGGAAGTGTCACGCGATCAGGACCGCTTGAGTGTTGGAAGCCGGAACGGGCCCGCTGGAGCGCGCTGTTGACCGATGCTGGCGTCGAGTCGAGCATCTCAGCGACCTCCGCGGCCGAGAAGCCAAGGACGTCGCGCAGGACTAGCGCGGCTCGCTGCTGGGTCGGCAGATGTTGGAGGCCGGCCACGAACGAAAGCGCGATGGACTCGCGCGCGTCGTAACGAGCCTCTGGTCCCGGCTCGACGGCATCGATCAAGGCGTCGGGATATGGCTCGAGCCACCACGGCTCGTCCGAATGCGACGCGCCAGCGAACGGGATTCCCAAGTTAGAGGTGGCAGTGACCCTCGGGCGGCGCGAGGAATCACGGAGATAGTTCAGGCACCGGTTGGTCGCGATGCGGTACAGCCAGGCCCGAAGCGAACGCCCGTCGAAGCGATCAAGCGCTTGCCATGCTGACAACAGAGTCTCCTGGAGTAAGTCCTCGGCGTCTTGAAACGATCCGAGGATCCGGTAACAGTGGACGTGGAGCTCCCGGCGGTAGGGGCTGGTGAGCTCGGCGAAGGCGTCGCTATCGCCGGCCTGGGCCCGGACCAACACCGAATCGCTCATCGGCTCCGCTTCCTTTTCCATGTGAGACCTCCTGGAGGTTGTAACACCAAGCGCGCCGCAGATTCATCGCTCAATCCGGCTGCGGGTCGGTGTTTCAACTGTCGGATGACCCAACAACCAGACAGGAGACTCACGATGACCCCGGTCAGCACCCATTCAGACCCTCCTCACCTAGGAGCGTCCCTCCGGACCCAGACGGCGCACGACGTCGTTACCGAGTCGTCCGTGCGGCGCTGGCGGGCCTTCGCCCTGCTGGTCGTGGCGTACTTCATGACCATCGTGGACCTCACGATCGTCAACGTGGCCCTGCCCACCATCGGCGTGAAGCTTCACTTCCCCGAGTCCGACCTGCAGTGGGTGGTCACCGCCTACGGCCTGACCTTCGGCGGCTTCCTGCTCCTCGGCGGCCGGGCCGCCGACCTGCTCGGGCGTCGACGCCTGCTCATGGTGGGTCTGACCGTTTTCTCCGCTGCGTCCCTTGGGTGTGGGTTGGCCACCTCCGACACCTTCCTGATCATCATGCGGGGGTTCCAGGGCTTCGGGGCGGCCATTGTCCTGCCGGCCGCCCTCTCCATCGTGATGAACATGTTCCCCGAAGGTGCCGAGCGCAACAAGGCTCTTGGCATCTGGGGGGCCGTGGGGGCCATGGGGGCCACCGTCGGGTTGCTCGCCGGCGGCCTGCTCACCCGCTACATCGGGTGGGAGTACATCTTCTTCCTCAACGTGCCCATCGGGGCGGCTGCTCTCGCCTTGGCTCGCAAGGTCGTGCCCGAAAGCAAGGTCAGCGCAGAGCGGCGTCGTTACGACCCTTTCGGCGCGGCTTCCATCACCTTGGCGCTGGTGGTGCTCGTCTATGCCATTTCAGAGGCGCCGCAGGTTGGCTGGGGCGCCACCCGGACTGTGGCCATGCTCACCCTGGCAGCGGCTCTACTCGGGGTGTTCTTCGTCATTGAGACCCGGGTCGAGGGACCACTGCTGCCGCTGCGCCTGTTCAGATTGAGCAACGTTGCCGGCTCCAACGCCGTTGGCTTCTTGCTCACCGGGAGCTTCTACACCTTCATCTTCATCGGCACCCTTTACATGCAGCAGGTGCTCGGGTTTTCGGCCCTCAAGACAGGGCTGGCCTGGCTGACTGCTTCGGTGACCGCTTTGGCCTTCGCCGGCCCGTCCCAGAAACTGGTCACTATGACCTCGCCCAAGCGGGTCATGGTATTCGGGATGGCTCTAGTCGGAGCGGGCATCTTGTGGGCCACCCGGATTCCGCCGCACGGAAACTTCTGGCAGGACTTGGCAGGACCGTTCTTCGTGGCGGGGATCGGAGTCGCGTTTGCCTTCATCCCCGTCTCGATCGGCGCCCTCACCGGGGTCACCGAGCGCGACGCCGGGGTGGCTTCCGGGCTCATCAGCACGTCGCAGCAGCTCGGGGGTGCGATCGGGGTGGCGGTCGCCTCCTCAATCGCCGCCTCTCGCTTCCACACGCTGGTCCACCATGGCTACACATCAGCTGCTGCCCTCACCGGCGGGTTCACCTCGGCCCTGTGGGTCTGCGGCCTGACCGGTGTGGTCGCCATCCCGGTGGCGTTCGTACTCACGCGGCGCGCCAAGACGGCCAGCGCGGTGGCGACGAGCGCGCCGCAACGAGACTTGGCCGTCATCGCTTCCCCCGACATCGCGGGCGCCTTGGCTGAATGAGCAACCGCGGGCAGGAACCCGCCGCTCAATCCAGTCCAATCCACTCGTCAACGCAATCAACAACCAACCAGAAAGAAGGCAAGAATCATGACTGTTCGCCAACTCGCTGGAACAACTGCAGTCGTCACCGGTGCCAGCCGGGGTTTCGGGCGGGCGATCTCCGTCTCGCTTGTCGAGCGCGGCGCCAATGTTGTGGGGGTTGCTCGCAACCAGGAACTGCTCGCCGAGCTCAAGGAGCAGCTGGGCGACGCCTTCACACCCCAGGTCGCCGACGTGGCCGATCCGGCTGTGGCGATGCAACTGATAGCGCACTATCGACCCCATACCGTTGTGCTCAACGCTGGCGCCACCCCTCCGGTCGGATCGATTCGGGAGCAAACCTGGGAGACGTTCAGCATCAACTGGAACGTGGACGTCCGGCACGTCTTCAACTTCACCCGAGAGGTCCTGACGGCGCCCCTCGAACCTGGTTCGGTGGTCGTCAGCCTGTCCAGCGGGGCCGCATTGGCGGGGTCGCCGCTGAGCGGCGGCTACGCGGGAGCCAAGGGCACCATCAAGCTCATCAGCTCGTATGCCGCGCACGAAGCCCAACGCCTCGGAGCAGACATCCGCTTCGTGTCCGTCCTGCCCCAGCTGACGCCGGCCACCGGCCTCGGAAAGATATACACCGAGCAGTACGCCGCTATGGCGGGAATGAGTGCAGCGCAGTTCCTCGAAGGTCGATTCGGCGGGACCCTCAGCGCCGAGCAGGTGGGCGAGAGCATCGCTGACTTGGCCGTGGACGACTCCTACACGGGCCTTGCGTATATTGTGGGTACGACGGGACTCCAGTCCGTCGAATGAGCCCGCAGTTGGCACCAACGCCCACAAGGTGAACAGTTTGGTTGTCCTACTCGACTGGAACACATCAGGCCGGTCGTGTCTAAGGCCATCGGACGCAAGTACGTCGCAACCACCAGAGGGCACCTCCTCGGCTTGGATACGAAAGCTCAAGTCCAAAAGTTGCTCGCAACTATGGCAGCGTCAGAGAGAACTAGAACGCAGCCGGGTTTGGCACCACCAGATACTTCTCTCCCGTCGCTTGTTTCACAGTACGACTCAACACGAGCGGGTCAAGCAGTCCCGCTAGCGACACCTCGCCCGTGTAGGAGCTTGCGAACGTCGTCTTCAGTTCAGCGGCAACGCGCGAGCGCAGTCTGCTGAACGTGTCAGGGTCAATGCTCGCCAGGAACGGGGTGAGCAACCATCCGCCAATACCCCACGCGAAGCCGAAGTTTCTCGTCAGGATGGTGGGGCTGGGATCGAGGCCGCCATAGATGTACACCTGCTTGTGGAGCGTTGAGCCGTATCTCGAATATTCCCGAGCCGATGCATTGGCGGCGGCCTCCATCGCTGTCAGGATCTGGCTGACGAGCTTGCCACCCCCCGTAGCGTCAAAGGCCATAGTGGCCGAGGTCGCCGAGAGAGCCTCTATCAGGTCTGCCATGAAGGACGGCATGCTTGAGTCGCAGACTTGGATAGCGCCAATCGACCTCAGCAACTCCACCTGCTCGGGCTTGCGAACGATGGCCACGAGTGGGACATCCTCCTCGAGGCAGAGTTTCATCAGCATCTGACCCAGGTTGGATGCTGCCGCTGTATGAACGAGTCCTTTGTGTCCTTCTCGTCGCATGGTTTCGATCATGCCCAGTGCGGTCAGCGGGTTGACAAACGATGATGCTCCCTCCTTGGCCGATGAGCCAGATGGCAGGACAAGGCACGACGATGCCTTCACCGCTCGGTACTGCGAATACATCGATCCCCTGCGACCGCGACAGTCCGTCCAAGGAGCGACCGCGCCACCGACGAGGTGCCAGCGGCCAGCACGGTGCCGGCTCCTTCGTTGCCTACCGGCAGAGACTTGCCGACTCGGGCGGCGAGGGAACGAAGTGCCCCGCCTACGAGTGGTGCTGTGAAGACGGGGCGCTCGGATGTACCCTCGACCATCGCAGACGCCACATCCGCGCCCGCCAGCAGCAGACCCAAGTCCGACGGGTTGATCGGTGCGGCTTCGACCCGCACCAGAACCTCGTCTGAGGCAAGGGAAAGTATTGGGACGTCGATCAATGAGATTTCGAGAGTGCCCTGTTCGGTCACGAGTGAGCGAAGTTCCAGCGAACTCTTCGGAAGCATTTCAGTCATGGCTATTGCCTCATCTCTCTATTGGCTCATGGTCAGACGCCCTCGGGATTCGGTCTTCCAATCAGACAGAAGATAGCCAGTTGCACGATACAACTGATCCACCCCCCAGGCGTCAGCCATCACCGCGGAGTGGTGAGATCGTCAGAGCGTCCAGCTTCGATCCGCTGCCACTGACAGGTCGTTCGCCCGACCACGTCGACGCTGGTGACCAATCCGGTGGACCGCCTTTGGTCCGCGTCTAGTGCGCGACTGTGGCCACGCTGGTGGCGAATCCTCCCAGGGCTCTTGGCGTCCGTACACGGTCAAATCCATCAGTGAATAACCGCTGTCCATCGCCTCAACGCCACGAAGCGTGGTCCAGTAGGTCTCGAAGACGCGCTGACCGTCCCGCAGGTAGCACACGAGATGCATCCGGCCAACTTCACGTCCAACAAGGAGGACATCAAGGTATGACTGCGCTGAGTACCAAGGCACGTCCCAGCCCATGAGATCGCGGTAGCGATCACTCTCGTCGTAGGGACCCTGGCAGAACACCGCGTAGGTGATGTCCCGCGAATGCAAGTAGGACAGTTCCTGCACCTGGGTCGTGACCCTGGTGCGGCGTTCGCACTGCTCTGCCGCGGGCTGGCCCGGGTTCCACATGAAGTAGTAGGCGATGAGCTGACGCCTCCCTTAGAATGCCTCGAGCAGGGTGAGTTGACCCTGAGCGCCCATGAGAGCGACGCCACCGTCTACCTCCACCATCGGGAGGCGACGTCGGGCAGCGGCGATGGCGTCGCCTCCACGCATATGCGCCTTCTCTCTGATCCGAAGTCTGTCGACTGCGGCTTCAAACGTGGAGCGGTCAACAGCACCAGGCATGGACACCTTCAGTCCATCGGTGTTATCTGATACCTCCATCACGGCTGGGTGTAGACCATCGTCCAAACAGCCTTATTCCCAGGGTGATGCTCGTTCCCCTCCCAGGGCGATCCGGCAACATGAAGATGTGCATAAGGCGTTCCGGCGAACATCACGCAGGTGCCGCCGTCGCGCATCCCCGCCGGCAGTCCTGCAGACACCGCATCAAAGGGCCACATGAGCATCCAATGTGGGCCAATCGGAATGGCCGGGCTCGTCCGATCAAACGGATCGGTATAACTGTGCTGCAGGGCGCCGTTGAGCATGTAGATCAGTCCGGGCTCTGTGTTCGATGGCTTTGGCTTCCCCGCCATTAGATCGAGCATCCATAGCATCCCCATCGGATCTGCACACATATCTGTAGCTCCGATGATGTTTTCATTCCCGGGAATGCACACCCATTGGTTCGTACCGGGACGCAAAGTGGTCATGTTGCCTTGGGCGTCCATTTCAACGACCCTGGCGTCCTTGGTAACGCACTCGGGTCCCGAGAGCAACGCTCGGCGTATCTTTGCTGCCACTATTGCTTCGGCGATTCTGCTGTCCTCTGTCACGCTCGGCCTCCGTAGTCTGATTCACACTCGTAGCGGTCGGAACGACGCGACCACCGTCGTGCCGAGTTTCGATCCTTTCCCTTGCTCTCGATGAGGTAAGTCCGCTCGAGTCACCCAACGACCCTGGCTCCCTCACAAGCATTGGCTGGGTGTGCAGCCGCCGACATCACTCGTTCATGCCATTTCTTTGACGCCTCCAGCACCGTCCATTGCCAGCACGTTTGGAACGGCAGCCAGGTCGGCGCAGGTGCTTACGAGCAGCTGACGGGGTGTGGCCTTACCCCGTGGCCTCTGGACTCCAAGACTTCGGACCGTCTGAGTTAGTTCTGTCATAGGACTAACTGTAGGACGTTGCGTTTTGTAATGCAACCCACTATTTTCGTGTCCGTGGAACGCAAAAGCTTCGCTGATATGCATTGCTCGGTGGCCCAGTGCCTCGAAGTCGTTGGCGAATGGTGGTCGATGCTGATTCTGCGGGACGTGTTCTTGGGCGTCACCCGCTTCGAGGACATCCAAAGGCGCCTTGGGATAGCACGCAACATCTTGAACCTGCGCCTTAATCACCTCGTCGAGACCGGCGTCCTTAAGAAGGTGCCCTACAGCGATCATCCGCCCCGTTACGACTATCGGCTCACCGATAAGGGTCGTGACCTGTGGCCGGTTCTCACTGCCATGCGTCAATGGGGCGACCAGTACGCCGCGCCAGACGGGCCACCTGTTCAGATGACCCATAAGTCGTGTGGCCACATCTCCGAAGCAGTCATGGTGTGCTCTGCGTGTGGTGAGCGACTAAGGGCAAGAGACGTTGTCGCTGTCCCTGGCCCAGGAGCGGTCGAGCCTGTTGTCGGGGCGGTTGAACGATGACGGTCACGGTGTCCCCGACCAGCCGGCATGTCTTCAGCGAGGTGAGCGCGTTGAAGCCCGCTGGATCGGGTCGCTTCGACGCCGATGTCGACCCGGAATGGACTATTGGCGCAAAACCAAACGGGGGCTACCTCCTCGCAATACTGGGACGCGCCGCAACATGGAACAGCATTCATCCCCACGTCATCGCCGCAAGCGCCCACTATCTCAGCTCCCCAGACCCTGGTCCGGTCGTTATCGAGACCGAGATCTTGCGCACTGGACGCTCGGCGAGTCAGGGGCGAGCGCGGATGACCCAGGGTGAGGTCGCTTGCGTCGAAGCGTTGATCACCACCTCATGCTTAAAGAGGTTCGTGTAATACTGCGCGGACCGGAGTCATAGATCGAGGCCGCAATGCCGCAGGAACGAGAAGGCGAGCCTGGTGTCGTTGCCGATTCGACAGAGCCCTTCGTCGACTATCTCCTTCGCCTCTCCGATGGTGTCGGGACAGAGATTGGCGAGCTCGCCGTTCTTCAGATTGCCCCAGACTTGTTCGACCGGGTTCAGGTCGGGGGCGTAGGCCGGAAGCCGCTCGACCACCAGCCAGTTTCGTTGGGTCTTGAGGAAGGCCTGCATCGCTTTGCTGCGGTGCGACGGAAGCCCGTCCCAGATCAAGGTGACCTTGTCACCGTCGAGATGACGGTGGAGTTCGGCGAGGAACTCCATGATCGATTCATCGTTGTAAGAACCTGGCTGCATACCAAAGACAAGGGAGGCTTCGCTGCCGTCGGGCCGGAAGCACACCGCGGCGGACATCGACAAGCGCTTCCAGTTGAAGTGGTGCGTGAGGACGGGAGTGTGGCCCTTCGGTGCCCAGGTGGATCTCACCGAGGGGAGGAGGCTGAACCCGCTCTCGTCTTGGAAGACGATCCACGCACCCCTGGCCCGAGCGTTTTTTTTACCTTGGGCCAGCGTTCGTTGACCCACTGCTCGATGGCCTCGTCATCGCGTTCGGCGGCCCGCCGAGCTGGACGTTGGCGACTCCACCCCATCTGTCGGAGCACCCGCCAGACATGTCCGGGGTGGTATTTCACCCCGGTGACCTTCTCGATAACGTCGGCCACTCGGGCGAGCGTCCACAACTCGGTCGGGAACCCATTGGCCTTGGGTCCCTTTTCCAGGGCCCGGGCCACTTTGCTCAGGTCTGCCTCGCTCACCTTGGGTGGACGACCAGGTTGGCCGGTTCGTTTCAGTGCCTGCTTGCCACCGACCGCCCACTTCTCGTGCCAGTCGGACACGGTCTGGTGGGAGACCTCGAGTTCACGGCCAATGTCGGCTTGTGGGACACCCTTGGCAAACAGGTCGGCGGCGCGCATGCGGCGCGCCTCCATGCCGGCGAAGTCACGCCGTGGTCGGGCATCAGACTTCGACTTCGAAGCGCTTGTCCCGATTGGGAAACGGGTGGAGGACGGCATGCACCAATTATTCCACTCCATGGAGCGCTAGCGGTGTATTATGCGAACCTCTTTAGAAGCGGATAGTCGCCCGTATTGGGAGGCTGGCCTGCCTGAGGCAAGCCTCCTCGCATGGAATGAACATGAACGCCTCATACCCATTTTGCCTACGGGACAGCGGGTGGCGATCATGGAACAGGTCGAAGTCCGCCTCGTGTCGGCCACTCGAGGGTTTCTCGAGGGCCAGCCAAGCGGCCGCGGCGAGCTGCGAGGGTGGCTGGCTCTACCGGACGACGAGGTGTTCGATCCGGTCTCATTGCTGTTCGCCGTCGACGCTTTCCCGCCGGGTTCACGGGTTGGGTCCCCACATTGGAGTTAACCGCTTACGTACGAGCCCTACCTGCTCCAGGACCACTCCAGATAGTCCAGCGCGCCCAACTCATCGCTGGACGCGTCGATGAGGTTTGCTATGTCTGGGACAGTGCGAACCGCCTGGTGACGCAAGGCACACAACTAGCAGGAATTCGCTTGGGATGAGCGCGGGTTCAGCAACTCCGCACCCGAAAGGGGAGAATTGGGCGCCTGTTGGGCTTGGGTCGGCAGCCCGCAGACCTTTGATCGGTTAGATAGTCCAGGGTGGAGACTGACTCCGTCCCGCGTACCTCAGGAGCACCGAGATGAATCCGTCGCGAGGAGCATTACCCCCATCTGGGACTCCAAACGCAGCACCAACTGTCGCGATCTCCGCCCAGAAAGGTTCACCCGCCACGTCCCCTGATCCCTCCACGCCTCACGCCGGCCCCATTGCAACGGCTGACTTAGGTACGGCGACAGATCAGATTTCCGGGATCTACACGATGCCAATTGTGGACTCCCTGGAAAAGAGGTTGTCGGCGGACGAGTTGCGCGACTTCTTGGCGAGAGCTGGCGAGACTCGGAGCGTCGAAGATCTCAGGGATCTGGCGTCGTGGACCTCCTTCGATCAGTTCAAACGTTTGCTCCAGGAGGCATCTCGTTTATTTGACTCGCCGTTTCAAACGTTAGGTGTTGGTGATGATGTTGATGTTGATGTGTCGTCCGCCACCGTCGTCGCTGAAATTGTGCAGGCCTTCGATTCTCCCGGAGCGATGCTGAGATCCGGTGAAAACAACCCCATGATGCCCATGCGGCGCTACGAGATAACCGAACTGGCGCCGAACGAGTGGATGATCCGCGAGTGGTTCATCGACGGTTTTGAACCGTACCCCGAATTCTGTTCGTTCTCTGCGGGCTTGTACGCAGGGATCCCGATGTACTTCGGTTTCCCTGCGGCAGAGGTCATCGAAGAGGAATGCCAGTGCCGGGGTGACAGCGCCTGTCTGTTCCGATTGCGCTGGGAGGAAGATGACGAAGGAACGTCGCGAGGGCAGCACCACGACGTGCACTCGCAGCTGCTCGAGGCGCGTTTCGATCAGCTGAAACAGATGATCACCGACCTCGCCTCCAACGAACGCTACGAGGATGTCCTGCAGGGAATTGTCAGATCTACCATGCGCGCCGTCATCGCTGGCGGCGCCATTCTGGCGCTCGAGGCTCGGGCCGGGAGCCCACGAAAGGTCTACTCCGAAGGGCTCACTGATACCGAAGCGGACTCGTTGGCAGACGCCCTCTTGGGAGGAGTCGGGCGAGAAAGGGCCATCGCGATTGAGGTGACCTCGGTCCGTCGCCACTATGGCGTGCTCGCCATCGATGAGCGAGGCGGCATCTTCGCCTCCCAGGCGCAGAGCACGCTGCAGACCTACGCCCAGCTGGCCGCCGCCGCCCTCGATGCCGCCAACGCCATGGAGGAAGCCCGGCACCAGGCCAACACCGCCCGGGTCCTCTTGGAACTCTCCATCTCATTGGCCGAGATCGTGGGAACCGAGGAGATGGCCGCCAAAGTCGCCCGCGCGGTGCCTGACGTCATCGACTGCGACCGGGCTGCCGTCTTTCTCGACAACCTGGACTGGCAAGGTGCCGGCGACGGGAAAGTTGCTCTGGTCGCCTCGATAGGATTTCCCGATGACGCGGTGAGTCTGCTCGGGTCGAGGCCTTTTCTCGCCGACGAATTGGCAGTGGACTCTGAGTACGGTCTGTTGCACACGTCTCGGCCGTCAGATGTCGGCAACGTTGCATCGGTCGCCGCGCCGATCACCTCTTCGGGCAAGGTGATCGGTCACATCGTGGCCGGGGTCACGAGCGACCCCGAGCGCCTGGTCGTGACCCCGCGCCTGGCCGAACGGCTCAAGGGTCTTGCCGCCCAGGCGTCCATCGCCATCAGCAACGCCCGCTTGGTCGACCAGATCCGCTTCCAGGCCCTGCACGACCCCTTGACCGGTCTGCCCAACCGCAGCCTGATCCTTGACCGCATCGAACAGATGCTGGCCCGGGCCCGTCGCACCAACGTGGCGACGGCGGCTCTGTTCATCGACCTCGACGGCTTCAAGGGCGTCAATGACACCCTCGGCCACGCCGTCGGCGATCAG
>Ga0182018_10001322_pt1 | contig 28538 bp, 23 predicted proteins | sample 812P2MmetaG_FD_120490 | JGI IMG/M metagenome (GOLD analysis project Ga0182018, IMG submission 120490) | Permafrost microbial communities from Stordalen Mire, Sweden - 812P2M metaG | ecosystem: Environmental > Terrestrial > Soil > Wetlands > Permafrost | place: Sweden: Stordalen | collected...
GAGGAAGACCGAAAGGACGAACTGCTCGCGCTGGAACGCGACCTGCGGCAGCGGATGATCGCGCATCAACGCTTCGGGATAGAAGCCGTACTGCGTGACGAACTGAATGATTTCAAAAGCGAGTCCGAGCGAAATCAGCATCGGAAGCTGTTGGATCAGGCGCGTGCCTTGCGGACGCGCGAGCGCGCTGCGCACCGGGCCGGTAATTAAGAAGAAGAGGCCGGCGAGCAGAAAGAGGTGCGGAGGGCTGAGCAGCAGATCGAGCTGGTGCTCGAACCCAAAGATCGAGTGCCAGACGAAGTCGAGTGCGCCTCCCACCAACAGCGCTGCGACGCCGACGACGCTCTGTGAATAGCCGGGGGGAATCGCCTTCCAAAAGGAACCGGCGCGTCGGTAGTTACTCCAAATAGTCGCGCTCAAGACCACGGCTGCAAAGACGGCGCCGCTGTACATCGTCATATGCCACGGATTGAGAAACGATTCGACCGCGAGAAAAAGATGCTGATGCGCATCGATGAAGAGGCCCGTCAGTATCCAGAGGCCCGCGAAGCTCGCCAGCCAATCGAGCCGGCTGGGCGAACCCAACGGCTCGACGACGACGTCGAGGCGGGGTAGGGAAGGCCCGGCTTCTGCTCGAGGGGAAAGCAAATCCATCAGCTTCATGTATCGTGAGTCATCCTTCGACTCGCCTCGAAACCCTTTTCATAGCGCTCTTTGCGGATTGGTGATCGGGGCGCTTTGTTGTGTGAATGCGTGTTCGTCCAAACCAGTTGCCGTTCCGCCAAATCTCATCGTTTCAAGCAAGGCGCCGCAGGCGCAGCCGACCGCTCCGGTCGCAACGCCGAACGCCCCGCCCCGGATCGTGCGCATTTGGTTTTCCACGCTGACGCTTCGCCCCGGTACGTGGTTCGACGGGACAATTGTGGGAAGCAGCAACGTTGCGTCGGTCGAAGTCCGCACGGCCGCCTTTTCGATCAACAGCACTCAGATGGCGCCCGGCATCTACCATTTTCATATGCGTGTGCTCGAACTGCCGCCGCTCTCCCGCCGGCATTCGTACGAGCTCTATATCATCGCGCGAAATACCCCGGGCGACGAAGCGGTCGAAGAGGCTCCGATGCGCGTAGAGTGACTCGCCCGCTCGCAAGCGGCCGGCCATTCGCCCGGTCTGAGACACCGAGGTATGCGTTCGACCGATGAAGCGTCACGATTTTGTGCGGGCGGCCGCCGGCACGCTGGCGGTAGTTTCGGTACCTGGGGTGACGCAACGCGCGCTAGCAAGCGACGTCGTCGATGTTACGCTGCGCGCGGCACCTCTTCGGTTTTCGCCCGGGGCGGGCTTGCACTTTTCGGGGCTGGCGTACAACGGTACGATACCCGGACCGCTCCTGCGCGTCGCGCACGGACAACGCATTCGCGTTCGCTACACGAGCGACGTCGGAGTACCAACGAGTATCCACTGGCACGGGATGCTTCTGCCCAATGCGATGGATGGCGCCGCCGGGATCACGCAACCTGCGGTGCCGTTTGGCGGCGAGTATCTGTACGATTTCGTGCCGGGACCGCCCGGCACGCGCTGGTATCACGACCACGCGTTTAGCTTGGCCTCCGCGCGAGGGCTCTTCGGGATGTTCGTCGTCGAGGATCCGAACGACGAACCGGCCGACCGCGAGTTTGCGCTCATCTTTCACGACGTGCCGAAGTGGAGCTCGCTGGTCGCGGCGCAGCGCGGCGTCAGCAACGCGCCGATGACCGATCCGATCGCATCGGGCGATAGCATGCAGATGATGCATCGTAGCATGGGCGATGAAGTCGACTACGTCGCCCATTGCATCAATGGCGCGAGTTATCCGCGCGGTAAGACGCTTGCGATCCGCAGCGGCGATCGCGTTCGTCTGCGCATACTCAACGCGAGCCCGACCCAGACTCGCTACGTGCGACTTGCGGGACACCAGTTCGTCGTGACGCACGCCGACGGCAACCCTCTCGCGCAGACGACGACCGTTGACGTGCTGCGAATCGGTGCCGGGGAACGATACGACGCGTATTTCGAAGTGCGCAAGCCGGGGGCGTTCCTGCTGCAAGGCATTTCGGGTGATCCACTCGAGTCGCAGCAGGCCGTTCTCCTGTACACCGAAGGCATGGAGCATGCCCCGCCGCGCAGCGAGCCGCAGACGCTGGGCGGTTTGCGCGTTTTTAGCTACGAGGCAGCCGGCGGTGTTGGGGCGCAAACGAAGTCGCCTATAGGCGCGCCGCCGCCGTACGATCTCGCGCTCGGCGGAGGGGGTTGGGAAAATCCGCGATGGACGATCGCTGGCGACGTCTGGCCGAACACGCCAAAGCTGCGCGTGCGTCGGGGCGAACTCGTGACGGTGCGTTTTCGCAACACCAGCGACATGGACCATCCAATGCACCTGCACGGCCACATCTTTGCACTGACGGAAGTCAACGGGGTGCCGTTGTTGCGCCCGCTCTCCAAAGACGGCTCGCTCGTTTCTGCAGACGGCGGCACTGCCACGTGGCAGTTTACCGCTAATTCATCGCCCGGGCGCTGGCTGCTGCACTGCCACAACGAAATCCACATGATCGGTGGCATGATGGCGGAGGTCGTTTACATAGCCTGAAGCGTTGCGCGCTGCAACGCGTAAACGTGCGTGAACTCCGCGCCGAAGAGCAGGATTTGCGCCGAATAGTTTGCCCAGAGCAGAAAGACCACCAGCGAACCGAAGGCGCCATAAGCGGAGCCGATGCCGGCGCGTCCGAGATACAATCCCAACAAGAACTGCCCGGCCACGAAGAGCAGCGCGGTTATGCCGGCTCCGATCCAGACGTCGCGCCAGGCGATGCGCGCATCGGGCAGAAACTCAAAGAGCACCGCAAAGAGCAGCCAGACGATTGCGAATGAGAGTGCGAAGTCGGCGCCCTTCGCCAACATCCATTGGCCGCCGAATGCGTGCGGTAGATAGGCCAAGACGGCGGTGAGCGTGGCGTCGGCAATGACGGAGAGCAGCAGCAACGCCGCAACGGCCAGCATCATCGCAAAGCTTACGGCGCGCCGGCGAACGGTCTGCCAGATTCCCATTTTCTGCGGCGTTACATCCCATGTGGTGTTCAGCGCGAACTGCAGCGAGCCGAACAGACCAAGCGCCGCGATCACGAAAAATGCCCACCCTGCGATTTGCGCGATGAGCCCGTGCCGTGGCTGACGGAGTGTCGCCACGACGATTTGGCGCACCGCGACGGTCTGGGGCCCAGGCAACCGAGTGTAAATCTCGTCGACGGCGCTCTGGTGGCCGTGCAGAAAGGCGCCGGCAACTGCGACGACGATGATAATCAGCGGAGCAACGGCGAACGCACCAAAATAGGCAAGGGCGGCGGCAAGCCACTGCGCGTTGTGCCGCTGATACGCCGCCCACGTTGCGCGCAATAGGGGGAACCAGGCCGAGACGCTCGGTACTCTCATGGGCTCAGTATTCCCACACGCGAACGCCAGCATCAGGAGGTATCCGATGCCGAAGTATTTGATCCACGCGTCCTACACGGCTGAAGGGGCACGGGGCCTATTGAAAAGCGGCGGCACCGCGCGCCGCAGAGCCGTCGAAGAGCTGCTGGCACCGCTAGGCGGAAAACTCGAAGCTTTTTACTTTACGTTCGGTGACGACGATGCGATCCTCATTATCGACCTTCCCGATCAAGTCGCCGCCTCGGCCATCGGTTTGGCCGTGAGCGCTTCGGGTTCGATGCGGACGAGGTCGACCGTCCTCATTAACGCCCGAAGAGGTCGACGAGGCGATCAAGAGACCCGTCAAGTTCCACCCGCCAGGGGAGTAAATAACGGTCGAGATGCCGCGGCGTTCGGTTTCCCCCAGACACGTGCAACCTCACGACAGCGCGGCATCTCGGACCGTATAAACCGATGCTATTGCCAAGGCATGAAGAAAGCGTGAATCGCCCGGCTCGGGGGCGCCCCGCTGCAGTCGCCATCTTTTCTCTGGCGGTCGCAGCGTGCTCGGGCGGGCTGCCGAAGAGTGCCGAATTTTTGCCGGACACTGCGGCCGTTCGTGACGCCGTTCCTTCGGGAAGCGTCGCGAAGGCATACGAGTTCCTTCGGCTGATGATGGACAAGTACGCAACAGGTTCGACGAGGCGGCTCGTGCGCAGCTATGCCAACGGCAAGCTCAAGACCCTGCCCGACGCCTTTAGCTACGACGATGCGCTCTTTATCGATGCAATGCTGGCGGCGACGCCAGACGGTATCGCGCGAGCGAAGGTTGTCGGCGACGCGTTTCTCTACGTTCAGGCGCACGACCCGGCCGGCGACGGCCGCGTGCGCGCCGCGTACGGGCCCAAACCATTGAAGACCCCGCGGGACATCAAAGTCGACGGAAGCGCCAGCGATGTGGGCGACAATGCTTGGGTTGGGCAAGCCTTGGTTCAGCTTTATGCCAAGACGTCCGACGCGGCATATCTGAAAGGCGCGCTCGAGATTGCGACGTGGATACAGAAAAACACGTACGATACGCGCGGAAGCGGCGGTTACACCGGCGGTTATACCTCTGGTGGGGAGAAGATCAAGTGGAAATCGACCGAGCATAATATCGATACCTACGCGCTCTTCACGATGCTTGCGACCGAATCGGGCGAGCGCCAGTGGATCTCCCGCGCATCTTGGGCGAAGAGATTTGTCGCCTCGATGTGGAACCAGCGGGCCGGCCGCTTCTACGTCGGGACGCTCAACGACGGCGTCACTCCGAATAGGCCCTTTAAGCCTGAGGACGTGAACTCATGGAGCTATCTTGCCTTCCAGAACCCGGCATGGGCTGCCGCGCCGAGCTGGGACGTCACCCGTTTGGCAGTAAGTAAGAACGGCTTTAGCGGTGTAAGCTTTTGCAGCGGCGATCGCTCGGGCGTGTGGTTCGAAGGCACGGCTCATCTCGCAGATGCCCTCGAACTGCGCGACCAATCCGGCGACGAATCCCAAGCGCAAACCTATCTCGACGACATCAAATTCGCACAGACGAACGGATTGAACGCGGACGGTCTCGGTATTATCGCCGCCTCGATAAACGGCTTGAGCGATTGTGACGGGGATAAGTACTTTGCATCACTGCACGTGGGCGCGACCGCCTGGTACGTCATGTCGACCGGCGGCGCCAACCCCTTCGTGATCCTCCCGTAACCGCCATGCGCACTCGCCGGTCCTTCGACTGCGCTCAGGATGACATTACTGCGCTCAGGATGACATTACTGCGCTCAGGATGATTAGCCACTCACCTTCAGAAACGATACGCGACGGCTTCGTGATCAGCACGGATCGTGCGCGCCTTGACCTCGACGCGATCGAGCGACTTCTGCGAAGCAGTTACTGGGCCTCAAAACGCTCTCGTGCTTCCATCGAGCTCTCGATACATAACGCCCTCTGCTTCGGACTCTATGAAGTGCGAAGCGGACGGCAGATCGGCCTGACGCGCATCGTTTCGGATTACGCCACGTTTGCGTGGCTCTGCGACGTTATCATCGAGAAAGAGTACCGTGGCAGAGGACTAGGAACGTGGATGATGGGGGTGGTGCTCGGAGATCCAAACGTTTGTCAGGTCAGCCGTTGGATACTCGCCACAGCGGATGCTCATAAGCTGTACGACCGCTACGGCTTCACGCCGCTCGCGCACGCCGACCGCTGGATGGAGCGGATCCGATCGAAAACCGACTGCACCCAAAGCTAGCGCAAACTGCCATACACCTGGCACTCAGGCCGGCGACGATGGCATCATGGAGCGCGAGCAATACGCAGTCATCGACATTGAGACCACCGGATTTAGCGCCACTCGCGATCGGATCGTCGAAGTTGCGTGCGCGTTGATCGACGGCGAGCGGATCGTTGGGCGGTGGGCGACGCTGGTGGACCCGGGCATCGCCATTCCATCATATGCGACTGCGGTCCATGGCATCACCGACGACATGGTGAGTGGCGCACCGCGCCTCGGACGGGCTCTCAAGCATTTGCGGCGGAGGTGCAAAGGCCGCGTCGTGGCGGCGCATTGCGCCCGATTCGACCTGTCCTTCGTGGGGCCATCAGTCGGACGGAAGGGTCTCTGTACGATGCTGCTCGCGCGAGCGCTGTTTCCCGAAGCGCCAAACCATAAGAATCAGACCCTGCGGCGATTCCTCGACATCGATCGCGCTGCCGACGAAGAGTTCGAGGCGCATCGTGCCCTCAGCGACGCGCTGGTCAGCGCGCACATTCTTATCGCATGCCGTCGCCGCTTTCGAGCCCGCTACGCAGATGAGTCCTGGAATCGGTTCACCCGCCGAAACGCCTTCGTCGTTATGAAATCGCGCTGATTTTCGAGGCGTTCCGGTTTAGAGCTTGCCGGCTTTGGGAAAGTCGAGGCGGGGGATTTCTTGTCTGTGCGCTACGGCCTTTGTTGCCTCGCAGCGGCGAACCGGTGACTTTTTTCTCTGGCTCGCCGCGTTCAATTACGCCTTCGGTCGATACGATGGCGAGTACCCGACGCTGATGCCCAAGCAGTCGCGGGGCTCCGCTATGGACCACGAGCGCATGCTCCGTCTGCTTGCCGACTCCGTTCCGCAGATCATCTGCACGGCCGGTCCCAACGGCAAGATCGACTACTTCAATCGCCGTTGGTTCGAGTTCACCGGTTTGGGTGAAGCGCAGACGTTTGAGAACGACGGCTGGCTGCAGGCGTTTCATCCCGACGACCGGGGCGCCGTCGAAGCCGGATGGCAGGCTGCCGCTCAGCACGGCAGCGACTTTTCGGTTGAGGCCCGAGTTTGCTCGCAAACCGGAGAGTATTATTGGTTTCTCGAGCGCGCGGTGGCCGTGCACGCGCAAGACGGTTCCGTCGTTCGCTTCTTCGCGACGGCGACGGACATCAATGACCGAAAGCGCCTGGAAGAGCGCGAGAGATTTCTCTCACACGTGAGCGAGGTTCTCGCCTCGACGCTCGATGGTCGAGAGGTGCTGCAAAAAATTACCGAGCTCTGCGTGCCGGAGTTTGCGGATTGGTGTCAGGTGCAATCACTCTCCTCCGAGGACGAGCTGGTTGTGGAAGCGGTGCGCCATAGCGATCCCGAGTTGAACAAACGTCTGGAGAACGTGGTCGGACGAAGCGTCATCGTTCGGAACTCATTCTTCGGGTCGCCGCAGGTGTTGCGCCAGGCGCAGAGTCGAGCGCTCGATCATGAAGCGACGCTGCGCGCCGTGCGTGAGAATGTTCCCGATCCGGAGGATCGAGCGATCTACGAAGAGGCCGGCCTGGGCACCGCGCTCATCGTGCCGATGGTCGCGCGCGGCCGCACTCGGGGCACGTTGCATCTCGTTAATATCGATCCCGACTCGTGCCGCTCGGGGCTCACGGTCGAGGTTGCCGAAGAACTGGCACACCGGGCCGCGCTCGCCATCGACAACTCGCGCCTGTACGAGCAAGAGCAACGCGTCGCCTCGACCCTTCAGCGGGCCTTGCTGCCGGCTCATCTGCCTTCGCACCCGCGAATCGAGCTGAGTTTCGCCTATCGCCCGGCCGAACGCGAGTCGCGCGTCGGCGGCGACTGGTACGACGCATTTGCGATATCCGATGGAAGAATGGCCATCTCCATCGGCGATGTCGGCGGACATGGGCTCGAAGCGTCGGTGGCAATGAATGCCGCGCGCCAAGCCCTGCGCCTCAGCGCGTTGGAAGGTCTATCGCCGGCGCGAACGCTGCGCCGCGCCAACACCGCGCTGATGCTCAATGACGAGCACCCCCTGATCACGGCAATCCACGGGATCCTCGACATCGAGCGCTCGACTTTCCGTTACTCCTGCGCGGGCCATCCACCACCGGCAGTTGCTCCGCTCTCCGGCGTCGCGCGTTATATCGAGGGTGGCGGCATTCCGATGGGCGTCGAGCTGGATACAACGTTTCCGACACGCGAAGTCAAACTCGAGCCATACGCGACGCTGTTGCTCTATACCGACGGCTTGCTCGAGTTCGACCGTAACATCGAACGTGAGTCAGCCCGTCTACTCGAGGCGCTGAGCGAGCGCGTCCATGACACTGGCTCGGACAGCGCGGGTAGATTGCTGCGCCACGTGCTCAATAACCGCCAACTCGACGACATCGCCGTGCTCTCCGCGACGATTCTCCCCGCGCGGCCCGAAACCGTCGAGCTCAAACTCCCGGCAGCTCCGTTGTCGGCAACGATCGCGCGGCGCTTCGTTTCACGCTACGCGCGCGTCGCACAGCTGGGGCCCGAGCGTACCTTCGATCTCGTTCTGGCCGTCGGCGAAGCGGTCGCCAACGCCGTCGAACACGCCTATCGCGGTGCAGCCGGCGATTTCATCCTTCGTCTCTCCACGAGCGACGGCAAGATTCTCGGAGAAGTCCAAGACCTCGGCACGTGGCGCGAGGGACGGCCGTCGCCCGAGCGCGGCCGCGGCCTGGCGATCTTACGCGCGACTACGCGGCGCCTCGAGCTCAACCGGTCCGATCGCGGAACGATCGTCGCCTTCGCCGTATAACAGCCCGCACTTCGCGCGCTCGACGAACGCACAGAGAAGATTTGCCAGCGCCATCTCTTCGGGGGTCCGGCACGAGATGTCGAGCAGTCGCGGGCTGCAAACGAGCACGCTGACTGCGCGCGCCCGCGAGATTGCGACGTTGAAACGATTGCGCTCGAAGAGGAACTCCATGTCGCGCGCCATATCGTCGCCGCTGGAGGTCGCCATCGAATAGAAGACGACGGCGGCCTCTTGGCCCTGAAACTTGTCGACCGTTCCGACGCGAACGCCCAGCCCGGCACCCGCGAGCTTGCCGGCAATCAACCTGCGCTGTGCGTTGTAAGGCGTAACGACGATGACGTCGCGTTCGTATTGGTAAAGCGCGGCGATTTGCCGAACGACTTCATCGGCTTCTTCATCGGATCGGGAGCTGTTGCCGGCGTGTTCGACCGGAACGAAGTAGAGCCCGGCGAGCTCTTGAACTCCTATCGTCACGCGATGTTCGCGAGCCCCTTCAGACGGCTGGAGACGCCCTTCGTACATCGCATCGGAGATAAACGCGCAGATCTCGGGCTGCATGCGATACGAGAAGTCGAGGAAAATGCCGCGATCCTTGGGCACGGTCTGCTTATCGCCAAGTAGGTGCTGGAGCACCGAATCACCTGCGTGCAGCGGTTGAAGTCCTTGGCTCACTTGCGAGAGTTGGGAAGGGTCCCCGAGCAACACGACGTTCTGCGCGCAGAGCGAGAGCGCTAGCGCGTCGGCAAGCGCCACCTGTCCGGCTTCGTCGATGAACAGGTAGTCGAACTTGCCGTCAAACTCGTCGCGCGCGAGAAGCCATGCCGTACCACCGCAGAGTTGGTAGTCGTCACCATACAAGTCTTCGTTCGCGCCGACCGATTCGATCATCGGCGCGGCGAGCTTCGAACGGAACTCCGAACTGGCGTTCTTGTCGCTGTGCTTGTAAAGTCCGCGGAAGCGGCCGCGACGCTTAGCCATGCACTCTTCGACTTTATGCAGCAGATTATGAATCGCCGCGTGGCTCGTGCTGGTGACGGCGACGCGCTTCCCGTGCTCGAGCAGATCGCAGATTACCTGCGATCCATACGTGCTTTTGCCGCTGCCTGGTGGGCCCTGAATGAACAAATAGCTCTTCTCGAGGGTAGTTATCGCCCCGAATACCGTTTCGGCATCGATGACCGACGGTTGTATTACGTGCTGGTCGATTGACGACAAGTTCGGCGGCCGGCGCGCCAGCAGGTCGTACGTCGCGGGATGCTCTTCGAAAAGGTCGCCGGCCAAAAGGGAGCGCGCGATGCGCGCCAGTGCCCCGCGCTGGGGCTTGGTTTCCGGCGGCCCGGATGGTATCAGCTCAGTGATTGCGCGCGCGGCTTCAATGGAGGCCGTCGTCTTGATTTCGAGCAGACCATTCTCGTCGTCGATCGAAACGATCGTCGCAAGCTTCTTCGTGCGCGGATCGACGGCATCGCCGGGCGACATCTTGTGATGCTGCTCCGGAAAAGCATAGGTATAGACCTTGCTTCGCTTGATCTCTTGCGGCGGGACATCCTCACACAGAGCGAGTCCCGCGATCGCTTCTCGATCGAACTCGAGCAGCCGATCGACATTTTCGCAGCGATCGAAGTAGGCCCACCATTGCGGCTTTGCTTCCCTCCGGTGATAAGCCAAGAGGCTGCCCAGTAAATATCGAGTGCGCCGATCCTCCCGCATGAGCCCGTACTCTTCTTCGGTTTTCGGTATCAGCAGGTTGGCGAACAGCGCTCGCTCGAGGTCGCCGCGCTCCTCTTCCTCGGCTTCGGCCCCGGCGCGATCCTTCGGCGCTCCGAGCGGACGGAACGGAAAATCGATGCCAAACTTCGCGGCCGCTTCGAGGCGACGCGCCAATAGCCAATCGCGCAATCGCTGCGTCGAACGACAGTCATCTCGATTGTACGCCTCGATGTCGTCGAGAATGCGCTGGTCCCCGGCGAGCACCCAGCGCTCGAACTGGACGATCGAATCGTCGCCTTTCTTGACCTCCGTCTCGCGCTTGAGGTCGTAGAAGCGCTCGAGTTTCTTGAGCCCGTAGCCGTCTTGAGAGATCGCGAGGGCCTGGCGCACCACCGTGAAGAGATCGACGAGCACCTCTCCGCGAAGGAGGGTATCGATCTCGTTTTCGCGCGTGGAATGCTCTTGGGCCAGGCGGCGAAGCGCCGACTTCTCGTAGTTCGCGTAGTGATATACGTGCAACGCCGGAAAACGGTTGCGCCGCCCAATAACGAAGTCGACGAATTGCTCGAAGGCGCGCTTCTCTTCGGTGCGGTCGAGCCCCCAAAAGGCGCGAAACGGCGGATCGTCGTCGGGTATCCAGCAGCCGAAGAGATATTCCAAACCGCGGCCGGGTTCGTAGAGCGGGTCGCCCTCCATATCGAAAAAGACGTCGCCGGCTGATGGGGGCGGCAGAAGCGAGAATCCTAGGGGAGGCCCACACTCGAGTAACTGGTAGATCGGCTCGAGGCTGTCTCTTCCGCGGACCTGCAACGACGCCTGACGCCGAAGCTTGATAAAAGCCTCGGGATTCATTCCGCTGGGCCGTCGGTCGTCCGTAGCGAGGGCGAGCTGCGCGACGCGCTTGATACCGGCCGCCTCGAGCTTCGCGATCTGGTCGCGTCGCATCCATGCGACCAAACTCAAATGATCGTCGGTATCGCGTTTGCTCGTGCAGGCTTCGTTCCACGTGCAGATTTCGCAATGCTTACACTTGCGTGGATACTCATTGGCCTCGTCCATTTGATCGAAAGCCGAATTGTCAGCAAAGTCCAGGAACGCGCTTTTTAGATGGCGGTAGTACGCCATGTAATCGTTCATGCGGAAGCGCTGCTCTTCGCCGTTGCCGAAAACGACGTGCCCGAATTCCGGGAGGCGCCCTTGGAGGCGCTCTAAATGTTCGCTGTAGTTGCAGAGCTGCACCAAGTAATATGCCTTGGGTGCCAGCGCGAGCTTCGTGTCGACGACCTCGTAACCATAGTCTCCCAAGCTTGACGGCGCCTCGACGCGCCGCAGGAAATCCGCGTGTCCGATGAACGCGCCGTCGAAGAACGTCGCTTGGTAAATGACACGCACTCCGCGCTGCATCGCCTCGAGCGTCCGTACCTCGGCTTGACGATACTGCTCCACACCCGGCTGCGCGCGATCGAATTGCACGACCTCACCAGGGTAGCGCTCGACCAAGGCGTCGAGGTGCCGTTGCTCGTGCTCTTCGCCCTTACGGCGGATCAGCTCGGCGCGTTCGTCCTGCGAGTCCGGGCGAAGGAGCCTCTTTCGCGCCACCAACGCCTCGAGCTCGGTAAGCCGTTTACACTCGAGGTAGTCGTTGAGATCGCTGGCGGAGTAAACGAAGCATCCGTCGAGACGTTGCATCTTGGCGGAGCCGTATTCGAATTTTGCAAGGATGAGGCCTTTGACGTGAACGAACGAATCGCACACGCATGGAACGCAGCCCGACGTCAAAAATAGCCCTGCGCTTCGTCATCGTGATGGGAGCGGTCAATCTCTTCGCGGATATGACCTATGAAGGCGCGCGCGGCGTGGCGGGCGCCTTTCTCGGCCATCTCGGCGCAAGTGGCGCGGCGGTCGGCGTCATCGCCGGCGGCGGCGAGCTGGCCGGCTACCTCATTCGTTCGGTGAGCGGCGCGATCGCCGATCGTACCGGACGATATTGGATCAACGCGTGGGTCGGCTATGCCATCAACATGCTCTGCGTTCCCGCGCTCGCTCTCGCCGGAAGCTGGCCGGCCGCAGCGGGTCTTCTGATTGGCGAACGCGTCGGGCGCGGCATTCGAAAACCGGTCATCGCGGCGACGCTCTCGGAAGCGGGTCGCCATGTGGGAGGCGGTCGCGCTTTCGGCATCAACGAGGCTCTCGATCAGATCGGCGCGACCGGCGGGCCGCTCATCGTTGCCTTTGCCGTGGCGCGCGGCGGCTACGCCACCGGGTTCGGGGTTCTCATCGTGCCGGCGCTGGCGACCTTGGCGATTCTCGGGGTTGCCGCCTCGGCAGGACGAACCGTCGTGCCGCGTGCCGACGAAGGCGAAGCGTCTATCGTTTGCGATTGGCCCGCGCTTCGGCGGTATGCGATCGGCGGAGCTCTCTTCGCGGCCGGTTACGTGGATTTCGCTTTGATCGCCTTTCACTTTGCGCGCAACCACGTGATGAGCGTGCCCGCGATATCGGTTTCGTTTGCCGTCGCGATGGCGGTTGGAGCGCTCGCCGCCCCGATGCTGGGTCGCCTCTTCGATCGTGTGGGCAAGCCGGTGATCGGGCTTGCGTTGGCGATCACGGCGCTGGCGACGCCGCTAGCGTTTCTTGGGCATGGAGCGCTCGCAGTGTCGGGGGCGGCGCTCTGGGGCGTGGGAATCGCGGTTCAAGATGCGCTCTTGCTCGCGCTGGTATCGACGGCGATCGCGCGCAAAAAAGCGACGGCCTTTGGGCTCTACGATCTCGCCTTCGGCATCGCGTGGTTTGCAGGAAGCGTTGTCAGCGGCGTGCTGCTCGACCGATCGATCTTGGGTCTAGTGCTCTTTTCGACGCTCCTACAGCTTTGCGCGATTCCGTTCTTTGCCGGCGGGAATAAGGGCAACCATGCCAGGATGGCGACCAGGGGGCGGTGAAAGATTTTCGCCGATGAGCTTTCGGCGACTCGCCGTGGCAATGTCGGCGCTCGCATCGATCGTTTCGTGGCCGGGATGCGCGAGCAGCACGACCTCCGGCGCACCGCCCGCTCCGCTGACGTTGGGCAAGTACCTTAAACACGTTGTCATCATCATCCAAGAGAATCGCAGCTTTGACAATATGTTCAGTGGCTTCCCCGGCGCCGAGGCGCCGCAGTTCGGCTTCGAGGGCAAGAAAAAGATTGCCCTTCATGCCACCCCGCTCGAAGATTCCGGAAATATCGAGAACAACTGGCGCGACTCGATCAGCGGCTGGAATAACGGCAAAATGAACGGGTTTGCCCTCGAACATTTCTACGGCGGCCCGCGCGATTACGCGTATGCTTACGTGCCGCGCGCCGAATCGGCGCCGTACTGGGTGATGGCGCGCCAATTCGTACTCGCGGATCACATGTTTCCGACGGAGTTCGGTCCGAGCTTTACGGCACATTTGAGCTTAATCGCCGGAAATACGGACATCAAACCAACGGCGATTGCCGAAGTCGATGCCCCCAATCATATAATCTGGGGATGCGATGCACCGCCGGGCACGCGATCGTTTACGCTCAACATCCATCGCGTCGAGCGGTTTAACGGTCCGTTCCCGTGTTTTACCCACTTCCCGACGCTCGCCGACGTGCTCGACTCCCCGGGAGTTTCGTGGAAGTATTACGCGTCGCCGCTGAGCCACATCGGCGGGAAGGTGTGGTCGGAGTTTAGTTCGATTCGAGCGGTCCGCTACGGGCCGGATTGGAAGAACGTCATCTCGCCACAGACGCGAATTCTCGACGACGTTCCCGCCGGCACCCTCGCCGACGTGTCGTGGATAACGCCGGACTGGAAGGATTCGGATCACACGGGCAGCGGTTACGACGACGGCCCGTCGTGGGTCGCTTCGATCGTCAACGCCATCGGAGAAAGCTCGTATTGGGACTCGACGGCGATCGTAGTGCTATGGGACGATTGGGGCGGCTGGTACGATAACGTGCCGCCGCCTCAACTCGATTTTCGCGGCCTGGGCATTCGCGTCGGGTGCATCATTATCTCCCCGTACGCCCGGATCGCGCCCGGCGCGAAGGCGGGCTACGTTTCGCATACGCAGTACGAGTACGGCAGCATTCTCAAGTTCGTCGAACAGGTCTTCAACCTGCCGCCGATCGGACCGCCATCGGCGGGCTTTACCGACACGCGCGCCACCAGTATCCTGGACAGCTTCGATTTCACGCAAGCGCCGCGCGCGTTTACCGCTATTCCGTCGCGCTATCCGGAATCGCACTTCCGCTCCGAGCGGCCATCCTTCATCCCACCGGACAGCGAGTGATGCACGCCTGGATGTTCGCTTCCGAAGACGCGCGTACGGCGGTCGACGCGCGTACACAGTTCGTCGAGTTTCTGCGCAGTATTGGAACCGGCGACGAGCTCGTCTACAAGGCCGAGCTCGTCTTTGGCGAACTGCTCGGCAACGTCGTTCGCCACGCTCCGGGCCCGGTGGAGATCTCTTTCGACTTGGGTTCCGGCGCCGCAATCCTCCACGTCATCGATTCCGGCCCCGAGTTTCCCGTTAACCAGCCGCATCTTCCCGACGACGTGCTCAGCGAGCTCGGACGGGGCCTTTTCATCGTGCAACAGCTCGCAACCGACGTGCGCGTCGAGCGTATTCCCGACCGCGGAAACCACACGATCGTAACGCTTTAGCCGGCTGAAGTGGGAGTTTGTGCGACTGAGATTTTCCGATTCTTGGACCAGCGAGCGAGCTGGGCTCGCGCGCGTTGCGCAGGCGCTGGGGATCGACGGAACCCCTACGTTCGTGATCGGCGAAAAGATCGTTGAAGGCGCCGATATCCCTACGATCGCCGCCGCAGTCGCAAATGCTCGGCACGATCGTGCGCGCGACCGGTCGAAGCCCAGCTTAGGCTTGAGCACGGCAGCGCGCTAACGATGAGCGTATATCGCGATGAGCTGTTCGAAGCCGAGCGGAAGGGGCTAGCGGCATACGACGCGATGGACCGTTGGGTGAGCCAGCCGCCGGACGCACACGACGACACGCCCGGCGCCGTGCTGGAAGGCTACGCGCGGGACTTGCGCGAGAGCCGCGAACGATTGCGCAACCTGCTGGCCGATCACGGAAACCGCGACGACATCGTGGAGGCGCTTGCGAAGAGCGAACGATATCACCGCAGTCTCGGATTGTCGATTCGAGACAAACCGGAACCGATTGAACCGGATTATTGATTCGCATTGCACCCAGGCGAGTAACCGCATGCCGCCCGTCGGAGCGAGCTCGCAAGGTTCCGGGCCGGCGCGCATAAACTACGAGACCATTATGAAGCCTTCAATTTGCGTGGCCGCGGTTGCCGGACTCTTCGTCCTCGGTGGCTGCGCCTCGAGCACGCAGGAAATTTCCGCGGCGCCGCCAGCCGCGCACTCGTTGGCACCAAGCGAAGCAGAAACGCAGTCGAGCAGTGCGTTAACTCAGCTGGTCAACCTCGACTACTCCAATGGCACGATATCGGTTTTTTCGATCAGCAAGGACCGAGCGCGACTGACGAAATCGTTCGCTCCCGGGCAGGGAGTGGCCCAGGGCGTTGCTATGGACGCTCAAGGCCGTATCTACACGACGATCACGGCAGCGAGCTCCGACCCCTGCGCCGCATGCGTGGAAGTGTTTACGGCCGACGGCAAACTCGTAGAGAGCCTTCCCGCGCCGATTTTGTCGGGCGCCTCCGGGCAGCCGTCGCTGACCGACGTTGCAGTCGACGCGGATCGCAACGTTTACGTCAGCGATTACGGCCAACAAGCCGTTTACTTTTATCCGCGCGCCAGCAAGACGCGCAAACCGACGATCGTCGTGCAGCACTCCCAAAACGCGGCGTCGGTTCTGGCGACGCCCGACGGAGGCACCGTCGTGGTCTCCGGCGGCTGCGGATTTGCCAGCGTTCGTCCGTATACGCACGTTGGCCGGGGGAAATACACCGGCGGCTCGTGCTTCGGCATCGGTACGATCGCGCTCATCGGCGGCGCCATCGACGGCCAAATCGACGTGATGACGCCGGTTGACGGCGTGCCTGCCCTCGTATCGGTGTCGTCACCGAGCGGCGGAAGTAGCTTTCACACGCCGGGCCACCTCGCATCGATCAGCGGCGTCGCTTTCAACAGCGACGCCTCCATTGCGTACGTCGCGAACGCCCGAAAGGAGTGCGTATACGCGTTCGCGCGTCCGGCAAAGGGCTGGCTGTTGGCCGCACACCCGAAGCTGCTCGCGACCTACAGGGGCTTCACGAACCTCGATATCATCGCCGTAGCACCGTAAGGGGGGCCAGCGGGAATCGACGGGCGCGTGCGTCGATCGCGTTAGAAGAACTTGCAAAGGAACTTCGCCGCTTCATCCGAGATGCCGACGATCTTGTTGGTTGCCTGACGATAGAATTTGAAGTTGAGCTCGGTCTCCGGCCGTCCGTCATTCCAATCGCCGAACGCTTTGAGTTCGTTGCGCCCCAGCCGCCGCTTCGCCGGGGCGGTGCACCTGAGGGTGAGGCTGACGCGCGGCGTTTGCTTGATAATGCCGCTCTTCTTCGCGATCGCTTCGACGGAGGTGACGACGCCGCGCGCGATTAGGCCTTGGCCGCCCTCGTTCTCGCTTGCGAACACGAAAACCGTGTCGCCTTCAGCGATTCGCTTACCTCCGTACATCGTCTTTTGCGCGGTGAAGGCCAACATTTTTTCCCGCGGGTTGCAAACCTCGGCCTTGATCGCAAACGCCATACCTCTCTACCCCCGAGCGACTATTTTACCACCATCGGCCGTTCTATTTTTGAAAACGTCGTACTGCAGTATGCCCTCGGCGAGCACTCGGACGCCGTCGGTCGGCGCGTGCGGGACCACCGTTCCGGTATGCATGATATGCCAAACGCCAACGTGGCGCAGCAACGTCGCGGCATCTGCGATCAGCCGGCGATGGCATCGCCACCACAGGGACTCGGAGCACATAATTGCCGTCCTGTTAACTTCCGGAAGTTTCAGGAGCGCGTCGAGGGCGCAAAGGAACGTGTCCGTTTGCATGTAGTCTGCGTATGCACGGAATGAAGAATGGCGCAACGCAGTGTTGGGGCTATCCGAGTGGGTCTTGCGAAAGCCTCCCAATTCGGGATGCCATTGATAGCTCGCGCCGGAAAGATCCGGAACCCACTGCGCCATTCGATCGGTCCAGACGTGCGGATGCGCACGGCTCTTCGGGATGCTTCGAACGTCGACTATCGCCTGAATGCCCGCATGCCGTATCAGCGCGGCTAATTCGATCTCACCGGCCGTACCGTGACCAAACGTCAACAGCTGCATATCTTCTACTGGGAAAGCTTGCGCAAGGCGGAACCTTTGTGCATTGCGATATGCTCGGTCTTGTCACTCTTGATTTCGTACTGAGGCTCGTCCTCGCTGGCGTGAGCGGTGTAGCCTTTAAATCCGATTGCAGAGGTGATCACTTTGACAATCGTACCCGTGACCCGACCAATCGTGTTTTCATCGGCACAGGTGACTCCTTCGCTAAAAAATACCCAAGACTTCGAACGATACCTCCAAATTGGGGCCTGCATGCAATATCAGGATTTGATAGCGCACGTGCAACTCGCAATCGAGGTGGTATGCAAACGACTTTCGGAAAACACTGCCGATTAGCGAGCAAGCACTAGCTCTCGCCGGCCACATTACCGCATCCTCGCGGCAAGATCGTCCTCGACGTCAGCATGGTCGAGGAGGTCGCCTGCCTCCCGCGAGGGCCGTACGCGATGCCCTGGGGTATGATAGAGGCTGTCGATGAAATTTGGAAGGGTTCGCGTTTATATTGGGTCGGCGGTCGTGCTTCTTGCGATCGTTGCGCTCGCGCTCTGGCAATGGAAGGCGTTCGCGCGCTTTGCCATCACGGCGGCGGCGGGCTCATTTGCGCACGTGCGGCTCTCGTTCGATCCAATAACGTTGACGCTCGATCGCGCCGTCTTCGAGAACATCCGTGTGACGTCGGTGCGTGGCGAACCAATCGCGCGAATCGATCGCATCGCTCTTACGTACGATTTACGCGATCTGTTGCCCGGCGGCAAGCGCCGCTTCGGGCTGAAAAGCGTCGACGTCAATTCACCGCACGTGACGATCGTGCGCCATGCTGACGGTACCTACAACGTTCCAAGCCTTCGGCCGCCGGCAAACAACGGCGGCAAGCAAGTACCGCTAATCCTCCAAGCGAATGTGCACGATGGGTCGATCGATATTAGCAATGAGAGTCCGAACGCGGCGGGGGACAAGAGGCATCTCTACGTCGAGAACATCCAAGCCGACGCCGCTATTTCGTCGGCCGCCCGTTCGCTCTATACCGTAGCGCTGAAATACGGCGAATGGCGCGGCGATCTCTATCCGGTACGCGGTCGCGGCGACATCAACGCGCCCGCCGGATATATCGATCAGCGGTGGACGGCTCCCGCGCTTCCGATCGCCGCGGCGGTTGATTTCATCGTCAACTCGCCGTCGCTTCGGCTCGAGTTGGGAATGCTCCGCAACGTCGACGCGCGCTACTTCGCGCTGACCGACCCGAGCGGCACGCTGTCGCCGCATCTCACGGGGAGCGCGACGTTGGCGGGCGGACGCCTTGCGATTGCGGGCCTCGCGCAACCAGTGGAAGCTCTGCGCGGCCCAGTCGAAGTCTACGATGACGGACTGCTGACGCCGGGGCTGCTTGCGAGCGTGGCCGGGGCATCGGCACGGGTGAGCGGCGGAATCTACGACCTGCGCAATCCGCATCTGCGTATCGCGGTTCGCGGCGCCGGGGATCTCGCGAGCTTGCGCTTCGCATTCAAAGCCGCGCGACAGCTTCCGATGCACGGTTTGCTGCGGTTTGGGCTGCTCGTCGAAGGCGTTGCAACGAAACCGCTGATGTGGATCGACTTGCGCGCCCCCGCCGTTACCTATACCGGCGTCGCGCTCGAGCGCATGAGCGCCCTCGTGGCGTTCGACGGGCAGCGAGCCGACGCGATCGATCTCTCGGCCCGCTATCGAGACAGCGACCTTGGCGTGAGCGGGCGCGTGGAACTGCAGAAGAAGCGCGACGCGATCGAGATGCTGGTCGGCGTGCATACCTCGACGGCGGCGCTGCCATACCTCAACACGATGCTGCCGGAGATGCGGCTCGACGGCATCGCGCTTGCAACCGCCGACGATCCCAAAGCAATCGCGTTGCGCGGCATCCTTTCGGGCGCCGGGCCCGGAGAGGCGCTCGACGCCCTCTTCAACGTCGATAGCCGCGGATATGGCTCCATCGGACCGCTGCACGTGAGCCGAAATGAGGGGTCACTCTATGCGCGCATTGCGCTGGACCGGCCGCACGGGCTCGCCATCGGTCTCGCACGCGTGCGCAATCTTTCGATCCCCGCCACCGAAGCCACGTTGAACGCGACGCTCTTTGGCGGCCAAGCAAACGCGGCAATCGGCGTTAACGGCGTGGCGCGCATCGAATCTGCATGGGGAACTGCATCCGCGCAAACGCGCGTGGTGTCGAAAGGCGGCGCGCTGGAAGGCGGCCTCTTCGGGCGTTTGGGCCAGGAGGCGGGCTTCGGCGCGAGCGTTGCCGGAACGCCGAGTTCGCCGCGCATCGCTGGGACCGTCGTCGTCGCCGGCGGCCGCTATCGGAGCTTCGAAGTCAACGGTAACGCCGGCTTCGCCTTCGCCGGCGGCACGCTGCGCGTTAGCGATGCCGCCGTCGCATTGGGCCCGCTCTTTATCGGAGCGTCGGGAACCGTGCGCAATCTCTTAAACCAGGGCACCCACTACGATCTCGCTACCGAGTTGCACTCCTCAGACGTGAACGCACTGCTTGCCGCCGTGCAGCCGCGAGCGGCGCCGTTCGTTCAAGGCAGCGTCGACGCAAGCCTCGCCGTTCACGGCAACGGCATGCGCCCGGCCTTCGCCGGCACGCTGAGTGCTCCGGAAGGTGCCGTCAACGGTCTGTCGTTTCGAGACTTTTACGGCGGCGTTCGCGGCGACACTTCGGCGCTCTCATTAATGGGGGGGCGCGTGACCGTTGATTCCACGAACGTGGCACTGAGCGGCCGCACGACCGAGCGCCTCGACGCGAACATCGACGTCCAGGCGCCGCAGGCCGACCTCGCCGATTTCAACGATCTCTTCGACCGAGGCGATACCTTTGCGGGAACCGGGCATCTCGGGCTCTCCGCAACGACGCGCGGAATGCACATCATCTCGAGCAGTGGCGATGCGTCTTTTGCGGGCGCCCGCTTTCGACAGATCGCTTTTGGCAACGTCGCGGCGAACTGGCGGCGCAGTGGCGACTCGATCACGACGACGTTGAGTTTTTCCGGGCCGGCCGGAAGCGCACGCGCCTCCGGCAACCTAACGCCGTCAGCGAAGGCGATCGATATGCGCGCAACGGCCAGCGAGATCGATCTCGGCACTTGGCTACCGATGCTCGGCTATAGCGTGCCGGTAACGGGGCGCCTCAACGCACAAACGAACATCTCGGGACGCTATCCGGACGTCACGATGAGCCTGCGGGCCGCCGTCTCCGGGGGCACCGTCGGGCGTTTGCCGGTCGAGCGATTCGAAGTGAGCGCGTCGGCCGCGCACGGCCGCGGAACGATTGCGTCCGCGACCCTGGAGCTGCCGTCGCTGCGGACGGTGGCGTCGGGCACGTTCGGTTTGCGCGAGACCGACGCGCTCGCGCTAACCGCGCACTTCACCAGCCCGAATATCGGCTCGTTTCTCAACGAAGCCCTCGGTAAAGACTTAGCATTGAGCGGAACGCTCGATTCGATCTTGCGGGTGAGCGGTACGCTCGCGCACCCGCAACTGCAAGATATGCTGACGTTGCAATCGCTGCAGCGCGGCAACCTGGCGATCCCGCGGGTCTATGGTGAAATCGACGCCAACCGGCGCTTCGTTGTGGTGCGCAACGGCGAACTCGACTTTGCGCGCGGCAAGGCGCTCCTCGCCGCGGAAGTCCCGCTCCTTTTCAATGCTTCCCGGATCGCCGTCGGCAGGGGTCCGCTCAAGGCATCGCTGACTGCCGATGGCGTCGAGCTCTCGAACTTCCTTCCGCTGCTGCCGAAGGGGACGCAGATGGCCGGCCGCATCGACGGCAGCGTCATTGCCGGCGGTACCTTCGATGCACCGCAGATCGACGGTACGTTCGCGCTGCGCGACGGCAGGTTTGTCGGGCCGATGGAGAAGTCGCCGATCACCGGTATCGGCGCCGAACTGGCCCTGCGCGAAAACCGCGCGACGCTGCAAGCGCGCGCAACGGTCGGCGGTGGCTCACTCACGGCGCGAGGCATGGCGGCGCTCGCGAACTTCCGAGAACCGGCCGGCTCGACTTTTAACCTCCAGGCTCGTGCGGCAAACGTGCGCCTCGACATACCCGACTATTTTGCGGGCGAGCTCAATGGCAGCGTCGCCGTCGAACGCGGTAGCACGACCACGCCGCTGGTGAGCGGCGACGTGTCCGTCGCAAACGCTCGCATCCCGCTCAATACGTTTGTCAACCAAAAACGCAGCACCGACGAACGTCCGGCTTTGCCGAATCTCGCCTTTGATAGCTTGCGGATTACGGCGGGAAACAACGTTCGCATTCAGAGCGCGAACGTCGATATCGGCGCGACCGGAGAGGCGACGTTCGGCGGAACGCTCGACGCACCGGCCCTGGCGGGCAGCTTCAGCTCGACCGGTGGGTCGCTGAACTTCTATCGCAGCTTCACTCTCGAGAGCGGAAAGGTGACTTTCGAGCCCTCCAGCGGGATCGTTCCGGACGTGGACGCCGTTGCGACGACCTTCGTTTCGAATCCGGCAACCGCGATTCGTTTGCACGTGACGGGTCCGGTCACTAGTATGAATCTTGCGCTCGCCTCGGAGCCGTCCTATAGCCGCGAGCAGATCCTCGGGCTGCTCGTCGGCGCGCAGCAGTTCGGCGCCGTTCGGGGAGTGAACTCCACTGGCGGTCAGGGGTTTTCGGCGGGCTCCGCTGCGACGCAGTACGCACTCGGTCAAGTCAATACGCTCTTTACGCGCAACCTGTTGCAGCCGCTCTCGGCCTCGCTTGCAAGGTCGCTGGGCTTTACGAACGTTCAAATCACCAGTGACCTTCAAACCGGACTGGGTATCAACGCGGTCAAGGCATTCGGAAAAAACGTGAACGCCATCTTTGCGCAGACCTTCGGATATCCGAGTACGCAGAGCGTCACCCTCGAGGTCAATCCAAGCGTCGGCACCGGCCTGCGCGGGACTTGGTACACGACGAGCGGCCCCACGCTCTTCGTCTTACAACAGCCGCAACTCGTCGGAATGGGCGTGCTGAATCTCAACCCGATGACGCAGCTCCCGCCGCCGACCGGCACGAACGGCGTTAGCTTTTCATTCCTGCGAAAGTTTCCGTGACGCGCGGACCGCAGCGTTCCTCCGCATGGCTTCTCCTCGCGGTGTTGCTGACCGGTGGCGCGCCCGGTAGTGCGTCGACCGGCTTCGCCGATCTTCCGCAACTGATTGCCGGCCATCCATTGCACGGGGTACTCGCAGCGTACGATCGCGAGATCGCCGCTTTGCGCAGTACGCAAACGGTGTCCGGTCTGGAGGACCCCGCCGGCCGGGCGCGAAGCGTTGCTGCGGCACTCCGCAATCGTTCCGGGGCCGCTCGATTGCGCGCGCAAGCAATCGCGGCCCGAGATACGCGGCCGGATTTGCTACAAGAGAATTCGGCGCTCTCAACGATCGTCGCTTTGGGCGGCGCGAGCGAGCGCGCGGCCTCGCACTATAGCGACGACCTCAATCGTGAAGTTACCGCGAGCTTAAGTGCGTTCGAACGCGCCACGACCCAGCGGACCGGCCGAGCGTTGCAGGCTCGCCGTCAGCAGCTGCGCGAGAAGGAACTGATGCTTGCGTACGATCTCGCGCGACGAGATGCGCCGCAACGCCTCCTCCTCCGACTCAAACTCAGCGAACTTCATCTTGACGCTGCGACGCGCAAAGCGTTGGAATCACAACTCGCTGCCGTTAATGAGCGCGAAGGGGATGCGCTCGCCGCTGCGCGGCGCTGGGATGCAGCGGTTCTCGGGAGCTATCGGCGTCAGTTGCAGGAAGAGGGCGCGACCGCGAACGCGCAGATGGTGTCGCAACTTCGTGCCAAGGGCGATGCGAACGACGCGATACGTTTGCGCGTGCTCCACGCCGAATCGAACGCGGCGGCAGCCCTTCCGGACGTTCCGTCGCAACTCGCGCTTTTTCGCTCCAGCTATCGCTCCGCCGCCGACGCGCAGGCGATTGCCGTAGGCTTCGGCGCTGCGGGCGTCGACCTATCGCGTCGCTTCGGCGAGCTTAGCGACGTCGACGAGCGGTCACGCGCGGCGACGGCCGCGCAGATCCAAAGGCTGACCGTCGATCGCGGCAAGCTTTATCGCTCGATCGTGGCGCAGATCGAGCGCATTGCAAATCGGCTCGCCCGCACGCGCCACCTGACGAAAGTCCTGGTTGCCAACTCGCGGCCGAAAGGAAGCATCGATCTCACGGCCGCGATCCTAGCCGCGTTCACGCCCTCCTTTTAGACCTTCGCCGGAACAGGCTTAGGGTCTTTGCGTGCATAAGAGGCGAATTCTTGAAATCTCAAAGGAGTTAGATAGATGTCGAATCATTTTACCGGTCTAAGCCTAGGGCCACCGCTTGGAGACCAAAGACTCGATCTGTGCGACCTCTATGCTTTTGCGTCGCCCACAGACCCGACGAGGACCGTGCTGATCCTCAATGCGAATCCCTCGGCCGATGCGCTCCATCCCGATGCCATCTATCGACTCGCGATAGATAACGACGGGGATTTTCTGAACGACATCGCCTTTAGCTACGTTTTTTCGAAACCACAAAACGGTAGGCAGACTGTAAACGTATTCATGGCAAAGGGCGACGACGCTCGCTCGATCGAGGCTGCGGGGACCAAGATCTTTGCTGATATCGAAGTGTCCTTTGGCGCAACTCCTAATATTGCGAAATCAGGCGCGTATACGTTTTTTGCGGGCGTTCGCAGCGACGCTTTCTTTTTTGACTACGACGGCATCAAGAATCTCTTCGATACTAGCGGCGGAAGAAATTTCACGGCACCCCATTTGGGCGGTAAATCGCCATGGACCGGTAAGGATTCGAACACCGAAGCAAATATATTCTCGATGGTACTGGAGCTTCCAACGCGCGAGCTCGGTGCCAACCCCAACGTGCGTATCTGGGGGCGTTGCAGCGTCCGGGGCAAGGATGGCGTGCTCCTCCACGTCGATCGCGCGGGTCACCCATCAGTCAGCAGCTTCTTCAACACAGACGACACGAAACTGGAATATAATGCCAGCGAACCTGTAAGCGATCGGGCGCGGTGGACCGATCTATTCGTTCATTTGATGGGACATACCGGGAATTACACGCGGGAAGAGGCACTCGCAGCAATCGACGCGCACGGCCTACTGCCGGATATGCTGAGCTACGACCCGTCGAAGCCCGCGGCGTATCCCAACGGGCGCGTATTCACTGACGATGTCATCAACGCCCGCCTCGCCTTTCTATCCAAGGGCGACATCCCTCCAGACGGCTTAAAACCACACACGGATGTTCTAAGCGAGTTCCCGTATTTGGGGACGCCGCATCAAAAGGCTAGCTAAGGGAAGTTAAGGCGTCCGCGAGATTTTCTCGAGCGCCTCGGCGGCGTAGCGCCTGCGCCGCCGCCCTTCCTCCGATGCGTGAAGGAATTCGATTTCTACCTGTGAGTCAGGATGCACGGCGGTGACGATCGCTTCCTCGTCCTCGCCCTTCACGACGACATGGTCACCGAGCCGAATCATCGTACAACTCCATAACATCTCCTAAGTAAGGTTTGCTGGTTTAACGGTACCCGAGAATGGCTACGTTTGGCAATGGTCAATCGCACATCTAGCACTCCCCGGATTGGTGCCGCGCAGACGAGCCACAGCGCGCGGCGGACTAAGGTTTCAGTGCTTCTCGGAGGCGTACCAGGTGATCGAGTACGGCGCAGAGATCGTCGCGATCAAACGTGTTTAAGAGCATTTGGGTGACGCGCGAAATATCGAGGATCCCAGGCTCCGTTCCGGCGTGCCCGAGTCCCTCAGGATCGCGAAAGCCGCTTTCGTCTAAACTAAGTGTAGCGGCTTGGGCCCACGCCCAGGGTTCCCTCTGCAGACCGCTTTTTATCTCGACTGTAGCGTTCAGATCGCTGGTACCCATATTGGCCTCCTTGAAGGGGTGTGGAACGTGCATATATTGTGCGTATTCTGAATACCTGCGCGACCGCGTGCAACAGTGATCGAAGGAGTAGGATTGCTCGGCCGCGCAGAGCGGACCTTGAAATCAAAAACAAGGGAGAGATTTGATGCAGGCAGTGGTACTCACGAAACCCCGACAGATCAGCATTGAAGAGGTCGCCGAGCCGCAACTCAAGGCTACTACCGACGTGCTTCTCCGGCTATCGTCCACCGCGATTTGCGGCACCGATCTGCATATCTACGGAGGGCGCCTCGGTGGCGGCGAACGCATCGTGATCGGCCACGAACCGCTTGGCGTAGTCGAGCGTGTTGGAAGCGACGTCGTGAACGTACGGGTCGACGACCGCGTGACCGTGCCGACACATATTTGCTGTGGCTTCTGCCCCAACTGCGTACACGGCTATTCGGCGCAATGCCTCACGACCAATCCGGGTAAAGCAGGCGCCGCGTACGGATACCCCGGCATGGGCGGATACACCGGTGCCCAAACTGAGCTTTTGCGTGTCCCGTTTGGAGATGCGAATTGCTTGCGGCTGCCTGGCGAGCCCGGCGATTCCTGGGAACACGACTTCGTCTTGCTCTCCGACGCGCTGCCCACGGCTTTTCACGCGACGGAGCTTACTCGAGTACGCGAAGGCGACGTCGTTGTGATCTATGGCGCGGGCGCGATCGGACTCCTTACGACGATGTGCGCGTACATGCGGGGCGCGGCTCAGGTGTTCGTCGTCGACGCTATTCCGGAGCGCCTCGATAAGGCCGGAGAGCTCGGCGCCGTACCGATCGACATGCGCGAAGGCAATGCGGCCGATCGTATCCTCGAGCAACTGGCACGCGAGCGAACCGGGATCGCGTGGCGGGGCGAAGAGGCGAACCTGGGCGCGACCGTGGGTATCGATGCGATTGGATTTCAGGCACGAGATCCACACGATTACTCCGTAGAAAAGCCGACGACCGTCATCGACGATCTTGCCCGAATCGTCGCTCCGAAGGGCCGTTTAGGTGTTATCGGGGTCTTTCTCGATAGCGATCCACACGCAAGAGACGAGACCGCGCAACATGGCGAGTATCTCATCCCCTGGGGTGCGCTTTTTAAGAAGGGCGTCACGATCGGCATGGGCCGAGACGACGACAAACGCTACAACGACCACTTACGCGACTCGATCGTCCGCGGAAGGATTAAGCCCAGCGCTATCATCTCACACCGGTTGCCGCTTCGCGACGCTGCAGACGCATTCGCAAAGTTTGACGCGCGTAGCGACGGCTACATTAAAGTCGTGCTTGAGCCTTGAGACGCCAGCAAGCCGAGTGACACGCAACGCGTCGTACGCCCCGGCCGCGCGCAACGTTCCGTTTGGTCTCCCCGACGTAGCCGTCACGCTCGGTGTATTAACGCTGTTCGCGGTTATCGCCAAAGTAGGCGCCGGTGCGTTCGTACCCTTTACGGCAAAGATCGTGCCGCACGTCGATCTCGATCCGCGTAATCTCCCATACTATGCCGCACGGTCGACCCTGCGCATGTTCGTAGCCTTGGTGTGGTCGACGCTCTTCACGCTCGTCTACGGTTATTTCGCCGCACGCAGCAAACGCGCCGAGCGAGTGCTCATCCCGCTGCTCGACATTCTGCAATCGGTGCCGGTGCTCGGCTATCTCTCCGTCATCATCACGGCCTTCATCGCGCTATTTCGCGGCAGCCTGCTCGGCCTCGAGTTTGCCGCCATCTTCGCGATATTCACTAGCCAAGCATGGAACATGACGTTTTCGTTCTACCAGTCGCTAAAGTCGGTACCGTACGAGTTACAGGAAGCGGCTGCGCTCTATCGTCTATCCGGATGGCAACGATTCGTTCAGCTCGACGTCCCGTTCGCGACGATCGGACTCGTGTGGAACGCGATGATCAGCTTCGGAGGGGGCTGGTTCTTTCTCGCCGCGAGCGAAGCGATTACGGTATTGAATCATAACTACACGTTACCCGGCGTCGGTTCGTACGTGGCCGCCGCCGTCGCAGCACAAGACACGAGGGCGTTGGGCTGGGCGATCGTCACGATTGCGGTGGTGATCGTGCTCGTCGACCAGCTCTTCTGGCGTCCCGTCGTCGCTTGGGCGGATCGCTTTCGATTCGAGCAAAGTGCTTCGGCTGAGCCGCCGCGCTCGTGGGTCTTCGACGTGATTCGCGCGGCAAACGTTCCCGTGCTCGTGGGACGGGCTTGGGCGCCTGCCGCCGATAGCATCGGCCGGCTCCTCGCTGCAGTCACGGACGCCCGGTTTGCGTCGCGACGGCCGATCGGTGATGGCACGCGAAGAGAGTGGCTCTTCAACGCGGCAGTGATTGGAGTCGTGACCGTTCTGTCCGTCGTAGTCCTGCGTTTCCTTCTGACGACGGTCGGGTTCGGAGAAATCTTAAAAGTCTTCGGGCTCGGGCTGGCTACGATGGCGCGCGTCGCCGTGCTCGTCGCATTCGCGACCATCGTGTGGACTCCGATCGGCGTCGCGATCGGCTTCAACCCACGCCTCGCGAGCGCGTTTCAACCCGTCGTTCAGTTTCTCTCCTCATTTCCGGCGAACTTCATCTTTCCGTTTGCGACCCTTGCGTTCATTCGGCTCGGCGTGCCGATCAATTACGGAGCGATACTCTTGATGGCACTCGGCTCGCAGTGGTACATTCTTTTTAACGCAATCGCCGGCGCGCAAACCATCCCAACGGACCTTCGCGAGATGTGTGACGATTGCGACTTGCAGGGCTGGCATCGATGGCGGCGGCTCATCGTTCCGGGCATCTTCGCGTCACTCGTCACCGGCGCGATTACGGCGAGCGGCGGCGCGTGGAACGCTTCGATCGTCTCGGAGGTCGTTTCTTGGGGCAGCACGACGCTGACCGCCACCGGACTTGGAACGTATATCACCGAAGCAACGACCGGCGGCGATTGGCCGCGCATCGTTCTTGGGGTAAGCATGATGAGCGTATTTGTCGTGGCCGTCAATCGGATGGTCTGGCGCCCGCTCTACGGCTACGCGCAGAAACGGTTTACGCAATGA
>Ga0182018_10001323_pt1 | contig 28529 bp, 24 predicted proteins | sample 812P2MmetaG_FD_120490 | JGI IMG/M metagenome (GOLD analysis project Ga0182018, IMG submission 120490) | Permafrost microbial communities from Stordalen Mire, Sweden - 812P2M metaG | ecosystem: Environmental > Terrestrial > Soil > Wetlands > Permafrost | place: Sweden: Stordalen | collected...
CGATAGCCAGGTCGCGGCGTGCTTCGTCGATGGCCGCCGTCGTTTGCGCGCGAAAGTCCCTCAACTGCGATTCGGGCTCGTAGCTCGCGTCCCGCATCTCCTCGCTTCGTGCCTGGAGGTAACGCCGCTCCTGGTGAGAGCGGACGAACCCACCGAAGTTGAAGCTCACTTCAGCGACGCCGTACCAGTCGACCGGCGCGATGGGGATGACCCCGCCGGTAAGCTGGACCTGCCATGCGTCCAGCTTGCGCAAATCGGACTGGGCTTCCTCGAAGCCCATCGCGCGGTCCGAGTACTGACGAGCCAAGGTGCCCGGCGGCTGCTGCGGAAGTCGCGAGGAAGTCGAGGCGAGCTGATTGGCCTCGCCCTCCGCTTGCACGAGCTTGTGCTCGAGCGCATCGACGTACTGCCGGAGCGAATCGAACTCGGCGAGAGTGATCACGCGCTCGGAGAGGCGCGTCGCGGCCTTGTCGGACAGTTCGCGCCATTGTTCGCGATGCGCCGTCAGGTAGGCCGTTTGTGCGCGCAATCCGTTGAGGCGCGCCTGAAGGCTGCCCTTGGTAACGAGTAGCTGGATGGCCGAGGCGGCGCCGTGCTGTTCGCAGTCCGCGTCGGCGACGCGTAGGACGCCGAGACCCCGATAGAAGTCGAGAGGAGAGAAGGAGAGCCCCGTGCGCATCTGATAACCCGCGCCGGATGTGACTCCGACGTCGACCTGCCCGTTGCTCGGAAACTTGATCCCCTGCACGAAGAGGCGGGGCGACATGAGGAGCGCGGCGTCTCCTGAGGCGCGGGCCCGGACCTTCTCGCAGTAGGGTGCGTCTTGAGCCATTCCGTACCTGCTGCAAAGGACGAAAGAGACGAGAATGGGAAAGGCGATCACTTTCATCGACGTCGATCGCGAGCGTGACACCGGCGACAAGCCCCGGCTCCGGTGCTCGCCCGCGCGCGCGAATGCCTCGATTTGCATGGGAGTGATCGGAGGGAGGTCCGTCCGTGTGATGCACGCTTGATGTGCGCCCGGACACTATCCGACACGACCGACCGACGGAGTGAACACACTGCAACAATCGCAACCTGCCAGTGCCGGAATTCCTGTCCGTCGTCACGAGGGCGTGAGGTGCATTGGTTCCCCGGCGGATGGCCCCCGCCCTGCCCGCAACAAATGGGGGCGTGCGCGCACTGCGGCGATGCCTGCGATCATCGCCGAGACGAAGGTGACCACGCTCGTCGAGGGCGCGACCAGATCGACCAGTGCCGGACCCGGGCAGAAGCCGGCGATTCCCCAGCCCAGCCCGAAGAGAGCTGCGCCGACGACGAGCTGCGCGTCGATCGACGTGGAGGCAGGGAGCGCGAAGGCGCCTGCCCATAGGGGCCTCGGCGCGCGCAAGGCCCACCGAGCGGCCCCCACGTGCACGACGATCGCCCCCGCCATGACGAACGCAAGGCTCGGATCCCAGTGTCCGGCGACGTCGAGAAAGCCGATGACCTTGCCGGGGTTGGTCATCCCCGAAAGGCCGAGACCGATGGCAAAGACGATCCCGGCGAAGAAGGCGCTCGCGAGTGCTCTCATGACCACGACGTCGGTAACACGTGCTGGACGAAGAAGGCCGCGAGCGCGCCGGTGGCCATGAACGTGGCGACAGCGACGAGGGAACGTACGGAGAAGCGGCTCAACCCGCACACCCCGTGCCCGCTCGTGCAGCCGCCGCCCAGCCGCGTGCCGATGCCCACCAGTAGCCCCGCGACGGCGACCAGCGCCGTCGGCGCGACGCCCTGGCGCGGAACGACGGACCCAGGGACGAGCCACGCGACGACCAGTCCACCGACGAGGAGCCCCGCGACGAACGCGATTCGCCACGCGACCTCGCCGCGCCTGGGCCGCACCAGCCCCGCGACGATGCCGCTGATGCCGGCGACACGACCGTTCAGCACCAGCAGCCCCGAGGCGCTCAGCCCCAGCAACGCGCCGCCAGCCAGCGAAGAGACAGGGGTGAACATGACGAAGATCAGGGGCTCTTGCGAACCCGGCAGACCAGCACGTGCAGGGTCAAGACCCGCTTCATCAGGGCCTCGCGCTCTTCTGGCGCCGGAGGCTCGCGAGCCCATTGCTCAGCGATGTGCTCGTACGCCAGGCATCGGTCGCGCAATTCGCTCACCTCCTGGGATTCCGGCAGGGTAGACACCACGGCGAGCGCCTTCCGGATCGCGTCCAGGACGGGGGATATTCTCCTCGCGGGGCTCTGCGTGGGCCTTCGGACGTACGCGTTCTCGCCTCCAGGGCCGCCACCTTCGAGCATGAGCCCATTATGTCCACTATAACGAACAGGTCAAGACACTATGGCCCTGGTCGGTCGGACCGATGCTCGCCGAGCTACCGCACCATCTACGGATGGTTGTTGACGCGTTGACGCAAAGAAGGGGTTGCGTCTGCTCCTGTGTCCGTTACAATGGACGCATGATCCAGCTGACGCCACAGAAGGCCCATGAGCTGATGTCACAAGGAGACGTCGAGGTCATCGACGTCCGCGATGCCGTCGAACTGTCTGACGGACGACTGCCGGGTGCCCGGCACGTACCGTTGGACCAGCTGCGAGCAAGCCCGAAGGCGATGCTCCCGCGGGACCGCGTGATTTTCGTGTGTGCAGCCGGCGTTCGGAGCCAAGCTGCCGCAAGGATCGCCGAGGCGTCCGGACTGCTCGAGGTCTACAACCTGAGCGGTGGGGCCCGGGGTTGGGCAAGGGCCGGCCTGCCGCTGGTTCGAGACCTGACGGCGGCCTAGGGACGCATTTTCTTTTGATCAGGACAGGCTCTCTCATGAAAAGAAGTTCGCGCTCTCGGTCTCCGGCGTACTCGGGTCGACGTCCTCGTCCTTCCGGTCGCTGTCTCGAGGCCACCATCAGACAACCAGGAGAAGGAACATGAGCAAGGTATTAGCGGTGAAGGAGATTCTCTCGTCGGCCCATGAAGATTCGGCGGGGCCGGCACACGGGCCTGGCCTGGTGCCGATGGTCGCCATCATGGCAAACGCCGGTGACGTGAACGGCGCCCTACTGATGCTCGCGCAGAAGCTCCAAGAGTTTCTCGGGGCACCGGAGAAGCTCGTGGCGTCCGAGCGAAGCGTCATCAACGTCGCCGAGCTACACGTCGACAGCGATGCGCACCGGGTCACGGTGCATGGCGAAGACGTCTTCCTCACCACCCTCGAGCTCAAACTGCTCGTGACGCTGCTCAGGCGGCGCGACCGGGTGCAAGGGCGAAGCGCTCTGCTCAGCGAGGTCTGGGTAGTCAGCGGCTTCAACAAGACGCGTACCGTGGACACCCACGTGAAGCGCCTGAGGGACAAGCTCGGAAGCGCCGGGCGATTCATTCAGACCGTCCGTGGCGTGGGATACCGCTTCAGTGAAGGGGCCTCTGCGCGAGATGCTCGGCGTCGCCGTGCAAGCGGCCCGGCTCGCGTCTCCCTCCGCCTGGCGCCGCGTCCTGCGGCCGCCGCGGTTTGAGCGATGCCAACGTCGCAGCAATCCGCTCGCACACAGCCCCGGCGTATCGCCTTCGTCGGTGGTCTCGAGCGGCTGGAGCGGGAGATCCTGTCCTTCGGCGACAGTCTCGGCCTTGAAGTCGAGATGCACAACGGGCACACGTGGGGAGGGGGAACGGCTCGCTTGGTCGGGCTGGTGCAACGTGCCGATCTTGTCATCATCGTCACAGGAACGAACAGCCACAACGCGGTCCAGATCGCCCGCCGGGAAGCCGCGAAAGCTGGCGCGCGCGTGCGCCTGCTGAGCTTCCTGGGTGCAGGGACCGCCCGCGCTCTCCTCACGGAGATTGCGCAGCAGGCCGCAGCGTAATGGAGCTCGCCCACGCCACCGGGAAAACGCGCATGAGGCTCCTGAAGGGCCAGGTGCTCGAGCTCGCGGCGCACCGCCGGCCGGACTCCGTCCGTCGCCTAGGGAAGATGTCGGCTCGCTCGGCCGCGATGCACGAAGTCTTCGATGTGATCGAACGGATCGCTCGAACCGACGTCACGATCACGCTTCTTGGAGAGACGGGCTGCGGCAAGGATCTCCTTGCTCACGCGCTCCACGAGCAGAGCGCGCGCGCGGGCGGGCCGTTCGTCGTGTTCGACTGCGGATCGGTGGCCGCCAGCCTTGCGGAGAGCGAGCTTCTCGGTCACGAGCGCGGTGCCTTTACCGGTGCGGTGGCGTCTTACGCCGGCGCGTTCGAGCGCGCGCACGGCGGAACGCTGTTCCTCGACGAGGTGGGCGACTTGCCCATCGACCTGCAGTCTCGCCTTCTGCGCGCACTCGAGAGCCGGAAGGTGCGACGCGTCGGAGGGAAGGTGGACCGCCGCGTCGACGTCCGCGTCGTCGCTGCGACGAACCGCGATCTCAGGATGGACGTCGCAGCCCGAAGGTTCCGCGAAGATCTATTTTTCCGTCTGGCCGTTGCGGTCGTTCCGGTGCCGCCCTTGCGCGAGAGGCTGGATGACCTTCCGGAGCTCGTCGATGGTCTACTCGCGGACCTCGGTCGTGGCGATCTTCGCGTCTCGGCAGCAACCATCGGCGCGCTGGAGACACACCCCTGGCCCGGCAATGTTCGCGAGCTGAAGAACGCGCTCGCTTGCGCCGCGGCCCTCGTGGATCCGGGGACGAGCACCCTGGAGCCACACCACGTGCGACTTTCGACGTCCTCCCACGAAGACTTCGCCGTGCGGCTCGACCGCCTTCCTCTCGCCGGGCAGACGCTCGAGCGTATCGAGCGTGCGGCCATTCGTCAGACGCTGGAGCAGGCCGAGGGAAACAAGATCAGCGCCGCCCGAACCCTCGGTATCGCGGTGTCGACGCTGTACGAAAAGCTGAAGAAGCACGGACTATAGGACGCCGAAGAGGGGTGCCTGCGGGCAAACGGGCTAAGATTCAGGGCTGCCCGTGCAACAGAACCGGCCCGTCCTCGCTGTCGAATATCCCCACGTAGACGTCCGTCGCACTGCTCCCCCACACGCAACGAACATCGTACGGTGCGCCGGGCAAGGACACGCGTGTCCATCGACCATCGCCAGTCGAGTGAAAGAGGTCGCCGCCTTTGCCTGCGCTGTCCACGTGCCAGCCCCCACGGCGCGCTGGACGCGTCCGGCACGGAGGCCTCGGCCGGGCCCGCATCGGGCGAACCCGCGGCGTCAGTGGTGCCGGCGGCACGGAGGTCGACGGGCGGTCCCAGCTCCGAAGCCGAACACCCGAAGGCGAGCCCCGCTGCGGAAAGGAGCACCACGCGCACTTGGCCCGCAGCGGCCGGACGACCGGTCATGGCGAGCGCGCCTGCGACCCCGTCCCCCATGGCGGGACGCTACCACGGGCACGGCGTCACGGGGCGACGCGTCGCGGTGACCTAAGGCTCGAACGCTCCGATGGACGGAGGATCGGGGCGCGTGACGTACGCGTAGTCGAACGGCGCGAAGTCGGTGCCCGTCCCCGCGTGCGTCGCAGGGCTGCCGGCTCCGATGGCGAAATCCTGGACCGTCGGCACCGCGGCCGTCTGCGCGGCCAGCTCCGGGTTGGTTCCCATGAGGTTCGAGCCCGCCGGGATGGTGGAGTAATTCGACGGGGTAGTGATGCAATTGCTGCTCGAGAGCGGAGCACCCGATTTCATCGAGTAAACGACGTTGTTCGCCCACACCGAGCCCCCCGTGATCTGCACCCCCGCCGATGACGGACCGCAGCGATCCGCGATCGCTACGGTCGTTTGATTGGCGGCGGTGCCGTTCTGGGCGTCCGGCCCGAGGATGACGATGTTGTTGGCCACCGAATTGCCATTGCCCCAGCTCACGATCTCGGCGCCCCCGTACTCTTGCTGCTGCGTGTTGTCGTTGAAGACCGTGTTGTTGCGGATGGTGACGTAGCTCGTCGGCTGCGCGCCGGATGCCTCGATACCGCGCCCGCCGTTGCCCCAGATCACGTTGTTCTCGACGAGCGTCTCTTGCATGTACGGCGTGGATCCGTACGTCGCGTCGGCGTAGTCGAACGAGTCGAGGATGATCCCCTCGCCGTCGGTCTGGAGACTGGCAGGGATGTCGGACTCGACGTTCGAATACGAGAGGTTGTTGCGGATGACGATGTGGAAGCCCGGCAACGTGTCCGACGCCTGCATCTCCCAGAGGTCGATGCCACTGTCGCCGTAGTCGCTCCGCGACGAATTGTCGTAGACCGTGTTTCCCTCGAACCTCACGTAGTCCGAATGAAGCGCCGCGAGGCCCGCGCCCCCGCTGTCGTGCGCGATGTTCCGCAGAGCGGCGATGTGGTGGTAGACGATGACCTTCCCGTTGCTGAGGGTGTTCGTGCCCGCCGTGAAGGCGCTCCCCGTGCTCGTGTCCTCTAGGTCGAAGCCGTCCACCATGACGTAGTTCGCGTTGACCATGAAGCCGTTGTACTCGTCCGTGCTGACCACCTTCGCTCCCCCGGCCGAGGCCGCCCGGAAGACGACGTAGCCGGCACACGTGTCCGCGGAGCCAGAGGTCGATATGAGGACAGTCTCGCTGTACGTGCCGTCTGCCACGGTCACGCAGTCGCCGCCTTTCAGCGCGAGCCGCGAGGCCGCTCCGATGGTCTGGAGCGCGTCGGCCATCGACGTCCCGCTGTTCGAATCACTCCCCGCCGGCGACACGAAGTATTCGGCCTCGCAGGTGTAGAAGCCAGCGTCGATGCCGAGGGCCGCCGCGCATCCGTTGCCGGGCTTCACCGTTGTCCCGGCCTCGAGCACCCCGCCCTCACCGCCGAGGCTTCCTCCCTCCCCACTCGCCGCTGAGTCCCCGCTGGCCGCTGAGTCGCCGCCGGCCGCTGACCCACCGCCGTCGGGTGTCGCGGCGATCGAGCCGCCGCCTTCGGAGCCGAGGCCGCTTTCGCCGTCCGTTCCCGCATCGACGGGTGCGCGCGCGCTGGACGTACCGCCGGAGCATGCGGCCATGCAGACGACGACGAGAGGAAGGCTGGATCGGGTTCGCATCCGTTCACACGTAGAATCGCACGCCCCCAGCCCGCGGCCCACCGTCAAGTGTGGTGTCGCTCGCGAATCAGCGGGCCGCCGCAGCGCTACTTTGGGTCGCGACGCTGATCTACGATCCGTAACGGTCCGATGGCCCCCTCGACTCGTTTCCCTATCAAATTCGAAGCAGCCTACGCACTCCTCTCGAGAGGCCTCTTCATTTCCCCCAATGACTCGTACGTCGACATCGCGGCGAGCGAAGTCTCGGTGCGCATGGGCTGGGCGTTCCGCACGACGTTCGATCGCTCCAGCGTCACCGACACCGCTCCCGGCGAGCGAGTCCCCCTCACCCGCGGCGTCCACGGGTGGGCCGGTCGCTGGCTCGTAAACGGCGCCGGCGACGGCATCTTGGCGATCGATCTCGAACCCCGGCAACGCGCTTACGTGATGGGCTTTCCGGTGCGGTTGCGACAGCTCCGGGTGAGCGTCGACGATCCAGCCGCACTCGCAGCGGCCCTCGCGGGGTAGCCGGTCGTGACGCCCGCCGACGCGAGCGTCTGCAAAGCAGCACCAGCTTGGTGGAAAGTCACACCGCCGGCGTACAGCGCCCGGGTGGCGGCTCGGAATGGTTGCGGTCGCGGACATGACGAGGCAGCCTTCCCGGCAGGTGACCTTCAAGAAGAGACACCCGCTCGTCGCACGCTGGGAGTTGCAGCGCGCGACCCTCGCCTGGGGGCTCGCGCTCGGCCTGGGGTATTCGGCCGGCTGCGGTAGCAGCGCCAACCCAAGCGGCGTCGGCACCAACGGCGATCAAGGGGGCGACGGCGGTGGGTCCTCCCCAGAGACCACGGACGACGCCTCGAACAGCGGCTCTTCGTCGGGTTCGGCAAGCTCCAGTGGGTCGGGTGCCAGCGGGAGCGGATCGAGCGGCGGGCAGGTCGACGCCGGCCATCCGGACGCGGGCCAAATGGACGCGACCGAGCCGGAAGACAGCGGCATTGTCGGCGCGGGCGATGCCGGGGGCGTGTGCCCTGCACCCTCCGGGATCACTTCGCAGCAGACGACGGCGTTGCAGATCGTCAATCAGACGCGCGCAGCCATGGGTTCCCCGTGCGCCACGATGGTGCCCGCGCTCAACACCTCGTCGACCAAACACTGCGCCTACTACGCGGCCAACGCGTCGAACATGACGTGCGTCGCCGATCCGCACACCGAGGTCTCGGGGTGCACCGACTTCGTGGCTGCCGATTTCGGGACACGAGAGACGGATGCCGGGTACACGGGCCAGCCCTCATCCGAGGTGATGGCGTTCGACGACAATCCCACGAGCGCGTTGGGTCAGTGGCTCGACTCGGTTTACCACCGATCGCCGCTGCTCGATCCCTGGACGCGGGATCTCGGGTACGGAAACGCGACCGGGTGCGATACGATGGACTTCGGCGTGGGCGCGATGGCCTCCGCCAACCTCGTGGTGGCGTATCCCTACGACGGACAGACGGGTGTGGTGACTTCGTTCGACGGTTCGCTGGAAGGTCCAACGCCACCGGTTCCACCCAATGGCTGGCCCAGCGGGGTGCCCATCCACGTGTTCATGCAGGCCACGAGCATCACGCTGACGACCGACGAATTCGGCGTGGACGGAGGCGCGCAGCTCGCGCACCAGGAGCTCATGCCCCAGACGTCGTCGGGCTACCTGCAGAACGCGCTGGTGCTGTACGGCAACGCCCCCCTGGCAGCGCAGACGACGTACCGCGTGCATGTCGCTGGAACGCGACAAACGCAATCGTTTGCCGGTACCTCGTCTTCGTCGTTCGACGTGAACTTCACCTTCACGACTCAGTGACGGGCATTGCTCTTCCTGGCGGGGGACACTTCACGAGACAGAAGGACGCATTGCTGCGCACGGTAGACCGGTCTTCTGTCCACGACAGTGCAGTCTTCCCAGCACGGAAGGGGACACTTCACGGTCGGCCATGTCGCATTGCTCATGTGTGCATGCCGGGATGGAGAGCTTGGTAACTCCCTCTTCACGATACGGAAGGGGACACTTCATCGCGCGACAGTGTGACCTTCTGTGCTCGACAGTCCATACTACCGAGTGCGGTAGTCGTCTCTTCCATGTCCAGCAATGGGTCCTACCCAGGCCAGCAACGTGCCCTGCTGCCGTGTGAAGCATGGACTGCTGGGCTTGATAAACGTGTCTTCCGTGGGCAGCAACGTCGCCTTCCCACGTGGGAAGTGCAGCCTGCATCGTCCTCTATGGTGACCTTCCGTGCTTGGAAGTGCATCGAGCATGGTCGAGCAACCCCGCCCGCACGATGGTACGAGCTCAGGGCGAAGTGCGACACGTGTCGGTCGTCGTGTCGAACAGGGGCAGTGTTGTGACCGGGAGGCCCGGCGGAGGGCTCACCTCGACCATCGTCGAGCTCTGCGTCCATTGATCCTCGCACGCCTCCACTGCGTTCGCGCTCGCCGCGGCATTGCTGTTCATCCAGACGTCGATGTGCCACGTCATCGAGCCCGACCAATCCGAGTCGCACTCGGTGCAGTCGTCTTCCATGATGAGGTACTTCTCGATGACCGCCGCATAGAGGATGGTGCCGGGGGGAAACTCGGCCGCATCGGTCGCGAACGTGATCGGATCGGCGTAGGTCCCGGTGCCGCCGGCGGCGTCATGGATGGTCGGATAGCCACCATTCATCGGGTACGCGATGGCGTTGCCCGGAGGGCTGTTGTCCGGCCAGCCGTAGAACGTCATCTCGACGGCCTGCATGCGACCGCCGTCCGCGCGGGCGGCGTCTACGGAGCCGCCGGCGGCGTCCCCCGCTCCAGTGGCACCGTCGCCAGCGTCGGAGCTGCCGCCGGTACTCGCATCGGTTCCACCCGAGGAGCCCGAGCTCCCGGTCCGAGAGCCGCCGTCGTCGCCGCCGCCGCTCGAGCTGCTCGAGCTACTCGCACTCGAAGCGGCGTCTGAGCTGCCGCCGGAATCGCCGGAGCCGGACGAACCTCCGCCGCTGGAAGAGCTACCGCACGACCCCGTCGCGCACATCACGACGCTCGCCAGCAGGAACGACGACAACCAGAAGCAGAACGTGTCCGCCAGCGCATGCGTCTTCATTTCGGCGCTCGCATATGGTTTCGGTGTACGTGGGGGCGTCTTCCGCGTCCAGGGGGTAGGTGGTCCTCGGCGCGTGCAAGCTCGCGTCATTGTCCGTCGAGCCAATCCGGCTGCGGCGTAAAATGTCCCAGGGTTCCGCGGACGGCACGAACTTGTAACTTCCCCGCTTCATGAGATCCGCTTCGCTATCACCCGGCCGTCGTGGCTATTGTTCCACGTCAAAGGCGGTCAAATTGTCTGGACTCCGAAGCGAAGGGGTACGGTTGCACTGCTCGACGCGTGCCGTTTCTGCCGCGTTCGTCTCTCTCGTCGCGCTCTCGCTCCTCGGTTGCTTGGGCTCTCCACCGGGCGATGGCCCGATCGGCGTGAGCCGCAGCGCCATTGCCTACGGCACGCTCGACACCACGCACACAGCCGTCGTCGCCGTGCTCGCTCCCGTCACCAGCACCGAGCTGGAGGAATGCACCGGCACCATCGTGCAGGTCAGCGGGGGGAACGGTTACGTCCTCACGGCCGCTCACTGCTGCAACACGTACGTTCCCACGGTCGTGGTGGTCTCGAACGACTACACGGACGGCGAGCAATATCTGTCAAGCGGTACCCCCGTACCTCCGGCTTACCGCGTTGTCCCCAGCTCGGTGTCCTACGACCCAATGTACAACGGCAACGCCAGTCAGCCGGACCACGACTTCTGCATGTTGCAATTCTCGGGAGCGACGGCGAGCACCCCGACCATCGCGCTGCCGACGTCGACGAACGACGGCCTGCAGGTCGGATCGCAAATCGAGCACGTCGGCTTCGGAGTCACTCAGACAGGCGCCAACTCGCAGCGCATGTCGGGAACCGACGCGGTGGATGCGCTCACGTCGCTCACCCTCCAGTTCAACCAAGGGGGGGATGCGGACATCCCGGGCACGTGCGAGGGCGATTCAGGCGGACCATCCCTCCTGCCTGCCAGCGCCTCGCAGGCGCAGCAGGTTGTCGTTGCCGTCCAGTCGTATGGAAACAGCACGGCGTGCTCCGGTGAGACGATCGGCGTCTCCAGCCGCGTCTCGTCGGCGATCGGCCCGGGCGGGTTCATCACGAGCTACCTCCCTCCACCCTCCACTCCCCCGCCTGTCGTAGCCGTTCCCGCCGTGGGCCGCTTCGCGACGGCTCTGGCTGTCGGGTTGTTCGCCATCGGGATCTGGGTCATCAGGGCCCACCAAAGCAAGCCGGGCAAGGCGAATGGCATGACGGGAAGTCCGTTGAGGAAGGCGTAGGCGGCCGAGAGGGCGACTTCGACGACAGGACCGAGCGAGAGCCACCGCCATTGATCGAGCCTGAGCACGATCCGATTGAGGTCGTTGAGGGCGATCAGAAGGACGACGACGGGAACGCCGACGATCCAGACCTTGCCGGTCTTGCGACGCTGAAGAGCCGACGCCACGCCGAGCGCCACCAGCGTCGCGAGCGACGAATACGCCAGTCGCTCGCTCTCTGAAAAGCGGTCCACCGCTCCCGTCGCGGCTCGCTGCGCGTAGACGTACACCTGCCAGGGTACCGCCTCTTCTCCTTTCGTGGGGTCATCCCCCGGCTGGAAGAGGATGCGCACGCTCGAGGGCGCGCCAGGCGCGACGACGGCGTTTGCAGCTTCGCAATACCCGGCCGACCAGAGCCGTCCCCAGCCCGGCCACGGCCAGAGAGCGAGCGCGAGGATGGCGCCGAACTGGATCACGAAGACCCCCCAGCGCACGCGACCTCGATCTGCGCTGTCGCTCCCGCTCACGACGCGCGCGCTCTGGTCCGCTCGGCCGCCCATCTCATCCACCCGAGGAACAGGCCGAGGGCCGTCGTGATGAGGATCAACGGCCATATCTCGAAATGCCACGTGTCCATCGCCGCCGGCCAGCGGGCGCTGACGTAGTAAAGGCAGCAGATCCGCACGACATTGGCGACAAGGAGCACCGCCGCGCCGGCGACGACGCCGAGAGCGCGCAGCTTCCAGGGGTAGATCGAGGACGCAAGGACCGCAGACGTGAATAGGATCAGCACCTCGGTGCCGTCGCAGCCCCGAACGATCGCCAGCGACGCCCGCCCAGCGATCGTGCTGCCGGAGACCGAGACAGTCGGATCGAAGATATGGAGCACAGCGCCCGCGGCACAGGCGTAGAGCCGGAGATATTCGGTGAAGATCCGGTAGGGCAGACCGCTATAGGGAAACGTGTAAACGAAATAGGCAATGAAGAACGCCGCACAGAGTCCCGCGTACGAAACGGCAAAGCGAAAGGAACGATTCGTTTCCCATCGGTCCCTAATGAGTCGAAACGTCAAATCAGCCTCGCTCAGCCCAACGGGCCGCATCCTGGGGGCCTGGCCGTGCCGTCGACGAGCCTTGTCCCACGTCCAGCGCGCACCGGTCAACCGCGCGCGCCTCCCGTGCTCGATTGCGCGCACGGGCGCATGGTATGGATCCGGCGCATGGCCCGTAGCGGTGTCGCCCTCCAGCAGAAGGTCGATCGCGCCGTGCAGCACCATCGGGACGACGACCTGGTTCGCGCGGAAGAAGGGTATAGGCAGGTACTCGCCCTCGCTCCGGATCACGCCATCGCAATTCACTTGCTCGGCGCGATCATGTTGCAGACCGGTCGCAATGCCGCCGCAGTCGACCTCCTCCAGAAGGCCGTGGCGCGCCTCCCCGACCAGGCCCCTCTCTTTGCGAACCTCGGAGAAGCACATCGAAGGCTCGGTAACGGAGAGAAAGCAAGAGCCGCGCTCGAGCGTGCCATTGCGCTGAAACCCGATCTGGCGGCAGCGCACTACACCCTGGGGCTGACGCTTTGCCGCGAAGGGCATCCCGCCGATGCAGTCGTTTGCTTCGAGCAGGCGGCCGCCCTCATGCCGGGCTCTCGCGACGTCCAGATGAGCCTATGCGAGGCCCTCGCTGAGCTCGGACGCCTCGACGAGGCGCGTGGGGCCTGCGCGCGGGCGCTGGAAATCGATCTCGGCTTTGCCGAGGGCCACAACCAGATGGGTTTCTTGCAGAAGGAGCTCGGGTGCGCCGAGGAGGCCATCGCGTCGTTTCGGCGCGCGCTCGAGTGCCGGCCAGATCACCGCCTGGCCCACAGCAATGTCGTGTACGCGCTGCCCTATGTCCCATCGATCGATGCGTCGTCCGTGGCACGGGAAGCCGTCACGTGGGGGGAGCGTCACGCCGGCACGGCCTCCCTCGATCGCCGTCCCCATGCAAACAATCGCGATCCCGAAAGACGCCTGCGCGTCGGGTACACGTCGCCCGATTTTCGAAACCACTGCCAGGCGCTCTTTTTCATTCCCTTGCTCGAGCATCGGGATCGGAGCGTAATCGAAGTGACCTGTTACTCGTGGGTCCGGCGTCCTGACGACGTGACCGATCGCATCCGCGGTCTGTCAGACCGGTTCCGCGACGTCACGAACCTGAGCGACAGAGAAGCCGCAGAGCTGATCCGCGCCGACGAGATCGACGTGCTCGTCGACTTGACGATGCACATGGGCGACAACCGGCTCCCTATCTTCGCGTCGAAGCCGGCTCCCGTGCAGGTGGCATGGCTCGCGTACCCGGGAACGACGGGGCTGGATGCGATGGACTACCGGATCACCGACGTTTTCCTCGACCCTCCGGAGATCGATGTCGGCGGCTGGTATAGCGAGCAGTCGGTCCGGCTGCCCGACTCATTCTGGTGTTACGACCCCCTGACTCGCGTGCCGGAGGTGAATGCGCTCCCGGCGATGCGCGACGGGAGGGTCACGTTCGGTTGTCTGAACAACTTCAGCAAGACCAATGCCGGCGTCTTTGCCCTCTGGGCGCGAGTCCTGAACGCCGTCGAAGGGTCGCGGCTCCTCCTGCTTGCGCGAACGGGCGAGCCGCGCACGCGCGTGCGCGAGGTGTTCGCGGAGGCCGGCGTGGCCGCGGAGCGCATCGATTTCGTCGATGTGCAGCCGCGCGCCGAATACCTCGCGACGTACCACGAGATTGACGTCTGCCTCGACACGTTCCCCGTCAACGGGCACACGACCAGCCTCGATTCGTTCTGGATGGGCGTGCCTGTGGTCACGCTCGTGGGACCCACGGTCCTCGGCCGGGCGGGGCTTTGTTACGCGAAGAACCTCGGCCTCGACGGGCTGGTCGCAACCACGCCGGACGAATACGTGGGCATCGCGGTCGCTCTGGCTCGGGATCGGCCGCGCCTCGCCGGCCTGCGAGGCGAGGTGCGCAAACGAATGGAGAGCTCCCCGCTCATGGACGGGCCGCGCTTCGCGCGCAACATGGAGTCGGCCTACCGCACGATCTGGCGCAACTGGTGTGCCGAGAACGGCGCCGGCGAGACCGGAGTCGAGTCCCTGGCCGAGCTCACGCGGGCCGTGGCCCAGGATCCCGAGAACGTCGCTCACCTCTCGAGCCTGAGCGAGGCGTACCGCCGTCTTGGACGGCTGCGCGAGGCCGTCGATCCGCTTTTGCGCGCTCTTTCCCTCCGACCCGATTTCGCCGAAGGGTTCCACAGCCTCGCGGTGGTTCTGCGCCAGGCGCGCGAGATTGACGGGGCTGTCGTCTACTTCGAGCGCGCGGTCGACCTCGAGCCCGAGGCGCCCAGGTTTCATCGCAGCCTGGCCGAGGCTCTGCAAGAGCGAGGCGACCTTCAGCTCGCCCGCCCGTACTTTGCGTGCGCACGTCTCCTGTCCGGCTCGGACTCGCCAGGCGAAGACGACTTGCTCCTCGCCAGGGCGCTGCGCGCAGAGGGATCGCTCCGCCGATCGGTCGCTCACTATCATTGCGCGCTGGCACTGGACCCCGGCGCCGTGGATGCGTGGGTCGAGCTCAGCGGCGCCCTCGAGGCGCTCGGCCGCGCCGATGGCGCCGCGGTGGCCAGCTCACGCGCAATCACCCTTCACCCGCGCTGCGCGATGGGGCACGCGACCCTCGCGGCAGCTCGCGTCTTGCAGCGCCGCTACGACGAGGCCATCGACAGCTGCCAGAGCGCGCTCGCGATCGACCCCGCGTGCTGGCTCGCGCAATTTCACCTCGGCAACGCGCTATCGGCCAACGGGGAAGTCGTCTCGGCTCTCGCCGCATACCGCCGCACCGTCGAGCTCTGTCCGACCCAGCACGCCGCGCACAGCGCCCTTGTCTTTCTCATGCCGTACGCGCCCGGCATCGACGCCCCGGCAGTCGGCCACGAGGCCCGCTCCTGGGCGCGGCAGCGCGCCGAACCTCTGGCGAGCGAGGTCCGCGCCCATACGAACGACCGCGATCCCGAGCGCCGCATACGCGTCGGGTACGTCTCGCCCGATTTCCGCGAGCATGCCGTCGCGCTCTTCCTTCTCCCCCTCCTCGCAAGCCACGACCGTCAGGCCGTCGAGGTGTTCTGCTATTCGAGCACGGCTACTCCCGACGCGGTGACCGCGCGTCTTCGCGCCTCGGCGGACGCTTGGCGCGACGTGGCCCAGACAGACGATGCTGCGGTCGCGGACCTCGTCCGGGAGGATCGCATCGATGTCCTGATCGACCTCACGATGCACGCGAGCGGCGGACGGCCCCTGCTCTTCGCGCGCAAGCCGGCGCCCGTCCAGATCTGCTGGCTCGCCTACGTGGGCACGACGGGACTGGGCACGATGGACTACCGGCTCACCGATCCGCACCTCGAGCCTCCGAACGTGGATCCGGGATGGTGCACGGAGGCGCCGCTCGTACTGCCCGAGACCTTCTGGTGCTACGCGCCGCTGCACGACACCGCGCACGAGGTTGCGCCTCTGCCTGCGGCGAGATCCGGGCGCGTGACGTTCGGATCCCAGCACAGCATCCAGAAGGTCAACGACGGAGTGCTCGCGCTCTGGGGGCGCATTCTGAGAGAGGTCGAAGGCTCGCGGCTCCTCATGGTTGCACCCGAGGGTGCCAAACGATCCATCTTCGAAGCGTTCGAACGGGAGGGAATCGATCGCCGGCGAGTCGAGTGTCTGCCGCCGCGCACCTACGGGAAGTACCTCGACGCATACGGGGAGATCGACATTGGCCTCGACACGTTCCCCTGCAACGGCGCGACGTCGAGTATCGATGCCTTCTGGATGGGAGTGCCCGTCGTCACGATGGTGGGCCAGACCCCCGCGGGGCGCGCTGGACTTTCCATCGCAACCAACCTGGGTCTGCCCGAGCTGGTCGCTCGAACCGAGGACGAGTACGTGCGCGCCGCCGTCCGACTGGCGCGAGATCTCGGCCGGCTCGATCAGCTTCGCCGGGGATTGCGTGCCCGGATGCAGTCCTCTCCGCTCATGGACGTCCCGCGCTTCACCCGCAACATCGAGGCCGCCTACCGGGTCGCCTGGAAGAAGTGGTGCCGGAGTTGAAGCGCGCCGAGAAGGCGCCGGTGAAGCGCAGTGCCCTGCAGAGCAAGCTCGAGGCAGGAATCCGGCACCATCGTCAGAACGAGCTCGAGCAGGCGGAGCGGCAGTACCGTCTCGTCCTCGCCAAGGACGGCGGCCACCACGTGGCGCTGCTGCTGCTCGGGGCCCTGCTGCTCCAGGAGCAACGCAACGACGAGGCCGTGGGACTCCTTCGCCAGGGCGTCGCGCGGGCGCCCGATCACGCGAACCTCTTCGTGAACCTGGGCGAGGCGTACCGCCGGCTCGAGGACTGGGAGAATGCGGCGGCAAGCCTGCGTCGAGCCATCGCGCTACAGCCCGGCCTCGCCGAAGCTCACTACAATCTCGCGCTGGTCTTCGAGTCGATGGGGCGTCCGGGCGAGGCCGTCGATCACTTCCGCAGCGCGATTCTCCTCAAGCCGAGCCTTCCACACCTCGCGTACATGAAGCTCGCGATCGCCCTCCGGCAGATCGACAAGATCGACGAATCGCTGTCGGCCTGGAGCCGCGCGGCGGAGCTCGACCCGGGTTCGGCCGCGGCGCACACGGGGAGAGGGACCCTCCTCCTCGACCAGGGGCGCGTCGACGAGGCGCTTGCCTCGTTTCGACGAGCCCTCGAGCTTCGCCCCGACGATTGCCTCGTCCACAGTCACATCGTCTACGGCCTCGGGCTGACGCCGGACAGCGACGCCGCGGCGATCAAGGCGGAGGCCGTCCGCTGGCGCGAAGAGCACGCAAGCGCATGCGCGAGCAGACGGCGCGCACACGAGAACGACCGCGATGCCGAGCGGCGCCTCCGGGTCGGCTACCTCTCGCCCGACTTCCAGCACCACAGCCACACGCTCTTCTTCCTGCCCCTGTTTCGCAACCTGGATCGGCGGGCCGTGGAGGTCTTCGCCTACTCCCTCGCCGACAGGCACGACGAGTTCACCGCGCAGATTCGCGCGACGGTCGACGATTTTCGTGACGTGTCGACCCTGAGCGATCCCGATCTCGTCGAGGCCATCCGTCGCGACCGCATCGACGTCCTCGTCGACGTCACGATGCACTTGCAGGGCAATCGCCTCCGCGCGCTCGCCGAGAAACCGGCGCCCGTTCAGGTCACGTGGCTCGCCTACCCCGGCACGACCGGCCTCGACGCGATCGACTATCGCCTGACAGACGTGTTTCTGGACCCCCCCGGGACGGATGTCGACTCCTGGTATACGGAACGGTCATTCCGGTTACCCGAGACGTTCTGGTGTTACGACCCCCTGGTTCACGAACCGGAGCCCAGCCCGCTGCCCGCGCTGCAGCGCGGCCGGGTGACGTTCGGGTGCCTCAGCGGCCCGACCAAGAGAAACGCGCGCGTGATCGCGCTGTGGTCGCGGGTGCTTCGCGCGGTCGAGGGATCGCGGATGATCGTTCTGGCGTGGCCCGGCGACTCACGAAAGATCGTGCACGACGCGTTCGCGCGCGAAGGCGTCGATCCCGGGCGAATCGAGTTCGTCGAGTTCCGGGATCGAAGCAATTACTTTCGCGTCTACCACGATATCGACATTGGCCTCGACACCGTTCCCCACAACGGCGGGACGACCTCGCTCGACTCCTACTGGATGGGGGTGCCCGTGATCACACTCGTCGGCACGACGGTCGTCGGCCGAGCGGGGCTGTGCTTCGCATCGAACCTCGGCTTGCCGGAGCTGGTCGCCGAGACGCCCGAAGGGTTCGTCGAGGCTGCGGTCGCTCTGAGCGGCAACCTCCCGCGGCTGGCCACCCTCCGCGCCGGCCTGAGACAGCGCATGGAGCGATCGCCCCTGATGGACGCGCCACGGTTCGCGCGCAGCTTCGAGTCGGCGCTGCGATCGATGTGGCGCGAGTGGTGCACGCGGAGTCCTGGGGAGGCGTGACCTCAGCGCGGCCGCTCGCACCACTCTCGCCACACGGCGCGGTAACCCGCCTCTAGGTTACGCGCGAACCGCGGCGCGTCCATCAGCGGCGACTTCTCTATGCGCTCCCGGAGCCCGGCTCGCATCTGCGCGAGGCGCTCGAGGTCGCCGCACAGGTCGATCGCGATCTTCACGTACTCGTCCTCCGTCCTCGCCACGAGCTCCGGCAGGCCGAGGTGCGTGGCCTGGCACAGGCCCGCGCGCCCGACCACGGTGGAACCGACGAGTGTCACCACGGGAACGCCCATCCAGAAGGCGTCCAGGCTCGTCGTGTGGCCGTTGTACGGGAACGTGTCCAGGCAAACGTCGATCTCGCGGTACCTCGCGAGGTACTGAAGGCGCGAGGCGCGCCCGACGAGGTCGATGCGCGCGCGGTCGATGCCGTGGGTCTCGAACGCGGCGAGCAGGCGCTGGCTCGCGTCACCCGGCGGGCAGAGCACGGTGATCCTCGAGGAGGGAATGCCGCGCATCACGCGAGCCCACAGCGCGATGACCGCCGCGTTCACCTTGTAGAGGCTGTTGAGGCAGCCGAGCTGGACGTGACCGCGCGTCGTCGCGGGCAGCGGGCTCACGCGGTTCTCGCTCGTGAGCGGGTGGTAGCACCAGAACGCTTCGGGCAAGCGGAGCGGACGCTCGGCATAGGCGCCGGGGTCGGCCTCGGGAGGGTCCAGAAACGGATCGGTGACGCGGTAGTCCATCGCCGAGAGGCCCGTCGTCCCCGGGTACGCGAGCCAGCTCACCTGAACGGGCGCCGGCTTTCGCGCGAAGATGCCCAGACGATTTCGCTCCATGTGCATCGTCAGATCCACGAGGACATCGATGCGATCCGCGCGAATCTGCCCGGCGGCGGCCTCGTCGTCCATCGCGACGATGCTGCGCCATTGATCCGCCAACCCCAGGAGGCGCCCCGTCCATTCGTCGGGCTTGAGGACGTTCGAGTAACAGAAGATCTCGAAGTTCGCGTGGTCATGGCTGCTCAGCACGGGGAACAGGAAAAACGACTGGCAGTGCTGCCGGAAGTCGGGCGACACGTAGCCGATGCGAAGACGCCGATCGGGCGTCCGGTCGTTCTCGTGGGGCGCAGCCTTCGATGTGAGCTCCTGGGCGTACCGCCGATCCCAGTCGCGCGCTTCCTCGAGGATGCGCCCCGCGTCGTAGCCCGGATGAAAGTGCAGCGCGAAGAGAAGGTTGGAGTGAACGTCGTTCTGGGCATTGATCGCGAGCGCTCGCCGGTACGACGCGATCGCCTCGTCGAGAAGTCCCATCTTCGACAGGGTGTTTCCGAGGTTATTGTGGGTCAGGAAATCATTGGGGTCGATCTCGAGCGCCTTGCGGAAGCTCACGATGGCCTCGTCGTTCCGGTGCAGGTCCGACAGCAAGCTCCCCAGGTTTCCGTGTGCCGAACCGTGCTCCGGGTGTACCTCGATGGCCCGGCGAAGGACGAAGATCGCTTGATCGAGATGCCCCAGATTGGCCACGGACTCGGCGAGGCCGACGAAGCGGGCCGCGGTCAGCGAGTCCTGCGACTTGTCCCGCTTCTTCCCCCTCTGCCGCTGGCCCTCCCGTGCGCCGGCGATCTGCCGCTGGATGTCGGGAAGCTTCGGGTCGAGCTCGGCCGCCCGCTCCAGGCACGCGATCGCCCCGTCGAACTCGCGGATGTCGAGCAGCAAGAGGCCGAGGTTGTAAACGGGCGCGACCAGGTCTGGCTTGATGGCCATGGCCTTGATGAACGCGTCGACGGCGAGCCCAAAACGGCGCAGGCGGCGGAGGGCCTCACCCAGGTTGGCGAAACTGGCCGCGTTGTGGGGAGCCAGCGTCGTCGCGCGCGTGAACATCTCGACGGCGACCTCGAGCCGCTGCGATTCGAGGGCGAGGACCCCGACGAGATACGCGGCCTCGGCGTTGTTCGGGTTCTCGGCGAGCACCTGACGATAGAGGCGCTCGGCGTCGCCAAGGCGACCGCCGCGGTGGTGCTCGATGGCCGCCTGCATCACTTCGGGCATGGCGCGGCGCAGTCTAGGGCCACTCCCGGTGCGCGAGAAGCGGGCACTTGACGTGGTGACGCAGGCGGTGAACGTTCGGGCGGGCGTGGCCAGCAAGCTGCAAGCCGCGATGCAGCATCACCGGGCCGGGCGAGTCGCCGAAGCCGAGCGGCTCTACCGCGACGTGCTCACCGACGACCCGCGCGCTGTCGAGGCGGTGTTCTTGCTCGGGGTACTCGCAATGGACGCGGGAAGGACACACGACGCCGTCGACGCCTTCGCTCGCGCGACGCAGCTCGCTCCCCGGAACGCCGCGTACCACGCGAACCTCGGGGAGGCGCTTCGCCGCGCGGGGAGGGTCGATGCGGCGATCGCCGCGTTCGTCGCGGCGATGTCGATGCAGCCCGATCTCGTCGCGCCCGTCTACAACCTCGGGTTGCTTCTCCAGGATTGCGGAGAGAGGGACGCGGCGGTCGCGTGCTTCGAGCGGGCCGCCGAGCTCAAGCCCGACCTGCCGGACGTCCGGCAGCGCGTCTCTGCCTTGCGGAGCGCGAGCCCGACCGGCCCGGGCGTCTCTCCACCGCACATCGTCGCGATCGGCATCGCGCTCGCGCTTCATGGTCGCCGCGAGGACGCTGTCGCCCTCCTCGCTCGCACGGCCGCGGCTCACGCGACGCTCGCCTCGGCGCACGGCGCGCTCGGAGGCGTGCTGGTGGAGCTCGACCGGCTCGACGAGGCCGCCGCCAGCCTCCGCCGCGCGCTGGAGCTCGACCCGGACCAGGCCGATCTGCACGTGCTCCTCGGCAACGCACAGTTCAAGACCGGCCTCCTCGACGAGGCGATCGCCTCGTATCGCCGCGCGGCGTCCCTGCGCCCGGGAGACGCCGACATTCCCGACAACGTCCTCTTCGCCCTGCACTTCCACGCGAAGGACGACGCGCGAGCGCTCCTCGACGAGGCACGGGCGTGGGATCGCCGTCACGCTCGGCCCCTCGCCGCCGAGGCCGCGCCGCACGGGAACGACCGCGCGCCCGACCGGCGGCTCCGCGTCGGCTACGTATCCCCCGACTTCCGGGAGCACTGCCAGGCGTTCTTCCTTCACCCTCTCCTTCGCCATCACGATCACGGTCGATTCGAGATCTTCTGCTACTCGAACGTCCTTTCGCCGGACAAATGGACAGGCCGCCTGCTCGACCTCGCGGACCAGCGGCTCCGCATCACCGCGATGGAGGACGCCGACGTGGCCGCGCGGATCCGCGAGGACCGCATCGACGTCCTCGTCGACGTGACGATGCACATGGAGCGAAATCGCCTCGGGGTCTTCGCGCGAAGGCCCGCTCCGGTCCAGGTCTGCTGGCTGGCCTACCCGGGGACCACCGGCCTCTCCGCGATGGACTACCGGATCACCGATCCGTTCCTCGATCCCCCCGGGAGCGACACGAGCGTCTACTCCGAGCGCTCGCTGTGGTTGCCCGACTGCTTCTGGTGCTACGAACCGCTCGCCGTCGAGCCGTCGCCCGGTCCCCTCCCCGCGCGATCGACGGGCCGGATCCAGTTCGGGTGCCTCAACAACTTTTGCAAAGTCAACGACACGGTGATTGCGCTGTGGGCGCGCGTCATGCGAGGAGTCGAGGGGTCCCGGCTCCTGCTTCTGTGCCCGCCGGGTGAGGCGCGCAGGCGGGTCGGGGATGCGTTCGAGAGGCACGGCGTCGATGCCGCGAGGATCGACTTCGAGGGATACGGCATACGCCCGCGCTACCTCGATCGATACCGGTCCGTCGACGTCTGCCTCGATACGTTCCCGTACAACGGCCACACGACGAGCCTCGACGCGTTCTGGATGGGCGTCCCCGTGGTGACGCTCGTCGGCGCCACGGTCGTCGGTCGCGCGGGCCTGTGTCAGGCGACGAACCTCGGACTCCCGGAGCTCGTGGCCAGGACACCGGACGAGTACGTGTCAATCGCCGTCGACCTGTGCAAAGACCTCGAGCGCCTCGCGCATCTTCGCGCCGGGCTGCGGTCCCGCATGGAGAAGTCGCCGCTGATGGACGCGCCGCGGTTCGCGCGTAACCTGGAGGGGTTGTATCGCACCGCGTGGCAAGAGTGGTGCGAGGGCCCCGGCTCGAAGCACTGAATCGATTGTCAGTGCGGGGATGTTTGCCGAGATGTCGCATTCGGTACGAATAGCCGTGGCATAAGACGCGGGTCATGTTCGGCGCGAGCGGGACGCGAAGACCCTGGCGCGCCGTGGCCCGATCGGGCTGGGCGGCGAGGCTTCTGGTCGTCCTCGCTCTGGGGACAGGCGGCGCCGTCCTGGGCCTCGCGTGCGGTGGAACGACGGGGCGCGAGGACCTCCCCGTTCAGACGAGCCCGGGAACGGATGCGGGCGCGCCCGACTCCACCGTCCAGGATGCAGACCCGTCCCTCGACGAAGGGCTGTTCGACGTGGCGATCGTGTACGTAGACCGCGCGCTGCCCGACGTCGCGGCCCCATCGATGGGCGCGGACGACGGCGGAGGCTCTCCCTACCCGAACTGTCCGGGGTTCCTCCCCGTCGACGTCGACGGGGATGTCTTGCTCGACTCGGACGGCGGGATCGAGCTCGGCAACGAGCCCAACCAAGCGCCCGCCGCGTACAACGACGCCGGAAGCGTCGTCCTCGCGCCCGACGGAAGCCCTTGTGCCACCTACGGCTGGTTGGGCAGCACGGCGATCGACGAGTGCTTCACGCAGAACTCCGCTGGCCAGGGGCAGAATGATTATCAGTTCCTGCCGCCGTGCAACTGGTGCGCGGAAGCTGGCGCCGCTGCCCAGGGCACGGGCGCAGGCGAGTCGCGGTACTCCCTCTGCATGGCCCTTTACGCGTGCATGCTACAAACGGGCTGCGGATCGAATACTACGGTGACGCCGTGCATCTGCGGCCCCGGCAGCAACAACGCCACCTGCCTTCAGAACCCCATGGGGCCCTGCCTGGCCCAGGAGATGGCGTCTCTCGAAGAGCTCCCGACCTCGGTCGAGGATGCGCTGAAGAATGAAACGAGCATCGACCCCAGCTTTCTCGGCTCTTGCGGCGCCAAATTGAACCAAGTGTTCAAGACCGCGGGGGATGTCAAGTGCTTCCCCGCGGACGCGGGAACAAAGGATTGACCATGCCCTTGCCCGTTCGTTCATCGAGGTTGGCGCGCACCGCGGGGGCGGCGTGCGGCGGTCTGCTGTTCCTCTTCGCCGGCCTGAGCGCCTGCGGTTGCTCCGACGTGGGCGATACCACCGCGGTCCCGAGCGGTGCCGACGCCACCGAGGACTCCTTCGAGCCCGACGCGGCCACGGGGACCGACGCGAACGAAGAGACGAGCGCACGGGACTCAACGATGCCCGATGCCGGCTCGCCGGACGCCACGGTCGGCGAGACACCCGAGACGGGCTCGACACCGGAGGCGGCGCTCCCGGAGACTGGAACCGAGGAGACGAGCGCCCCACCGCCCGAATCGGGCGTGCCGGAGACCGGCGTCGAAGAGACCGGCGCTCCCGAGGCGAGCGTCGAGACGGGAGCTCCGGAGAGCGGCACCGAGGAGACCGGCGCACCGGAGTCCGGGTCCCCGGACACCGGGTCCCCAGACACCGGTTCGCCCGACGCCGCGAGCCATGACGCGGAGGCCGACGGCGCGAGTGCCGACACCGGCGCGGACACCGGGAGCGCCGACGCCGAGAGCGACTCGGCGGTCCCCGACGGTTCCGCCGACGCGAGCCACGACACCGGCACCCCCGACGCCGAGGCCGGATCGTCGACCCCGACTCCGTGCACGACGGCAGGGCAGACCAACTGCGTGCAGTGCTGGGGCAACAACGACAACCTCTGCACGGCGACCGAGGCCATCTTGGTCCAGCTCGACATCGACAAGGGGCTCGTCGACAACTCGGGCTCCACGGCGACCGGCTGCTATTCGTGCATGGTGAACGCGGACTGCTCCAACGACGACGTGTCGGGCGACTCGGACCATGAGTGCGGCGATCTCACCGGGAACTTCGCCGGCGACGGCGGCGGCGCGGGCCAGAGCGACACGTCTCTGTGCCTGGCAACGCTGACCTGCCTCGTCACGACAGGGTGCGCGAGCGCGACCGACAACGAGGATGCCTGTTACTGCGGCGCTGGCGGCGGCAGCCCGAGCGCCTGCGCGTCGGCCGGAGCGGCTACGAACGGCGCGTGCAAGACGCAAATAACCAATGGCCTCTACCCGTCCCCGAACGATTCGACCGACGTCCTCAAGGACTTCACCGACACGACCGAGCCCTCGGGCATGGCGGACCAGCTCCTGCACTGCGCGATCGTGAGCAAATGCACGCAATGCCTGCAGTGATCGCCCGCATCGTCTTCTCCGGCGCGGTGGCCGCACTGCTCGTCGCGTCGCCGGCCGCCCGCGCTCTCGCGCGGGATCCCATCGACGAGGCGGACATGGCGGAGATGCGCGAGCACAAACCGCACGCCGCGGAGCTGGTCGAGAGGGGGGAAGCGCTCGCCGCCGCCGGCAAGATCGCCGAGGCGGAGCTCCTCTTCAAGCAGGCCGAGGGCGAATACCAGGACACGGGGCTCCAGTGGCGCCGCGATTGCGAGGCGCTCACGGTCCTCGGGAAGAGGAAGGAGGCCATCGACGCCTGCGTCCGCGCAATGGAGAACCGGCGCACGAACGTGAGCCGGCTCGCTCTCGTGCGCTCGCTGCTCGACGGTCCCGAGGGTCCCACGACGGTGGAGATGCTCCAGGCTCTCGCCATCGCGTCTCACGCACGTCAGCAGAAAGCCGAGGTGACGTACGCCGCTATTTCGTGCGACATCGCCGGGAGAATCGGAGACGGACTCATGCTGCAAGGTTGCGCCGAAGAGCTGGAGCGCATCGCTCCGAACGATCCCGCCACACGAACCGCACGGGCGCTCCTCCAGTCTCGCTGTCCGCCGCTGCGCTTCTGGGGAGGCTGGCTGGCCATCGCGGCCGCGATCGCGATCACGATCGCCGACGCCCTTCGTCGCCGCGCCGCACGGATCCCGGTCGGGGCCGCCCTCGCGGTCGCCGCGGTCCTCTGCCTCGCTCCCCGCGCCGCGCTGGCCGACGACCGCCCGGGCCCCAAGAGCGGCTGGCTGACCTCGCTGCCCATCGACGACGAGCACCCCGAAGACCACATCCCGTCGGAAGCGCAGCGGAACCAGGACCCGCTGCAATTCGGCTACTGGCTGCAAGACCTCGAGCTCAAGGCGAGGCGCGCGATCCACAACGGCGACCACGCGGCGGCGGCGCGGTACTACCTCGCCGTATCGCGCGCGGTTCCGGACCGTGCCGTGGGCTTCACGCTGCTGTGCACGGAGTACGAGGCCCTGGGCGATCGCGACAAGGCGGTCGGCGCCTGCGGAGACGCGCTCCTGCGCGAGGGCACGTTGCTCGGGGACTACACGCACTTCGTGAATTTGCTGCTCGCGAAGCCCGGGCCCTTGAGCGACAAGGAGACGCTCGCCCTGCAGAATGTCTTCGCGCACATGAAGGAGGACCCCGCGGCCCACGACGTCCTCGACGACACCGAGTGCGAGATAGGCGTCCGGATCGCGAACCTCGCGATGCTCCGGGAGTGCACGGCCCACTTCGCGGCGGCCGCGCCGGACGACGCCAAGACGATCACGTATATGTGGGCGTTCGCCGTTCAGAACGGCGATTTCAGCCTGGCGCACAAGCTCGTCGAGCGGGCCGGCACGCTGGGGGTTCCCTCGAGCAACGTCGCCGAGATGCAGCGCGCGACGTCGACCAACGAGAAGCGCCACTGGCTGCGGGTCGCGGGCGTGATGGCGGGGATCGTCTTCCTCTTCGGCGGAGGAGTGCTGGCGTACAGGTTCCTGGCGCGCCGGCGTTTGACGCCGAACGTGGCGTGAGCTTCATCTCGACTTGACGAGCTCCTCGAGCGACGTGCGGGATATCGCGTACCCGTAGCCCTCGAACAGGCGAAGGATCTTGTCGTACCCGTAGACCTCTCGGTCCGGGATTCCCCACAGGACGGTGTTCTCGGACGCCAGTCTCCTCAACGCGGAGTGGTGCCCGTATACCTTCTCGAGGACGAGGTTCCCGTGGATGGTCGGATCCAGGTAGTCGGGCAGCGCGAACCGCTTCGCCTCCTCGTCGGGCGCGAAGACCATCCCGACGGACTCGAGAGCCGGGCGCATGTAGCAGCAGAGCTGGATGTCCTCGTTGTTCAGCGCGAAGTCGCCCTTGATGTGACGGACGATCCCGTACCGGGACGGCGCCTCGAGCAGACGCTTGCTACGAAGGCTGAAGCCCCCGTTCTGAACCACGAGCGGGTCTCTCTTTCCCACCCACTTGTACCAGGGGAAGAACGTGCCCTCCGCCAGGGCGCCGTGAGTCAACCCACCGATGTAGTCGTACTCGAACCACTTGTCGTCCCAGTTCGCCTGGTTCAGGGCCCAGCCATCCGCCTGGACGATGAGCGCGTAGTCGGTCTCGATGAAATGGTGCAGGCAGAAGAGCACGAACTCCGAGTACCCGAGAAAGTCGATCTTCTGGGCCAGCCGCTTCTGCGGATGGCGGGTGTCGACGAGCGTGTCGGTGATGAGCAGCGACCGGCAGCCGGGCATCCCTCGGGCGGTCCGCTCGACCGAGGGGACCATCTTGAGGATGCCGCCGTTGCCGTGGATGGCGACGACGGTGATGTCTTCGTAGCTCGACACCGCGCGGTCTCATCTACCTCATGCGCGCACCGAAAAAAAGAAGAGGCGCGCCCCCTGCGGGGCACGCCTCATTCTCCGCCGATCGCTCGGCTTCGCTACGTGCTTCTCACTGGCAGGCGTAGCCGCCCGTGGGCGCGATGCCGCCCGGCTCGTAGGAGTTCCGTCCCGCGCACCGGCAGGCCACCGAGCAGGGGTTGCCCGATGTTCCGTTGGCGGTGCCGTTGTCGCACTCCTCGAACGCGTCCTGCACGCCGTTGCCGCAGACCGTGGAGTTCACGTTCGCGTTGGCGGCAGCGCTCGCAGCGCCGGTGGGTGCACCGGTCTGCGTCGTCGCGGTGCCCGAGTTGTCGTTGACGACGCCCGCCGGGTTGCGGAAGCACGCGTTGTCGTTCGTGGGTGCGAGCGAATAGCTCTGTTTCGCGCCGCCTGTTCCAGTGTAGGCCGTCGCGAGCGTGCCGGTGGTCGAGGCGGTGATCGCGGAGGCAAGCCCGTACTGCACACCGGACTGGTTCGAGAAGCTCAGGAGTGCGGTCGCCGAAAGGGTCGTGTTCGCCGAGAAGGTGATCGCGGTCGATCCGTTCGTGGTCGTGACCGTCGCTGCCTGCACGCAGACGATCGTCTGATTGAAGTCCTCGCAGAAGGGCGTATTCGCTGCGCCTCCGGTGAGTGTCCCGCTTGAGTTACTCAGCGCCGCGGCCAAGCTGCCCGTCGTGAAGAAGCCGACGTCTGCCAGGACCGGGTTGATGTCGTTGGGACCGGTCGACTCGAACTCCGCCAGCGTCAGCTCGGCTCCGGTGGAGGCGTTATCGGCGGTGTCGCCAGCTCCGATGATGTTGCCGAACCCGATGATCGAGTTGAAGTAGAGCTTTCGCCCGAGCTGGTACTCGATCCCCCCGGCCTGCGTCTGGACGCCGAGAAGCTGCGCACTCGACGCCTGCGGAAGCACCTGGTCGATGCGCGATGCCGTGGTCACCTGCGTCGTCGGGAGGGTGTAGGGCCCGTCCGTGACAGTCACCGAACCGGTATGCAGGTTCCAGAGCTTGCCGTCGTCTCCCGTTTGGCCGATGCTGCACGGGTCAGCCTGGACGCTGCAGCCGATCTGATCGTCGGGGTTCAGGAGCTGGCAGCCCACCTGAGTCGTCGAGGTGCCCGCGAAGATCGTGTTGACCGAGTGGATGCGTCCAAGGCCGCCCACCAAGTCACGGTTGAACGGGATGGCGGTGCCAGTCTGGACGGTCTGCTCGATGTACGCGCACGAGCCGTCGTTCAGGTCGCCGTCGCGCAGGTGAAAGTTGTAGACGCGTCCGTCAACGGCCGGCAGGTTCCTGTTGACCAGTGAGGGCGAGATCGCGGAGGTCGCAAGGCACTGCGACGACGACGCCGAAACCGGCACCAGGCAGCTGCCGCCGATGAGCGAGTCGCCGTTCGGGCAC
>Ga0182018_10001324_pt1 | contig 28520 bp, 18 predicted proteins | sample 812P2MmetaG_FD_120490 | JGI IMG/M metagenome (GOLD analysis project Ga0182018, IMG submission 120490) | Permafrost microbial communities from Stordalen Mire, Sweden - 812P2M metaG | ecosystem: Environmental > Terrestrial > Soil > Wetlands > Permafrost | place: Sweden: Stordalen | collected...
CAGAAAGAGCCCTTTCTGCGGATTGAATTCGATGGTCCGAATGCCGAATGGGGTTTCGCAGCGATCCACGATCTCGCCCTGCGCGCTGACCTCGGTGACTAGTTTGCAGAGGTTCCGCTCTTCAAGGGACCACAGCAGCGGGCGTCTGACGACGATCGTCTGCTCGACGGTCTGGTCTGCCCCTATGGCGATGGACGCCGGAGGCACGGTAGCTTTTGCCACGGGCTTACCGGAGGGATCGAGAATCGTCGAGGTCACACGCACGGTTTGCGCATCTTTGCTGTGGTTATTTAATTCGGTGCGGATCGAGAGGGTGGCGTCGCCATTTGTAACTTTAGCGGATACAAACGTTCCCCACTGCCTGACATGCACGGGATGCTTTTTTGTGAGCCATACGTGGCGATAGATGCCCGCGCCCTCGTAAAACCAGCCATCGCTGAGGGTGGCATCGACGCGCACAAGCAGGACATTTTTCTGGCCCGGATAGATGAAGTCGGTTACGTCGAAGTGGAACGGATCGTATCCGCCACTGTGCACCCCGATGTAGAAGCCGTTGAAGGCCACCATGGTTTCGCGGTAGGCGCCATCGAACTCGAGGATGATTCTTCTGCCGGCATCGGCGGCGGGGATTTCAAAGACGCGGCGATACCAGCCGACGCTGGTGTCGGGATAATTTCGTCCGAGCGGATAAAAACCCTTGCTGGCGAGGGCGGGATCGTTTTCGAAGGGGAGCTCGATGGCCCAGTCGTGGGGCAGATCGACCTCGCGCCAGTCGCTGTCGTCGAAGGCCAGCGAGCTGGCGGCAATGAAGCCGCCTGTCTTCTGGAAATTGCCGGCCCGCGTGCCCCCAAAGCCGAAATCCTTAGCGGGATCGTTGGCGTTGCCGAAGTGGAAGCGCCAGCCGAAATCGAGGAGAAGCCGCTCGCGGCCCGCGCCTGGTTTCTGCGATTCGGCGGCGTCGCTCGTGGATTGCGGGGCGGGGGCAGTCTGTGCCGCGTACACGGCGGCAGCGCCGATTGGACCCATTCCTTGTGCTGCAGCTGCTGCCACGGGTGCGAGCAAACCGGCCTTCAACATATCCCGGCGTGATACCGTTTTCATTTTTTGTCCCCTAATCGTCGATTTTTGCGAGCGCGACTTGCGCTACGCGCTCAAAACTTTGCCCCCCTGGTTTTATGCGCAATTCGGAGCGACGCTAGTATAAACGCCCGTCAACTTTATTCGCGAGACGCTGGACGGTGAGGCATCGATTCCGGGCGTATGGGTCCTAGAAATTGAAACCGGCCTGGAGAAAGATGCTGCGGTTGCCGGCGGTTTGGGATCCAAAGAAGCCGCCTACAAGGGACTGCGACTTACCAAAGAACTGCTGGGGCTCAAGCGTGCCGCTCGTGTCGGGACGCGCCTGCAGGACGCCGTTGGGCGTGCTGAGGTTTTCGTGATTGAGGATGTTGGTGCCCCAGGCGGAGAAGGTGAGGCTGTATTTGCGCGACACGCCCTGGTCCATGCGTCCGGGACCGCCACGGGCGCCACTGAATCCACCGCCGCCGAGGCCTGGAGGTCCACCGCGGAAGCCGCCGCCACCGCCGCCGGCTGCCTGCTGGCCTTCGCCGAGTTTGGGGCCGATGCCGATGACCTTGCTGAGGCGCGCATTGACGCTGAAGTTCGAGGGTCCAGTGCCGACGCCGTAGGGAATGATCTTTTCGCCGGTGCCGTAGGGATAGATATTGAGGCAGCCGAATTGGGTCTGCACGGTGTTGGCTTCGCTGCAGCTGGCCGCGTAGGTGGGACGCGCGTTGAACTGGTTATTGCCGGTTAGATCAGTGCCGGTGGTTATATTGTAGGGAGTTCCGGAGTTAGCGACAGCCATGGGTGAGAAGGAAATCCGCCACGGAAGGTTGAAGTTGCCGAAGAACATGACCCGGTTGGCCACGTCGAAGCTGGTGCGTCCATAATCGAGGCCGGGATAGCTCGATACGGAAGGAACGGTTCCGACGCCGCTGGTGTCGCCCCTGGCATTGCTGTAGGTGTAGTTAGTGAAGAGGCTGAATTTTCGATAGGTGGCGCGGACGGTAGCCATGAGCTGATGTTCTTTGTAGAAACCGCCGGACTGGTATTCGAGACTGTTAGTTGCCGGTGCGGAAACCGGGCCTGTGGGGTAAGTGCCGCTGGCGGCCGCGTCGGCGGGAAAGAGCGCCGCCGCGCTCACGTTATCGGTGAAGTACTCATGAATGCCCTGCGAGAACACGTAAGTCACGTTGCCGGTCATGGTTTTCGATAACTGCCGGTCGATGCCTACTGCTCCTTCCATGTCGATGGCGGTATGAAAATTGGGGGCGATGGAGTAGTAAGAAGGCGCGGTGAGTCCGGAGCCTATCGAGGTGGGTGGGGGAGCGTAGTTTGTATTGGGGTAAAAGTATCCGGGATCGGTGACGACGAGGGCGTTTTCATGAGTCCGGTCTTCGCTCTGATGAATGGTTTGAATGACGTAGGGAATATTGGCGCCGAATCCGTTGGCTACGGTGAAGCGCTGGTAGAACCAGCCGTATCCGGCGCGGACGACGGTCTTCGGTTGTTGTTTCCCTGCGCTGTTACCGAGGGCGTAGGCCACGGTGACGCGCGGCGCCCAGTCGTTCTTGTCATGAATCCAGTTTTGAGTTTCCCAGCGGACGCCGTAACTGAAGGTGAGTCGCGGGCTGAGCTTCCAGTCGTCCTGGTAGAAGAGGGCTGCGTCGAACAGTGTGGCCTGGGCCACAGGGTTGTTGATCTGCGTGTAGGTGTACTGCTGCGGAGCGCAGGAGGCGGCGGGCGGATTCTGCAGGCATCCGACAAAATCGGAAAGACTGGCGAAGGTATAGGAGCCGTTGCTGCCGCTGGTGGAGCTGTTGACATCGTCGGCGGCGCGGAGCCGAGCGCCAAAATTCAGGGAGTGCGCACCTTTGGCGCCTGAGAAATAATTCTGCAGCTCGTAATTGTTCTCGTGATCCTCGACGGACTGCGAACTGCTGCCGCCGTCGGTGAAGGAGCCCTGCACGCCGAACGAAGGCAGACTCGAGACGGCGGATTGCGTATCGCGGATGCGGCGGTACTGGAAGCGAATGTCGTCGACAAGATTCTTGCTGAGCACCAGGCTGTCGGAAAGCTGGACGGTATTGTCCTGATTGTTGGTATTGATGGCCTGCGTAGGAAGGCTGAGGGCGTTGAGTCCGCCGTCGGTGCTTTTTGCAAGGTTGTACTCTTCGCGGAGGGTCAGCGTATTGGCAGCGCCGAGCTGGAGGTCGAGGCGGGGGCTGAAATCGAGGCGTGAGGTAGGGTTAGAGATGGCCTCGTTGATCTGCGTGCCGTTGGGATCGGCGGTGGTGACAGTAGTGGGGTCGATAGCTTCGAGAATGCTCTCGTTCTGCTGCTTGCGGCCAAAGGCGCTGATGTTGTAGGAGGAAACCTTTGAGATGGGTCCGCTCACCGAGCCGTGGAGATCCCAGGAGTCGTAGGCGGGCTCGGTCTGATCCTGCAGGATGGGATTCTGCGAGTTAAAGGCGGAGTCGTTTCCGCGGGCCTCTGCCTGGCCGTGGAGGTGGTCGGTGCCGGGCTTGGTGAAGATCTCAATGCGGCCGTAGCCGAGGCGGTCGTACTCGGCAGAAAACGGATTTTGGTTGACGCGAATTTCGCGGATGGAAGATTTCGGCGGCAGCTGGCCGCCGGTGAATCCGTCGATGTAGATTTCACCACCATTGGGTCCCGCGGCTGGACCGGCGAGGGCCTGCAGCTCATTTTGTAGTTCGTCGGGATCGTCGGAGAGCGCATCAAGATCGGCACCCTTGATGACCACAGCGTTCGCATTTTCGTCGGGACTGGTGCTGATGGTGGTGTTCTCGGCCTGGACCTGGACCTCCTGCTGCTCGACCTGAATCTGAAGAGCGGGGTTCAGGTTTTTCATCTGTCCGGCAGCGACGACGATGCCGGGGGTGCGATAGGCTGCGAATCCGGGCGCGACTACGGTGACGCTGTAGGTTCCTGGCGCGAGGTCTTGAATGGAGTAGACGCCGCCATTATCCGAGGTGGCTTTGCCAGCCACTTTGCCGGAGGTGGACAAGACTACGACGGTAGCGCCGGGAATGACGGCGCCGGTGGGATCGGCGACCTGACCACGCAGTCCGCCGGTGGTTTGCGCAGGCGCGGCTGGAGCGGCGGGACTGGTGGGCGGAGTTGTGGGCGGATTTGTAGTTTGGGCATGGAGGGCCGGTGCGAAAGCGAGTGCCGCGGCCAGCACGACTGATGCATGCATTCCAACAATCAAGCCAATCGAGAAAGCGGCTGCGCGTACAGAGCGCGTTGCCTTTCTCGGACACTTCCAGCAATTGAGAATTCTGAGTTTCACAGTTCCCCGGTTCAAAAGGTGTGGTTTTCGTTCTTTGTCGTTGAGCAGCGTTCTTTGAGATCGGCGGCGCCACTCAGCTGAACTGGCCCTTGTTATAAGAGACGCTTGCGCGTCGAAGGGAGTTCAAATTTGTTTTTTTTCCCGCTTGAGGTTCTAAGGCGTACCCTCCCCACCCTGATCGCCGGTTGAGCCGCCGCCGAGACCGCTCCACGCCGACGAGAACATATTCTGACTGCCGGTGGCGGAGGCCTGCAGCATCGGCTCGACTCCGGCGACGAGACGGATGGCGGTTGCGGAGTCGGGACTACCGGAGGTGGCGACAATCATGACGGCGTCGCCTTTGTGCAGGTCTGCAACGTGAATTTCGGGTGAGCGCTCGAGGACGCGCGCGAATCCGCCCCCACCAGCGGCGCTTCCCTGGCCACGAGCGCCCTGACCCGCCGGGCCACCCTGGGCACCTGCATTCTGACGCCAGGCCTGGCCACCGCCGGCGGAATTACCGGGAGCTGCTGCGGCGTTACCTGATCCTGGCTGTACTGATCCGGACTGTCCGGAAGCTGGCGACTTCAGCCGCAGGGCGATCATCTGCGCCATTTGTGGATCGAGCTTGCGCAGATCGGAGTCGGGCGTGGCCTTGATGGTGACGGTCTTTTTTGTGACCAGATCTTTCACAGTGAAGCTGCCAGTGCCGGCGTCGATGGAGACAACGGTGCCCGCGATGTTGCGGAAGGAGCCCGAGACAATTTCTTCGGCGGTAACGTTGTTTCCATCGGCGCTGCGATCGCCGCGCGCGGTCACCTGATCGCCGGGCTGGATGGCGGCGAGGGTCGAGGGCTGGGCTTCGGAGAACTTCACGGAATCGGGGGCGTAGCGGCGAACGATCGTGTTCGGGGTGGTGTGGATGGTGATGGTGCGATTTGTAGCAGTGATGGTTACGGTTCCGGCGGTCGCGTCCACGGACTTGACCAGCCCGCCTACGCCGCGACGCGTCCAGTCCGCCTGCTCCTGTTGCTGCTTCGCGGCGATGTCGCTTTGCTTGTTCACGACGACGACGGTGGCAGCGGGAGGATCGCCGGCGACGACCATGAGCACGCGGTCTCCAGCCTCGATGTCAGCGACGGCAATCTTCGCTGCGCCGGTAAGAGTCTTTTGTCCGGGCGCGGTGCGCATGATGCGCGCGGTGTCGGGGACGTTCACGCTGACGGTTGCACCGGCGTCGGTCTTAACCGCAACAGTGTTGCCGCTGACCGAGGCGACCGTTCCCATTACGCGACTCGACGCGGCGGGTTGCTGCGCGCCGAAAACCGGCGAGGCGAAGATCAGGCACAGGGCCGGGAAGAGGGTGCGCACCGATCGATGCCGTGCTGTTCGAGTCATGCTCATTCGTTAGATGCTATCTCCGCGGGGACCTGCTGATCTGACGCACGGGCACACTCAAAGTTTCAGGGAAGAAAGAGTTCCCTACCGGATGGCGGGACCTCGGGGCAAAGCTCACGGTTTCAGGGCGTTGTCATTCATTGCCACACTACGTTTTGGCACTGTCACAGCACGTTTTGGCAGTGTTACAGTACGTTCTGCACTGTTACAGTACCTTCGGATTGTTCCACCCTTCGCCTGTCCGCATCCGGACATCCTACCAACGAGGCTCACTGGCACATCATGGCAATTTCCGGCTCCAGCAGTTCTGAAGTCAGAGTCGCATCGAGCGAGGGCAACAGCTACGGCAGCGCTCTGGCGATGGTCACCACATTGTTTTTTATGTGGGGATTTTTGACTTCGCTCAACGACATTCTGATCCCGCATCTGAAATCGATCTTCCAGCTGAACTACGCGCAGGTGATGTTGGTGCAGTTCGCGTTTTTCACGACGTATGCGCTTCTGGGGATTCCGTCGGGCAAGGTGGTGGAGTGGATCGGCTACAAGAAGACGATGGTGGCAGGGCTGCTGACGATGGGCGTGGGCGCGCTGCTGTTTATTCCGGCGGCGAAGGTGCCATCGTTTCCGCTGTTCCTGGGCGCGCTGATTGTACTGGCGGCGGGAATCACGGCGCTGCAGGTGGCGGCGAATCCGTATGTGACGGTGCTGGGTCCGGCGCGGACGGCGTCGAGCCGATTGAATTTGACGCAGGCGTTCAACTCGCTGGGCACGGTGGCTGGGCCTATTTTTGGGGCGTTCGTGATCCTGCGCACGGCGGGTAAAGTGCAGGACGTCTCGAAGATGTCGCCCGCGGTGCACAAGGCGTATCAGATTCACGAGGCATCGACGGTCAACATTCCCTATGTGGGGATCGCACTGGCGCTGGTGCTGCTCGGCCTCGCGATTGCGATGTACAAATTTCCGCGGATCGAGGCGACGAAGGATTATCGGCCGGGTGAGCTGACGAGGGCAAAGGGCGGAATCTGGCATTATCCGCACGTGCTTTTTGGGGCGATCGCGATTTTCGTTTATGTGGGCGCGGAGGTTTCGATCGGGAGTTTCCTGATCAATTATTTCGCGCAGCCGGAGATTGGCGGGCTGGCTACGGCGGCGGGTGGTGGGCTGCATCAACTGTCGGCGAGCCTTCTTCTACTGGCAACGAAGGTGATCGGCACGTGGGTGCCGCTGTACTGGGGCGGGCTGATGGTGGGGCGGTTTATCGGGTCGGGCGTGCTGCAGAAGGCGAACCCGGGCAAGGTGCTGAGCATTGTTGCCCTGTGTGCGGCGGTGCTGGTGGTGGTGTCGATGCTCACCGACGGCGGCTTGGCGGTGTGGAGCATTTTGCTGGTGGGGCTGTTTAACTCGATTCAGTTCCCGACGATTTTTACGCTGGGGGTTGCGGAGATGGGGCCGCTGACCGGCGAGGCTTCGGGGCTGCTGATCACGGCGATCGTGGGCGGCGCCATTATTCCGGAGTTGCAGGGGCTGCTGGCGGATCGGATTGGGATCCACCACGCTTTTGTTTTGCCGATCCTTTGCTACCTCTATATCGCGTGGTATGGGGTGAGCGGGTCGAAGGTGCGGGAGCCGCGGAGGGCAGCCGGTAGCCTGTAGCCGGGAGCCGGTAGCGAAAAACGGCTGGCATAGAGAGTGCAGAGGAGCGAGCGTTCGTGGCTCGTCACGGATCGCGGGCGAGGGCCAAGTGAACCGACGCCCTCTGTGCGCTGTACGCTACACCCTGAACGCTGTACCCTGACGTTCGTGATGTCGACGCCTTTGTTGCTCGCCGGCCAGCCTCTCAGTCTTGAAGAAATTTCTCAGGTCGCGCTGGGGAATCGCGCGGTTGCGCTTGATCCTGCTGCGTTGCCGCGCATTCGCTCTTCGCGCGCTGTGGTGGATGGAGTGCTCGCTCGCGGTGAGACTGCTTACGGGGTCAATACCGGATTTGGAAAGCTGTCGGAGGTTCGGATTGAGCCGGGCGAGGTGCGGACGCTGCAGCGGAATCTGGTACGGAGCCACGCATGTGGTTTGGGTGAGCCACTGCCTGACGCGGATGTGCGGGCGATGTTGCTGCTGCGGGCGAATGTGCTGGCGAAGGGATATAGCGGCGTTCGTCCAGAGCTGATCGAGACGCTGCTGGCGCTGCTGAACTGGCGGATTCATCCGGTGATTCCGGCGCGGGGATCGGTGGGGGCGAGTGGGGATCTGGCGCCGCTCGCACATCTGGCGCTGGCTCTGATTGGCGAGGGACAGGTCCTGTTTGAGGGACGGCCGCTGCCCGCGGCTATGGCGCTGTTGCAGGCCGGGATTGCTCCGCTGGTGCTTGAAGCAAAGGAAGGGCTGGCACTGCTGAATGGCACGCAGGCCATCACCGCGGTTGGGGCGTTAGCTCTGGCGCGGGCTCTGCGCGTTGTGGAGCTTTCGGATCTGGCTGGGGCGATGACGCTTGAAGCGCTCAAGGGGACGCCGACACCGTTTGACGAGCGGATTCACGCGGTGCGTCCTCATGCGGGACAGGTGGCGGTGGCTGCGCATCTGCGCGCACTGCTGGCTGAGAGCGAGATTCGCGAGTCGCATCGGCACAATGATCCTCGGGTGCAGGACGCTTATTGTCTGCGCTGCATGCCGCAGGTGCATGGGGCGGTGCGCGATGCGCTCGGCCACGCACGCGCGACGCTCGAAATTGAAACCGGCGCTGCTACAGATAATCCGCTTGTCTTTCCCGAGGGCGAGATTCTCTCGGGCGGGAATTTTCATGGCGCACCGCTGGCGCTGCAGCTCGACGCAGCCGCGATTGCGATGACGACGCTGATGGGAATTGGAGAGCGGCGCGTGGATCGGCTGGTCAATCCCGACATCAACGAAGGCCTGCCGCCGTTTCTTTCGAAAACGCCCGGCGTGTCGTCGGGATTCATGATCGCGCACGTCGCGGCCGCGGCGCTGCTCAACGAGGCCAAGGTGCTCGCGCATCCCGCGAGCGCGGACAGCGTCCCGACTTCGGGCGGCAAAGAGGATCACGTGTCGATGGGGATGACGGCGGCACTGAAGTTCCGGCAAATCGTCGAGAACGCTGAGCGGCTGCTGGCGATTGAACTGCTGTGCGCGGCACAGGGCCTCGAGTATCGCGCTCCGCTGAAACCGGCACGGCGCGTGGGCGAAGCATTCGTGGCCGTGCGCTCTTTCGTGCCAGCGCTCAGAGAGGACCGCGTGCTCAGCGGAGATATTGAGGCAATGGCAGCGGCTGTGCGCACCGGCAAGTTTGATGGGTGGAGAAATTAACGATACCGTTCGGAAAAAATCGGACCCCGCTGTGAAAGCCGCCGTACGGGCGGTGATCATAATCCTCTGTGTTGTCTTCGGGTTGGTGGGTTGGTACGTCGTTGCAACTGGCTATGATTATGGAGATCTCGCCGGAACATACACTTTTCGAAGCGGTAACGAGGCCTGCACGCTTCACCTGTATCCGGACCGGACCTTTCGTGAGGACATGACCACCCAAGGTGATGTGCGAACCGCGAGAGGAACTTGGCGACGGATTGGCGAAGGGGGAATGGCCCTCTCTGATTCCTTTTTGAAGTTATCGACCCAGCGGTTGGGACCGTCCGGGGAGAATTACGGTGATTTCGACAGGGTCTTAGGACTCTTTCCTATCCTTACGCTCGACGGTGGCCCTGAATTCCACCGATCGCTCCTCTCGTTCATCACTAAGAAGTAAACCTTCTGATCAGTACTCAATCCCGCGCTGCGCCAGGATGCCCTTCTGATAGGCGTGCTTCACCTCGCGCATTTCCGTGACGGTGTCAGCGATCGCGACCAGCGAAGGATGCGCACTGCGGCCAGTCAGGATGACGTGCACCATCTCCGGGCGCGCTTCGAGCGTCTCGACGACTTTGGCCGGGTCGAGCATGCCGTAGCTGATCGCGTAGTTGATTTCGTCGAGAATGACCATGTCCCATTCGCCCGAGAGGATCGCGGCACGCGCTTCGGCCCAGGCTTCCTCGACAAGGCGAATGTCTTCGGGGTCGGTTTCCGCCCCGCCAATCTTCACGAAGCCGCGCCCCATCTGGCGGAGAACGAAGTTGTCGCCGAAGGCTTTGGTCGAATCGAGTTCGCCGTAGTGCCAGGAGCCTTTCAGGAACTGGAGCATGAGCACGCGCATGCCGTTGCCGACGGCGCGCAGCGCGGTGCCCATGGCGGCGGTGGTCTTGCCTTTGCCTGGGCCGGTGTTGATGAGGATTAGGCCTTTGCGGGTTTCGGCGGGTGCAGGCGGCTCGTTCAAGGGATCTCCTGGATTAGCTGGGAGCCTGGAGCCGGGAGCGTGGAGCGAAAATCCAGCTACGGGCTACTGGCCGGGCTTCATGCTCGATGATACGGGTGGCCGGCGAGGATGGTGAGGGCGCGGTAGACCTGTTCGGCGATGACGACGCGGGCCAGTTCGTGCGCCTGGGTCATTTTTCCCAGGGACAGCAGGAGGCTGGCGCGTTTTCGCGATTCGTCGGACCAGCCGTTGGCGGGACCGATCGCGAAGATGACCAGCTGGCGGCCGTCATCGCGCTCGCGTCCGAGCCATTTGGCAAAATCCTCCGATCCCATCTGCTTTCCGCGCTCATCGAGGAGCACCAGCATGGGGGCGGTCCTGGTGCGTTCGCGCTCCACCGCGTTCCACAGGGCGTCTTCAGAGCGGAAGAGCGGCGCTTCGATGGCCGACTTCAAATAGCCGGCGATGCGGTCCAGGTAGAGTTTCGCCAGGTCGTTGAAACCTTCGCGGGGGCGGGCACCGATGGCGGCGATCCAGATTCTCACTGGATCAAGTCTAGGACTAGCCGTCCAGGCGGACGCGCTTCGCGCAATTCAGCGGATTGTCGGGGAGCTGTGCCCAGGCATTCCGGGGGCAATGCCCTGATATAGTGAGAGAGGCTGGTCCGCTCGGACCCGCGCCATTTCTCGATGGCGCCATGGTGTAACTGGTTAACACGCCGCCCTCTCAAGGCGGAGAGTTCGGGTTCGATCCCCGATGGCGCTACCAACCAAATCAACCAGTTGCACGCCCTCTGCTTCATTGCCCCGTTTCCGCGGTGACTCCCTGGTGACCAAGGAATTTTGGTTGCCGGGCGTCTCCTCGTTCCCGCTCTCTGATCTGGCCGCCAACTTCTCCGGTTCAAGGAACACGGAATCCAGCCGGTTCATCGCCGCGCCGAGATATTCCGGGCTGAGGTGCTGGTAGCGCATCGCCATCCGCAGGTCCTTGTGACCGAGGACCTGAGCGACGGTGTGAATGTCGGCGCCCTGCAGGCGGAGCATCGTCGCTGCCTGGTGGCGCAGGTCATGGAAGTGGAAGTCAGCGATCCCTGCGCGCCCGGCGGCTGCGACCAGCCCTTTGCTCACGTTATCCGGCGTCCAGTCATCTGCCAAGTGAAACACTCGATCGGTGGGACGCACGTTCTCATTCCATTGAGAGAGGACGGCCTGCCGGGCGTAGCCGTTGAGGTGAATGACCCGGCCCTCTCCGTTCTTTGTCTGCGCGAGCATGAGTCGGCCGCCCTGCAGGTCGACATGCATCCAGCGCAACCCAATGATCTCGCCGCGCCGCATGCCAGTGAAGGCAGCGAGGACTACGATCGGCCGCAGCCAGTCCGGGCACGCATCGATCAGCGTGCGCAGCTCCCCGGGCCCGAGGTAGCGAACGCGGCCGGCGGGGGTCCGCGGCGTCTTGATCTTCGCAGCAGGGTTGAACGGGATGAGATCCCACTCCACAGCCAGCCCCAGCAGATGCTTCAGGACGTTCGCCTCTTTGATCGTCGTGCCGGGAGAGACCTCGCCGGCGCGCTTTGTGACGTAGTCCTGAATGTCAGTTCGGCGAATGTCGCCCATGCGCAGCTGGCCGAGCGCAGGTCGCAGGTGGGCTTCAGCGATTCCCCGGGTGCGCTCGTAGGATCGATGGCTTAGGCGAGGTTTCTGGTACCGTAAATAGCGATCGAGGACGCTGCAAAAAGAATCGGCGACTGGTGCCGAATAGCCCTTCGTCTTGATTTCATCCGCACGCGCCTTCTCGGCGTTCAGCAGTGCGCGCGCCGCCTGCAATGTCGCCGCGTTCAGCTTCCGCCGGCGGCGCCGCCCGCTCGCATCAATCCAGCTGCCCCAAAAACCCGGCCGGTCCGGCCGCTGGTACACTCCATCTCTCGGCTTTACGCGTGGCATCTATTCCCCCCTTCCAGATAACGCTTAACGATTTAATCTCTTCGCATCGATCGCAGTTCTTGAATCTCTCCGGCCCCTTCAGGCACTCGAAGGATCGCCTTATTTAGCCACCCGGTCTATCACGCGCTTGACGCTGTTCGATTCCAGCCTCATTTTGCGTCACCCATTTTCGTGTGATGGTCCGGTCCCACTGGTACAACTTAGGTGACCGCCGAATCTCCCGGTTCATTTTGTTTGCAATCCACTCCGACCGGTCTTCGCGCGGTTTCTTCAATTGGTATTCCGCCGCCATTCTGGCCGCGAGTACCAGCATGCGTCCCTTCCGTTCGGCTCGGATCGCCTCCACGCTTCGCGCCTTCCGCTGATACCTATGAAATTTACAATAGGAACCTCGCTTTATTGGGGCGTGTTGCTTCGGCATCCGCTCACGCACGAAATACCTTGCACAGGTCACACACTGCGATAGACGTTCCCGTTCAGGCGAATCGAGTAGCCGGATGAAGTAGCCAATCGCGAGGTTCCGGGACCACGACGAGAGATCGCGGGCGTTGTATCCGGACAGGAACCGTATAGAAACACGCCCATCTCTGTCACATGAGACAAACGGTTTGGCGTGTTGCCAGTATTCGTCTATCGGCGCTGTGAGGTGGCTGATAGCGGCACGGATTCCGATGGCCGGCGGAAACTCGACGCTGAAATCTATTCTCGTGTGACTAGCGTGATCAGGGTCGACTCCTCCAATAGGATGGGCGAGTGCTATTGCATTGCTTCGCTGGTTGCTCCCATACCGAGATTCTGACCGCGCTGGGGCTAAGTCGGCGTGATCTTTATGCTGGGCCACCGCCATCGCCGCAGCAAGCCGCCGCGCTCCGCGCCACTCGGGAAGCCCGCGAACGAGCCTCACGCACGGAAGCCAAGGCTCGACGCGAGGCGTGGGACGCCGTCAGGAAGTGGGAGGCGGCCGTTAATGCGATTGGGGCAAAACTGGCGCTGACGCCGGACGATGGTCCAGACAGCGTTTCTCTAACGGCGCTTTTCCATAAGGCGTGCGGTCGGCTGCACGACGCGGAGATTGCGGCGGAACAAATAGAAGACCGTGCAAAGTGTGGGTAAGCGAGGTCAGGCAAATGAGCAAACTTGGTATGGCTCTTCTCCCCTCTGAGAGGGGCCAGATATGGCCCGAACTTGAACGGCAGAAAATGACATTTGCCGAAGCGGAAGCTCTGGTGCGAGATGCATCTCGCATCGTCAAGGGTGAAAATTCACCAGCTTCCGGGTCCCCCATTTCGCCGCAAAGCGGCTTTAACCTCGTAGGGCTTGCGGATCTGCTTTCACGGCCAAAAGTGCCTGTTGATTATCTGGTGGACGGGATGCTTGTGTGCGGCACTGTCTCCTGCTTGGTCGCAAAGCCAAAGGTGGGCAAGAGCACTCTGGCCAGAGGGCTTTGCCTTGCTGTTGCCAAAGGCGCAGATTTCCTTGGTCGTAGAACCCGGCAAGGTGCCTGCGTCTATCTGGCGCTGGAAGAGCGCGCGGAGGAGATTGCCTCAGACTTCAGAGCAATGGGAGCAGACGGGACGGAGCCTATCACCATCCATGCAGACCCGGCACCGGAAGCCGCGATTCTGTCTCTTGTCGATCTCGTTATGAAGGTGCGCCCGGCACTTGTGGTGATCGACCCCCTGTTTCGGATGGTGCATGTCCGGGACGAAAAGGCATATGCCGAGGTCTACAGTGCGTTGGGTCCGCTGATTGACACCTCCCGTGCCTCACACACGCACATTCTGCTCACTCACCACAGTGGCAAGGGGCTAAAGAGCGATGCTATTGACAGCCCGCTTGGTAGCACCGCCCTTGGCGGAGCGGTTTCGGCGGTCATCTTGCTGAAGCGCACGGAGTCCCATAGAAGTATTCAGACGGTTCAGCGGATTGGCACGGATATGCCTGAAACGCTTCTTTCATTCGACCTGGAAACGCGGCGGTTATCTGTAGGGGGTGCGCGAGCTGAAGCCGATCGCCATGAAGTTGAGAACGAAATCGTCGAGTACCTGAAGGCCGGTGGGGAAAAGACCGAACCGGAGATTGTCGATCACGTCGAAGGCGCGAACGCTATAAAACGCAAGGCGCTCCGGTCTCTGGTGGAAAGAGGAGTGGTGGGCCGTGATGGAACCGGCAAGAAAGGTGACCCATACAAATACTCGTTTGCTTGTACGGAGCCTATGCCGCGTACATGCGTACAAGAATCGGGAAATGCCCCTAAGACCTCTATAAACACTGACCAAATGCTTGTACGGGAAAAGCGGCCAAGTCAGGTGCTCGCCCGGGAAAATGATCCGGAAGGTGCAGCCGTCCAAGCGGAGGTGCGGATTTGAGCGCAGCATCGGAACTCATTCAGAGGGTCGAAGGAAACGGCGGTCAATTCCGGGTCGATGATGGGTGGCTGGTGATCGCGCCGGGAGAGGCCGCCATGCCTGTCATTGAGGAGCTACGCAAGCACAAGGCCGCTATCATCGGCGTGCTCGAGTCCCGCAACAGCCCGCCTCATGACCCGGCGGAGTGGCGTGAGCCGTTCGCCCGATGGCTGGATTCCGTCTGTGTGCGTGATCCGCGATGCTGGGGCGGAGTGGGTTGCCTGCATATTGCTTTCTGCGAATGGGCAGTCGCCCAGAATGACGTTCCCTGCAACCGCTTCACATTCGAGTGTCTGTTACGCGAGTTGGGATTCCTGTTAGATGAAGTTGCCGGGGTGGTCTTGGTATCTGGCCTGACATTCCGGGAGGATCTTGAATCGGCGGGACTGCGACCGACTGGAGTCGCGCGGACAATTTAGACACAAGTTTCGCGCGCGGTTGAGTTAGGACCGATTGCAGCTGTGCGTGTGAGCTCGAGAGCAGATTCAAATGGCGCAGCCTAAACCGGCGGCACTCCTCCACACTGAGCGCCTCCATTTCCCTGCGCTTCACCTGTGGCAGATCGCGTGTTCCTCTGCACCCTGTCTGGCCAAGATGGGCCTGTCGCACGCTTCCGGGGACCATCTAGGTTAAGGCCCCGGCTTCAGCAGAGCTTGACCGATTGCGAACCAAGTTGTAGTTCGTGGCAAGAGGTCGGCGGTACACTAATCCGCATGAACCTGAACGATCTCCTGTCCTCCATCGACTCTGAGATTGCCATCCTCCAACAGGCCCGCGCACTTCTGACCGGCACGGGATCACGCACTGCCAAGGCTGGCCGTTCCGCCAAGAAAAAGCACACCATGAGCGCCGAAGGCCGAGCGAGGATCGCAGCCGGACAGCGGAAACGTTGGGCTGCTCAGAAAACGGTCAAGGAATCCAAAAAGTCTGGTAGCGGAACCTCAGGTACTGGGCCACGGCTGAGATGACAGAACAAAACACATCCAGTTTGACGACCAAGATCGTTAAGGGTACCTACGAGGAGTTGTCCGGAAAAGCGAGCGATATCGTCCGGCAACTTAGCCTCGCCGGAATCGCGCTGATCTGGCTTTTCAAAGTCGGCAAGGACGCCTCTCCCGTCCTGGACACTCAGCTCGTCAGAGCGGCCCTCTTTATTTTCTGCGCGCTTTCACTGGATTTGCTCCAGTACCTCGTGAGCACGGCCATGTGGCACTTCTTTTTTCGGCTAAAGGAGAGGAATCATACGAGTCCCGACGAGGAATTTGAAGCGCCGATTTGGATGAACTGGCCGACGTGGACTCTTTTCTGGCTCAAAGCTGCGTCGATGGTGATTGCTTACGCATTCTTCATTTTGCCTTTCCTGGTTAGGAAGTTCGGCGCGTAGATCAGCGCACGGAGTTCGGATTAAATCTACCCTCGCCTTTTTGCTTGTTCCCTCTGATTTCAGATAGTGACTTCGGCATAAAAAAGTGTATTGCGTGAGCGAATTCCTGATCCTCAAGGGTCATGCCAAGGGACCTTGCCACCGCACTGGGATCGCGGCTGGCATCCGCAGGAGCAGCGCACGACCAGCTCTACCGGAAGGATCACGCGGTGGACCGGTTTGGGCGCCTCGCCGCCCAAGATGCGCTGGAAGAGCAGGTTCGCCGCCACCTCGCCGAGTTGGTAGATGGGCTGACGAACTACGGTGAGCGCCGGCTGCAGAACATCCGCCATTTCGAAGTCGTCAAAACCCGCCACTGCTACTTGCTGGGGGATGTGAATCCCTAATGCGCTTAGCGCGTGCAGGGCGTAGCGCATGCACAAATTGTTGCCTGCGAAGAGAGCTGTGGGTGGCTCGCGACTGTTCAGCATGGAACGAATAAGAGCGGCCGTTCTCTCCGGCGAACCGCAATCGATGTAAGGCTCGGGTGACTGACCCGCTTCGGACATTGCTTCGCGATATCCGGCGTAGCGGGCTTTCATCGTGTAGAGCTTCCTGCTGAGACCCAGAAACGCAATCGAGCGATGGCCGTGACCGAGGAGATGGTCGACGGCAATCCTGGCGCCTGCGCGGTTCGGGACCAGGACCGAGTCAAAACGTGAGCCCCGCACGGGGCGATCCACGGTGACAACGTGCACACGGGAGAAAGCTTCGCCGCTGTAGTAACGGTCGTTGTCCGACACCGGAATGATAACAAGGCCATCGACCTGGCGGCGGAGCATGTGGCTGGTCTGCTTCTGTTCAATGTCCGGATTCTCATCGGAAGTGGTCAGGATAACCGAGTAGCCGTGCTGCTTAGCCACCGTGGAAATTGCATGCGCGCAGGTCGCGAAGAACGGATCGTACAGATAAGGAACGATCACGCCGATGGTTCTGGAACTGACCGCGCGCAGACTGCGAGCGACTTCGTTGGGCTGGTAGTGAAGAACCTTGATGGCGCGATAGACCCGCTCCGCTGTTGCCGGAGAGACGCTGGCACTTCCCGTCAGGACGCGAGATACGGTCATTTTTCCGACGTCGGCCAAACGGGCCACGTCTGCCATTGTCGCGTTGCGCTGGATCATGTCCGCCTTGTTGTCCCTGTTCTTCATGTATTCCCGGCGGCGGCACCCTGGTCGTATATGTTACCAAAGCAGTGGGTTCTTCCCCTTCAGTAATCACGGACCCGAGCAAATGCGGATCAATGCATTCGCAATGGAAGCTTCTCATCACGCACTTCGCGGGTGCTGCACTGACTGCGGCGCTGGCAACCAATCAAGCATCGACATGACTTTAGCCGGCGCTATTTTGAGCCAGTCTGAATGAGGCGCTTCGCTGAAGCCAGTTCTTTGCGGAGATCCTCTTCGCCAGGATTAAGTAACACCGCAGCCCCAAGCTTCTCCCAGGCTGCGTGGGCGTCCCCGTTCTTCAGCAGCGTTTCGCCCAGGGAGCGCAGGGCCTTCGCGAGATCCGGATGCGTGCGCGCCAGGTCTCGGGCCATCAGCTCACCCTGGACTCGCTTGCCGCTGGTGATTAGAGCCTCCGCCAGTAGGACTCGAGCCTCGAGGAGATCGTCCTCGCCCAGGCTGCTCACCTTCAGCTCGTCTTCGAACTCGCGAACGGCGCTGGCGCCATTTCCGCTCTCCAGTGCAATTTCGCCCAGCACACGCAGCGCATCCGGTGTCTGCGCATTCCCGGACAGCGCGGTCTGGGCAAACTCGGTGGCGCGTCCCACATCGCCGAGATCCAGCCATGCGACAGCCTCGCGAGCACGCACCTGAGAGTCAGAGGTAGCTGTGTTGAGGTCCGCCAGAGTGTCTTCAGCTTGAGCCATCTGGCCCATACGTGCGAAAGCCGCGGCCGCGGTTGCTTCGACCAGCGGCTTCGACGACAGAGCGGGACCAAAGAACTGAAAAGTCGCCGACGCCTCAGCGTATTCTCCGGTTGCAAACTGCGACATGCCCAGATATGCGCGAGCGGTTCCATCGTCGGGGTGAATCACGACGTCCTGGCGCAGGGCTTTTTCGCTCTCCTCGTAGGAGCCACTCAGGAACGCCGCAAATCCGAGATTGCGCATCACCGGATCGAGCAGCGGATCGTATGCGGCGGCGTAGTGGAGCGGCAGGACCGCGGCGGCGTAGTCGTGTTTGCGAGCCAGCGCCGTGCCCATATCGTTGAGACTATTGGCGGCCACTTCGCGCAGCTGCTGTGGAGTGGCTTGAATGCCGCCTTTCGCGATCCCCGTCGCCGGGAGCAAAGAGGGATTGCCGCTGGCGCCGGGGTCCACAACACCGACGCCAGCGTCGGAATTGCGCTCCCCAAAGTCGGCTTGCGGTGCAATCTGCTGCTTGAGTGCGTTCTCCGTTGCGATGTGCGCTGGATCGGCGCCAGTTCCCTGCTCGTCAGCAATCCGATCCAGGAGTAGCAGCGCCAACCGCACCTGACCGGGCTTTGCACGCTTGCTGCTTTCCTCCAGGGAGAGGTAGTGCCGCAGCGCCTCGCCGGCCTCTGCCGCACGATCCTCGTCCCAATCGTTCATCCCAAGCTGATACCACGGCTCGGGCGCGGAAGCATCGGCGGCCAGAGCCGCACGCAGGTGGATAGCCGCCGCGTCGAACTGATGGTATTGAGACTCGATTAATCCCAGGGACAAATTGCTGGCGTATCCGTCCGGATCGAGACGCTGCGCGGCGGTGAAGGCCTGCAGCGTTTGCTCGTTGTATTGAAAGCCATTGATCTCCCACGAAGCCATGCCCAGGGCAATTTGCGCTTCACGCGAATTGGGGTCGAGTTCTACGGCACGAGCTGCTTCGCGCAGAGCATCGTCGCGATCGCTGCCCTGTTCCATCGTTTTGGAAAGCGCGATGCGGAGATCAGCCGAGTCCGGATTGGTGCTCAGGATGTGTTTCTCGAGTTCCGCAGCATCGGCGGTCTCGCCCGACACGAGCTCCGAGCGCAACAGCAGAAGCTCTGTGGGCAGGTCGGAGACAAGCCGGTCAGAGGATGGCAGCGCCTGAAGCGCTTTGCCGCTCCCCCGGTCCTGTGGGTCCGCGGCGGTAAGCAAACGCAGAGAAGTCACGGCAAGGTCGCGGCTGTATTCGAGGATCGCATCTGGATCGCCGGAACTGACTGCGTATTGCTCGGCGAGGATGAGCGGCTTCAGCTCCGGCCCGAGGAGATCGGGATCGGGCATGGCGTTGTCAGAAGCCGCCTGAGCCGCGGCCGGTCCCACCGCGCAGAACACGAAGAGGAGAACGAGCGATGGAACACGGCCACCGCGAAGCCTCGGCAATAAGGTTGTTGGCTCGGTCATCGTCTCAATCCGGGAAAGGCGGGCCGTCTTTGACAACGCGGATGTCGTGATCGGTGAAGTCGTAATGAATTCCGGTCATCTTGATTTTCTCCATGTGGCACGAGGTGCAGCGAGATTGCGCCACAGGACAGGCAGCCTGAAGAGCGGATCCATGTGCGCTGCCGGCTGCGCCATTCGCATGACAGCGAAGGCACGCAGCATCGTAGGCGGCAGGATCGCGCTCCAGCGGCCGATGGGGATTATGGCAGGCGAAGCAGGTCAGGCGGGCATCGCCGGTTTGACCCCAGCAGCGACTCTTCTCCAGCCGGTAAGCGGGAAAGCGAGCCGTGAGCGGGCCGACAATCCCCATCAGCTCGGCGTCCTTCGGAGTCGAGTGACACGCCCCGCAGAAATCGACGGCAACTGCGGGCGGAAGAGTCGCGGGGTTCACGATCATCAGATCGCCGGAATCCTCTGCCTCCATGGCCGCGATATGCGCCCGCCCTGGACCGTGACACGCCTCGCAGGTGATGCCGGGCTGGTAATGCGCAGCGCTCAGCGGCTCGGTAGTGGTGAGCGCGGTGGCATGACAGGAGTAGCACTCGCGGGCTTCGAACTCGGCGAGCTTGCGCCCCTCGGCCATCTCCAGCGAGACGGGCGGGGCCGCCAGACGCCCGGGAGTCCGGTCGAAGCCGTGGAGATCGGCAAAGTAGTTAAACCGGCTCTCGTAGAGCTGCCCGTTTTCGTACCAGAGATAGCTTTGGGCGATTGCGCCGGAGCCAAATGCCCACTGCAAGGGTTGCGCATGCTCGTGCGTCCCATCGCTTACGGAAAGAATGAAGGAATCCTGGGCGCGGTGAATCCCGTACCGCCAGGAACCGAACGTGAAGATGGGTCCGGTGTGCGTGGCGAGAACCGCGGAACTGGTTGCAGGCATTAGGGTGCGCGCCATCTGAGTTGTAATTTGGGTCCGGGCGATGCCTGCGTGACACCCAGCGCAGGCCGCCTTCCCCGCGAATTGTGACTCATCCGTGACCTGCCGGGTGGGCCACCATTGCGCCCGCTTCAGATGCTCACGGGTGGTGGAAGGGGCCGGGAGTGCGGCGTTCTCCGGCCCATGCGCAAGCGCGGTTGCCATCACAGCCCCGCACAGGAGAAGAAGCAGCGGCGGTTTCCATCCGGAAGAATGCATCGGCAGGAGAAACACTATCACTCTACCAGCAGCTAAAGTAGAAGCGCCACGGCCGAATCGATCCTTCGATGCGAACATTCAGGCAGGCGGACGGTGCTATTTTGCCGGTGGCGGCACGACTTTTTCCAGCTGAGCGATCTGCTGCTTCACCACGTTCACGTTGGGTCCGGGCGACATATAAGTCAGGCAGTGCCGCAGATGTTCCAGAGCACCGGCGTACTCGCCTCTTCCCGCCATCATGACGGCCAGAAGCTGTTCGGTGTTCGGAGCACGGTGGCTCGGATCCATCGACAAAGACGTTTCCGCACTCGTCTCGGCCTGCGCGCGATGGCCCAGATTCAAATTGCCCACGGCGTTGAAATACCAGATCTGCGGCGTCCCGGCCGGATTTAGCTTCAATGCCCGATTGGTGGCATCCGCCACGGTCTGCCAGTTCTTTTGCAGAGCCGAAAGCTCGGCAATGGGCTCGTAGGGCGGGATGTAATTGGGATCGGCCGCCGCCGCTTTCTCATAGGCGGCCAGTGCATCCTGGGGGTTGTCCTTCTCTTCGAGCTGGCCAAGATGGTACCAGGCCTCAGCAAACTTCGGATCGATGCCCACTGCCCTCTGCAGGTGGTGCCGCGCGCTGTCGAAGTGCTTCTCAAGGTCGTCGCTGTGTGCCTTCTCGAACTCCTTCACCGCGTCCGCCAGCGCCGACTCGGTTGTCGAGCTCACGCTTGAGCCAGTTGCCCGCTCATCCCGGCTCAGCATAATTGTGCCAATCGAAGGGTCGTCCTCAATCGTGCGGTTGGCAATCGTCAGTCGTGTGGATGTGAAACCGTCCACCACCGCGCTGACGCTGCATCCCACCAGCTCCGACGGCGCCATGTGGTTCGGATCTTTCTTTTGCGAGATGACCTCGCTGCTCCTGGCGGGTGCCACGATGTAAAAGCTCCCCTTTGCATCCGCCACCGTGTTGTAGCGCGCCGCGCCGTCGCAGGTCACGACCACTGATATGGGATCCCACGGCAATTTGCCCGCCGCCATCGCCACCTTGCCGAAGAACTGCAGACTCCCAGTCTGCTTGTTCATGAGTTGGTCCATATTGGCGTATTTGCCCACGGTGCTCGTTGCTTCCGCGCCGCCGCTGTTCGCCATCGAGGAGGGATTTTGCTGCGCCCGCATGACGGCCCATGGAACAAACAAGATGCTCAGAATTGCAGCAATCGGCAGCTTGCTCTTCATGGGGGCCTCCGGAATTCGCGATCATTATACGCGCGAAAAATTCGACCACCCGCTCCAGAAGTTCGGAGAGTTTCTGCCCCGCCAGCGAAAGCGTAAGTGAACCTCCTGATCAAGCGACCAGGTAGCGATCGGGCACGAATCTGAACTGCTGCGGCGACAATTCAGGTGCTATTTTCCCACCGGGGGCACGACTTTCTCCAGCTGAGCGATCTGCTGCTTGACCACGTCCACGTTGGGGCCGGGCGGCATATAGGTCAGGCAGTGCCGCAGATGTTCCAGGGCCCCCGCGTACTCGCCTCTCCCGGCCATGATGACAGCCAGAAGCTGTTCGGTGTTCGGCGCACGGTGGCTCGGATCCATCGACAGCGACGTTTCTGCGCTGGTTTCGGCCTGAGCGCGATTACCGAGATTCAAATTGCCCACGGCGTTGAAGTACCAGATCTGCGGGGTACCGGCCGGATTGAGTTTCAATGCCTGGTTAGTAGCATCCGTCACGGCCTGCCAGTTCTTTTGAAGAGCCGAAAGCTCGGCAATAGGCTCGTAGGGCGGGATGTAGTTAGGATCGGCCGCCGCGGCCTTCTCATAGGCGTTCAGAGCTTCCTGATGGCTGTTTTCCTGCTCCTCGACCTGGCCAAGATGGTACCAGGCTTCGGCAAATTTCGGATCGATACTCACCGCCTTCTCCAGGTGGTGGCGGGCGCTGTCGAAGTGTTTCTCAAGGTCCTCGTTGTGTGCTTTATCGAACTCCTTCAGAGCGTCCGCCGGCGCCGAATCGGTTGTCGAGCTGACGCTTGAGCCGGTTGCCCGCTCATCCCGGCTCAGCATAATCGTGCCAATCGAAGGGTCGTCCTCAATCGTGCGGTTGGCAATCGTCAGTCGTGTGGATGTGAAACCGTCCACGACGGCGCTAACGCTGCAACCCACCAGCTCCGACGGCGCCACATGGTTCGGATCTTTCTTTTGCGAGATGATCTCGCTGCTCCTGGCGGCAGCCACGATGTAGAAGCTGCCCTTGGCATCCGCGACCGTGTTGTAGCGCGCCTTGTCGCCACAGGTCACGACCACCGGAATCGGATCCCACGGCAATTTGCCGGCCGCCATTGCCACCTTGCCGAAGAACTGGAGGCTGCCGGTCTGCTGATTCATGAGCTGACCCATATTGGCGTCTTTACCCACGGTGCTGGCCGCTTCCGGGCCGCCGGCATTCGACCCCGTGGAGGGGCTTACCTGCGCCCGCATACCGATCCATGAAACACACAAAACGCTCAAGATTCCGGAGATCAGCAGCTTGCTTCTCATCGGGTGCCTCCAAGTCCGCGAACAATTATACGACTCACGCCGGGACCTGGAACGTGCCGAAATCTCGGCCTTCCTGAGATTCAGTGCCCTTCGAGTTAGCTCCACTTGCCGGTGCCTTCGACGATGGTGATGTACCGGTTCAACGGCAGGTCGGAAAACCGTTCCACCGCGCCGCTCGGCATCGGCCACGTGACCTCGAGGCTGTCGATTTTCGCTCTCTGTCCAATCCCGAGAACCACCCGCGGATCATGAGACGACAGGAAGCTGCCGCCCCCAACCTTGACCCGCGAACGCTTCAGATCTCCCGCCTGATAACGAATACGAGCTCCGACAGCATCCGGGTTGCACTTGCGCCCGATCAGATGGACACCAAGCCAGTTATTTCGCCGGCCAACCTGATTGTGCAGCAGCAACGGCGCTTCATCGTTGGGCACAATCACCACATCGACCCCACCGTCATTGTCGAAATCGCCGATGGCCAGACCGCGCGCGGGGAAAGTTCGCGAAAATACCGGCCCGCTCTCCGCGCTCACATCCCGAAACGCCTTCCCTTCGTGATGAAACAGGAGCAATCGCTGCCTCCATTGGATCATCCCCGAGGCCTCCTGCAGCAGCTCGTCGGGAAACCCGTTGGCCGCGATCAGGTCGAGGTCGCCGTCATTATCGTAGTCAAGGAACTTCAGGCCCCAGCCGCTCATCCAGCGGGTCGGCATCCCGATTCCCACCCGCGTCGCAACATCGTCGAAACTGCCGTCGCCGTTATTTTGATAAAGCGAAAAAACCTCCTCATCGATATTCGCGACGAACAGATCCATCCACCCATCCTGATTGAAGTCAGCCGCGTCCACTCCCATCCCCGAGCGGGCCCGTCCATCTCTGCTGTACGCAACATCGGCCTCCAGACCCTTGTCTTCAAACTTGCCTCCACGGTTCATGTAGAGACAGTTCGGCACCGTGTCGTTGGCAACAAAAAGGTCCATCCAGCCATCGTTGTTCACGTCTACAGCCACAACGCCCCAGGCCTTCCCCAGGTGCTCGGCGATTCCCGCCGACTTACTAACATCGGTAAAGGTGCCGTCGCCGTTGTTATGGAACAGCCAGCTGGGTTCAGGATTGAAGCTGGTAGGAATGCAGTAATGGTGGACTCCGGCGGCATCGGTCGCACAGCCGCGCGATAGCTCGAACTGGGCAAACTGGCACACGAACAGATCCAGTCTGCCATCGTTGTCATAGTCAAACCAGACAGCGCTCGTACTCCACCCGCCGGCACCCACTCCAGCCGCGTCCGTAACATCGGTGAAAGTCCCATCGCCATTGTTGCGATACAGAATGTTTCGCCCGCATTGCGTCACATATAAGTCGGGAAAACCGTCGCCGTTGTAATCCCCAACCGCAACTCCCTGTCCATAGCCACCGCCTGCCACCCGCGCCTTCTCCGTAACATCGGTAAATGTTCCGTCCCGATTATTGCGATACAACGCATTGCGCAGCGGGCGAGGGGGAGTGAAGAAGTTTGACTTACCGCTGTTAACGAAATAAATGTCCATCCAGCCATCGTTGTCGTAGTCCAGGAAGGCGCAACCCGCCCCGCTGCTTTCCGGAAGATACTTCTGTGCAGATCGGCCCGCGTCATGCACCCATCGAATGCCGCTCTTTTCAGCTGGCACCTCCTCGAACGGATAGATTGCCGGCGCAACAGCAGCCCCGCTGAGCGGGGTCAGATCGAGAGCCGAGCCTGCAGCGGCAAGCGCCAGACTCCGGAGCAGCCTGCGGCGAGATAAATCCCCGAAGGGCCGGATGGTTCCGGATTGTGAACGAAATGGCACGAAACCCCTCAGTATAATTGGCGATGGATACACCCCATGCCACAGCAGGCACTCAGGTCCATTTGCCTCGGACTTGCTCTTTCACCGTGTGCGGGCCTGGCCTGGGCACAATCCACCCCGGCAACCCAGTCCCCACCGGCCACGACGGTGGGGACGGTCGAATTTGCCCGCCTGCGGGACCAGGCCGCGAGCGAAAGCGAAGCCGGTAAAACTGCCGATGCCATTCGCGATTACCAGCAGGCTCTAACGCTGCAGCCTGACTGGAAAGAAGGGTGGTGGAACCTCGGAATGCTGCAGTACGGCAGCGGCCAGTTCCCCGACACGAAGTCTACCTTCGAAAAAGTAACAGCGTTTGCGCCGAATCTGGGGATCGCCTGGGGCGTTCTCGGATTGTCGGAATATGAGACCGGCGATTACGACGCTGCCCTCGGGCATCTTGAGCAAGGGCAAAAGCTCGGGATGCAGGATGACGACGAGATTGCCCGCGTCTCCGAGTTTCACCTGTGCCTCCTGTTGATTCGAGCGGGAGAGTTCGACCGCGCGTCTGCGCTGCTGAGGACGAGGTTCGGAGCCGGTATCGTGCCCGAACAAGCAAAGATCGCGCTTGGCCTGGCCACGCTACGTGTTCCGCTGCTGCCGCAGCGGATCGATCCCTCGCGGGAGGCGCTGGTTCTGGCAGTCGGAGCGGCGTCGATCGGAGATGACCCGAAGGCTTTTTCCGCTCTCCTCCGCACCTACCCCACGCTTCCCTGGCTGCACCTGGCGTACTGCCGCTCCCTGGCGAGGGCCGGAAGAGCTCGCGAGGCCCTGGATGCGTGCCAGGCGGAAACACGCCTCCCGCCGAAGAGCCCGCTTCCCTGGATCGAGGTCACCCGCATCGAGCTTCAACAGCGCGCGCTGCCGGAAGCACTCCAATCGGCGCGCACCACAGTCCGCCTGTTTCCCAACGACGTCGAAGCTCACCAGATGCTGCTCCAGGCAGCGGAGGCTTCCGGGAACACCGCCGAAGCGGCGAAAGAGCGCGACCTGGCCGCCGCGCTTCCTCCCTCACAGGCTCAGCCCGATGACCGCATCGTCCAGCTCTATGCGAACAAGAGTGTGCTGGCCGATGAGGCTCAGGCGCGATGGAAGCAGGCACTGCGGGAGTACGTGGCGGCCGACTACCCCGCGGCCAGCGCCGACCTGAAGGCATGGCTGGCCTCGAATCCCTCCAACGGTACTGGCTGGGCCCTGCTTGGATTGTGCGAGTTTGCTCTGAAAGAGTACGACAACGCGCTCATTCACCTGGACCGAAGCGCGAAGCTCGGCTTGAGCGCCAGTGCCGAATCCATCGATCAGGCGCGATACACCTACGGGATCCTGCTCGTGCGCGCCGGACGCTTTGACGAGGCGGAGACCATCCTGGCCACCGCGTGGCACCCAGCCAGTCCACTGCGGCCGAAAGTCGAGTTCGCCCTGGGCCTGGCGCTGCTTCGGCGAGCGGAGTTTCCCACCCAGACCGCGGCAACAGAAACAGAGCTGGTGAGCGACGCGGGAGGCATTGCCGTCCTTCTGGAGCAGAGCAAATACGACCAGGCCTTCCCGCAATTCAAGCTCCTCCTGGACCGTTACCCCAACGCCCCTTTTCTCCATTACGCATATGGAACCGCGCTGATCGCCCTCTCCGAGTTCGACCAGGCAACCGCCCAAATGCAGGCGGAGCGCACCATTTCGCCGCGCAGCGAGCTACCCTGCGTCAGCCTCGCATCCATCGCGCTCCGTCAGGGCAACCCGGCGCCCGCGGTCAAGTGGGCGCAATGCGCGCTCGACCTGAATCATGACTCGGTCAGCGCCCATTACCTGCTGGGGCGCGCCACCCTGCAGCTGGGCGACTTGGCCACAGCCATCCGCGAGCTGGAGATCGCCAGCACGCTCAGTCCGGAGAGCCCCGAGATTCACTTCAATCTCGCCAGAGCCTACGCCCGGGCGAAAATGCCGGACAAGGCGCAGCGCGAGCGGGAAACATTCTCGCGATTGAGCGAGGCGCAGAAAAACAGCCAGCCTGCGCTCCCACAGGGACTTGGACGGTGAGCAATCCGACGTTGACTATCTGAAAACAAACTCGCAACTTCGACGAAACTAGTTACGCGGCAGTACGTCTCCTTCGGCAGCGCAATTGAGCCTACAATTCGAGCGTTCTCACTTCCAGTTTCCTTTGCCCATGAAACGCGGACGCGAGTGTAGAAACCGCTGGCGTTCGTTACAGGAGGAGAGGCGGCCCATGATCCGATCCATATCGCTCACCGTAGTTTCATTGTTTTCCATCGTTGCTCTGGCCCAGCAAACCGACACAGGCGCCGCGCCGACACCGACTCTCAAGGTCACCACGCGCCTGGTTTACGTCGATGTGCTGGTGCGGGACAAAACCGGACGGGTGGTGACAGGCCTCACCCAGCAGGACTTCAGGATCACCGAGGACGGCAAGCCGCAAACCCTCCAGTTCTTTGCGGCGCATAATGCGGAACCCCAAAATCCGCCGCCGGCGGTGGCGGTTCCGGCAGAGCCGAAAACCGAGTTCTCCAACGTGAAAGCGGGCGGCGCGGCGCTGCCGATGACCATCCTGCTGTTCGATCTGCTCAATACCCCCAGCGACGATCAGCTGACCGGCCGCGAGCAGATGCTGAAGTTTCTCCGCGGTCTGCCGCCGGGCGAGCGGCTTACCGTGTTCACGCTGAGCAACGATCTGCAGATGGCCCAGGGGCTCAGTGGAAGTCCTGCGCTGACGGCGTCCGTGTCGAAAATGCTCCGTCCCGCCAACCTGGGACTGGAAACTTCGAAGACAGAGGCCATGCAGGACGATCAGGCTGCCGCCAATTTCAACGTGCAATCCGCACCGGCAGTGGGTCATATCACGCTGAGTCAGAGCGCGTCCAGCAATGCGGGCACCAAACCTGATTCCCAGGCCTACGAAATCCGAGCGCGAGGCACCATCTCCGCCCTTGGCCAGCTGGCGCAGGCTATGTCGGACTATCCTGGACGAAAAAGCCTCTACTGGCTCTCGGAAAGCTACCCGCTCTCCATCGAAATCGTGGGCGCTCCCGTGAGTACGGACCCATCGTCGGGCTCGGAAACCGAGTTCAATACCAGCCTCATCGGTCTGCAGGGCCACTTCAGTCAAACATCGAAGGACGAGATGCGAGAAACGCTCAACCGCCTCGCCAGCGCCCGTATCGCCGTGTACCCTGTCAGCGTTTTCGGACTGGCCACCCAGGCCTCCAGGGCCGCCGTCACCTCGGCGGTCGAGTTCGCAGGTAACAATCCTGGCGACCCCCGCGGCGGCTTCTTTACCCTAGACAATCTCAAAGCCGAAATGGGTGATCTGGCCCTCGCCACCGGCGGCGAAGCGATCTTCGGCAACAACGATATTGCCGGGGCCATGCACCGCACCATGGACGAAAGCGCCAGCTATTACACGCTCGCCTACACGCCAACCAACGAGAGGTGGAACGGTCAGTTCCGCGCCATCCGCGTCGATACGGCTGGCGGCTTGAACCTCATCTACCGCCGCGGCTATTTCGCCACTCCGGATGATTCGGCCGCAGGTTCCGTCGAAGATTTTGCGCGCGCCATGCAGCCCGGTGTTCCGGAGGAAACCGGACTGCGCATCCGCTCCCGGATCCTGCCCTCGGATCCGCAGCACCCGGGACTGCTCGTCGAGTCCACCATCAACACCGCGGACGTGGCGTTCGCCACAATGTCGGATGGCCACCGGCGCGCGCAGCTCTTTGTCCAGTTGGTCGGGTTCAGCGACGCCGAACATCAGCCGAAAACGGTGCCCCAGACCTCGGG
>Ga0182018_10001328_pt1 | contig 28489 bp, 29 predicted proteins | sample 812P2MmetaG_FD_120490 | JGI IMG/M metagenome (GOLD analysis project Ga0182018, IMG submission 120490) | Permafrost microbial communities from Stordalen Mire, Sweden - 812P2M metaG | ecosystem: Environmental > Terrestrial > Soil > Wetlands > Permafrost | place: Sweden: Stordalen | collected...
CATGTTGCTTCCGCGAGCCCGGTGGTTGTGAGTCCGCAGCCCCATGTCGCTTCCGCGAGTCCAGTGGTTGTGAGTCCGCAGCCACACGTTGCTTAAGCGACCCATCATTTCAGGGACCCGTCCGTGCTACTGCTAGAATATTGTAGTGGTAGTAAACTCTTCTGTCTTGGGACTTTGGCGGGAGGCAGGCGGTGAACCTAGACGTTACACTCTTGCTAGCAGGAGACGTTACGACTGCGGTGGTCGTGGGTCTGCTTGTCGGCAGGGGTGTTTTCCGCACATTCCCTATATTCTCTTCGTATCTTGTTTGGAGCATCCTCAGCGACATTGTTATACAATTCGCGGTGGCGCGATTCTACCCTGCAGCATTCTATAACGTATATGTGGTCGGATTGACCATCGACTTCCTCTTTCAGTTTGGGGTTCTGGTTGAGCTTTCGTGGTCTGTGCTGCGTCCCCTGAGGGCAGCCCTTCCGCGGTGGTCTTTGTTTGCTATCGGAACGCTCATCATCGCCGCTGGTGCTGTGGTTTGGCCGCTGGTATCAGGCCCTGGGGTCAGCAGTTTTTCTCTTGCGGGCAGGCTGCAGGTTCACCTGCAAGAGACCTTCTCGGTCTTGCGGATTCTATTCTTCCTCGTGTTGGCCGGAGGCAGCCAGCTGCTCTCGATCGGCTGGCGAGATCGCGAGCTCCAGATCGCCACAGGTCTTGGTTTCTACTCTCTGGTCAGCCTATTAGTGTGGATGAACCATTCCGCGCAGACATACGGGACGCAATACCATCTTCTCGATCAAGCAGTGGCTGTCAGTTATGTCTGCTCTCTGGCCTACTGGGTCGTTTCCTTTGCCACCAAAGAGGCCGAGCGCCGCGAATTCACTCCGCAGATGCAGAGCCTATTGCTGGCAATGGCAGGCACAGCTCGATCGACGCGCATGGCTTTGACCGATTCTGCTTCCGACAAGAACAGGAGAGGCCGGGAGTAAGGCCCCGGCAGGTCATCCTGCACCCATTCCCATTGAATGAGCATCGCGCGAGTCAACCATTTCCGTCTGGAGCGGCGACGGGCAGAATGGCCCGCACGATCAACGGTGAGCTATCAGCCGGGGCTTTCCCGTTTCGGAGGGCCTTTCATCTACAACTTATGGGTTATAACAGCGATTTTTCTCTCCACATGCGATTGATTCTCTGCTATTAGTTAAAAGGTAAGGCAAAGGGTCGCCCGGACTCTGTGACCGCAGTCGAGGTTACAAGATCCGCTACGAGGATCAACAACGATGCTACTTCTTGTTCAAATTGCCGCGGTTGCTGGTGTTGCGTTCTACCTTATCCGGTGGCGCGCGGCCGTAAGTCGCCGGAATGCGCAATCCTGGGACTCACTGATGGCACGTCTTCGTCCCGACTGGAGTGCCCATCAACTGAGCGACCACTTCCTTTGGCAAGAAGGACTGAGCGCCACTCCTGAAGACGCCTGGCAGCGCATGGAAGGCCCAAAGGGCCTGTGGGTGATGCACCAGAATGCGCGCGTGATGATAGAGATGGCGGACTTTGCTGCACGGAACAGCGAGAACGTCGACCGCCTGCTTTTGGAAACTTTGCGCAGTGACGCAATGCACATTCGGGTATGCGTTCTGATGGCACTTACCCAATATGCCTTCACCCAGGCCAGCGAGGGTGTCCGTGTCAACGCATTCCGCGCAGCTCAGATGTACACAGGCATGGCAGCAAGGATGACCCAGTTGCTGCAAGAGAATGCAGCCGGCATGGTCCCCGACTTTGTAGCGGCGATGTAATTCGGTTCCTCCCTTCAAAAGCAAAAGCCCTGGCTTCGGTCGGGGCTTTCTTTTGTTCGGTGCCTTGCATTGCGAGCGCATTGTTTGTATGCGCCCGCGAGCCAGCCCTGTGACACCACTCAGCATAGATTTGATAACGCCAGATGGATGAAGCAAGCGCTTTGAAGTTACTGCGGGCAGACTGACATATAGGTGGGATGCGTCTACAACTTATGGGTTAAAGTGGCAATATTTGTGCCCACAATCGCAACAATCTCTGCTATTACTTGCATGTACGAAGAGACCCAGCAGAATTGTATAGCTGCGCGTTGCAGTTACCGATTCCAGCTTTAAGGATCAGCTATGATGCCACTGCTTGAGATATCGATGATTGTTGCCCTTGTGTTCTATCTCGGTCGCTGGCGCGAACGCATGCGCCGTCGCAACTCCCAATCGTGGAACTCGCTTCTTTCTCGCCTGCGTCCTGAATGGAGCGCACGCGAACTCGGCGATCACTCCCTTTGGCAAGAAGCGCTCAACGTTACGCCGGAAGATGCATGGATTCGCATCGAGGGTCCAAGAGGGCTGTGGGCAATGTACGAGAACGCGCAAGTCATGCTGGAGATGGCTGACTATGCCGCGAGGAACTCGGACACCGTTGATCGCCTGCTGCTGGAGACTCTGCGCAGCGACGCGATGCAGATTCGGGTTTGCGTTTTCATGACGCTGACACAATATGCGCTGAGCAAGGCCAACGAGGGCATTCGCATCAACGCCTTCCGGACCGCTTCGACGTATGCGCGCATGGCAGCTCAGTTGACCGAGTTTCTGCAGATCAGCGAGCCTGGAATGGTCCCCAACTTCGTAGCAGCTATGTAATTCAACTCCCTTCTTCAACCAAAAGCCCCGGCCATGGCCGGGGCTTTTGCTCTCTGCGCTGAAACCGGGGTCAGATTACATTTGCGGCGAGGAATTGGTTGACCTGGGCGTACTCCTGCTCGGTGATCCTGAATGTCAAAGCTGGCGCAACCCCTTCAACCTGCCTGGCGCTGCGGCCGCCCACGATGGCGGCGGTGATGGCCGGATGGTGCAGCGTCCAGGCAACGGCAACCACGCCGGGGCTGACGCCGTGCCCACTGCCGATTTTACGAAGCAACTCAACCAGTCGCAGGTTCCGGCTGAGCCGCGGCTCGTTGAACTCGATGGTCTTGCGCCGCCAGTCTTCCGCTGGCAAGGCCGCAACCCGCTCGGCCGTCATGGTACCGGCCAGCATGCCGGAGAGCATGGGCGAGTAGTTGATGACGCCGATGCCGTTGGCTTGCGCAAATGGCAGAATCTCCGCCTCGATGGCCCTCCGCAACATGGAGTAAGGCGGCTGCAGGCTGGTGATGGGCGCAATGGCCTGCGCACGTTTCATTTGCTCAATTGAGAAATTTGAAACACCAATCCAGCGAACCTTGCCCTGCTCGCGGAAGCGGGCAAGCGCTTCCCAGCCCTCCTCAAGCTCTTCATCCGGATTGGGCCAATGAATCTGGTAGAGATCGACGGTCTCAACCCCAAGACGCTTGAGCGACCCCTCGAGCTCCTCTGCGAGGGAGCCACCTTTGAGCGAACGGTAGATTGAACGGTCCTGGTGCCAGCGCATGGAGCACTTGGTAAAGACAAGGGGACGGCCGCCAGAGTAGGTGTTGAGGGCTCGGCCAACCACCTCTTCCGAGTGGCCGAGGCCGTAGATGGCGGCTGTATCGATCCAGTTGACTCCCAGATCGAGGGCGCGATGGATGGCGGCGATGGATTCGTTGTCGTCCTGGGGGCCCCAGGTGTATTCCCAGTTGCCACCGCCGATGGCCCAGGCGCCAAAGCCAATCGGCGTGAGTTGAAGGTCAGAGTTGCCAAGGGTGCGCAAGGAAGCGGTCGTCGATTGGGTCATAACAAAAGAATAGACGCCGAAGGCCCGGCGGTTGACTCACGAATCCCGCCAGATGGAATTCGGCAATCGCATGACCTGAGATTCGTGGAGAGAGCCCCTATGCCGCGATGAGAAACCGGCCGTCGCGCATGATCTGCTCCTGGCCGGCTTCGGTTTCGAGCCAGATATTGAAGCCCAGGCCTACGACGTCAATATGCGTTCCTGAGCGCCAGGGGGCGCCCGTGTGCTCGCCGTAGGGATTGCCAAAGGCGATGTGGATGCCGGGGAACTTCTCGTCCTGAAGGATGTTGCCTATGACACGCTCCACGCCGAGGTTGGTCCCGATGGCGAACTCACCGACGCGGTCAGAATTTTCGTCGGTGTGCGTGTATGTCCAAAAGTCCGCTTCGAGGTGCTTGTTCACACTGGAACAACTGACGATGCGGTTGGCTGCGATCTCGATGGTCAGGGGGGTCGCCGCAAGCAGGCCGTAGCGAGCGCAGAGCCAGTCGCCGACAACGCCGTCCACCACGAATCGGCCGTTGACCTCACCCGGCGAAGTAAAGCACTCGCCGCCGGGAAGGTTCCCCCACTTCTCCGCAGAGATGATTCCCGAGGTCTTGAACCACTTGTAGCCGGGATTCATTTCGGCGGTAATGTCTGTCCCCGCGGCGGTGGTGGCGCGGATGCGTGTGGCCTTGCGCACGCGTTCCAGAACCTTTTGGCTGAGGCGGTCGACCAGATTGAAGTCGGCTCTCATCCCCTGGCACATGATCTCCGGGGTGATGTTGACCATGTGGGCATGGCGCATGTGACGCCGGTTGACCACGTCGGTCATTTGCATCCGTGAGCGCAGTTCGCTGGTCTGGACCTGCACCGCGAAGATGGAAACCTGGGAGGTCTCCATATCGGCGAGCACGGCGGCTGGCATATCGATTAAAGGCCGGGGAGCCAGATCCTCGAGAATAAATACGTTCCACGGGCAACCCCGCTCAGCCAACTGCGCGGCAAGCGCGGCGGCGATGGGCTCGGTGACGCGGTCGGTGATCAGGGTGACTTTCTCAGCGGGGTCGATGCGGAGGCAGGTAGTGACGGCAGAACGCGCGCCAGCCGTGAATTCGGCGGGATAGGCAAGCGAAAGCAGGTGTGCAGCGGTCTCAGTCATGCGTAAAGTACGTGCCTCACTGGAAATCACGCAGTCAGAGAATGCGCATCTATTGAGGTTACCGGAAAATTCATCGGAATGAAATGGGGAGGAGATGGGGTAGTGGCCAGTTTGGAAGAAATTCCCTCAGGGGCTGAAGCCCACGTTCATTCTGCTTGGCTTATGTACGGGCTGAAGCCCGTACCCTTCAAGCTGAATCCCGGTTCCCTTCAAGGTGACCCACTAGCGGATTTCCTCGTGAATGCGGGGTCCAGCGTGCCGTAAACTCAGGCCTGAGGGGTCGATCGATGACATCGGAACGTGCGGCAAAGATAGGCATTGTCGGAGCAGGCAGTGTGGGGGCGACCATTGCTTATGCCGCCATGATTCGCGGGGTAGCGCGGCAGATCAGCCTATTCGACATTTCCAAGGCAAAGGTACACGCCGAGGTGCTCGATTTGAACCACGGCATGCTGTTCGTGCCGCCTGGCACGGTGGAGGGCTCGGACGACATTGAGATCCTGCGGGGCTCTGATGTGGTGGTTGTGACGGCGGGCGCGAAGCAAAGTCCGGGCCAGACGCGGATGGATCTGGCCGCTGCCAATACCGCCATTTGCGCCAAGATCCTGCCGCGTATTGTGGAAGCGGCTCCAGACGCCATGCTGCTGTTGGTGACAAACCCGGTGGATGTCATCACACAGGTGGCGATCAAGATGACCGGGCTGCCCTGGGAGCGCGTCTTCGGCTCAGGGACGGTGCTCGACAGCTCGCGATTTCGATTCTTGCTTGCCCGTCACTGCGGCGTTGCGGTGCAGAATGTCCACGCATACATTGCAGGCGAGCACGGCGACTCTGAGATTCCGCTGTGGTCGAGCGCAACTATCGGCTCGATTCCGCTTAGCCAGTGGGCGGTCCAGGGGCATGGCCGCCTGACCTCAACCGACAAGGACGGGATTGTCCATAGCGTCAAGGATGCCGCAAACCAAGTGATCCAGGGCAAAGGCTCGACCACCTACGCCATAGGACTGGCAGTGACCAGCATCCTGGAAGCACTGCTTCACGACGAACATAGGGTTTTGCCGCTGAGCGGGCTGCTGCATGGATTCCACGGGCTTGATGACGTATGCCTGAGCTTGCCGCGGATTGTGACCCGCAAAGGCATTGAAGCGCCCCTGCCCATCCCCATGACCGTTGACGAAGAAGCCGGGCTGCTGGACAGCGCAGACCGGATTCGCGCGGTGGTGCGGGGGCTGGGTTATTAGCTATAGGCCGGCTGCAGTCTCCTGCGCCATGTAGTCGACTACGGCTTTCAGGTCGCCATTGGACTCTTCGAAGACTTTCAATTGGCGGTCGGCGCCGGTGCCTGTCTTCATGATGGTGCGTACGCCGTCGATGGCCTCGCGGCTGCCTAACTCGTCGACCGCGCTATCGATGAGGGCAAGATACTCCTCAAGCAGGTCGCGCAGGGGCAGTTCCTGCTGGCGGCCGAAGTCGATGAGATTGCCGTCAAGGCCGTAGCGCACGGCGCGAAATTTGTTTTCCATCAGCAGGGGCCGGGCGTACTGGCGGAAATCCTGGTTGGCCTCGTGCAGCTTGTAGAGATAGAACGCGGTGGCCTGGATCAGCGCGGCAATGGCGACGGTCTCCTCGGCGCGAAGGGGGATGTCGCAGGCGCGGACCTCAACCGTATTGAAGAAGGGATGGGGGCGGATGTCCCACCATATCTTCTTGGCGTTGTCGATGCAGTTGGTGCGCACCAGCAGGCTGACGTAGTTTTCAAACTCCGAGTAACTCTGGAAGGCGTCAGGGATGCCGGTGCGAGGGAAGTTTTCAAAGACCTTGGCGCGGTAGCCCTTGTAGCCGGTGTTCAGGCCCAGCCAGAAGGGCGAATTGGTGGCCAGCGCCATGATGTGAGGGAGAAAGTAGCGCATCGAGTTCATGATGCGAATGGCTGCCTCGCGGTCCTCGATGCCGACGTGCACGTGCAGGCCAAAGATCAGGTTGGCGCGGGCGACGAGTTGCAGATCCTTGACCACCTGGTGGTAGCGAGGGTCGGGATAGATCTCCTGCGTGCGCCAGTCGGCGAAGGGATGTGTAGCGCCGGCAACCAGGACGAGATTGTGTTCTTTGGCAAGCTTGATCATCTCGCGGCGCAGCTCGTAGATGTCTTCGCGGGCTTCATCAATGTTGCGGCAGACACGCGTGCCTACCTCGACGACTGAGGTGTGCATTTCAGCCTTGACCCGCTCCTGCAGGCGCATTTTGCCCGCTGCGAGCATCTCCGTCTCAATGTGCGAGCGGAGATCGCGCGTGACCGGATCAATGGTCTGGTACTCCTCTTCAATGCCGAGCGAAAAGGATGGGCGCATGGTGGCTCCTTGAGACAGCTTTGCGCAATTGTAGCGGGTGCGGGTAACAGCCAAGTAGTCAGGCTTGAAGTTACGCCTTCTTCTTGACGGCGAGTTTCTTTTTGGCCGGCTTTTTCGCTTTCACAGGCTTCGTCTCTGCGCCGAAAAACGCGGACCAGCGCAGTTCCGGGAGATGCGGGGCCTTCTTCGCTTTGGCGATGGCCAGGTCGGCGACTTCGCGGACGATCCAGTCGAAGTTTGCCTGTCCGACTGACTCGAGGCCGGCGTCGGGCGCGGGATTCATGAAGTCGATGGCGTAGGGAATGCCATCCTCGATCGCAAACTCAACAGTGTTGAGGTCGTAGCCGAGGGCGCGGCAAAGCGTGAGGGCATCTTCGTGAACGCGCTTGAGCAGCTTCTTGTCATAGGCTGGCGGGTCTTGCCCGTAGCGCTCGGCGTGCGGCTTGCGTGGGTCGTAGGTCATGATGTGAACCTTCTTCTGGCCCACAACGTAGCAGCGAAAGTACTCCTTGAATTCGACCGCCTTCTGATAGATCATGCAGAGGTCGCGGGACTGGTCGTAGGCTTTGAAGAACTCGGCACGATTGTGGACGTGGTAGACGTCTCGCCAGCCTCCGCCATCAATTGGCTTGAGAAACCCATGTTCGCCGACGTAGGCAAACACGCTGTCCCAATCGAGCGGATACTCGAGGTTACGCATCGATCGGTCCGTAGTGCCCTCGGGGAGCTGCTTGTGGGGCAGGATCACGGTAGCGGGGACGGCCACGCCGAGCTTGGCCGCAAGACTGTAGTTGAAGAATTTATCGTCCGCCGACCACCAGAAGGGATTGTTGATGATGACCGTTCCATTCAGAGCAGCGTGCTTGAGATAGGCGCGATAGAAGGGGATGTCGTGCGAGATGCGATCGACGATGACCGAATAGGTGGGCGCCTGATCAAGGTGGACAGCGCCGACCTGGACAAACTCGGCCTTGATGCCATCGATGTTCCGGGCGTTGATGTGCTCGACCAATGCTCCGGGAAAACTGTTCTCCATGCCGAACAGGATGCCGATCTTTTTCATAGAGCTTGCCCCCTCGTGGTGTGCAGAATTCGTTGCGCAGTGCGCATGAGTGCTCGCGACGCCAGGATACCCGCCTACAGTGTACGGCAGGCGGCTGTTCATCCACTGATCGCGCGTTTTGAGCAATTTGTTCTTTCACTCGTATCAACGTCCTGTGATAATGGGCACTGATTACTGCGTCCTGTTTTTGTTATGATTGTTAGCCAATCAAGGCGCTGGAACCCACCGTGGGGGTGGAGGATCCAGCGAGGGTAGTTGCACCCCAAACCGCGCGAAAGCAATCAGTTAGAGGGGAGGCAAGCATGAAGTATCGGGTGTTAACCGTCAATCGGGAGTTCGGCAGCGGCGGCGGCCGCATCGCGCAGACCATCGCTAAAGAGCTCGGTTGGAAACTGCTTGACCGCGAAATCATTGATGCGATCGCTTACGCGGCCCACGTGGATTCGAGCCACGTCAGCAAATACGATGAGCACGTGGGCTCCTGGCTGCGGCGAATCAACCAGCAGGCCATGCGCAGCGCAGCGCTGGCCGCCGGACTCGAACTTCGCGAGGGCTCAGTTTTTGACGCGGAAGAGATGGTGAAACTGACACGGAAAATTGTTGACGAGGCGCACCATGAGGGCAACTGCGTGATTGTTGGACGCGGGGCACAATGCATTCTTCAGCACAAGCCGGACGCCTATCACGTTTTTGTTTATGCTCCGTTAAAGGAGCGGATCATACGACTCCGTGCTCGCCTTGAGAAGGGCGCTAACGTTGAGCAGCGCATTCGCACCGTGGATGGAGAGCGTGCAAAGTACCTGCAGGAGTACTTTGGCAAGAACTGGTGCAATCTGCACCTTTACGACTTGATGCTCTCTTCCGGCGAGGATGAAGAGGCAACCGCGCGCATCATTCTGAACGCCATGAAGGAGCATCCGGTGGCAGTAGCCGGGTAAAGAAGAGCGAGTGCTCGGGGGACAGTGAACAGTGATTCCGATTCCCTGCCCCCTGACCCCTGCCGACTGTTTTGTCATTTCGCGGTCACATCCCAGTCGAAGCTGAGGCCGGCGATCAGGTCATTCAGCTTGTCCACGCCGACTTTCTTCTGCTGCTCGAGATCTGCGGTTTGCTTGCGCGTTGCCTGGAGCTGGTCTTCGGCGCGATTCAACTCGTCGACAAAACGTTTGGCAGCATCGTTGCCCTTGAGGGCGGAGAGGTTGTCGCGGTCGCGGGCCTCGTCTGCAGCGGCTGTCTCCTCACTCTTTTTGGATTCGTCGATGCGGCGATCTAGATCGGCGATGACTGTCTGCCCGTCGATGACCGGCTTCAGCTTGTCAAGAGCGTCCGGAGCGCGCTTGACCAGGTCCAGAAGATAAGCGGTCTGATTGTTGGCGGCGTTCAACGCGACGGAGGTGTTCTCGGGGCCGCGCTCGCGCACTTCCAGCTTCTGCGTAGAGTGAGCAGCCACTGGCAGCTTGAAGCGATAGAGATTCGGCGAGGTCTCGGCCGCTTTCAATCCATCGTCCAGCGTCCAACCGTTGTTGCGGCGCGAGTGTTCAATCAGGAGGGCCCGATCCTCGTCCGCCGAGTTCGTGGCCGAATAGGTGACTGAAACCACATCCATGTGGGTTTCAATGACCGCGCCTCTGATGATCTTGACATGGTGCAGGGTGCGGTCACTCTCGCTGTCAATGACCTTGACGCGAACCGCCTGATCGGCGGCATAGGACAGCAGGCGCTTTTCTCCGGGATGAATAGGATCGAGGAGACCTTCGCCTGCGAATTCGCCGCTCTCGAAGATGGAGAAGCTGCCTGAATCGAGGGTGAGCTTCGAAGTGTTCTCAAGCCAGACGGCGCGCAACGGGGTGCTCTCGCGCTGGCTCCAGAGGGTGACGTGCTCGGCGGGCAGATCCTGCTGGAGGATAGGCACCATGGCTGACTCGTTCTTGTGGATGGTCACCGGCTGGGTGAGGGCGTACTGGAAGAAATCGTCGAAGGCGTTGGTGGAGACATCGCCTTGTTGCAGGGCGTCGGTGGCACGGTAGATGCCGCCGCCGGAGGCTGTTCCATAGCCCGCGCCGTAACCGCGGCCGCTGCCGGCGACCATGCCGTTGCTGCCGGACAATGAGCTCATGCCCCCCATCGCACGTCCTCTCATCTCCGCCATTTGCGCCATGGGCCTTGGGACTGCTGCGGGCTGGGGTACTCCATCCGCCGCTATCTTTGGCTCTTCCACCTCCGCAGCTTCATGGGTCTGCGGCGTGGTTTCCTCTTGGGTAGCAATTGGAATCTCAGGGCGGCGCGTGTAAAGCGGCTGCGAGAGGGGCTGGATAAAGCTCTGCGGCGCGCCAGCCACAAGAGAGAGTTGGACATTATCCCAGTCCGCGCCCACCGTGTTGTCGACCACGGCCCAGCCCTGCATGGTGGCGGAGCCGGTGGCGGTTTGCGGGAAGACGATGCGATAGGTGGACTTCCAGACCGGAACTTCGCTGATGTAACTGACGCGGAGCTCGCGCTGACCTTGACCGAGAGCGTCGAGGGTGAGGTGGCGAAGGCCGGTGGAGTGCGTGGAGCTGAGGAGCTCAAGATAGCGGTCGAGCTGGCCTTCAAGGTTTGCATCGAGGGGGCGGACACTGAGGGCGGGCGTGAGCTCAATGACGCGGACAGCTCCGGAGTTGGCGACGAGGGTGAGATAAAACTTGTCCACAGTTGAGGTGCCGGAGGTGTTGTCATCCGTACCGAGCTTCTCCGATCGGGACTCGATGGACATGAGACGGCCGGTGATGGTTCCGCCTGGGCCGCCCAGGACTTCAACCCGCTGGCCGCGGAGAGCGGTAAACAGCTCTGTCGAAGTGGGGTCGTCGCTCATGCCCAGGGAGAGCGTTTTGAGCTGCTCGGCCAGTGGTGTGGTCGAGTTGTAGTTGACTCCGCCAATCCGGCCGCCGCCCTCATCGAGGACCGTGAGCGACTGAAGGACGTCGTTCAATTGCGGTGAAGTGAAGTCGATGGTGACGCGCTGGTTGCCGAAGACAGAGCCGGCGTGCTCAAAGTAGCCCACGCCGTTTTTGTAGAGCACTACTTTGCGGACCGGCAGGTCTTTGACCACCTGCGGTGCGGCCAAGGGCGCCTTCGGTGCGGCGAGATTCGACTTGACTTGGGCCGGGGCCGATGACTGCGCGACAGCGGTGAGTGAAAGTGAAGCAAGAGTTACTGCGGCAAAACTGCAAACGGCAACAATTGGGCGCACGAGACCTCCTCAGGTCAAACAGAAAGGAACTCTATTCCCTTGGACCGCAGCGAAATCGAAATGGTTCCTGGTGACAAAGAAAATCGCCGCTGTCCATTGCTTTGAACGGAGCAGCGGCGAATTCTTGCGCGGATCAGGCTCGATTATTTGAGCAAACTGCGATATGCAGGGTTAGAGCCCTGCCAGCCTTTGAAGCTGGCGCAGGTGGTTCAGGTCGTGGCCGGCCATGGTCTCAACGATGGTTTGAAACGTCATGGTCCCGCGCTCGGGGTGAGTGACGGTTCTGCCGGCTGCGGTGGGCAGCGACTTGGCGATGAGGAGAAGATTCCAGTTGCGCATTGCCTCGAAGCCCTCAAGAGCCGCGGCGGCGGGCACTCCGGGATAGTGCGCAGCCCATTTGTCCTGATCGAAGGGCTGAATGACCGGGGCATCCTCGGCAAGGGTCTGGCGGAGGCGAAACGCGAAGACAACTTCGCAGTCGGCAAGGTGGCAGATGGTCTCTGCCGCGCTCCACTTGCCGGGAGCGGGGCGGACGCGGGACTTTTCAGGGCCAAGAGTCGTAATCAGGCGGCCGATTTCTGTTGCGGTATCGCTGAGAATCGCTTCCAGGGGACGGCCATCGATAAGGGATTCGTAGGGATTCAATTCGCTCATTGATTTCTCCTCAGAGATAATGCTGGACCATGCGCTCCCATGTGGGCCAGTCGTGCGAGTTGTACGAGTCCCACGTGTGGAGCTTGTGCGGAATTCCCTTTTGGCTCAAGATGCGGTCGAGGTTCTGATTTTGGCCCAGACACTGGTCGTCCCAACCGGTAGCCAGGACGTAGGTGTTGCGGCGGTAACGCTCGAGGAACCACGGGTCGCTCATGTTGGGCAGGTAATGCGTGGGCTGGTTGTAATAGCAGTCCTGGTCGTAGAAGCCGCCAAGAAAATTGGCGATGTCGAAGGCGCCAGACATAGAGAGCATGCCCGTGAAGACATCGGGATGGCGAAAGGCGATGTTGGCCGCGTGATAACCGCCGAAGCTGCAGCCGAGAGCTACCGTGTGCGGGTCATAATTCTTGAGGCGGATGAGCGGGACAACTTCGTGGATCAGATAGTCCTCGTACTGGATGTGGCGCGCGATTCGCCACCGCGGAGGAACGGAGCGGTTGTACCAGCTCTCCATATCCACCGAGTCCATGCAATAGAGCTGGACCTGGCCAGCGTCGATCTTGCCGGAGAGCGCCGCAACCATTCCGCGGTCTTCAAACTCGAAGAAACGTCCGCCGGACGTGGGAAATACCATGACGGGCAGGCCCGCGTGTCCGAAGACGAGAAGTTCCATTTCCCTTCCGAGGCGGCTGGAATGCCACTTGTGATACTCACGAACCATGATTTGCCCGATTCCTCGAGAGCGCGCTGCTTGAACTTGCCGAACGACCAATTGGAGAACCGTCAATTTCTTGTTAATGTAACAGCCTGGAGCAATTTCGGAATGCACCCAGACTTCTTGAGAGCATTTAAAGGTGCCGTTTCCCTGGTGAAGACGCCACCTGGCTGTGTGCTTTCGGTTTACACCAATTCTAAAATTGCTGTGGGCTGGTTTTTTATGCGTCACGTGGCGGCTGGGGTAATGCAGTAGAGGGCTTTGGCGATTGAATCTGGAACCACAACCGAACGAGACAGATTCGTCCGCGCATACGCCGCAAGGCTTGCTTACAACGGGAGATCCCACGTCACATCCACGGCTGAGGCTCCATCGGGCTTTCGCCAGCGCGTATCTGCCGGACAGGCGCGACCTGATTGTCTATGTGCCGCCCGGCTACGATGAGCAGCTGGAGCGGAGTTATCCGGTTCTCTACCTGCAGGACGGACAGAATCTCTTCGATGGACGGACTTCGTTTATCCGGGGACGGACGTGGGCTCTGCGCGAGCAGGCCGACGCGGCCATTGAGGCAGGCGAAGTGGAGCCGCTGATTATCGTGGGCATTTACAACTCGGGCGATCGCCGGCTGGCTGAGTACACGCATGAGCGCGACTGGCAGATGGGCGGCGGCGAGGCTGCAGAGTATGGGCTGATGCTGACCGCCGAGATTCTGCCGTGGATCGCGGAGAAGTATCGCGCCCGCACGGAGCGGGAGCACACGGGGCTGGGCGGGTCGTCGCTGGGCGGACTGGTGACGCTTTACCTTGGCCTGCGCTACGCGGCACTGTTTGGGAAGCTGGCGGTGCTGTCACCCAGCGTTTGGTGGAACCACAAGAGCATCCTCGGCTACCTGAATGAGTGCGCGCCGGAGATTTGGGAGCGTCCACGCATGTGGTTGGACGTGGGCGACAAGGAAGGCCGGCGCACGATTCACGATGTGGAGCACCTAAACCGACGGCTGAAAGCCAACGGCTGGCGGCCGGGCGAGACGCTCCACTTTGAGCACGTGCCGGGGGGGACTCACGATGAGAGTAGCTGGGCGCGGCGGGTGCGGCCGATGCTCAGGTTTCTGTTTCCAGCCCGATAGAACGCCGTGTGGGTCAGAGGAACTCAGGACTCCAGGGTTGCCTGGTCCAGCTCATCGATCTGGCGCTGGAGCCTGCGCGCGGCAGTTGCATTCAGCTTTGCAATGGCAAGAAAGCAGGCGGCAAAGAAGATGGCTTCCGGCACGACGACGAAACTTGGATGTTTAATGTGACCGGGATTTGCGCGGGCGAAGGCCACCAGCAACACGGCCATGCCTGGAACGAGCGGTCCCAAATACCAACGCCAGACACTAGTGAGTAAGTCGCGCTGGCGTGTAAGTTCGCCGCGCTGGAACTCAATGAAGCTTGAACGCCCCCTGTCTTCGGGGAGTGTCCGCGTGGAACCTCTGGACAGCAAGTGCCAGACCAGGTAGAACGTCCCGGCGGCGATCAGGCCGAAGCCGATGCGCACAAGCAGGTCCCCGGCATGCCAGAACTCGAAGCCGGCGAAGACCAACACCGCTGCTGCCCCAAAATACTCACGTACATTTCGGAATTGAATCTTGCGTTGGAATTTTCCTGCGCTTGCCTGAATCTGTTCGACTGACATACGCACTCCTTCCGTTGGTTGACTCTGCCAAAGCTCATTCATGCGGCGATCCTGAGAGGATTCATCGCTCATCTCGCCCTCCTTCCTGAAACCTGCATTTCAGGACTTGCTTAATCCGGTGAATCTTGGTTGCCACATTGCGGGCCGACAAGCCAGTGATTTCCGACGTCGATGCCGCATCCATTCCTTCGAGGTACGCCAGCATGACCTGGCGGTCCAGGGTGTTGAGCTGCTGAATCATTTCGTGAAGCTTGCTGATGGCATCGCGCTGACTGGCGGCGTCCTCGCCCGCTGTGTGATCCGCCAGATTTGCCAGCTCTTCGATCCCGACGAATTGACGCTGGGTGGTGCGCAGCTGCCGGTTCACGTGCGAAGCGGCCGTGTTGTGGGCTACGCGATAGACCCAGGTGCGGAGCGAGCATCGGTTGTCAAAGCTTTTGAGACTCCGCCAAAGCGCGATATGAATCTCCTGCAGCAGGTCGCGGCGCGCTTCCGGGTCAGCCTCGTAGACGCGAGCCAGGCGTTCGAGCGCAGCGCCATACGTCGCCACAGCTTGCTCGAAGAAATTTTCTTCGCTGTGCGCGATGCCTGGTATTGATTGGATTTGCTCCACATCTAAGGTAGTCGGCGGCGGAGGGGTTTTCTTACAGGCAGGTGCTGATTAAGGAAAAAGTAAGGATTGGGCTCAGCGCCTCCACGAGGGATGGTTGGAGGCCGTCGCGCGCCTGTCCAGCACCGGGTGGTGGGTCAGTTTGAAAGGACTTCCCTCAGGGGCTGAAGTCCACGATCATTCTGCTTGGCTTATGTACGGTCTAAAGCAGGTACCCTTCAAGCTGAAGACCGTGGCCCTTAAGAGGCCCGTACCATTCAAACTGGCCCGCTGTCCGGGACCGCGGGAACTTGCCTGAACGCTCACTTTCGGCGATACTTAGATGTTGAGTCTTGTGTGGCCGGGCGGGCCTGCCTGGCCGTTGAATCGGCAGGGCGCGCTCGAGATGGAGCTGACGCCGGCCGGGCATACCCCAAAAGACCACAACAGAGCACCGGAATTTGAAAGGAACCGTATCGCCGTGGTGATGATTCGTTTGGCGCGTTTTGGCGCCCGCAAGCAGCCCTACTACCGCATTGTGGCCATCGAGAAGGACCGCGCCCGCAATGGCCGGTCGATCGAGGTCGTCGGCACCTACAACCCCCGCACCAACCCGGCCACAGTGGACCTGAAGCACGAGCGCATCGCCTACTGGCGCAGCGTTGGCGCGCAGTTCTCCACGATCGTGGAAAAGCTGGTGGCCAACAATCCGGCCCCGGCGTCTGTCGAGACCCCCGTAGGAGCCTGATTCTCCTTTCTGCTCCGCTCCGCCCCGCCCTTTGGCCAGCAAGCTTTCCAAGCTGGGTGCGGGAGCCTCTGGGGTATTGCCTACACATTTTCTGACGGCGACGGGTGTGTGCTGATACTATTCGCGCACAGATTCAAGTCGAATAATTTTTGACACATCTGGTCAGGGGCACGAGCATGACCCAACACGATTCAGTTACACCAACCGCCGTCGCCGAGCTGGTCCGCGAGATTGCCCAGGCCCTGGTGGATGAGCCGACAGCCGTCGATGTGCAATCAGTTGACCGGGACGAGAACACGGTTCTCAAGCTTCGGGTTGCGCCGCAGGACGTGGGCAAGGTAATAGGCAAGCAGGGCCGCACTGCACGTTCAGTGCGGACGATTCTTGGGGCGGTGAGCATGAAGCTGCACCATCGCTACACGCTCGACATCCTGGAAGAAGACGAATAACCCAAGGCTGGCCGCTGCCCCATGATCCGGCGAGTCCCGGAGGCCGCGATGACCGCACCCGAAACCTCTGCACAGGCTGATCCAATAGAAAAATGGGTTTGGCTGGCGCGTCTGCGGCATCCGCAAGGCCGCAAGGGCGAGGTCTTCGCCGACATTCTTACCGACTTCCCAGAAAAATTTGCTGAACGACGGCGGCTTTGGCTGCTGGCCGAGAGTGGCGCTGCAGGGCCGTGTGAGGTGGAACTGGCGGCGCATTGGCGGCACAAAGGCGGTGTGGTGCTGCATTTTGCGGGGGTCGATTCGATCTCTGCCGCGGAGACGTTGAGGGGGCTGATTGTGGCGATTCCCCGGGCGGAGCGGGCTGCGCTGGCGGACGATGAGGTCTACATCGGCGACCTGATTGGATGCATGCTTGTCGATGTGGCGGGGGCGGCTGCGGTGGAGGTTGGCGAGATTGAAGATGTTGACCGGTCGGCGGGGCCGGTGGCGTTGCTTGTGGTGCTTGGAGCGGGCGGCGAGGTGCTGATTCCGTATGCGAAAAGCTATCTGCGCAGAGTGGACGTGGCCGGCAAGCGGGTGGAGATGGCACTACCGGAAGGGCTGGCGGATTTGAATACGACAGCCGGTTCGAATTAGAGGATCAGCTTATTGGAACGCGAGCGGCTGCCAGACGCCATCCTGCTTTAGGGCGAGTTGAAGCGGCCTTGGCGGGCCTTTGGGCGGAACGGTGACTTCGATCCAGATTTCCTGGCCGGGCCTGAGCGGCGTGGGAATGGCGGCATGTTCCGGAATATAAAAATCGACGGGCGTTTCGAGGCGAAGATCGTCGCAGGACGAGCCGGGCCATGCGACAACCATCTGGCTCCCGGGCGGGCCTGAAGACGTATTGTCAGTGTCCGGAATCCGGATGGCCACGAGCTTGTTGTCTCCGACCTTGACTTGCGCGGAGAACCGGACAAGGCCTGGGGAATTGACGGAGAACCTTTTGCCGACTGGCATTCCATCAACATTTTTGGGCATCATGGCGAGTTTTGCGGACGGCAGCGTGCTTTGGCAACCGTCGACGATGAGTTGCTGGCTCAGGTAGCGGCCGCGCATTATCAGGACGGGGTCGTAGATGACCGTGCGGGTCCATACGCGTGGGCAGGTCCAGCGCTGGTAGAGATACTTGGCGGCGATGAGGGAAACGATGGCCAGCTGAATAACCAGAATCGCGATGGATGTTTTGGCGAGCTTCATTGCGCCCTCTCATTCGCAGTGGCCGGCTGCGAGGAATTCCCTGACTGGCCCATTTGGCTGATCAGGCGTCGGCGCATCATTTCGAGAGCCCAGCCGCCGGCGAGGAAGAGCACGCCCAGGCCGATGAGACCGAGGGAGCGGCCGATCTTGTCAAAGATATCGCTGAAATAAAACCAGCTGACCGTGATGGCGAAGCCAACGATGCCGAGATTCACCAACGCACGAGAAGTCTGCTGCACACCCCACCAGATGATGAAGACGGCGAAGGCCGCGACTAGCGCGTGCGCCCATAGATTGGGTACGACATAGGCCCAAGATCGGTGGACGTTGCCATAGTCGTAGTGCTCGGTGCGTAGTTGCACGCACCAGGGCAGCGCGATGGAGAAGCAAATGGCGACGAGCGCAGGGACGAAGCTCTTGCGGAAGTGGAAGAGCGCGATGAGCAGCGGCAGGGCGGCGATATCGACCCATCCCCAGGCGCGCGTTGAAAACGGCAGAAATGTCTGAATGGCCGACCAAGCGTCCCAACTCCCCAGCAACATTACCGTCCCGACCACTGAGGCAATAGCGGCGGCCGCAAAGAGAATTCCCTGCACCACTTTGCGGGGAGAACTGAGAAAGAAAGTGAGGTAGAGGATCGCCCAGGCGAGGAGGAAGCGGCCGAGGTAGACGTTCTGGCCGATGTGGCCTTCTGCGGCGAACGACAGTTCAGAGAATATCCACGCGGGAAAGACGAGCAGGGTGAGGATTTGCTGGGCCTGGTCGCGAAGCAGAATCCAGCCAGCGGCGGCGGCGATGGCCCAGAGGAGGACTGCGCCGGGCCAGTGCTCCTGGATGTTGAAGATCTGGCCGACGAGTGCGATGGCTGCGCCGGTGGAGACGGTGCCCACGGCGTGCAGTGCGGTGGAGAGGCCGTGATAGCGCTCGCGTGCCCAGGCGCCGCCGAGGTGAAAGACAGCGACCATGGCGATGACGAGGAGATAGCGCGCGCCGGGGCCGATCTGGTCCCAATGGGCGGAGACAAAGAGGACGACGCCGCAGGCGAGCAGGATAGCTCCGAGGATGAGTGCAACCATGCCTTGCCAGCCGATGCGTTTGAAGGTGATGCCGGCGGGGCTGGCCTGTTCCGACTCGTAGACGCGAATGCGACGGGCTGCTTCAGCATCGAGGACGCCGGCGGATTGCCAGCGGTTTAACAGCGATTCATAGTGAGCCATGGCAGTTGGGCAACATTAGAGCACAAGCGGGCCGGGCCGCGCGGTGAGGCATTGAAATTCCTGGTGACAATTGCATCAAGTCAAGGCCTAGCGGGAAACAAGACGAATGGAGAAGACGCGCGGAGGGCTTGGGGAAATGGGGCAGCAGTTCAAGACGCCGGCTAGCGCAGGGAGTAACATCCCCAATCATGCGCGCTCGATCTCTTGTTCTTGCCCTGATTGCTCTTCCTCTCTTCTTAGCCGCTGAGAATCCTCCGTCTGAATACGCCTCTCTGCTGGCGGCGCTGAAGCAGACAACACCAATATCGATTACGGCCGGCTCCGGCTGAGCTGTGTGGATTCTCCGAAGTCCGCGCACACAAAGGATACCTCGGCTCCTGAGAAAGCCATGACGCAAGCCCTGGGCGCGAAGGGCTTTCCTACAGCCCTCAAGGATGCGGAGATTGTGCTGGCGAGAAATTATGTGAATATCGATGCGCATTTCGTGGCCTTCATCGCAAATCAGGAGATGGGAGTGCCGGAGAAGGCGAAGTTTCATCAGGCTGTTTTTGCGGCTTGATTGACTCGATCTGCGACTCAGGAGATGGGAAGTCCACGGAGAAGGCATGGGTCGTGATCGATGTTCACGAGGAGTACGTGGTGCTGCGCGCCCTTGGGTTCAGGCCGTCAGAGCAGAGCCTGGTGAACAAGGACGGACATTCATTCGATGTGACGAAGGTGAAGAGCATGAACGATCGAACGGAAGAGACGTTCTACTTCAAGGTGGATATTCCATTCAAGCATTACGGCATTTGAATGGGCGGGCCGCTTTCCGAATTCGACGAGAGGGCGATGACCGGCGATGGGCGCCTTATTATCGAAGAGTATGCGATTTGAGATCGTCACCATCTTTCCCGGGTTCTTTTCGAGTTTCTTCGAGAATGGAATCCTGCGCCGGGCGCTGGCCGAAGGGCTGGTGGAGGTGGGGATTCACGATCTGCGCACGTATACGCACGACCGGCATCGGACGGTCGACGACAGGCCGTTTGGCGGCGGCGAGGGGATGGTTTTGAAGGCTGAGCCGCTGGCCGAGGCGCTGGCGGCGCTGGGGGTTGAGGCGAAAAGTGGCGATGAGAGGCCCAAGCAGGACGGGGCGCGGGTGATTCTGCTGTCGGCGCAGGGGAGGCCGTTTACGCAGACGGTGGCGCGCGAGATTGCGGAGCTGGAGCGGGTGGTGATGATCTGCGGGCGGTACGAGGGCGTGGACGAGCGCATCAACCAGCTCTACTGCGACATGGAGCTTTCGATTGGCGACTACGTGCTGAGCGGGGGCGAGCTGGCGGCGGCGGTGGTGATTGACGCGGCGATGCGGCTGATTCCCGGGGTGCTGGGCAACGAGGCTTCAGGGGAGTTTGAGAGCTTTGGCGTGGCCGATGCGGAGATCACGAGCGGTGTGGAAGGGGTTCCGCGGTCGCAGCATGGAGCGGGCGGGCTGCTGGACTATCCGCACTACACACGGCCTGCCGAGTTTGGCGGGCTGCGGACGCCTGAGGTACTGCTGAACGGAGACCACCTGCAGATTCGGCGGTGGCGGCGCGAGCAGCAGTTGCGGAAGACGCTGGTGAATCGGCCGGATTTGCTGGAAGGCGCGGCATTGAGCAAAGAAGACCGGAAACTGCTGGACGCGATCAAAGAGGAACGGGCTACTTGAAGGGCTGAACGGGGGCGGGCTGGTCTTCAGCAACCTGGCCTGCGGCGATGGCTGCGACGTAGAAGTTCTCTCCACAGGTGGGGCTGCCGGCGAGGCGGCGCATCATGGCCAACTGGCCTACGTGGGTGAGCGCATCGGTGGCCGGACCCTGGATGAGGCGCTCGATTTCGGCGTGGAGGGGTTGGGCCGAGGAGAGGTAGGCGTCGAAGGCTCCGAGGGCGGCGAAGAAGCGCTGCTTCTCCTGATTCCAGGACAGCGGATCGGAGTTGTGCCAGGCAGGCTTGCCAGCCGCCATGTTAAGCGCCCAGTCAAATAGGTCTCCCATGTGCGCGAGGATGACGACGGGCTTGCGGCCTGCGCCTTCAAAGGTGGCAAAGCTGTCCGGTGCGCCTTCAAGGGCGCGGGTGGTGCGATAGGCCAGGGCGGCCAGGGTGTGACGCAGGAGTTCGCGTTTGTCATCCATATGGAGAAACTATAACTCATGGGCTTTTTCTGTTCCATGGCGGTTGCGGTGCGGGTTTTGGGGGAGATTTGGGAGATTTGGGGCAGGATTCAGTCGTGGGAAACAGGCGGCATGGGACCCGACCCTTCGCCGGAAAAGAGGCGCACAAGGGGCACCCGCCGTCTGAAGTGTAGCGAAATTGGTTGCGCTGCTAGGATGATATGGGGCCGCTGGGGGGGCTGGGCCCTCCCGTAAACATACCGGATAGTGTCGTGCGAGTCGGTAAATGCGTTGGACTCCCCTGTAGCCAATCCGACCACGGGTATCAGCTCCCAATAATTCAAACTGAGACCCTACCGACGAATGACGGGATTAGGCACGGGGGGTGGTTGTCTGGTAAACTTGAAGTTCTGAGTTCAACAGTAGGAAGAGACAATGTCAATCCATCCAGTAATGCAGCGCTTGGCGGATAAGCTGAAGCGTACCGACCTTCCAGAGTTCGTCCCCGGCGACCAAATTCGCGTCCAGGTCAAGATCAAGGAAGGCGACAAAGAGCGGCTCCAGGCATTTGAGGGCCTGGTGATTTCAATTAACCGCGGGCCGCAGGGCACGTTTACCGTCCGCAAGATGAGCTTTGGGCAGGGCGTGGAGCGCATTTTTCCGTTCAATTCCAAAGTGATCGACAAGATTGAAAAGGTACGCAGCTATCGCGTTCGGCGCGCGAAGCTGTTTTACATTCGCGGACTGCGCGGCAAGGCTGCCCGTCTGAAGGAAGTAGATCGCGTGACCGGCAAGGTCAGAGCGTAAACGGAAGGCCTCCCCCTTTTCCACCAAACCCCCCAGCCCGTGCGGCTGGGGGTTTTGCTTTGTGGAACGGCGATTGGTTTCTATACTCGATGCATGGCCAAGGGGTCGAGCTCAAACCCAGCATCCAAAGACGCGGCTGCGGTGGGACCGGTTTGCGGGTGGACGCTGGAACGGGCGGCGCGGAAGCTTGGGGCGCTGCGGATTGCCGGGCTGGACGAGGTGGGGCGCGGGCCGCTGTTTGGGCCGGTTGTCGCAGCTGCAGTCATCCTTCAAGGGGGCTGCTGCCTGCAAGGCCTGACTGACTCAAAACAGCTATCTGAAAAGAAGCGCAATGAGCTCGAGCCGGAGATCCGGTCGAATGCGGTGGCGTGGGCGATTGCGGTGGTGGATGCGGAGACGATTGACCGCATCAACATTCGGCAAGCGTCGCTGCTGGCGATGCGGCTGGCGGTGCAGCAACTGGCACTGAGCCCGGACTACTTGCTGATCGACGGGCGGGACACGATTGATTGGGACTGCCCGCAGCAGGCGGTGATCCAGGGAGACGCGACGAGCTATTCGATTGCGGCGGCAAGCGTGCTGGCGAAGGTGCATCGCGACCGGATGCTGATGGAGCTGGACAGGGAGTTTCCAGGGTATGGGCTGGCGAGCCACAAGGGGTACGGGTCGCCGGAGCATATGGCGGCGCTGGCGCGGCTGGGACCGACGCCGCTGCATCGGAAGAGCTTTCATCCGGTGTCGCAGACGGTGTTGGAGTTCGATTGAAGTCGGACCGCTGAGGCTAAAGCCCCATGTCTTTTTTGGTGCGAATGCGGCATGACTGAAGTCATCCCATGTTACAGTTCCTCGCATTTCGAACACTCTTCAGGCTGCGGCCGGGCGGGATTTGCGGCGCTGGCGCCAGGCCAGGACGGGACGGATGGCGAGCAGGACTGCCAGCGAGATGGTGAGATTGAGCGGACTGAGCACGCCGGTTTTGACTTGCCACCAGAAGTGAATGATTCCGCAAACGGCGGCGACGTAGACGAGGGTGTGGAGGCGGTTCCAGTTTTTGCCGCCGAGCTTGCGGATAGCCCAGGTGGTGGAGGTGAGGGCCAGAGGCAGCAGCAGCAGCCAAGCTAAGACGCCCATGGTGATGAAGCGGCGTGAGGCAATGTCAGTCAACATGGAGCGGACGTCGAAGTTGGCGTAGAGCGCGACGTAAGCGAGCATGTGCAGGGTCGCATAAAAGAAGGCAAAGAGACCAATGAGGCGACGAAACTTGATGAGCCAGCTGAGCGGCTGGAAGAGCTTGCGCAGCGGCGAGATGGCCAGCAAAATGATGAGCAGCAGCAGGGTGGTGTAGCCGGTGGAGAGCTCGATGTTGGCCGTGGGGTCGGGGCCGAGGTTGTTGGTGACAGCTCCGTAGACGAGCAGATCGAACTGCCAGAGGCAGACGAGCCAGGTGAGGGTTTTGAGCAGGATGAGGGTCGAGCTTTTCATGGTGGGTGAGCCAGCAGCTTGAAGCTACTCAGTAGAACTTCCTCAGATCCATTCCGGTGTAGAGCGAAGCTACCTGATCACCGTAGCCGTTGAACATCAACGTGGAGCGCGTTTGTGCATAGAAGGGCTGGCCGATGCGGCGTTCGGTCTTCTGGCTGTAGCGCGGGTTGTCGACGTTGGGATTGACGTTGGAGTAGAAGCCGTATTCGCCCGGGTTGAGGTCGTTCCAGGTGGTGGACGGCATCTTGTCAAGGAAGCGCACGCCGACGATGGACTTCGCGGACTTGAAGCCATACTTCCAGGGCACAACGATGCGGACGGGCGCGCCGTTCTGGTTGGGGAGGACTTCACCGTAGAGGCCAAAGGTGAGGAGCGCGAGGGGATTCATGGCTTCATCCATGCGCAGGCCCTCAGAGTAAGGCCAGTAGATGGCTTCGTCGAGCGACCACTTCTCGACGTTGCGGTCATAGTAGGAGCGGAACTGCACGAATTTGGCGGTCGAAAGGGGCTCACACTGCTTGATGAACTCGGAGAGCGAGTAGCCGATCCAGGGAATGACCATGCTCCATGCCTCGACGCAGCGATGGCGGTAGACGCGATCTTCAAGAGGGCGGAGTTTGAGGAGGGCCTCGATGTCAAAGGTCTTGGGGTTTTTGACTTTGCCGTCTACCTGGATGATCCAGGGACGAGTGGGCAGACCGCCGGCATTCTTTGATGGCGCGCCCTTGTCGACGCCGAACTCATAGAAGTTGTTGTAGGTGGTGACGGCCATGTAGGAGGTGAGTTCTTCGCCGGTGGTGGTGAGGGGGCTCTTGATGGTTTCGAGCTTGGTTCCGGCGAGGGCGCGAATGCGGGGGGAAAAGACTTCGGCGAGGCGATCGGCACCCAGTGCGGCGGCTCCCAGGGTGACCGCGCCCGAGACCGCTCCGCGAAGAAAGCGGCGACGGTTGAGGTACTGGTCTTTGGGAGTGATGGCCGACGAGGGGATGTCCGGCGGTTTACCGATCAGCATAGGTTGACCTCAGCGCAGGGAAAAGCGCACTTGCATTTATTAGACACGATTGGGTGCCTGCACGTTACAAGATACGTGCCGAGAAGGGCAATTGGATTGCGGCTCGCGGAAAAGAGGAGGGCGTTAATCACTGGGGCGGAGAAACGGCCACTGGTTGAGGCGGCGAGCGCGAACGATGTAAATGGCGGTGCCGACGATGGCTATGCCTGAGGCGACGGCGAGGCCGCCGACAGCGTGGCTCCGATTGACGAGGATGAAGACGAAGCCTGTGATGGCGACCAACGGAGGCAGCGGATAGAGGGGCATCCTGAAGGGGCGCGGCAGGTTCGGGCGCTGGACGCGGAGGAGCATGACGCCGACCTGCTGCAAGAAGAATTGGAGGAGGATGCGGGTGATGACCAGGATGGTGATGACCTGGGCGAGGGAGAAGAAGCAGAAGGCTGTGGCGACCAATCCAAGTGCTACGAGGGAGCGATGGGGAATGCCGTGCCTGGGATGGACGGCAGCGAGATAGCGGAAGTAGTTGCCGTCGCGGGCGGCGGCATAGGGGACGCGGGAGTAGCCAAGCAAGAGGGAGAAGACGGAGGCAAAGGCGGTCCAGATAATGAGGGCGGCCATGAGCCATCCGGCCCAATGGCCAAAGGCTGACTGGGCGATGTCGGCGACGAGCTGCGGGCGGACGGTTGCGCCGGCGGCAACATGTGCAGCGGCGTCGCGCATGGACGGCAGGGCGGCGTAGTTCATCGCTACATAGAAGGCGGAGACGAAGAGCACGGAGAGCAGGATGGCGCGGGGGATGGTGTGCTGGGGCTTGCGGACTTCACTGCCGAGGAAGGTGATGTTGTAGTAGCCCCAGTAGCAGTAGGTGGCGAGCAGTGTTCCCTGGGCCAGGCCGCTCAACGCGGTGGGTAAGGCCAGCGCGGGCGAAGCGGGCATGTGCCAACCGCCGGTTTGCGATGCGTGTGCGAAGCCAGAGACGATGACGCCGGCAATCGCCGTCAACACGCCGGCGAAGAGGACCCAGGCGAGGCGCGTGACGGAGGATAGGTTGCGATAGAGGAGCGCTGTGACCAGCAGACAGGTGCCTGCGGCGGCGAAGTTGGTGTAGTGCAGGGCAGGCAACGCGGAGAGTGGAGCTGCGTCCATTGAAGGCCAGAACCAGGCGAGAAAACTTGAGAGCCCGATGCATCCCGAGGCGATGGAGAGCGGCGCGGTGAAGCTGACCTGCCAGACGTAGAGAAAGCTGAGCCAGTTCCCTGCGCGGTGGGGGCCGTAGATTTCGCGGAGGAAGGCATAGGAGCCACCGGCGCGTGGAAAGGCTGCGCCGAGTTCCGCCCAGACCAGGCCATCGGCAACAGCAATCACCGCGCCGAGCACCCAGGCCCATACAGAGAGCCGGTAGCCTGCCGCTGCGATGACCAGGGGCAGCGTGATGAAGGGCCCGACGCCGATCATCTCAAGCATGTTGAAGAGGACGGCGGAGCGCAGGCCGATGCGACGCTGGAGGGTATCGCTGTCTGCGGAGATATGGGGGGATTGAGACATGAGGCGAATACGCTCACCGGATTGTACACTGACGGGAGTTATGTTCCTCACCGACAGAGTTCGCAGAATCTATTTGCCAGCAGCGGTCGCGGCATTGACCGGGCTGATTTTGGTGGGCGCACGTGTTGTGCCCGCCCAGCAGGCCAACAACACAACAGAAACGCTCACCTTCAGCGGCCCCACTGCCGAGCCTAACGCGATCGCACTGCCATTGGCCGAAGACCGTGGAGAAGCCGCACTGGAGCAATCGCTGAAGCGGCTGGGAACAACGGCCAGCCTGATGATGATTGTTGCGCACCCGGACGACGAGGATGGATCGCTGCTGACCTATCTGTCTCGCGGCATGGGTGTGCGGTGCACGCTGCTCACGCTCACACGGGGCGAGGGCGGGCAGAACGCGATGTCCGGGGACAGCTACGATGCTCTGGGACTGATTCGTACAAACGAACTGCTGCGAGCGGATGGGTTTTATGGTGTGAAACAGCTGTGGGGCACGGAGGTGGACTTTGGATTCTCAAAGACTCAGGAAGAAGCCTTCAGCAAATGGAGTCACGAGCGGGTGCTGTACGACGCGGTGCTGGCGGTGCGGCGTGAACGGCCACAGGTGATTGTCTCGACTTTTGTTGGCGGCATTACGGACGGACATGGGCACCACCAGGTGAGCGGCGAGATTGCGCAGGAGGTGTTCAAGGCCGCGGCGGACCCGAAGGTCTTTCCGGAGCAACTGAAGGATGGACTGCAACCGTGGCAACCGCTCGCCGTCTACTCGATGGTTCCGTTTGCGCGAGTCACCGATGGAAAGATGTTTGACTACGCGACGGGCAAGTGGGCGCCGGCGAAGTTTCATAACTATGTGACGGATGAATGGTCCACCGAGATTCCCTCGACGGATGTGAATATTCCGTCGGGGACATGGGACCCGGCACTGGGACGGAGTTATCTGCAGATTGCGCGCGAGGGCTGGGGCGAGCAGAAGTCTCAGAATGGGGGCGCGAACCCGACGCTGAGCGGGCCGGGGGAATCGCACTACCATTTGTGGGCGGCGACGGGTGCTGCGGAGATTAACGCCAACAAGAATGTCAAAATCACAGGAAGCAGCCTCTTTGAAAACGGCCGTGTCTCCATCGATACGAGGCTCGAAGGGCTGGCACGGTTGGTGAAGGTGCCTGCTCCGGCATGGCTCGCCGATGGCCTGCACCAGATTGGTGCGGGGTTGGCGAGCTTTGAGTCGGAGCGCAAGACGACCTCAAATCTTGCAGCGGCGCACAAGCTGGCACCGATCTACAAACAGACACTGGAACTTTGTAAGAAGGTTGACGCGAGCGAGCTGGAGCCGGAGGCCAAAGCAGGGCTGCTGCTTGAGCTTGGCGCCAAGATCGACGAGTTTCAGGCTGCACTGAAGGATTTGCTGGGGCTGGATCTGATCGCCTTCACTACCAAGGCAACGAGCGTTACCGGGGGCGGGCCGTTCCCTGGGAGTTCGGCCGACGAGATGCCGCCCAGCGTAGCACCGGGCGAGGAGTTCCGCGTGCGGGTCCACACCGCGCATGCCACGGGTGACGCCAAGCTCGACAAAGTCTGGCTGCAGAGCACAAGCGACGACGCATGGAAGAGCGAAAACACGGCCAGCGCGATTGACCCGACCGGGCATCCAGCATTGTCGACGGACCAGATATTCAAGGTGCAGGCAGCGGCGAATGCGGAGCCGACAGAGCCGTATTTCACCAGGCCCTCGACAGAGCAGCCTTACTACGACCTGACCCATCCGGAGTACCGGCTGCACTCATTTGCGCCCTGGCCTTTGGCTGCGTGGGCCGAGTTCAGCTTCGACGGCCTGCCCATTCGGCTCGGCCAAGTGGTGCAGACCCTGCATCGCGTTCTTGGGCCCGGGGGCATCTATCAGCCATTGGTGGTCACTCCCACCATCGGCCTGCGCATCGAGCCCGAGGCGCGCATTCTGCCTCTCGACGGCAGCCCGCTGCCGATCAACGTGATCGTGCACTCCGAGGGTCCTTCAGAGGGAACGGTCAGCCTGAAACTTCCCGACGGATGGCGCTCCGAACCTCCGGAATCGCATTTCCGTTTCGAGATCGGCGGCGACAGCGAGCCATTTCCGTTTTCCGTCACTCCAGCCAACCACCCCATCGACAAGGACCCGTCGATGGGGGCCCCGGGAGCGTCTGGAGCCGGCGCCTACACGATTCAGGCTGTGGCACACTCCGGTGACCGTACATATGAATCCGGATGGCAGAGCGTTGGGTATGCGGGGCTGCGCCCGTACAACCTGTACCTGCCGGCGCAGCTGAAGACGCGGAAGGTGGACGTGAAGATTGCGCCCGGCCTGCGCATTGGCTACATCATGGGCCCGGGCGACCCGGTGCCGGATGCGATTGAAGCACTGGGGGTGATGCCGCACGTGCTGACGCCTCCGGAGATAGCGTCAGACGATTTCTCCTCGTGGAATGTTTTGGTGGTCGGGATCCGCGCGTACTCGACGCGACCGGAGCTGACGGCAGCCCAGGCGCGACTGCAGGAGTTTGTTCGCCGGGGTGGAACGCTGATTGTTCAATACCAGACCGGGAACTTCCCTGCCCCGCTACCGCTGTCGATGGGACGTATTCCCGAGCGCGTTGTGGACGAGCAGGCGCCGGTGAGGCTGCTTGACTCTGCCAATTCCCTGCTAACTTATCCGAACGCGATTACGACGGCGGATTTCGATGGTTGGCTTGAAGAGCGCGGGCATTCC
>Ga0182018_10001329_pt1 | contig 28486 bp, 32 predicted proteins | sample 812P2MmetaG_FD_120490 | JGI IMG/M metagenome (GOLD analysis project Ga0182018, IMG submission 120490) | Permafrost microbial communities from Stordalen Mire, Sweden - 812P2M metaG | ecosystem: Environmental > Terrestrial > Soil > Wetlands > Permafrost | place: Sweden: Stordalen | collected...
AAGAACGAAAATGCGATGCCCCGCAGTTTCGGGGGAAAGAGGGTCAACACGGTTGCCACCGCGCAGACGAAAAACGTTCCTTGCGCCATCCCTTGAAAGCAGCGACCGACGATGAAGCCGCTTAACGAAGCGGTCATTGCGAGGTACAACGTAAGAACGCCAAACGTCAGATGTCCAAGACCGAAGATTGGTTTTCGCCCGAAACGGTCGATGAGCCACGGCGTGAGCAAAAGCGTGACATAGTAGAACGTATTGAATCCGATCAACGTCCAGGGCAACTCATCGGCGCTCGCACTTAGGCTTCCGCCAGCATACTGCTGGATAGATTGATACACGCCGTTGAATGATTGATCGACGAAAAGCGAGATCAAAGCGGCGAGCATCACGAAGACCTTGCTGACGCTAATGCCTTCGGCAAGCTCAATTTGAAAGAACGGACGGCTACGCGCCGCGATCATATTGCGCGGCGGCTTCGCCGCAGCGGCTCGTGAAGCCGCCCAGCTTTACCAGGGCGCCGACCGGCCCCCATTGGGAGATCGAGTTTCGAGAGGAGCTACGCTAACCCAGGCTCTTACACTCGTCGAGGTATGGTTTTCCGGCGTCGCCAAAGCCCCAATTCCACGGGCTCGATTCGCTTGCCGTCCGGGCAGTCGTCGTTGTCATGGTAAACGTCCTGCTGCTCGGGTCTTCTTCCGTGATTGTATGATGCGGCCGGCATTTGGCCATCCTGCAAACCGCTCTTGGTCACAGCGTTACCCCCTAGCCAGAAAACCGTCTATCTCGTCCCGCGGCGCCCTCAATGCAACCGCTAGGCTAAGACCGTCACGGTTTTTAGGTTTGCGATGATTTTGGTGGTGCACGGCCGCGCATTAGGCAACGCGCTTTGTAGGATCGCGGCGACGACGTTTCGTGCAGTTTCGTCAACAAGTCGCTAGGAATAAGCCTTGACAAATAATACGACCGGTAACGGTACCACTACGATGAGAATTGAAGAAAGGTCCGCGTGGCACAATGGAAGTTTTCGCAAGTCGACCCCTAATGCGACGCAAAAACGGTCGCGGGTATCGGTTGATTCAAGCGATAATCACCATACACAATCTGCGCGTTACCGCTATAGCTCGGAAACTTTGCGACTATGGTCGCGCCGCGTGCAAGGTGATATTGCGTGACACCGTGGCGGCGCTGGAACGTTACCGTCAGCGAGGCCCCATTGGTATACGAGAAGATAATCGACTCGATGCCGTAGCTGGTGGCACTGATCCACATCGTCATGGTTTTGATGCGGCTCTCGCGCCTTGGCGTGCCGGTTAAGACGTAGGCGGTGTGGTGGCCATGCGGTTGTGAAACCGGCTGCGCGATCGCGTAATCGCGCAACCAAGTTTGCGGCGTCCCCATCGTCGAGAGCGTGTTGCCAAGTCCGCGCGCGTAACTCGGTGGATTGTCGAGGTGGAGCGCTTGTTCGTCCGGAGCCTGATAATATTGCGTTCCGGTCATCTTGAATGGCACCGAGACGAACGCCACTCTGACGCTGCCGCTGATCGTGATGGGAACCTGATACGAGCTGAGGCCCTGCCATCGGCTCTCGCTGCGTTGCAGGATAGTCGTGGCATCGAGCGTTGGCGCGGGAGAAGCGGTTGCAGCCAGACCGGCGGCGCCGAGAGCGAGCGCTACACACGGTAACACGAGAACTAGCACCAACCGGGCTTCGACCGACGCTAGCGGTGACTCCTCGGAACGCCATCGGCGATTTTCAAGACCAGCGCGTGCGACTCGCTGCAAGAGCATTTTACACTTCCTTCATTCGTGACCTGTACGCTGCACGTAACTCGAACACTCGATCTAATAGGAGACTTACAAGGCGACATGTTCAGAAAATCTTTAGGAATCTCGGCATTAGTCGGCGCAATAGCACTGTCCGGTTGTGGCGGAGGCGGCTCCGGCAGCGCCGTGGGCGGCGGCGGGCTTTATGGAGGCCCTCCCGCGACGTCCCCACCGCAACAGCACTCAAACCTTCCCATTCGCCAGGCCGTCGAGGGCGAACCGGCTTTCGTTAACCCTTCTAACGATCACACGCTGTACTTCCTAGACGTCGACACGCCGACCGGCGGCAAGTGCACGGGCGGCTGCCTTTCGGTTTGGTTCCCTCTCGTACCGAGCCAAGGATCGAAGGTACAAGACGGTTTTACGATCGTTAATCGATCGGACGGCACGAGCACGCAATGGGATTACAAAGACCATCCGCTCTACAATTACTCCGGCGATAACGGGCCGGATCAAGCAAACGGAAACGGCATTCCATTCGCTGGCGGTCATTGGCACATTGCGCGCCCGGCAACCTAGGAAACCGACGGTCTACGTGAAGCCTAACGAGACCATTTATATGAATTGGGCGGCCGAGCCGCCCAATTCATCCGTGGGATACCCGCAAGATGCCAGCGGACGAAGAATGCATCGTTCGGCGTAAACACCCCATCGTCGAAAGCACGGTGCCGAATGCGAGACTATCAACTTTCAAGAATCGTTGTGAGCGTTTGGCCCTTCGCGAAGTTATTTTCGTGCATCCAGGCGTCGTTGAACATGCGTGAGAGATAGCGCGCGCCGCCGTCGCAGAGGATCGTGACGACGGTCGAGCTAGGGGGAAGTTCTCGCGCAATCATGGCTGCGCCGACGACGTTCAGTCCGCTCGAGCCGCCTACAAAGATTCCCTCGCGTTCGAGCAGCCAGTGCGCCATGGCGATCGCTTGCGCGTCGGTCGCGCGAATCGCGCGATCGACCGGAGCTCCCTCGAAATTAGCGGTTAAGCGCTTGATACCAATCCCCTCGAGATCGGAGTCGCCTTCGGGCTTGAGTTCGCCACTATTCACGTAGTTGTAGAGAGCTGAGCCCATCGGATCGCAGAGGACGGTGAGAACATCCTCCCTTCGCGACTTGAGCGCGCTCGCGACTCCGGCGATCGTTCCACCGGTCCCTGCCGCTGCGACGAATGCGTCGATTCGTCCGCCGGTTTGCTCCCAAATCTCCGGACCGGTAGTGGCCTCGTGCGCGCGCCGGTTCGCAAGGTTCTCGAATTGATTGGCCCAAAATGCGCCGGGCGTCTCCTGCGCGATCCGGCGCGCGACATGGTAGTAGTTCTCGGGATTTGCAAATGCAACCGCAGGGATGACACGGACGTCCGAGCCGCAGGCCTGTAAAAGCTCGATCTTCTCGCGCGACTGATCGTCGGGCACGACGATCACGCTCTGGTATCCGCGCTCGTTTGCGACGAGCGCGAGTGCAATCCCGGTATTGCCGGCCGTCCCCTCCACAATTGTACCACCGGGCTGCAGTGCACCTCGGGCTTCGGCGTCGTCGACGATGCCGCGAGCGGCACGATCCTTCACCGATCCGCCGGGATTGAGAAATTCCGCCTTCCCCAACACCCGCCGGCCGAGTTCGCGTGAGAGTTGGTGCAACTCGATAAACGGCGTGTTGCCGACGGCGCCAGAGAAACCGCTGACGACCATGGCCGCGGTTACTCGCTGGGGTGCTCGATTTCCCCTGGCCCGTGTGAGGCTGGTCGAGGATGCCCGGACCCCAGAAAAGGAGACTTTGATAAGCGCCAATGCGTGTGGTGCCGATTAGGTCATGAGTAAGGGGGGATCGAAATCCCCCGCTCACCGTGACGTTGCCAGGAGAGGTGAGGGGGGATCGGAATCCCCCGCTCACCGCGACGTTGCCAGGGCGCGAACGTTACTGATGGATTGTGCCGAAGACTTCCGGCGAGTTCCCTAGTTGGAGCGACAGGCCGAATGAGTGGCCCGATTGGCGCGACAGAGGCTGAGGCGGATCCCGGTGCCGGAGCCACACTGCTGGCTGCCGGAGCCGTACTGCCGGCTCGATGTAGTGCACAAGGTTGCTCGACTGCGTACAGGGCGAGAACGTCTTGGGATCCCACGGGCGCGAGATAGCCACGGGGTGGTAGGCTGCCGATTGCGGAGCGTCAATGAAGACCGACCGATCGCCGACCAAATTAGTGGACGTGATAACGACCGCCCGCCGCGGGCAGCCGAAACACGGGAATACCGGCGTGCCGATGGACCCGTTGTTTGTGGACCCGGGGATAACGAAGGGCGACCGACCGCCGACCAAATTAGTGGACGGAATAACGACCGCACGCCGCGGGCAACCAAAACACGGGAATACCGGCGTGCCGACGGGCCCGCTCTTGGGAATGAGGCAAGTAGTTGCGGCGACGGAGCTGGCAGCTGCATTTCGCGTGCAGAACGCCGAGAACGGGTGCGAACCGATCAAGTTGCCAGTCTGAGTGAAGGTCTCCGCCGAGACCTTCGGGAGCCGCCAGACGGGGGTCGGAAAGATCGGGGCGGCGATGTAGATCCTAGGTGAGGCGACCGAACCCGTGTTTGCCGGAATCGGACCGACGATAGGGCCGCCAGGGTGGACGCCGGCAAGCGCAGGGCTCGTGAGAGCGACAAAGAGGCCGGCGGCGATAGCGAGGTGACGAGTCATGGGGTTTCTCCTGTTAGATGAGGGTCGAGGTCAAAGCGCCTCGGTGACCTCATCATCGCTGGGACCGCTTTGTCGAACCACTCACGATACGTACACTTAGCCCGCACAAGTTGGGCGTGCGAACAGGATCCCGGTCGAAACCGCCGCGATGTATCGGGCTGACTTCGGGTCATCACGTGTCGCCTCGGCCTGCTAATAAGCAGCCGCCACGGTAATGACGTTGCTCGCAGTTGTCGAGAATCAACAGGAGCGCCTTGCTCTTGAGATAGGCGAGCAGCATCTGCAGCGGAGGTTGATCTGGCGCCGGCCGTACGCCAAGCGCCAACGCGTCGCGTAAACCCCAAAGGACGGATCGCCGATCGGTGCGAGCCCGACGAAGCAGGCCGCACCGTCCGTCGTATCGCCCAAAGCGCTCCCGACCTGCAACGCCGTCTGCGTCTTCCCGACGCCACCCGTCCCCATGAGCGCGACGAGCCGATGCTGTCGCACGAGCGTTGCGCTCTCTTCGAGCTCCGTCTCTCGCCTGACGCTCGCCATCGAGCGCCAGCGCTTCTGCCAAGAGCGCAAACGTCTCGCGCTGGGGCGTGCGACGATAGCCGCGCTCTAGCGCGCTAACGCCCTCCGTGCTCATCCGTGCGCGCTCGGCGAGGGCTTCGGCTCGCGCCACCATCGGCGACATCCTCACAAACCCGATCGGCGAGATGTGCGGATGACTTGTCCGGCTGTACGTTCTGGCGATCTCCGGCCCGCGCGATGATTGGCCCATGAAAAATCTAAGCTTTCTAATACGCCGCTGCGCAATAACTGCGGCTATAGGCGCCGCGATGGTCGCGGGTTGCAGCAATCGCGAATCAGCGTTGCCGTTCGCACCAATACAGCAGAGCGTTACACTGCCCAGCTCGAGCGCACGCCAGGCTATCCGTTCGGAACGCCGGCGCGCGAACGCAAATGCTGCAATGCGGTATGTTTACGTGTCCAATCGGACCCAGCAAGGCTCTTCGCAACTGCTCGTCTATCCAGAGGGTGTGCAGAACCCAAGTCCCATTCGGACGATCACCCAAGGCCTCGTTGACGTCGCGGGCGTTGCCGTCGACCCATCCGGCAACGTCTACGTCGCAAACGGAAGCGCGGGCAACGTCTTAGAGTTCGCGCCAGGGGGCACTTCGCTCATTCAAACCTACTCGAAGGGACTCTACAACCCCGTTAACGTGACCGTCTCGAATGACACGCTCTACGTAGCGGACCAAGGACAATTTATGGAATACGCTACGGGGAACGGCACGCCGCTGCTCGGCATCAGCGGGCTGGGCGCCAACGACGGAATCGCAGTGGACCCTGCGGGTTCGCAGGGAACGTTCTTCGCATCGGCTAGCAGTCTCACCGCCATCCCTCCGAATGGCGGGTGCGCCGGTAGTACGTACCAGGTCGGAGAAAACGTTCTTCCAACGCTGTGGATGCAGGTATCGCTCTCGAATAACCAACAAGCCTGGGGCCTGGCGTTCGATACGGCCGGAAAGCTGTACGCGTCGGACCCTTGCAAGAACGACATAGCGATATATTCTAACGTAGCCTATGAATGGTCGTATTCAGGCACGGTCTCCGGTACTTTCAATGTGCCGCTCTTTCTGACGATCGATAACCAGCTCTTAGCCATTCCAAGCGCAGGTTCGCTCTCTGGCTCACCCGTCGGTACTTCTGGCTACGTCACCGTAATCGATCTGACGGGGCTCGCGTCCACGGTAACGATTACCAGTGGTCTACAGCATCCGATCGGAGCGGCGGTGGGCTCCAGCTCATTGTGCTGCAAGGGAGCATCCAAATGAGAATTCGAAAGATCGGCCTGTTCTCTGCCCTCGCCGTTTTCGGCTTGCCGCTGGCTGGGCACGCCGACATCAAAATGTTGACGGCACAGGGCTCATCACCGCCTCCACGCGCAACGCTCGTCGAGAGCCCGGCCGACCTGTCGAGCTATTTCCCGCTTGCGACATCAACGCCGTTCTTGGTCACTAACAGCGGTACGCCGAGCGTCACCGTAGCCCCGTGGGTCTTCCAAGCCACTAGCTCCAGCTGCGGGTCAACAAGTGCCAACCTGCTGATGCAATGGGAGAATAACTCCGGCGCTACTTCTGGTGCTGCCTCTTTATTGTGCAATGGCTCGCTCCAGATCGGTGGTTCCACCTACGGGCCAACGGGCGCATCCGTGAATGGCTCGCTCGTTGCTGGCGAAGCAACAGCTCCATCTAGTGCTTCTGGTTCTTTGGTCTCATCACTTAGCAATTCGGAGGGGGAATTAATTCTAGGAGGGGCTTCTAGCACTTGCCTTCTTGATTATGGAGTAACTACGGCTGGTTCTCTTACAACGAAATGCAATCTTAGCGTAAATGGTATGACTCTTGGCGCAATTACCACGGCTGGAGAGCCCCAGAGCGAGATTGTCGCAATTAATCCCAGCCAAGTATTACTTACGAACGCTTCTACTCCCGCTAGCATTGGCAACGCCCCGCCTTTTGTCATAAACAGCAGCGCATCGCAATGCGCGGATTCGGGCACTACGACAGCTTCAATCGCACAGTTCCTCAACGGAGATTCACCAGCTCAATCGCCCGTCATCATTGGCTGTTCGACTAATCCGTCAGATGTATTCAGCCCTGCATTAGCCGTTCGCGGCTTGGCGTTGTTTAACGGTGTATTGCAGTCACAGGGCAATATTTTCGCAACGTCATCCTATGTTCAAGCTGAAGCTGGTTCCTACGGTCCGAGTCTCAATGCAGGCGACCTGGGTTCCGCAGAAAGTGCCTCTACCGGCCGGCTGTGTTTGGGCGGCACGAGTTCCGATGATTGTATCGACTACGGCGTTACGAGTTCGGGCATTGAAACGCATTCGCAACCCGTCGTCGTCCCTAACTTCAAAAACACGGGGCTCGCGTCATCGACGCTATCTCCGCTCTGCGGCGCGGCGGGAACGAACGAATCGCAGTGTACGCTCACGCCGCTCTTTCGCACTACGGGCAACACGAGCGCCGCGACCGGTACTACGGCCAACACCTATCAGCAGTTGGGCAGCACGCTCTCCGTTGAAACCGGAACCAGCAATGGCCCAAACGGGGAATGGCTGCTCAAAATTACGATGCCACTCAATGTCGGCAGCGCCGGTCTTAGCGGCGAAAACGTTTACGGATGCATCGTCTCTTCATCAACGTTCACCCTAGAAGATGCAACAAAAGACGGCTCGAATACGTGCGTTACATTGCCGGCGTGGGGCGGCATCGCCGGTACTGTGCCCTTTGGGCAAACCCCGTCGTCGGGTTCAACCCCGGTTGACTTGAGCGTCGTGGCTGAGGCCGACGTGATCGTCGCCAATAACACGACGCTCGCCGTAAAGTTCGAGGTTGCCGGCTCGACTGCAACCAGCGCAACAGTCTACGGATACGGTACGATCCAGGCTGCCCCGTATTAAGCGAGCGAGCCTTCGGCAGCATTTGGACTGCAGGATCGCACAACGACTGGGAACTGCCGCGCTCGGGAGCTACAAGCCGTGGACGGTTCGAACCGTGAGCTTTCCGAAGCAGCACTAACATGGAAGACTAATGCTTTAGTGCGCCAGAGTGCAGGCCGGTAATGGTGGCCTTTTTGGAAGCACCAACTTTGGCGGGAGATGTCGCACGAAGAGTTCCACAGGTTGCGGAACGGATGCTCAGAAGGAGCCCCTCGGGCTACGCTAATAATGATCGCGCCCTACTGCAGCTTTGAGCGCGACTGTCTCAGATTTGAAGCTAAGGAGTCCAACTCATGAACGCCCGACGATCGGCAGGATTCGCAATATTATTAGCCCTGGCTGCCACTTCCGCTCGGGGGCAGGTATCGAGCGAACGGGTTTTTCCATCACGGGTCGCACGGTCGCCGCTTCAGCAGGCGCCGATGAGATTGATTGGGCCGGCTCCCAACCAATGGGGAAGAAGTGACCTCGGGATTTACGAAAGCGATAACTGGGCCGGCTATGCCGTGGTTGGCAACGCGTTCACGGAGGCGCGGGGCTCGTGGACGGTCCCCAGCGTGAACTGCAGGGTGAACCCTAACGGAGCCGCCTCATTTTGGGTGGGCATCGATGGATGGGACAACGACACGGTAGAGCAGACTGGAACGGAATCGCAATGCAATGGGATCGAACTTGTGAGTTATGCATGGTATGAGTTTGCGCCGAAAACGGGAGTAACAATCAAAAACATGCGGATAACGCCCGGTGAAGACATGGAAGCAGAGGTGCATTACAACGGTTCGACGTTCGTTGTGACCATCGTTGACTTGACGACCGGAAGGTACTTCAGGACCAGCGCGGCGGTACCGCGAGCGAAACGGGCGTCTGCCGAATGGATTGCCGAATCGAACGGCTATTCCGGACTTCCCGACTTCGACGCGGTGGGTTTTGGGAAGGACTTCACCCGAGCGACCGACACTAACGCTGCGACCGACGCCACGACTTCGGGACCGATCGCGGCCTTCGGGAAGCGCGCGCAAGTGGCCATTTTGGGCCACAAGAACGTAGATGAAGCCGTACCGTCGTTTCTATCTTTCGACGGGAGCAGTTTCAGCGTAACCTATTGGAGCCCGTGAGGCAGGCTCATGCGCCGGTCGAGCAGTTTGAATCCCGGTGCCTCCCGAAGCGCTAATGCATGTCAGTGACTCGACGCGTTCCCAACGACGGCGTGGTGCGCGTCCTACGCGAGAGACGGCGCGCCGGGACGATGAGCGTCGTGACCGGATTGGAGCCGCGCGAGATCGATGAGGTCGCGAAGAGCCTCAAACGCCACTTGGGCACCGGCGGCACCGCGAAGAACGGCACCGTGGAAATTCAAGGCGACATCGCGATCGAATCGTGACGTGGTTCGCGGCGCAGGGACGGAAGGTTAAACTCGCCGGTGGTTAAGCGTCGTTGCCACTCGCGCTACGAACACTTAGGGTAGCCTGTAGACCGCTGGTTGGCCGACCGGGTACTTTGAGACTGCCGGATTCCAGAGTATGTAGACTTTCCCGTAGGTTTCCATCAACGATGCGACCACTTTCTTTGCCTCGGCGGCGCTTACGTCAGGCATAGTTGCGCTGACCTTCGGGATTTCGATGCGATGATAGTGCCAGAGGGCCTGTTCGCTCGGAGGGAACGTCTTCCAGACGGCGGTTGGAACGATCGTTTCAATCGCCACGAGCGGGGCGTTCGCATCGTCGCTCGCGTAGATTTGGCACTCGAGCATCCCGTTGCCAATCGACCGGCACCAATGATGCGCGACCTCGTTGGGATGACCGGGAAAGTGTTTGAGGGCGTCGATGTGAATGGTCCAGTTCGTCGCCGGTGAAACGGTCGTGGCCTTAGCGGAATGAAGTCCAAAAAACGTTAGCCCAACTGCCGCAAGCAGTACGAAAAGCGTGATCGGAATGGAACGCATGAACGAACTCCTTTCTAAGAGATCCCTTATATTTAACAGTTAACAGCCTATAATCCGTATTCAGTAGCCAGATAGGTAACGAGGGTCGAGACCTGATCGTCGGGGATCGGGGCCCCGTACGCGTTCTTCATCTTCTTGACTTCCGCGGTCCATTGAGCAATCGTCAGACCGGGCTGAATCGAGACGTACGCCGATGAATGACACGTGAGACAATAGCGTTGCGCCGTCTCGACGCCGGGGCCGGGCCTGAAGCTCGTTCCCATGTCGTTAGGCATCTCGATTGTGACTGTTCCCCGCGGCGGCGGGTTTGCGGCGATCGCGACGCCCGCCCCGACCACCGATAGCGACGCAGCGAGCGCGAACCACACCTTTTTCATGAGACGGTCACCTTGTACGTCTCGATGCTGTTACGCATGTAGCCTCCGGGGTTCCAGATCGGAGTTGCGTTTTGCGTGACGCCATTGTTGGACGATGCTCGGACTGCGACGTCATAGACTCCCGGCCTTGCATCCCAACGGGCGTTCCAGCGGCGAAAGCTGTACTTACCGTAATCTGGCTCGAGGGTGGCGCTGCGCCAGGTCCTTCCCGCATCGATCGAGATCTCGACTCGCCGCACCCCGCTGCCTCCGTCGAACGCGATGCCGCGAAGCGGTATCAACCCCGCCCCAATGGTCGCACCGTCTGCAATGTTCGTAACGAACGATCGTACGTTTAGTTTGTTGATCGGAATCGTTGCGAATCCGGTCGTACCGGGGACGACGCTCGCTGTTGGCGTATCCGGAATTCGATACGCCGTCTTCATCCAGAAATTGTCGTCGATGTGATCCAACACGGTAATTTCCGCCAGCATTTTCACCCAGTACGTCGCATACCAGCCGGGCACGATGAGTCGAACCGGAAAGCCATTAAGCAGCGGCATCGGCTGACCATTCATTAGATACGCGACGATCACGTCGTCCCCGCGGGCGACGTCGAGATCGAGCGCCTTTTTGAAAGCTGGCGTTTCTGGAAGCACGGGCCCATCTAACCCCTTAAACTGGACCTGCTTTGCCTTCGGCTGTAAACCGGCGCGCGACAGAATGTCGCGCAACCGCACGCCGGTCCAGCGCGCGTTGCCCATTGCTCCGTTTCCCCACTGACCGCCCGGGACGCGCGGAGCGAAGAAGCCGCGGCTGTTCCCGGAGCATTCGTTGACGGCCGTAACCTCGATCGCCGGCATCGTTGCCAGATCGTCGAGGGAGAGTGACAACTCGCTTTGGACGGCGCCGGTCACCTTGATACGGTGGGCCGACGCATCGACCGACTGCGGAATACCCGCAAGATGCCAGCGGACGAAGAATGCATCGTTGGGCGTAAACACCCCGTCGTCGAAAATCGCAAAGGGCGTCTCGAGTTGAGGCGGCCGCGGCGTTACCTCCAGAAGCGGACGTTTCTGCGGGAACGCAACGAGCGGGCGCCGCCCGTTGACGAAAGGCAAATCAACCGAGTTTTGAGCCTCGGCCGCCTTGGCAAGCGAGATGCCACCGAGCGCGGCGCCAGCTGCGACCAAAAAACGAGCTCGGTTCAGGAACAGACTTCTTCCTCCTCGGCGTCGCAGCGTCACCTTCTAAAGATGACTTTAGTTTTCTTCCTCGAAGCCGGTGCTCGGCCCCTGCTCGAGAGGCTCAGTCTCGGCGGGGCCATTATGCAAGCATCGCAGGTACCGGAATGGCAGCTTTTCATGGTCGAGGGCAACCCGAATACCGCGATGAGAGCTTACTCGAAGTAGAGCGGCTCCTGTGTAGATCCGCTGTTCTTGCCGCACGCATATTTTCCAGTTAGCATCGCGGGCCCTGAATAGTTCGGCCGGCTTCGGGCCATCGCGTAGAGGACGAAACCACCCGAACTTGTTAGGTTAAACGACGCCGAGAAACTGTCAACCGTTTTTTTGCCCGACGTGATCGTCCAGGACACCTTGCACTTTCCTTTGTAGCTGACGTCCGTAAACGAGATCGCGTACTGCCAGTAAGTGTTACTCAAGACGTAGCTCGAAGGGCCCGTCAGCCCGACGTTATCGCTACTGGACGCCCCGTAAACGCAGTTGATACAAGGCACACCACCTTGGTCCGGGCCGTTGGAGACAAAATTCATCAATAGCGCCGGCGCACCGGCTTCGGGCCGGATCGACGCCCTTTGAAAGACGAGAACACCACTAGTGGTCGATTGGCCGTGACCCGTTTGCGCGGCGCTGCCGAAAGGCGTCGTGCGGGTTTGGCCCGCGCCCGCGCAAGCTGCCAAGCCAAAAGCCAATAAAGAAACGAGAGCACGACGGGTGTAGATAAGCATTACGCCCTCCCCTTGAAGTAAGCAAACGATAGGCGCGGCATTCGGGGCCGAGCGGGCTCATCCTCGGCAGATACGTGCGGACCAGCTGCATCCGCGGATCTTGACAAATAATACGACCGGTCATAGTATCACTACGATGAGAGTTGTAGCTCCCGCATGGCAAAACTGAGCGTCCGCGAAAAGATCGTAGCCGCAGCGGCGGAGCGTTTTCACACGCTTGGGTATAACGCGTGCGGCGTCCAGGAGATCGTCGACGCAGCCGGCGTGCCGAAGGGTTCGTTCTATAACTACTTCAAGGCCAAAGAACTGCTGGCGCGCGAGGTCTTAAATAATTATTGGGCCGATGCGGGGCTGGATATACTTGCCGACAAGTCGATCGCTCCGTTGGAGCGCCTGCGTCGGCACTTCCAGCATATCGCCTCGCGGTATAAGAAGTTCGGCTTTGAAAACGGCTGTTTGGTCCCGAAGTTCATGCATGAGGTTTCGGATTCGACACCCCTTTTGCGGACAGATCTCCGCAGACAGGTCGCTCGGTGGACGGCCCTGATTGCCGAAGCCATTCGCGAAGGCCAGGCCGACCGGACCATCTCGAATTCAGTCGAAGCGGAGACAACAGCTCGCTTCCTTATCGAGAGTTGGGGCGGCGTGACGGGCGCGATGAGGCTCGCCGCGAGCCGTGCGCCGATCGATGATTTCTTTTCCGTAGCTTTCGGCACGCTGCTGCAGCCGAGCGCGCCGACGTTGAGGCAGCGCAAGACCCGAGCCTAGAATCGACCTTTCCGATTTGATCAGTTTCGAGTTTCCAGGTCTTGACATAATATGACCGGTCGTATTATTGTATAGACCCGCGGTGCAGCTGCGGCCACACTCGAGAAACCCTCTGGAGGCGAACGATGACTGAAACCACAGAAACCAACAAATAAGGCACTCGTGCTCGAAGCCTTTGACACGCTGTTCAATAAACGGGACTACGTCACGGCCGAGAGGTTTTGGGCGCCGAACTACGTCCAGCATAGCGCGCATATCCCGCCGGAGCGTGAGGGCTTATTCAGTCTGATCAAGAGTCTGCCGCCCACGCTGAAATACGAGAACGGCTTGATCCTCGCTGAGGGCGACATGCTGATGCTGCACGGCCGGTTTAGCGGCATCGGCCAACCCACAAACTGGATTACGCTCGACATCGTACGCATCGAAGACGGATGTCTTGCCGAACACTGGGACGTCATAGAGGACGAAGCTACGCGCGAAACGTCTGTGAGCGGGTTGCCGATGTTTGGCGCAACCTTCCCCGCATCTTAAAGACGCTCACGGGGCATATCCTCAACGTCGACTGCGGCAAGACCGCTAACCGATTCCCCTCTCCATTTCAGAAAGAGGTTCGCTATGGAAGGTTCTTCAGCGTCTAAAAGGATCAACACGGTCGTTATCGTGCACGGTGGTTTGGTGGACGGCTCGGGTTGGCGGGGTGTCTACGACATCCTTAGCGATGATGGGTTTAACGTAAGCGTCGTTCAAAATCCCACGGCGTCGCTCCAAGGCGACGTCTCCGTCACGAAGCTTGCGCTAGACGAGTAGGTGGGTCCGGTCGTGCTAGTCGGGCACTCGTACGGTGGCACTGTAATTACTGAGGCTGGTAACCATCCTAAAGTCGAAAGGCTTGCCTACATCACGGCATTCGCGCCGGACAAGGGTGAGTCGGTGAACACGTTCATCGCTAATCCGCCACCCGGTGCGCCGGTTCCGCCGATCTTGCCGCCAAGAGATGGGTATCTGTTTCTCGACAAATCGAAATTTGCAGCCTCGTTCGCGGCTGACGTGGACCCGAAGACTGCAGAGTTCATGGCTGTTTCACAAGTGCCGTGGGGCGTCGAAGCGCTCGGCGGACAAATTACTGAACCGGCCTGGAGGACGAAACCGAGTTGGTACCTGCTCGTTACCGATGATAGGATGATTCCTATAGCCGCCCAGCGCTTCATGTGCGAGCGCGCCGGTTCGAAGGCTATGGAAGTGCCAGGCAATCACGCAATCTACGTGTCCAATCCGCGCGCAGTTGCAACTATTATCCAAGCGGCCGCAAGCGCAGAGTTAGCGGTTCGCTAGCGGTCTGGGCTCACTGTAGCGACATAAAGCCGGGCGAATGCAGTGCTTAAAGCAGTGCACTCGCCCCGTCGCGATAAACTTCGGCGTGACTCGGATCTAGTAAAAGAACTGCTGGAGTTGGTTGAAGCCCGGACCGAACGCCCAGCCCATGCGTTTGCTGGGATTGATTGCCGGCGCGGGCTCTCCGAGCGCAAACTTGAACCCGGTAATCGTCTCGACCAGATTACCTTTCTCGTCGTACACGACGATCGCGCTGCCCTGGCTCCCGCTGCAATAGGACGGATCGGTCACTAAGAACAATCCGTTCACCGGATCGTTGGCGATGCCGGCGCCGCTGTTCCCCTGGGACGTGTCGCCGGTGCAGGGAAGCTGCGCCGCCACGCCCGTCTGCTGTGCGAGGTCGTAAAACTCGACTTGGGCGTTGAGCTCGGTCGTCGTGGCCGCAATGCCCGTGCTTGAATCGACGGCTAAGCCGTTGACGAAGCCCGCACCAAACTCCCCGTTGTTCAAACCGGTGAACTGCGTCTGTTTGCCGGTCTCGAGATTGACGAGTACGTTGAGCGGCGCGGCGCCCTGGACCCGCCCGCCATCGGGAGAGGTTGCGATGACCGCTTCGTTTGTCGCCGCATCTTGCGCGACTTGCGGCAGATTCCCTACCCCAAACGTGCGCGGATCGAGATGGAACACCTTGCCGAACTCGTTCTTCGCGACGTTCGATTCAAAGAGGACGGGAATATCGTGCTTCTTGAGCTCGATCGCGAAGATGGCCGTCATGCCGGCTGTTTGATTTGGACCGGCCGCCTCGACCTCGATGTCTTTGGCGGGCGGCGTCCACTTACTGGTGAACTCACCCTTGACCGGATCCATCAGATCGTAGAAACGCTTGGCGAAGGGCGACCCCTTCGGCATGACTTCGCGCGTGACGAGGCCGACGTCGCCGGTGACGATCGCATCGAAACCATAGGACGTTCCGCTCGGAGGCGACTTCGGGAAGGTCTTCAGAATCGCTCCGCTATCCTGGTCGAACGTCTCCACGTTGCTAGACGTGGCGAGCGCGCCGTCGTTGCTGCTGCGGTCGATATCGAACCCGAAGATCTGACCGCCGTTGCTCGAGAGGATCTTTCCGAGCCCCACAGACTGGCGTGCCGGCCGCGACGCCGGTTGCGACGTCGACCGCAACGGAGTCAGCGGCGGCGCCGGAGCGCCGCTGCTGCAACCCGCTATGATCAGCGCCACCGCGCCGGCATAGAGTAATTTCGTCGTTCGAGTAGCTTGGGATTGATTTTGCACGGGCGGTTTAGCGCCAGGGAGTCGCGGTGACTTTGGGACTTGGCGGCGTCGCTTGCGGTCCCGGCTTCGCGCCGTTTTTGACAACGAGGACGTCGCGCATGCCTTCGCCGTAATGGAAGGCGCAGCCGATCTCGTAGGTGCCGGCTTTCACCAGCGTGACGGTAACCGATTTGCCGGGACTAATCGGGCCGCTGGCATAGCCGGCTTCGAGCTTGCCGTCACCTTTTGCCGGTATTGAGAGGTTCGGGTTCGCCGGGAAAACGGCCGGCGGGCCAGAGATCACTTTGACCACGTCGAGCGTGTGCGTGATGCTCGAGGACAGGTTGCGAATCGTGATCTTCGTACCGGGAGGGAACGCAAGCGACTGCGTGCGTTGCGTTTGCGTGAATCCGCCCAGCGTCGCCTTCCATATCGACGACTTAAGCGATCCGACGCCTTCTTCGGGGAGTTCTTCGCCGATGGTGTCTTTCGGGACCGTAGCGGTCATGGCTAAATCCGAGTCGACCGCGGGAAGGGAGTACGTGGTGCCGTTCATTAGTGCGGTGTTGCCGGCGCCGACGCTGCCCGCTCCGCACGCAGCGAGCGCGAGAGCGACAAACGTAACAGCGAGGGCACTAAGTTTCTTAGACATGAATCCTCCGACAGTGTGTGTGTTTTGCCGAAGTCTACCGATTCGATATGAATAAAGTGTAAAGCGAGAGCGTGCCGATCGCGCGCAATACTGCAGCGATTACCGACCGCTACAAAAGTAGCTCAGGCTTTCTCAAGATTTGCATTCACACTTTCTTCAGGCTTGGACTCGCACTTTTCTTAAAAGGCCACCTCATACTCGCAACATCAACAGACGCAGGACACCTCAAAACACACATCACCGTTCAGGAGAATCAAATGAAATTACCTCACCGCATTGCGGGCGCTAGCCTAGCGTTGGCGCTCGCAGCATGCTCGGGCGCACAGAATGGAGCGACCCCAATGACACTTCCAAACGGCGGCTCCGGCACGGGCGGCGCCGGCGGCGGCACTCACTATTCCGTTCCAGCCCAACAACTCACCGATGCGCATAAGTCAACGAGCGCACTCATTCTGGTCGCTAACGAAGGCGCCGGCACAGGCGGCACGATTAGCGAGTTTTCCGAAAGCGCGAACGGAAACGTCGCGCCGAGCTCGGTTATCACCAACCACAACAATGGACCCGCCGCCATCGCCTTCAGCTCAAAGGAAGGCATCGGCATCGCAAATGGCCGCATCACCTCGGGCGGCCAGGACGGGGTCGAAACGTTCTCGCTGGCCGGCGATTTCTTGACGGTGGATCGAAGGGTTCCCGAAAGACTCTGGGACGAACGCCGTAGCGTTTGATAGCAAGGGCCAACTCTTCGTTTCTGCGTTCTTACCCAGGGGCGTCCGCGCCATCGAGGTCTTCAAACCCGGAGCCGACAACAGCGCCAAGCCGAAGCGCACGATCTCCGACGAGGGCGGCCTGGCCATCGACAGCAACAACCTTCTCTACGTCGCGAATAGCACGACGGCAACGATCGACATCTTCCCGTCGGGATCGGCCACGATGGAAGCGCAGATCGGCGGAAGCAATACCGGGCTGGTAGCCCCCGCCACGGTCGCCGTCGACGCCTCGTTCAACGTCTACGTCTTCGATGCTAAGACGGATACGATCAGCGAGTTCGCTGCCGGAGCGACCGGCAACGTCGCGCCGATCCGCACCATCTCCGGCTCGAACACCGGGCTGAGCGACGGGGACGGCTTCGGGTCCGGACTCGCGGTGAGCAAGACGAGCGGTGACATCTTCGTCTCGAACCCGGCATCGAATGCAATCCTTGTCTTCGCAGCGACTGCAAGCGGCAACGTTGCGCCAATCCAAACGATAACCGGAAGTGCGACGGAACTTTCCGAGCCTGTGGGCCTTGCGGTAATCCTCAACAAATGAAAGCCACTTGGGAACCGCATGAAAAGCACGGCGATCTTACGATGAAGAGCGATCTGCCCGACAGCGTCTTCGCTTTCCCGAACGAGCGCAAAGAGCCGTTAACGGATGCGCAGCACGTGCGCAACGCCGTCGCTCGTTTCGATCAAGTGATCGGCGTCTCGGATGAAGAACGTGCGCTCGCCTTCACCAACATCGAAAAAGCGGCGAACTATTACGGCGTGGACCTTTCTGAAACGTCATGGCAGCAGCTTGGCGTTCACCCGCAGCCGCATCGCTAAGAGAGGGCGAGAAAGGGCGCCGAGGACGGCAACGAGTACGCGTTCGGCCTATGATGCATTGTGCGGCGGTCCTACGTACGGGAACTCGGCGAGCAGATCGGCATGGGCTTCAGACCATCTCCATCACTTTTCCATTCGTGACCGTCGGGAGGAAGTGCGCCTCAACATCGTCGGTGAGAGAATCGGGAAAAGCCGGTCCGCCGTCTCCACCAACCGCAAAGCCTTGGAAACATTGAACCTTCGTTTCACGTTACCAGGTTAGGATTTCGCTTCAAGCGCGCCGTTTAGGCAGCAAGAAAGCGAAGGGTGGGTCGTGCGCTGTCGTCGTAATCCGTGCAATCCTCCAGGCAGTCCATTGAAAGGTTAATGAGTTGAATTTTCCACGACTAACTTCGATCGCGGTCCTGTCCGCCGCGCTATCGGCGTGTTCCAGTTCCACGCAATCGTTTCCGCCGGCCGGAACCGCCGCGAGCTCGTCCGGTAAGAGTGCGAGTTCTATGGATTCCTGGCATCGTTCGCTCGCGCAAAACCGACTACCGGGTGCAGGATGCTTTAAGGCGACGTATCCATCCACCGGATGGAATCGCATCGCTTGCTCCACCCCACCGCGTCTTTGGTACCCGGTGCCCTCTTCGCGCCGCCCAACGTTGGCGCAGGCTGTCGGTGACGGCCTCGACTTCACGGCGAACACGAACCCAAATCTCATTTCCACGGCCATTGGCGCGTTTCCAAAAGTCAAGGGCGTGACGAGTGTGGATAGTGAGGGCTGCTGTGGCGAACAAGGTCTGAATAGCTATACGCTGCAGCTGAACTCGTACTTCTTCCCGACCTCCGCCTGCGGCAATATCCAAAATTGTGCCGGCTGGGAACAGTTCGTCTTCGAAAATCCGCCGGGCTCAAGTCAAGCATCGCTGTTCATTCAGGATTGGCTCGTTCCGACCGAAGGCTCCGGCTTGAGCGGCTGCCCACCGAACGAAGGTTGGGAGTACGTTGGCATTGGATGCGTGCAGAATAGCCCATACGGAGTTAACATTCCCAACGTTTCCATCACGGATCTGAACCAACTGATCGAAACCGGTACCGCGGCCTCAACCGGTGACAGCATCTATCTTTCGGTAGCTGGCGCGGAGTACGGCATGCAGAACGTTCAAAGTGACGGTATCACCGATCTCGCCGCGCACTGGGAGGGTTCGGAGTTTAACGTTATCGGTAACGCCGGCGGCGATGTCGCGGACTTCAATACAGGGTCGAAGATCACCGTGAGCCTGCAGACGGACACCGGCCTGAAAACGAAGCCGACGTGCCCGGCCGACACCGGAACGACCGGCGAATCGAACAATCTCGGCTTCGTAAAGGCACCAAAAAAGGCGGCGAAGTTAGAGTATCCCTCAATCCAGTTCACCATGAGCAGCAAGAGCAATAGCAAAGCCTCCTGCGACACGGTGGAAGGCGCCTAAACGTTAGCCCAGGGGTGGCGACGCAAACTGCGCATACCGCTCGCGCACGCGTACGGCCTCGACGTGGTCGTACGCTCGCGCGGCTTCAAGCGCAAGTTCCTCCAGTAAGGCCACTTCGTCGGGGTCGAGTTGCGCGCCGTTCGCGTGCGCGCCGTATAGCGTAAAGGAGACGAGCTCGTGGCGCACGGTCACGGGCATCGCCAGGCTGTAGATCGCCGCATTTTCGGCGTCGAGTTGCGCGCGCAGATCATCGAGCCAGACCACCTTTTCGTCGGCAAGCAGCATTCGCACGAGCAGGTGGTTCCCGTCGAATCCTGCAGGCGCTACCATCGTCTGGTTCGCGGTCGCAATGCCTTCGAAACGCGTTCCTCCAGCGGACCGCCGGTAAAGCGCGGCGGCCGCGAGATCGATCGCGTCAACCGGAACCTGCACCAGGCCGTCCGCTATCGCAGCTTCGTCGGTTGCGTAGGGAAGCGCCGACGCTGCGCGCCGCAGATATCTCTCGGCGAGCCGCCGTCGCCGAAAGAAGACAGATTCGACGAAACTCTCGACGCTGCGGTTGATGCGATCTAGCAGAAAGCCGATGCCGATCGCGGTCAGTAGCTCGAACCCGATCGCCAGGCGTCCAATCGCGACCACGCGCGAAAACATCCAATCCAAAATCGAGATCATCGTTACGACGCCGAGCGACAAGACGCCGTAAACCACGGCCCTGTTGAGCACGAAATTTACGTCGAGCACGCGTAGCCTAAAGACGGCATACGCAATGCAGATGGGCATGAGGACGACGGCAAAGCCGACGATCTGCCCGACGACAAACGGTATGCCTGGGACGAAGTAGATCGCGTATGCGACGAAGGACGCAATCGTCCCGATTGCCAGAAAGCCCCAGCGCTGCCGGTCGCTCGGCGTTGCCATCGCGACGTTCTTTGCAACGATCAATCCGGCGAGGAGAAAGGCGCCGAGCGGAATAATGGCGCTCGGAACGACGTCCCAACGCGGAAGCGAATCCGTGAAGAAAAACATTCGCCACTCGACGACATAGACCACGTACGACAGGCTGAGAAACACCCACACGAAAGGATCGATGCGGCGGCGCCACCCGAGCACGTCACCGTTGGGGAAACGCAGTACAAATGGCAGCAGCGGCAGGACGCTCCACGGTCCAAAGACCGTGGTTAATACGAAGCTGAGCGCCAAGAATGCCGATTGCGACAACACGTGCGACCAATACATGAACGCCGGGCCCGTACCAAAGTAGCCAACGGCAAAAAGATAGAATGCCCACGACATTATCGACGGCCGCAAAAAGACGAGCAAGAACGCCACGACGAGAAAGACTGTAGGCGGCAGATACGCGAGCACACCACCGATGCGCCCTAAAATGCTGAAGTTCCGATCGGGCACTGCCGTTAAGGTTACGGTGCGCGCAACGCCGCCGCGCTCGAATGTCAGCGTTTCACGCTCGCCCGGATATGCCGACCGCACGCGCGTCGCAAGCTCGTAGTTACCGTGCGCGACCAGACGATCGCCTGCGCGCATTCCCGCGCGATCGGCGACGGAGCCGGGCTCAACGGCCGAAACGATTAATCGCTGCGGCGGAAGCGCGATTCCGAACGTGCCCTCGCCCCAATTCTCCGCGAAATCGACGTGCCCGATCGGCACGTAATAGATAACAACGACGCAGAGCGTTACGATTATCAGGAGCGCTCGCGCAAGCGTCTGACGCATTACAGGCTACGAACTAGCGGCGAAATATTGCTTGAATGAAGAGAACGCCTCCCGGCGAGCGCGGCGTAAGCTGTGCATCTAGATTATAACCCTCCGAATCCGTTTATTCCGGTGCGACCCTGTAAGGTAAACCTTGGCCTTTACCTACGGAAAGCCTTGGCGTAGCAGATTTCTTCGTCTATCGTCGGCAAGAGTGGGAAGAACTTTCACACCTAACCGCCAAAGGTTCCATCTGCTGACGCAAGGCAACGCTGCTGGTTTTCGCAACCGCGAGTGGAAAGGCACGGCGAGCGGGAGTTATATAGATGAAAATAATCGACCTTACTAGCCCCGGGATCGATGCCGCCTTGGCCTCCCCAGCTACAGGCGGCGGCGGTCACAATTGAAGATGCAGCGGCTTCCGAGCTATCATATTCCGGCCAGCCGTCTAGGCATGGGCTCGAGTTTGGGGAATTCATCGCTCTGGGTCAATACGAAGAACACCGGCGACATCGAACGGATCTTCTCTGTCGCGGCAGGCAAGACGCTGGTCGGCTCTTTCTCGGTGCGTTACGGTTTGGTCGGGCGTCCACTGTGGGACTTTCGGCTCGGACAGAAGCACGACCCCAGCGAGAAATCGTACACACCGCTCGACGCGACAGAGGGCGAAGTCACGTTCGATATTCATCCGGCCTATCAACGGCGCCGTTTCGTTCTGGGCGCCGCCCTCAACGTGCGCGAAACGGTCTTTCTCCCGCTCCTGGCGCGTGAAGAAGCGCAGAGCGACCCGCCGATTCTGTATTATCTCGTCGACATCGAAAACAGCAGCGCCCGCGATCACGACGTCCGCATAGTCGGGTCCGCTCGCTTGCGCGGCGAGACTGCGGATGACGTGATCGCGGAATACGACGCCTCACTTCAAGGACTCGTCGCAACGAACAAGGACGAGCTAAGACCGACGCGGACCCTCGCTTGTACGGAGAAGCCGGTCGCATACGAAACACATTTCGACTTCGGCCACGTGTACGACGCCACGCAGATGCGCACGCTTTCGAACTCATGCGAGGCAAGTGGTGATATCCTCGGCGCTCTACAAGTCGAGCTCGATCTCAAGGCCGGAGAGCGAAAACTGTTCGCATTTAAGATCGGCGTTATTGAGGGCAATGCGGACGAGGCGCGAGCGACGTTTCAAGCCGCGACGTCCGGCGTCGATGCCCTCGACCTAACGATCGCACATCTTGAAGATGTGATCCACCGTAGCGAGGTGATAACACCCGATCCGGTGATTAATGACGGCGCTCTGTGGAGCAAGGTCAACATGCGGCGCGTCATGGCAAAGTACCCGACAGGCTGGCTTTTTACCAACGACCCCGGCGTCTCGTCGAACGTCGTTTGCCGCGACTGCGCTTGGTTCGTCGTCGGTAACAACTATTTCATGCCGCAGTTCTCGCGGTCGCTTTTAGACAAATGGGCAACGCTGCAATACGCGGATGGAAAACTTCCCGAGTTCGTCAATGCGCTGACGGACCAACCCCAAGACGATGGGCTGAACATCAACGACGATACCCCGTTGTACGTAATGGCAGCCGACCATTATTACCGAGCCACGGGAGACCTGGACTGGTTACGCCAGATCTATCCATCGCTTGCCAAGGCCGGTCGGCATATCGTTTCGCAGATGGACCCGCGCGATTTGGTCTACTGCAGTGCGAACGATCCGCGGGGCTACGTCTGGGCAATTGCCAGCTGGCGCAACGTGATTCCGAACTACAGCATCAACGGGGCCGTGACGGAGATCAACGCGGAATGCGTCGCGGCACTTCGCTACCTCGCGTATCTTGCGGAACGCATACCCGAGAGCGATGCGGACGCGCGTTATTTCATGGATTATTCGAATCGCATTCGGCACGCCATGGCGAAGCATCTCATCAATCCGGACAACCGCATGTTCTATCTCAACATCGGCGTCGAAGGCGAGGCTCACACCGACGTGACCGGAGACGAAGTGTTTCCGGTTATGTTCCGCGCATGCGATGAGGAAACGGCTTACCGCATTATCAGTCGTCTGAACTCCCCGGATTTTTGGACGTCGGCAGGCCTAAGAACCGCTTCTAATTTAGATCCGCGCTACGATCCGGCCGCGTTTTCGGGACTCATCGGCGGAGTGTGGCCCGGTTTGACGTGGTGGTACGCATTCGCGGCTGCGCCATTCCACCCGGAGTTCATGGTCAAGGCACTGCGTTCGTCGTTCGAACATTACGCCGAAAATCCGCGCCGTTACAACACGGTCCCGGGGCAGTTCAGCGAATGGTTTGACGGCGAATCGCTCGTCAATCGAGGTATGCGCTTGTCGCCGTGGGAACCGCCGCGCTTCTTGTGGGCGGCGATTGAAGGCGTTTGCGGCTTAACGCTCACGGGTGATTTACCACAGATTCAACCGCTCGTACCGGTGGACTGGAGATGGCTGGCGCTGCGCCGCGTACCGTACCACGGTGAAGAAATAAGCTACTTCGCCGTCCGGGCGCGCAGCACGTTCCATCTCTACACGACGTGCGAGATCGATACCAGCCATCGGCACTCGGTATATACAACCGATGCATCGGACAACATCCCGATCTTTTCGCGAAGCGCTCGCGTCGTCGCATTCCAGCGCGAGCGCGAAACTATATTGCTCGTAGGCAACGTTACCACGACGTCCATAAACGTTCCGGTCGACCTTTCGTCGATCCTGATGGCGGACGCGAAGTATCGCCTGAGCATCTACAACTCCGAAAGCGACGCTTGGGAGAGGGAAACCGTTATCGCGCGCGAGCAAGTGACGAGCGTCACGGCGACCATCGAAAGCCAGGGCTACCGCCTCATGCACTTCACGTGCGTGGACGAGTGATTTCACTACTCGGCAACGCTATCGACCCACCACGCGTGCACCAGCCACATCGCATCGGGATGCTGCGCGCCGATCGCGCGCAGCGTGTCGACGACGCCGGCGTAGCCGTCGTCTCCTGCGATCCGCGCCGCGACCGCATCGTAGTTGGCGTCCCGCGCGAGCACGCCGTGGAGGCTCGCGAACAGCTGCTCGTCGCTGCCCGGCATGATGACTTCGGCCTCGTCCGAGGTACCACCGTCGTCGCTGGCGTCGGGGCGCTGAGGAAAAACGTGCCACGGGCCGCGCGGATGGCCGACCCTCCCGGCTCGTTTCCAGGAAAAGCGATGCGGCACCACCTTCGGTACGTCGAGGCCGCGCGGCATCGCATCGACGCGCACGTCCCACGGCGACGTCAAGAGGATCGACAGCGTCATGCTCCCTGTTTCAGCGTCACGGGCGACGCTCCCGTGCTACCATAGTCAGGTCGTGAGTCGCATAATCAACATCTGGGCCGACGTTATTTGACCGTTCTGCTATCTCGGCTCGGTCTGGGCCGAAGAGGCGGCGCGAGAACTGCAAGCCGACCTGCGTTGGCTTCCCTTTGAGATTCATCCGGATACGCCGCCCGAGGGAGCGCGGAAGCCGTTTCCGTCGGAGGACTGGCCACGGGTTCGGGCGAGGCTCGAACATTTGGCACGAGAAGTCGGGCTTCCCATCGATCCGCCGCAACGTAACGTCAACTCTCGTTTCGCGCTCGAGACGGCCGAACTCGTGCGCGCTAAGAAGGGCGAACGCGCTACCGGCGCGTTTTATCACGACGTTTCGCGCGCATTCTTCGCCGAACGCGCCGATATTTCGAAACGCGAGATCATCGTCCCGATCGCGCAACGCTCCGGCATCTCCGCCTCGGACGTGGAAGCCGCGTGGCGAAATCGCCGGTTTTCTCCTACAGTCAACGCGTTCATCGAAGAGGCCCACGTGGCCGGCGCCACTGGCGTCCCGGCCATGGGTTGGCCGCATCGCCGCGCGATCGTCGGGATGATGCCCGCGGCCGAGCTCGTGCGTCGACTTCGAAACGAGGCGCGCTAGCCTCGGCGGCTCTCGTTCTGCGTCCGTTAACGCAGGATCTCAACGAGGAGCACCCACGCACTGTAGAGACTCGCGACCAATGCGAGAATTACGCCAAAGGCGATCGCGTCTGGTGACAACGTCCCGCCTACTGCGCCGATGAAGGCAGCTACTAGGACCGGCAACGTCGCGCATTGCGATAGGATAATGGCGGAGGCAAAACGGTGCAGGCTACGGAGGGGCGGTGGCAGCAGGCGAAGAGTACCAAGAAGCAGCGTAACGATCAGCCATGCGAGCAATGCCGCTGCTGCCATGGCCCACCTAACGCTTGGCGAATCTACGTCGGGGAACAGCGCTAAAGATGATATACAAAGCGCACCGGTCAGGATCATGAGCGTTTGACCGGCTAGTGCCACAAGATACCGAGCCCCTACGATGCGCGGTAGATTCATCGAGGTCGCGACGAAGAGTAGGCCGGCGAGCGCCGCACTCGCGCCCACCTCGGAAACGAAGAAATCGTGCCACTTCTCCACTCCCCATAACATCCGACGCGATCGTCGGAGCATCCTCGAAGGCCGTTCTCGATCGGGTCACCCAGTCGGCGTTTGCTCGATCGAGTCCACTCGATCTGGATAGAAGGCAAGGTGCTCTTTAATTTCGGCTACGGCGTCGTACGGAGCCTCGTACGTCCACACCGCGTTCTTGGCGCGACCACCACCGATCGCGATGCTGTAATAGGCAGCATCGCCCTTGTACGGACAATAGCTTTGGTTGTCGCTCCGCTCCAGCAGCGACATATCCACGTCATCGCGGGGGATGTATTGGACGGGCGGATAGTCGCTCTCGCGCAACGTCAAGGCGCGCGTCGTGTCGGCGACAACGCTTCCGGCGACCGTAATCCTAACGTGCGATCTGTTTGGTTCGATTGTAATTGGGTGCTCGGAGTTCGGGATCTTCACTGCTTTCATGAGGCGGTAATTCCTCCGTTCAAGGCGCCGGTCATTAGGACGACTGATGAGTTCATGCGACCATCAAACCGTCGTAAAACCGCGCAAGTTGCGGCTTACTTTCTCCGTCCGCCGCTCGACCAGCGGATTCCCGACGCCGAGGAGCCTCGGAAATCCCTTAGTAGAGTAGCCGAGGAGTCCCTAGTAAGAGAACTCCTGGAGCTGGTCGGCCTGCGGCCCGTTCACCCAGCCGATCCGCGATGTGGGGTTGATCGAGATGCGCAGCGGAATGACGCTGCTGGCGTTGGAGAAACTGAAGCCGTTGATGGACTCTTCGAGCGTTCCGCTCTCGTTGTAGATCTGGATGCTGCTGCCCGTGGGAGACGTGCTCGAAACGGGCTGGGCGATCAGAAAGAGTCCGTTGACCGCGTCGTTGGCAACGAAGGCGCCTGCCTCGAGTTGGCCGGCGTTGTTGGGCAGCTGCACGCGGTTGCCCGTCTCCTTGGCCACGTTGTAGAACTCTACACCGGCATCGAGCTCGGTGGTCGTGCACGCAATGCCGGTGCTCGAGTCGTAACCGATGCCATTGGCGTAGCCGCACCCGACCGACCCGGGACAGTTGACGCCGGAGAAATGCGCCATCTTGCCCGACTTCAGGCTAACCGTCCAGATGACCGGCGGCGGTCCACCGGCCGCGCCGAAGCTCGGCGACGTCGCCATCACCGCGAGATTGTTGACGGTGTCCTCCGCGAGTTGCGGCTGCGTGCCGAGTGCGAAGTCGATCTCATTTAGACGGATGACTTTACCGAACGTATTCTTACCGACATCGGAGACGATGAGGTCCAATGGATCGGATCCTTCGCGCTGGTACCCGAACACGACGCTGGTATCCGTACTTTGATTTGGAGCCCACTCGAGCACATTAAAGAGTTTAAGCGGTGGAACCCACTTGCCGTTGAGGTGGTTTTTCGTCACCGGATTCAAGAGATGGTACATATCTTTTGTCGGCGTCTGGCCGGGTATCCCAGCCTTTTGAAAATCCACGAGCCCGACGTCGCCGGCAAAGATGCCGTCGGCAACGTAATCGTCGCCCTTTCCGACCTTCTTCCCGGTAATCGCGCCGAGGGTTTTCGTTATTTTTCCGGTCGTTTCGTCGAACGTCTGCACGGAGATTTGGCTGCCTGCCGCAGCGAGAACACCGTCGTTTCCGTTCGAATCGATGTCGAACCCGAAGATCTGGCCTCCGCCGGAGGCCGTCAGCACGGGGCCGAGCGAGCCGCCGTCACGGACGGCCGTCAAATGCGTGGCCGGAGTTACTCCTCCGGCCGGGGTCGTCGTCCCGGCGCACGCGCAGAGCGCAAGCAATATGAGACAGGTTGGTAACATCAATAAGCGATTCATTCGAGCATTCTGCCTGCCATTTATGAAAAAATCCTAAATGCGACTTTCGTCACGGTTAGCACTACGCCGATATCCTAATAAATTAGCCTAGCCGACGCGACATTCGTGTCGGCGCGCTGTAAGACCACCGATCTAAGGCGCTCGCGCGGATGCACGAGAAGTGACGCCGTCTCGCCGGTGGTCGTCAAGAGGCCGAGATCAATAGTACCCGTCGCCGTTTCTGCGATCGCGCGCAACGAGCCGCCGGGCTTGTCGGCGATGATGTATATCCACGATCCGTCTCGCGCGTAGAGAATCTTCGCTGCGACGGGGTTTCCCGATTCCGGCGCCATGGAGACATGGTTGAAATGGCTGTGGACCATCGTGACGAGCGCGACGTCCTCGGCCTTCAGTCGTTGCTGGAGAACGAGCGTCTGCCACCCCAGGCCCAGGAAGATTATCGCGACCACCGCCGCGAGCGCGAAGCGGAAGATGCTCGCGCGGGCTTTAGCCGCGCCAAGCTCCGGCCGTGCGGACGCACGCAGGCGACGCTCCAGCCCCGTCGACGGCGAGGCCGCGGGCAACGCTGCCGCCAGCGAAGCCGCGACGCTCCGAGCCTGCGCGACGCGCTCCGCACACGCGGAGCAGAGCGCGATATGGCGTTCGACGTCGTGCACGGCATCGTCGTCGAGCAGGCCCAGCGGATAGAGTTCCGCGTTTTCGCCGAGATGTTCCGTCACGAACGGCCCCCTTCGGTACTGGCGAGCTCCGCCTGCAGCTTGCGCATCGCCATCGAGATCCGGCTCTTGATGGTGCCCAGTGGGACGTTTAACTCCTGCGCGATCTCGACATGCGTCTTGTTTCCATAGTACGCGAGCGTAAGCGCCGTCCGCTGTTCGTCGGGAAGCCGCCCGAGAGCGGCCTGCAAGCGTTGCGTCTCGACGGGGTCGACCACCGGCGGATCGATCGTTGACACGGGAGCGAGGCGGACCGATTTCAATTCTCGTGCGTCTCGGCGGCCCTCACGCCGAATCATCCCGAGTGACTCGTTGCGCACGCAGGCAATCAAGTATGCCTTCAACATCTCTCGGTTCCCAGTAAAACGGTTGGGCGAACGCCATACGCGCACGAGTGCATCGTGCACGCAGTCTTCAGCCTGACCGCTATCGGCGATGGCATGGC